>OCHN01001016.1_pt1 | contig 25238 bp, 16 predicted proteins | sample 1538911 | NCBI WGS metagenome assembly OCHN01 (sample SAMN04571736, study PRJEB22368) | human gut metagenome | biome: human gut; material: stool | host: Homo sapiens | place: Luxembourg | collected 2013-01-11 | reverse complement strand
TGTCGGGTGTGCCGGGCTTATCGGGTGTACCGGGCTTATCGGGTGTATCGGGCTTGTCGGGTTTCGGGATGTCGGGCAGGGTGGGCTTGTCGCCCTCGGTGCCGTCGGACTCGAATATGGCTTCGAGTATAACGTTCTCTGCTGGCATTTCGAAGGTGGCAATGCTCTTATTCTCTAACTCAACGCCGCCCTTGACGACCTTCCACTCCTTGAACTTGTAGCCGGGCTTCGCAATGGCAACGACCGTTACCTTTGTGCCTGCCTCGGAGTAAGGCGGATATGCAACGCCTACGCCGTTTCCGTCAGTCTTGACCAATACGAAATGTATGTCGCGCTTAACGTTCATGTCGTCATCGTTCGGAGCGTCCTTGATTTCCGCAAAGATAGCCTTAACGGTGACATCCTCATCGGGCATAACGAACTTGTTGTCCTTTATTTCTACGTTGCCCTTTATGACCTGCCACTCCTTGAAGTAGTAGCCGTCATTGCCCTTGGCGGTGAGAACTATCTCGGTGCCTGCGATAGCATCGGTTGCGGATGCGGAAGCGGTGCCGTTCTTATCGGTCAGAACAACGATCTTGTGCTCTGCGGCGAATATGGCCTTAACTTCAACATCCTCGTCGGGCATGATGAACTTGTTGTCCTTTATTTCTACGTTGCCCTTAACAACCTGCCACTCCTTGAAAGCATAGCCTTCCTTGGGGGTAGCGGTGAGGGTTATCTCTTCGCCGTTAAGAGCCTTTTCCTTGTCGGCGGAAGCGGTGCCGTTGCCGTCGGTTGTGACCTTGATGCTGCTCTCCTTGACGAAGATAACTCTGATAACAACATCTCTGTCGGGCATGATGAACTTGTCGCTCGCTATAGTGACCCTGTCGACGCCTTCTTCAACGACCTCTTCCCAACCGTAGAAGATCCAGCCGCTGTCGGGCTCTGCATGAAGGGTTATCTCCGTGCCAGCAACAGCGGTCTTGGGAACGGAATAGGTCTTGCCCTTGCCAACGGGGATTATCGTGATGCTGTGCTCCTCGGGGATTATCTCGGGGATTGCCTCGAAGATTGCCTTGACTTCAACGTCCTCGTCGGGCATGACAAACTTGTTGTCCGTTATCTCTATGCCGCCCTTTATGACCTGCCACTCCTTGAAGCGGAAGCCCTCCTTGGGAGCAGCGGTGAGGGTTATTTCGGTGCCTTTAACGGCTGCCTCTGCGGATGCGGATGCAGTGCCGTTTTCATCGGCCGTCACAGTGATGCTGTGCGTGATGGGGTCAGTGTCGGGAGTCGCGGTCAATATCGGAAGCTTAAAGATAGCATAATATGTATATCCCATGTCGTTGGGGTTATACATGAGCAGATTCTCTGCCGCGCCGTAGCCTGTAAGATTGATATTCTCTGCCTTGAGTTTCGAAGCGTCATAGGTATCGAGAACATCGAACAGGCAGCACAGATAGTACTGCGTATCGGCCTCATAGACGGCGGTGCTGTCCGCGGGCACTCTCGAGCTGAACACCGAGCTGATGTTAGTCGGGTCGGTGCAGATGAAATAGCCGTTGCCGTAGCCGCTGTCCCATTTGATGCCGGCGTTGTAGGGGCTCTGAGTGACAGCAGTCTTTGCTATCTCTCTCTGATAGCCGTAGTAGAACATAGAGAAGTTGGCGACGGGGGCGGCTATATCCACCTTCCACAGATAGAAGCAGTCGAAAACCAGAGAGGGATGAAACTGATCCTCTTGAGTGTATCCCAGCTTGATTCTGACAGGGGAGCCGGCATATGTGGAGAGGTCAACTTCAACGGTTTCCCACTCTGCGGACTCCTTGGAGTTTATTTCATGATACTGAATTCTTTCATACTCTTTGCCGGCTACCGAGACATAAATACCAATGGTATCCCTTGCAAAGTTTCCGGTCATCATATGCCTAACTTCAAATGTGAGGAAGTACTTTTGATTGGATTCGAGCTGAAACTCGGGCAGCTCTAATGAGGACGGGACTGATACAGTATGAGAATACTCACCCTCGTAAAACACCATTTCAGATTGGTTATCCACACAAAGATATTTTTCACCGTGATGCGGAACCATGTTCTCGATGGTGGTGGTGGCGGCGGTGCAGACGTATGTTTTGGTCTTATCACCTTTTCCCCATCCTGACGGCAGATCCGTTGCCCCTTCTTCAAATCCTTCAAAGCTCTCGGACCAGACTGCATCGCATCCAGCGCGGGTGTGGTCGGGCGTTGTGCTGTCGGCAGAGACGATGACAATCATTCCGAACAGCATGAAGCAGCAGAGCATCATACTTAAAATGCGCTTTTTCATTTTGTTGTTCCTCCGATTTGTATTTTTGTTTCTCCCTCCTTTATTTTTTGGAAGGACTTTTTTGTTCCGGCAAAAGCCGGTCTGACCTATGAGCTTTTACAGACCATATATCACCGCCCTTTTAAAACGCAAAAAACCGGGGACAGCGCAAAAATAGCCTGTCTCCGGTATAGTTCTGTTTATTTTGTTATGCAAAAAGACCTGTTGCTGCAGCAAAAGGGCAGAACGATTCACTCGGCTCTCGCCGAGGAAAATATCCGTCCTGCCGTAGTCTGTCATTGCAAGATCCTCCGTCCGTTTTTTGGGTACCGCAACCCGCGGGGTAGAGGGTATCGAATGAAGCAGATTATACTTTTGGTGCTTTCCAAGATATATTATATCACCTGTAACAGAAAAGCGCAAGTATTTTTGCGGATTATGTATATTATTCCACATAATATTCGCACGCAAAAAAAATCGACATAAAGCAGATACTTTTATCTGCAAAGAGCGACGGCGCAGTTAAAGTTGAGCTTGAAAGATGCGCGGACAGCCTCGCAAAGGCGGTCACGAATGCCGCCACGGTCATTGCGCCGGACAGCGTCGTGGCGTTCGGCTATATGTTTGAGAACGATATATTTGACCTTTTCGCGAAGCGGTGCGCGCAGTATTATTCCGGCTTCGGCAGGGGGTACATCAGACATTCCCCGCTCGACGATAAGCACAGCTTTATCGGCCCCGCCGCCGCAGCGGCAAAGAAGTTTTTCTTTGAAAAATAAGGGCGATATAGTGTCTATAAATCAAAAATCCTACCCAAGGGTAGGATTTTTTGCGTATTCTCTATCTCTTGAGTAAAAAAGTTATTGGTTTATAACCACCATCAATGATTTCTTCAACCTCCGGGTGCGCAAAAAACAACCTGTGGTAGATTGAACAAAAAAGTACGATTTGATATAATCAAGAAAAAACAGGAGTTGATCGAATGACACTCGGAAACCGTATATATGATTTCAGAAAGAAAGCGGGTCTCACCCGCGACGATGTCGCGCAGAAGTGCTCCGTTTCGAGCCAGTCGGTGCAGAAGTGGGAGAGCGACCACGCGAAGCCGTCGGTGGACAATCTGATAATACTCTCGCAGATACTCAATGTTTCGCTCGATGAATTGCTGACCGGCTGCACCGGGCGCGTCCGCGACGAAAAGCGCAGGGCGGGCGTATCTGTCGCTCCATTCGTGGGAACTGTATTCCGAGGAGCTGATGGTTGAGTTCAGGCAGTCTCGCGAAGAGGGTATAGATATCGATGAATACGAGGAGCTTTTCAAGGCTGTTTCTCATCTTCCCGGCGGCGAGTATAAAGAGCGCATAGCGGATGTCATGTTTGATATAGTGTCCCGCACTCCGCTCAAAAAGGACTATGAATTTGATGAGCCGAGCGAGCTCGACGAGATAAAATTGTGCAGGGGAACGGTCCACGAAAGACGTAGCGTTGACAAGTCCCGCCTGCGCGATAAAATAGCTGGCGCGTGGTACGGCAGGATATGCGGCTGCTTCCTTGGCAAGCCCGTCCAGGGCGTGAGAAATCCGGAACTAGGCATTCTACTGCGCGAGACAGGGAACTATCCGATGCACAGATACATTAAACGCAGCGAGCTGTCCGATGAGCTGCTCGGACGCGTCAGAAGCTGGCTCGGCAAGAATATGTATGCCGATATTTCCGAGTGCGCCCCGGCGGACGACGATACGAACTATACGGTGCTCTATCAGGAGCTTATAGAAAAATACGGCAGGGATTTTATCTCGAAAAATGTGGCGGATATCTGGCTCGACAGGCAGCCGAAGAATGCCTACTGCACTGCCGAGCGCACCGGCGAAGGAGATATCGGTCTATGACTACACGCAGGTGCTCTTCGCCGCGGCGCTCGGATTTTTCGTCTTCGGTGATGTGCCGGATGTCCTGAGCGTTATAGGCTATGTTCTCATCTGCGGCGCGGGAGTGGGGATGTTTATATATAACAAGCGCAGATGATATGAATTTTGAATCCATTTTTCTGCCGGGTTGGTTGTACTTTGAATAGCGGTGAGGCGGACTGCTCTAATCGACCTTTTGCCGATTTGAAAATTTTATTTTTTTATCGATATAAATTTACTTTCAAGTTCATTTAATTTTCTTGCGGATTAAAATATATGTTGAATATATTCGATTGAGTCATTAAAAAGTGTTGAAATTTAGCTATTTTCTGCATCACTTTTTGAAGTAAAAAATTTTCATGGTAAAAATGAGATTATTTGCTAAATAGACATTGCTATTTTGGTATTATCGTGTTATAATTAGTCAGAAAATGGAATATAGTTATTTCATGGATGAGATAACTCTACGAAAACTGACAAGTATTGTGTATAAAACGGGTATTCCAATTCGTTTTTTAATATTTTTAAAAGCTGTTTGACGGCTAATGATGCCACTCGGGTGTCATATAGGAGATTTGTGGGGAAAACAGGAAGAGAGGAGACCGGGGATACTGAAAAGCAGGGGCTTTTCAGTATGTGGTTGCTATGGAAACGGGAAACGCACAGTATTTATCGAACATAGAGGAAACCTATGATTTCAAAATCTTAAAAGGAACTGACCCTGAGATTGTAAAGGTCTCGGGAGGCAAAGCATATTTGTTTTTTAAACGAGCCTTCGACATAGTATTTGCTATTGTTGTAGGTCTCGTTTTATTTTTGTTTATCCCAATAATTGCGATTGCAATAAAGCTTGATTCAAAAGGTCCGGTGTTATTTAAGCAAGAACGCCTCGGAAAAGACGAAAAGCCGTTTATGATGTACAAATTCCGTTCAATGTATATCGACGCTGAAAAAGACGGACCGCAGTGGGCGATAGCGAGCGACCAAAGAGCTACACGCGTAGGAAGATTCCTGAGAAAGACGCGTATAGATGAGTTGCCGCAGATGTGGAACATACTTGTGGGTGATATGAGTTTGGTCGGACCGCGTCCGGAGAGAGAGTTTTTTTACTCGGAGTTTGAACGCGATATCCCCAATTTTCGGGATCGTCTTGCGGTTAAGCCCGGGCTGACCGGACTTGCACAGGTAAATGGCGGATATGAGCTCGACCCACAGTCAAAGCTTGATTATGATATCGAGTATATGGGGTCGCGTTCGATACTGCTTGATATAAAATGCATATTAAAAACAGTGAAACTCGTGTTTACACATGATGGCGCGAGATAGAAATAGAAATTGGAGGATAGATCGCGAATATGGTGAAAACTAAAACTCCGTCCGGTGTGACGGACAATAACGAGATAACATTATGGAGCGTGGCACGGTTGTTGCTGGGCAAGTTTTATTGGCTGCTCATTTCCGGCTTTGCCTGTGCGCTCATAGTTTGGCTAATTACGACATTTCTTATTGCTCCGACATATGAGTCGAGGGTGAGCTTCTATGTATATAACAATGCCGACAAATCAAATCATGCGAGCACGATAAACAACAGTGACCTTCAGGCGGCAGAGAGTCTTGCAACTACATACTCAAAGATACTTGAAAGCAACTCGGTGCTTGATGCGGTGCTCAAAGATCTTGGAGATAAATCGGATCTTAGCAGAAAAGATCTCAGCGAAATGATAGAGGTCTCGGTAGTTTCAGATACTCAGCTGTTAGAGGTTATTATTAAATCAGACAGTGCGGAATTTGCCTGTGATGTTGGAAAATCATTTGCAAATGTTGCGCCTACAGAAATAGTCAGAATAACCAAAGCCGGTGGAGTCGAGGTTGTTGACCGGCCGGAGGTCGCAACGGAAAAATCATCTCCGAGAACCGTTTTTGATACGGCGATAGGTTTCCTTATCGGTGTTATCGGAATTTCGGTTGTACTTATACTTAAGATGCTTTCGGATACAACGATATATCTGCCGGAAGATATAGAAAATATATCCGGCGTAACCGTTTTGGGTCAGATACCCGAAATAGATGTAACCGAGAACGGACATACTTATTGGAAACTTACGAAAGGAGGGGTGATACGCTGTGAAAATAAGAAAGATAAAGATGACAAATCGAAAAAAAACGACGACTGATACTGTTTCAGTCAACAGGAAAAGGCTCATAAACAACGATAGCCCCTTTGCGATAAAAGAGGCATATGTAAAGCTTCGAACCAGCCTGATGTTCTGCATGAAGGCCGACAAAGAAGGTCCGTGCAAGGTCTTTGCGATAACGAGCGCGAACCCCTCGGAAGGAAAAAGTCTTACGGCGGCAAATATTGCGATAAGCTATGCGATGCTCGGCAAAAAGACGCTGCTCATCGACGCAGATATGCGTAAGCCGACTCAGCGCAGACTTTGGAAAGTTGATATATCAACGGGTCTTTGCGATTTTCTTGCCGGTATGGGTCCGCTCGAACTTGTAAAGGTAGAGAACCTGCCTCTGTCGATAGTGTGCACCGGCACGATACCGCCCAATCCCTCGGAGCTTTTGGCGTCGGATATAATGAAGCAATTCATAAAACGGTGCACGAAGAGCTACGACTATGTAATCATTGATACCCCGCCGATAAATACTGTTGCGGATGCGCAGATAATTTCAACTTATGTTGACGGAGTGGTGGTTGTTGCAAAGTCCGGTTCGACGACTTCGGACGAGCTGAGTATGGCGCTCGAGGCAGTCGATCGCGCAGGCGGCAACTTGTGCGGAGTGGTTGTCAACGATATGAATATGAAATCGCTGAAATATTCCTATAAATATCGATACAGCGACAAGTACGGTTACAAATACGGCTATAAATACGGTCACAAGTACGGATATAAATACTCGTATGAGGACAGATCTAATGATGCTAAGTGAGTGATACTGCAATGGATATTACTTTTGATTATCATTCCCACATACTTCCCGGGTGCGATCATGGAAGCGACGGTATAGAGACATCGCTAAAACAGATAGAAATGGCTAAAAGCGTGGGAATAAAAACCATATGCGCGACCCCCCATTTTTATCCGCACAAGGAGAGTGTGGAATCATTTCTTGCGAGGCGGCAAAGAACCTACGAAGCCTTGAAAGCAAATCTGCCGGAGGGTGCGCCAGAGATAATTCTCGGCGCGGAAGTGCTGATCTGCGACGGAATGGATCAGCTCGACGGACTTGATCGCCTGTGCCGTCAGGGGACAAAAGAACTGCTGCTTGAGCTTCCGTTCTATAGATGGCCGGAATCGGTATGGGAGACAGTCGACTGTCTCAACGACCGCGATGATATACGGATAGTTATTGCCCATGCCGACAGATACCCGCCGGAAGATATAGAAAGGCTGATAGGCGAAGACATTCCGTTGCAGCTGAATGTCGAGTGCTTCAAAAAGCCTCTGCGACGGAAACGGTATATATCCTGGATAAAAAAAGGATATGTTAAATATCTCGGCAGCGATATGCATATGCTCGAAACGGGATATAAGGATTGGGTAAAATGCAGAAAGATTTTGGAGAAAAAGGCTAAATGAAAGTGAATGAACAATCCGGAGTAGAACAGAAGCAACCGCTTGTCTCTGTTATTATGCCTGCGTATAACGCCGAAGAGTACATATCGGAAGCGGTGCAGTCGGTGATGGCGCAGACATATACAAATTGGGAGCTTCTGATTTTGGACGACTGTTCAACGGACGGCACAGCAGACAAAGCAAGGTGTTTTTCGGACCTTGACCCGAGAATAACTCTATACCGCAACCCTAAAAATATCGGTGTTGCTCTGACTCGCAACAAAGGGATGGCTCTTGCAAAAGGCAGTTGGGTAGCGTTGCTTGACAGCGACGATATTTGGCATAAAGACAAGCTTGAAAAACAGCTTGTTGCAGCGGAAAATACGGGCGCAGATATTATATATTGCTCATACTCTTTGATGGATAAAAACGGAGAGCATTTGTCGGATTTTATTGTTCCGGAGAGAACATCATATGATGATATGCTTAGAAAAAGCGTGTTGAGCTGTTCTACGGTGCTCCTGCGCAGTTCTATTCTCTCGGCTCACTGTTTCTTTACGAATTATTATCATGAGGACTATGTTTTTTGGCTTGAATTGTTGAAATCGGGATATACTGCGGTTGCAAGTCCGGGTATTCTTGCTGATTACCGCATTGTAGATGGTTCTCGCTCAAACGATAAATTGAAATCCGCAAAAAATAGGTGGTTGATTTACAGAGAAATAGAAAAATTATCCTTAGGAAAGTCTGTAAGGGTTTTTGCGGCGTATGCTTTTAACGGATTTATAAAACATAAGAGGCTGTGATTCGTCTGATGATCGGAGAATAAGTATGTGTGAAAATATAAAAATAATGTTTATATGCGGTGCTTTTTCAAAAGTAAACGAGAAAGAGGTTATCGAACAGTCTAAAAAAAGCGTAGAATTTTCTGCAAATCAAATTCAGCTTAAATTTATCGAAGCTTTTCGCCATGCGGCACCTACTGAAGTTATTTCCGCACCGTTTATAGGACATTATCCGAATCAAAGTCGTACTCTTCATTTTCACGGTTTTACAAAGGCACAGAGCCTTTGTAAATATGTTCATTTCAACAACATATGGGGAATCAGCAATATATCCAGAACTTGTGCATTAAAGAAAGCAGTTCGTGATTTTGCGTTACGAGAAAGCGGAAAAAAGCTCATTGTTGTATACAGCGCTCATTATCCTTTTTTGGCAGCTGCTGTTTATGCAAAAAAATTGAATCAAGAGATACAAGTCTGCTGTATAATACCGGATTTGCCTCAATATATGAATTTGGAGCAAAAACGAGGTGTGCTGTACGACTTTTTTAAAAAGCTTGATGTTAAGTCCATTGAGAAAGAAATGGATAGCGTGGATACTTCTGTTGTACTGACGGATGCTATGGCGCACATTTTGCATTTAAACGACAGACCTTATATTGTTTCAGAGGGCATTGTTGAGTCTCTGCCTCAAGAAAATAGTTGCGATAAGCAGAAAGAAACTGTCAATATTGTGTATGCCGGAAAAGTGTATTTTAAATTCGGTATCAAGCTTTTGTTGGATGCATTTTCAAAATTTAAAAATACGAACTATCGCCTTGTTATATGCGGAACCGGAGATGCCGCAGAATATGTAAAAAAATGCGCAAAAGAGGACCATAGAATCACATTCACAGGACAGTTATCTCCCGATGAAGTTCAGAGGTATATTAATTCTGCGACGGTGTTAGTTAATCCGCGTCCGAATAATGAAAAATATACGAAATATTCTTTTCCATCAAAGGACATAGAGTATCTTTTGAGCGGAAAACCGACGGTTGCTTTTATCTTGGATGGCATGCCTGACTGTTATCGGGATTTTATATATGTTGCCGACCGTGATAAAGACCCCGTATCTGCAATTTTTGATGCTTTAAAGAAAGCTGTTATTGCACCGGAGGAAGAAGTTAGAAAACGGCATATGCAGTTTCTTGAGTACACATCGAAAAATCTTCTGGCTTCCGAAATTGTTAGAAAGATTATTGAAGTCAACTTTGACCAAGAGGTTTGATATGCGAAAAATTCGAGTTGTTCAGCAGTATGTAAACGCCGCAAATAACGGTGGTTTGAAAACAGAATACGAAGCATTGAATAACCGAAAAAATTTATTGGACGAATATGAGTTTATCCCGGTGGTGTTGAACAACTGCCATTGCGGACTCAGTCTTTCGGATATCAGATTTTATCGTCGAGCAATTGGCAAAGCGGATCCGGATATCGTCCACATCCGTGGAGCGGGAATGGAAAGCTTGAATGCTGTTCTCGGCGCAAAGCTTTCCGGCAGTGGGAAGATCCTTGTGACCGTTCATGGTATGTTCAGCGATTTGGTGTACTACTCGCCGATAAAGCGCTGGGTATGCAGATATGTGGTGGAACCTATGATCTTTGGCTTATCGGATGGCATTTCCTGCGTCTATGAGCGTGCGGCACAGCGAGACGTGTTTCGGCGATATAGAAAGAAAATGCTTCCGTTTGTGTATAACCGCATGCCACAATACCCCGATTGCAGTGCTGAGGAAAAGCGCGCATTACGCAAGGAACTGAACCTTCCGGAAAATGCAAGAATCGGCATCTATGTCGGCAGGATCACGAAGGAAAAGGGGTTGTCTTACTTAGTCGATGCGTTAAAGCAGATGGATGCGTGTTGGCCGCCGGAGCTTTGCCTGTTGATTGTAGGAAACGGCGATTATCTGCAGGAGATGCAGTCTGAGTGTGCTGCATTGCAGCATACAAAGCGGGTGATTTTCGCTTTGCAGCAGGAACAGATTCAAAAATACCTGAACGCTTCAGATTTCTTTCTTTCTCCCTCCTTGCATGAAAATCTCTCCATTTCTATTTTGGAAGCCTGTGCGGCAAAGCTGCCGTGTCTTGTAACGGATGTCGGCGGAAACAGCGAAATAATCGAAAACGGAAAGAATGGGTTGATGATCAAGCCGTACTCGGCTAAGGCAATCGTCGATGGCATCAAGAAAATGTGCTGTATATCAACATACATTGCATTAGAAAAAAACATATGCAAAACAGATTATCGAAAATTCAGTGGCGAACAAGTAGACAAGCAGCTTGAGTCTGTCTATTCGTATTTATTGAAATTGTGAGGGTGAGCGATGGTTGATAGAAAGGCAAACATAGATTTATTGCGGGTGGTGTCTGCAGCTGCTATTGTCATACTTCACTCTGTGACCGCTCCAATGGGTAATGTATCCTCACCTATTCCGCTCTTAACAGAACGGATATTGACGGTTGTTCATTCTCTGACTTTGTGGGCTGTTCCTGCGTTTTTCATTATCACGGGCTATTGTCTACTTTTAAAATCGGAGTGTAATTACAAATACTGTTTTTCTCATATACGGAAATTTATAATTGTGCTCTTTACGGTTGGATTTTTCTATGCACTACTGGAGGAGATTTACTCTACCGGTATGGTTAACGGTCTTGTTGCTTTTGCTGCATTCAAAAATGTGATTGCAGGGAAACTCTGGGAGCATATGTGGTTTGTATACGCCATTATAGGTATCTATCTTGTGATGCCGGTCGTTCACGGTTTTATCAAGCTAGAGAGAAAGGATTCTTTTATATTAACTGCGATATTATTCGCGTTTAACATTCTATTCCCCGTATTTCAAAAATGGATTCCAATTGGTGTAGAGCTTCCATTCGGCGGATATTTGTTCTATGTATGCTTTGGAGGGCTGATTGCTAAGTACGGGATTCGGAAACGGGAAATAATAGTTATTTTTATTGCTGGCCTGATATCCGTAGTGTATCTAGGTGTTCATTATAACGGAAAAATTGCGGAATCAATTGATTTGCTTGCGGTGTGCATTGTGTCTTTAGCTGTCTTTTTGATATTTGAACACATGAAAATTCAGCCAAGCAAATTATTGCTTACACTTGCTAAATGTTCATGGGGCATATATTTACTCCACCCTTTGATTATAAACGTTGCTCTGAAAGTGCTGAAGATGGATTTTGTTTCCTATATGCCATATGTGAAGATTCCTTTACTGGCAATTTGTACATTTACACTTTCCTTTGTCATTACATATTTGCTTAGGAAAATCCCATTTGTCTCGAAATTGTTTTAACTGTTGCTGCCATAGGCAATGAAAGGAGGCTGCCGTGATTAGTATTGTTGTACCGGCTTATAATGCTGCGGGTGTGATTGAAAGATGTATAGACTCGGTTTTGCGGCAGACCTACCCGGATTTTGAATTGCTGATTATTGATGACGGATCCACAGATGAAACGGCAGAAATCGTGGTAGCAAAAGCCACTCAAGATGCTCGTATTCGTTTGATTCGTCAGGAAAATGCAGGGGTCAGTTCTGCACGGAATACGGGAATATCAGCCGCTTCAGGGCAATTGCTTTGTTTTATTGATAGTGATGATACGGTATCGGCAAATTATCTTGAGATACTGTATGCGCTGTACAGTCCCGGCGTACTCCCCGTGATCGATGTCGTCCGCAGTGACCGCGACGGCTCTGCGCTAAGTCCCATGCCTGAAGCCTATACGTTGGATGGTGACTGGGTCGATTCATATTTTTGCGGACAGCTCAGATATGGAATTGCTTTTTCTGTCTGGAACAAGCTGTATTCTTTACAGACGATTCGCGAAGAACACATCGGATTTCTGCAGGAGCTGTCTATCGGCGAAGATATGCTGTTTGTTTTTGAGTATCTGCACCATTGTCGGTCGATTCGCTTCAGTAAGGATGCCAGTTACCATTACACCATTGCACCGGGATCGGCCATGTTATCCTCAAGGGATTACACACATCCATACGAAAAGACCTTCGGGGTCATGTCTGAAAAGGGGCGTTTTCCCTTGCCAATCGCAGACAGGACATTATCCCGATGGGCTTTTGACGCGAGTATTATCATTATTGCCAATCCGTTTATCATCGACAGAAACTATGCGGAATTCAAAAAGTGGTGGCGTGAATTTTGTCGGACGGCGCTATACCGTGCCGCCGTTGCTTCGGAAAAGCCATCAGGTTATAAACGAAGAGTTTTGCATTTTGCCTTGCAATCTGAGAACATGATTGCAATATATGTGCTTTTCAGATTGCTGAGATTCGGAAAGAAGAAGTAGAAAACGAGGTGATTCCCATTGACTGAGCTGCAAGAAACCGAGTTGGAGCTTTTAAAACAATTCTTATTGGTATGTGAACAGTTTAAATTAACTTATTATCTTGTTTGCGGCAGTGCTCTCGGCGCAGTTAAATATGGTGGCTTTATTCCGTGGGATGATGATATTGATGTTGCACTTCCGAGAAAAGATTATGAGGTCTTCTGCAGAGAGGCTCCAAAGATGCTTCCGGAATGGTGTTTTTTACAAAATTATCATTCAGAGCCTGAATATTATCTTCTTGGGAGTAAGCTGCGCGACAGCAGAACTACATATATAGAGATTATGACAGAACGCCTGAATATTAATCATGGTGTGTTTATAGATATATTTCCGCTGGACGGAAAGTGGAACACCGAGAAGGAACATCAAACATTTCGACGCAAGCGAGCGTCCTTTGAAGCGGCGCGACGCGTCAGATTGAATTATAACCGTCTATCACCGCAGAATATCATTATGGTGCAAACGAATTGGTATTGGTTGCTTTTTCGCCTGTTTGGATATAAGCGTAATACCGCTTCGGAAGTGGAAGCGTTTGATAAATATGTTTCCTCATTTTCACCAGATACGAGTAGCATCTGGTGTAATCATGCTAACTCGACCTCACCTCTTGAATATGCACCCAAAGAACAATATGGCGATGGGGTTATGATGAATTTTGAGGGTGTGGAGATTCGCGTTCCGATGCAATATGACGAATATCTGACACAAAAATATGGCGATTGGCGCGGAGAAATACCTGAGAAGGAACAGAAGGGACATCACTATTATGTAAAATGTGATCTGTGTCGACCGTTTACAGATTATATATGCCAACAGTAAAGGAGCAGATAAATTATGATATACCGGGCTACCCGTAAGCTGAAGGCGCTCTTTTATCGCACGATTGTAGAACCGGATATCAAGCGTTCGTTTGCTGAGTGCGGTAAGGAGTCGCATATTGAACTGGGCGGAGATTTTTTTCCATTAACTAACATTCATGTCGGAAATCACGTTTCTATCGGAGTAAATGCACGCTTCTGGACAACAAGGGCTCAAATTTACATTGAGGATTACGTTTTGTTTGGTCCGGATGTTACGATTATTACAGGCGACCATCGCAAAGATGTTATTGGAAAGCATATTATAGAGCTGAAAGACGCAGACAAGACAGAGGAAGATGATCAGGATGTGGTAATCGGGAAAGGCGCGTGGATTGGCGCAGGAACGATTATTTTGAAAGGCGTGCATATCGGAGAAGATGCCATTATCGCGGCCGGCAGCGTTGTGACGAAGGATGTGGCACCTTATACTGTCGTGGGCGGAGTTCCGGCGCATTTCATAAAAGAGCGCTTCTCCGAAGAGCAACTTACAAAGCATGAAAACAGTCAATGTCAATGATTCCGAAACTTATGATTATGCAGAAGGCGGTGATAACGGTGCAGGATAGAATACCATTGATGCTTTTGCTGGCAGCAGGTACGGCATTCACCTCGGTATGGCTTATTGTTCTGCGAAAGCGACTTAAAATGGCATGGTATGCGGCAATACCGCTCGCGATATTTCACACGATCTACGGAGTGTTCACGGTAACGGCGTTTGCCTTTCTCGAGAACGGGTTCAATAAAGAGACTTTTGGCAATATGAGTCTGTTCGGCGGAGTGTTTTTCATGCCGTTGGCATACTGGCTGGGCGCAAAAATCTCGAAGCGCCCGATGCGTGAAGTATTCGACGTTTTTACTCCATGTATGATTTTCACTGTCATGTGCGCGCGAGTAAACTGCGTTATTTCCGGATGTTGCCTCGGACTTCCGATTCCGGGTCTTGACGGAACGCGATTCCCGACGAGGGAGGCAGAACTGATTTTTTATGTCGTTCTGCTTGCGATTATCTGCCCGCGCATAGTAAAAGGCAGGACGGGCGGAAAGGCATACCCCGTTTATATGATGAGCTACGGAATATTCCGTTTTATCATCGAGTTTTTCCGCCAAGCGCAAACGGACACTCTTTTCCATTTGTCGCATATGTGGGCAACCTTATCCTTAATAATCGGCATAAGTATTTATGCCGAATTGAATATAAAGGACAAGAAGTATAAAAACGAAAGGAAGAAGATAAAGAAATGAAAGGAAGAATTACCGAAAGATTTGTGGCGCTGCTCCTTGTAGCTCTCACAATAATGGCTTTTCTGCCGTCCGTCACGCTGCCGGCTGCTGCGGCAACATCCGGCACGGTTGCCGGACTAAGCGATGAAAATATCGGCTTGAGCTTCACAGGTAATGCGGACAATGCGTGGAGCGCAACCGGCACAACAATCACTGGTTCAGTTGTCTCTGCCGGAGGAACATGTAGTGACACCAGCTACAACTCCACACTGACTATCAAAAACAACAAAAAAGCAAAAGCCACACTGTCGTTTAATTATGCCATTGAGCAGAACAGCGGTACGATTAAAGTGGACGAAACGGCAGTCACCGCAAACGGCAGCTTTAATAAAGAGCTTACCGTTGGCGAAAGCATCAAGGTTTATATCGGATCTGGCAGCACCACAGCTACGAAAATTACTATGACCAATGTGGCGCTGGTTTCTGATGTGACCGCGACCACGACCTTTGCGCCTGCCGAAAACGGTACCTATACAGTGGATGGTACGGTTGTCACAGAGGAATACAGCAACAAACAAAGTTCCATGACAGCTTATCAGGTGGTAGCGACCCCGGCAGAGGGATATCAGTTCCTTGGCTGGTATAACCTGACCACTGGCAAGTGCATAGCAACTGCCGCAAGCACTGCTCTGAATATTGAAAGCGACTGCACAATCACAGCAAAATTTGCAATCAAAACCGTTGCGCTTTTTGAGACTGGCGGTCAACGGTTTGCAGATTTGAACGAAGCAGTTGCTTATGCGCAGGCAAATAAACAGTCCAAGATCACCTTGGCTACCGATGGCTCAATCAGCGGAAACTATATCATTCCGTCGGGCATTACTCTGTTGATTCCCTTTGATGCAGCAGGAACGCTATATACAGATTCTCCTGCGGCAATCCGCACAACACCGGCGTCTAAGGCGTTCCGGACGCTGACGATGAGCGAAGGTACTTCCATCACCGTCAACGGTGCCATCAGCCTGGGCGGCAGATATTTTGCAGCTGGCGGCGGTCAGCAGGGTCGTCCTGTGGGCGATTATGGCTATATTAAAATGGCGGATAACAGCTCTATCACGGTGAAGAACGGCGGAAATCTCTATGCATGGGGCTTTATCTCCGGCAGCGGTTCTGTGCTGGCTGAATCCGGCGCAACCGTATATGAGTTCTATCAAATCGCAGACTTCCGCGGCGGTAGTGCTTCCTCTAACATGCACCATAATGTTTTTCCATTCTCTCAGTATTTCGTTCAGAACATTGAAGTTCCCTTGACTCTTAATGCGGGCGCCAACGAGAAGGTTTTCAGCGGCGTTTATGCAATGAGTACCACATATACCACCTCCATCAATTTTATTGGCAACAACGGCATGTTCAAAGTAACCTCCGGCAGCTTCACCAAAGACTACGATGAAAAGACGGATCGTCTGCTTCTGACTGTGAACGGCGAGGCGGAACTGAACACCCTTTCTCTGACGTTGGCGGGCATGAGTGTCAACTCCGCAAGCTACGTATTGCCAATCACCAACAACATCTCTATTAACATTCAGTCTGGAAATGTCACCATCAACCAGGATACCGCACTGTTGGCAGGTGTCGAAGTGAGCATTGCTGAGGGTGCTGGCTTGACGGTCTCCAATGGTAAGAATGTCTACGTTTATGACGGCGATGAATGGAACTCTGATAACTTTGTCTGGGGTCCTTGCAAGTTCAAGTCTGTTGCCTATGCTCCCGGCAAAGCCTATACCCGTACCAATGCGGATCTGAAGGATGCCAAGGTGGATGTAAACGGCAGCCTGACGGCTAGCGGTGCCATCTACACCACCAAGGGCGGCGCAGACATCTGCTCCAGCAACGGAACCGGCAAATATGTTCAGAATGGTAAACTTGGCACGGAAACCGCGACCTATCAGTATAATGCGAACGGGAATAATGCAGTGACCATCCCCATCGACGCCGCCAAGCTGCACAACGCCGACGGCTCCTACACCGAAACGAAGACCGCCAAGGCCGGCGATACCATCAACTATGTCAGCGGTGTGTGGGGAACTGCCAAGCCCTGCGATCATAAAAATACCGAAATCCGCAACGCGAATGACGCAACCTGCACCGTGCCCGGCTATACCGGCGACACCTACTGCAAGGATTGCGGCAAGAAAATAGGCACCGGTACGGCTATTCCCGCCAAGGGACATACCGAGGTTATCGATGCTGCTGTTGCGGCAACCTGCGAGAAAACAGGACTGACCGAGGGCAAGCACTGCTCGGTCTGCAATAAAGTTCTTGTTGAGCAGGAAGCAATTCCCGCAAAGGGACACCGGTGGAATAACGGAACTGTTTCAACAGAGCCCACCTGCACAGGGAAGGGTGTCAAGACATACACTTGCATGGTGTGTCAAAAGACCAAAACCGAGGCAATATCGGCAACAGGTCATGAGCCTGTTGAACATGAGAAAAAAGATGCTACCTGCACTGACCCCGGACGCGAGGCCGGCGAAACATGCTTGAAGTGCGGAGCAATACTTTCCGGGATGGAAGTAATTCCCGCCAAGGGGCATACGGAGGTTGTACGCGATCAAAAACCTGCGACCTTAACCGAGGACGGATACACGGGCGACACATATTGCTCGAGTTGTAACGCAAAGCTTAAGACCGGTGAGATTATTTATCACGAAGGTTGGCGAAAGAACGGCGACAATTATTATTACTATCAGGATCAAGAACCTGTCACTGGTATAGTTCGTGTTCCGTATCCGTCGGAAGAACTGTTGCCCGGTTATGGTCCGGATGCAGAAGATGCAGAGGTTAATGTGCCCGGGAAGGAAGGAAATCCGGACAACTACGATTATCCCGATCACGAAAGCGCGCTGTTTGTTTTCGACGAAAACGGAGTATTTCAGAAAGAAAAAAGCGGCATGTACGATGACAATGGAGTTACTCGCTGGATTGAAAACGGTATGGTTGTTTGGCATGCGGGTCTCGTGAAAGACGGAGATGATTTCCGTTACTTTAAGCGAAACGGCATGGTCGCCAATATTGAAACCTACGTTGCAAAAACAAACGGTTTGTTGAAAGCGGCAAAGTACACCTTCGATGCGGATGGCAGGCTGATGAAGCTTGAGGGACTCAATGAAGATTTGAATGGAAATCTTTGCTACTATGTTGACTATGTTAAGAACTATGCCGGGTTAGTGGAAAAAGACGGCAGTTTCTACTATATTGCCAGCGATCTCAAGGCAGTAAAGAATTGCACATATTATGTTACCAAAACAAACGGTCTTAAAGCTCCAGGTTACTACACCTTTGATTCTGACGGAAAGATGGTTATCAAGGATGGAATAGTAGAAGAGAACGGTGACATTTATTACTATGTAAACGGAGCAAAGGTTGCAGCAGGTTTAATAGAGTGGGAAGGCAATTATTATTATTTTGCCAGCGACCTTAAAGCAGTAAAGAATGCCAAACATTTTGTCTTCGCTGATAAGTCAAACGGTTTGAAACCGGCCGGATGGTATTGGTTCAATTCCGACGGGACGATGTTCCTTGACGGAATACTCAAAGAGAACGGCACAAAGTACTATTATAAAGACGGTAAAAAGAACTATGCTGGTCTGATAGAGATTGAAGGATCTTACTACTATGTCAAGAGCGATTGCTCTTTGGTTTGCGGACGTAGTTACTATGTAACCAAGACCAATGATCTCATGCCGAACGGAACATACACTTTTGATGAAGATGGCAAGATGGAAATCAAGAACGGTATTTATCGAGAAAAATTGGGTGACGGAAAAGAATATCTGTTCTACTATGTGGATAATGTACGTCAGATTAATACCGGACTTGTGCAGCTTGATGACGGCAGTTATATCTATGTACGTAGCGGTGCAAATCTTGCAATTGGTGATTATTATGTTACCAAAACCAACGGTCTCTTGCCCAATGGAGTTTATACCTTTGGTGATGACGGAAAAATGATAATAAATCCGTAAATGCAGATGAACGGTATACAGGGTTAGTTAAGCCCTGTATACTGCTGTGCTTTTTTGAAAGGAGCACTTATGAGGCTATCACATATATTAAAATTTGTTATTCCGGCTCTTGTGCTGTGTATAATTTTCTTTATATTTACCGGATGCAATGGTAAATCAAATACAAATGAATCTCAGACCGAAAATACAAACAGTTTGGCTGAGATAAAAACCGGAATGGGTACACTTTATATACCTGAGAAGTATGAACAACGTATACAGACAACAATAACCAAGGGTAAAGATAGCTGCACGGTCGACTTTTTCTCTGTTTTAGACGAAAAACAGTATGATCTTTTTAGAGTAAGTATTGGAGAAGAGATCGGTCAACGTGTTGGAACAATTACAGGAAAGAAAAACGTTTCACGTGATGTTTTTGTTGAAGTTTACGATTTAGGAGATCTCAGTGGTTTATCGCGGGATAAATCTGATCAGCTTTATGCTATGCAGGAATCAGTCAATACTGTTGTTGAAAATTTGAAATAAAGTTTGGAAAGGAATGATAAAATGCAAAAATCAAGGACAGCAAAAGTTATATCGCTAATTTTAGCGATAATCATGCTCGTCGGCATTTTTCCGGCGTCTGTTCTGGCAGATACCGGAGACAAAGTCAACAGTTATGACGAATTCATAACCGACCTGACCTGTCTTGAGGAATATGCCAACGAGTATGTCAGCGAGCATCCCAATGAGGATACTGCGGCACTTGTAATCAACTATGTTCGCAGCGGAGTGGAAAAATATACCTCAGGCACATGGACTACGTTCTGTGGCCCGGAAAACACTGCGTTCGTTAACTTCGTTGCACAGCAGGATGAAGCTAACGGCACATTTGCCGCAAAGCTTCGCAGCCTTGATAAGTTCATCCTGCCGAACGGTGACGAGGTTGAATTTGCGCATATGTTCGGCGCAATGGATATGGCATATCATACCGGAAACCAAAAAACCGCAGATCTCGGCAGCTGGGCGGGCGATATATGCGACCTTGTTCAGCTCACCACCAATGCGGGAATAAGCGGTACGGTTGAAGAGATGGCCGAGGAAATACGTACGAAAAACGATAGATATTTCCTTTATGATCATCCCGATCCTGAGGTTCATTCTTTCGGTATTCTCGATCTGTACGGAGATCTTGATGCTTTCTATATTCTCAGAAAGCTTAGCTTAAACGGCTCGATAAGTTCCGTGATGAAAAACTATTTCACGAAGAATCTCAATGACGGACTCCGCGCCAAGTTCTTCCTCGACAACAGATTTGACGGCCTGTCTCAGAAGGATGATATCAGAGACGCCGTTTATGAGACGTATTGCGCCAACGAGGGCGTAAGGACTCTCGAGGGAACATATCTCCCCAACGGAGTTAATCCGGATATAAGAAAGGCCTGCTGCTATGCTTTTGCAGATTATCTTTACGAGACGGCAAAGGATCTGCTCAGCAACTCTTATTACAAGGTCTTCTCCAGCAAAAAGTCTAACATTGCTCCCGGAGTTACGCAGGAGATAAAATACGCAACATCCAAAGATAACAAACAGCTTGTTTATTATCTTGCCACAGCGGATATTACGAGAGACGACGTCAATGTCTATACGAACTACAACGACAACAATCCGGCTGCCGGATGGAAGATGTCTCGTGTCAGCGACCAGGTGAATGCGGCGCAGAAAAGGCATTCAAACCCCGACGATCCCGATAATTACATCGAGAACTATAATGCGGTTGTGGGTGTAAATGCGGACTTCTATGACATGAGCAATGGCGTACCGCACGGTGCTTTGATTATGGAGGGTGTTGTATACCATGATCTTGGCAGCGAGAACTTCTTCGGTATTCTTAATGACGGTACACCGATAATAGGCGGAAGAAAAGAGTGGAATGCCAACAGCGATAATATACAGGATGCGGTCGGCGCAGATGTATATCTCGTCAAAGACGGGAAAATAGTACCTGAAGCCGGCAACAACTACTACTCAAGCCGAGCACCCCGTACCTGTGTCGGCATTACCTATGATGGTCAGATAGTGCTTATGACGCTCGACGGACGCCAGGAGCCGTTCTCGGCGGGCGGCAGCTTCGTTGAGATAGCCCAGATAATGTACGACGCAGGCTGCGTTGTGGCTGTCAACCTTGACGGCGGCGGATCAACGACCTTTGCCGCAAAATCGGAGGGCGCCGAAAATGTATCTGTTGTTAACAGACCTTCTGACGGATATGAGAGGTCGGTCGGCACATCGCTGCTGGTGGTTTCCACCGCAAAGCCGTCAAATGTATTTGATCATGCGGTAGTTTTGGCAGACTATGATTATCTTACAGTCGGAACCGAGCTTGACATCGATGTCAGGGGCGTTACTGCTACCGGCGGGGCGATTTCCATCCCGGAAGGCGCAACTCTTAAAATCTCGGATGAGAGCATAGGAACTATATCTGCCGGCGGCACGTTCACTGCAAAAAATCTCGGTGATGTGAAAATACAGCTTGTGGCGCAGGACGGAACGGTTCTCGGCTCGAAAACCTTACATGTTGTTGAACCGACAGATCTTAAATTTAAAAGAGAGAGCGTAAATGCTATATTCGGAAAAGCCGAAGAGCTTCCGCTTGAGGCGTCTTATAACGGAAATGTTGTTAAGATAAACCCCGGTGACGTTCAGTTTGGCTTTGTAAAAATAACGCTTGTGTCTATCGGTCAGGTTGAAGGCGGAAGCGTCAATACGACAAAAACGGAGTTGGTCTTCGATTATCCTGAAGCCGGCACCGTTAACGGCTTTAATTTTACTCCTAAGGAAGACAGCACTTTGCGCACACTGACCATCGGCGCGGTGCTGAAAAGCAAGCTCCCCGAATTTCAGAATGCGATAAACAGCGAGTACGCAAGAGTATACCAGGAGGCATTGTCAAAGGGCTACACGAAAGAAGAGGCTGCTATTCAGGCTCAAACTGCCGGAATAAATAAGGCTCTCAGCATAGCTGCCAAGCTCACGGTTTACCTCTATAGCGAAGACGAGGCGAGCTTCGATTTTTCGGAGGCTACCGGCGGAAGTGCTCTGGTGGCATGGAAACGCAATGTTTCAAATTCTTACTATAACGAAACTGAAAATGCATATTATGCGATAGATTCTAACACTCAGTCAGAAATATCATATACATTTGCAGTCGATATGTCAAAGGTGTCTATACCGGAGAAGCTCACGGGGCTGTTATATATGCTCCCGGGAGGAGATCAGGAAGGCCGCACTGCATGGGATTTCCTGCTTCAGTTGGCCGAGCGTATAAGCCCGCTGACTACCGTTTCAATAAGCATAACTGTTCCGGAAGGCTTTACTGTGGATACCTCAAAGCTCAGACTTGCAAACGAGTATTTCACTCTTACCTCCGCTAAGGTTGAGGGCAACAAGCTTACTATAGTATGTAACTTTAAAGAGCAGTCCGAGCCGATAAATCCGACAACCGCAAATCCGCTCTGCGTTCTTACCGGACTTAAATTTATACCTAAGGACGGTGCTGCATGGTCTGAGGACGGAAAGCTTGACTTTACACTCAACGGACAGCTTGATTACGATATCTATGCACATTTCCATGTTCTCAAGACACTTGCTCAGCAGGAAGAGTATCAGCAAAAATACGGACTGTATCCCTATGACAACAGTGCAAACATCAACGGCGACTACGGTGCTCATTTCATGGATACGGCAGACAGCTTTTCCGACAAGTTTGTTTTCGTGAAGAAAAGCAAGGACGGCTGGAGCAGAGAAAACGGTCTCTGGTCTTTCTATCGCAACGGCAACACCTTGACCGGTATTCAGAAGCTTCCCAGCCATGTTGAAGGCGAGACCGGAGAGTATTGGTATGATCTCGGCACTCAGGGCAGCTGCACCGATAAGCTGACAGGACTGTTTGAATATGAGGGCGATTTGTACTATGCAATCAACGGCGAAACGAAGGATGGCTGGAGAGAGATCGATAAAGACGGCAGTAGATACCACTATTATTTTGATCTAAAAACACATAAGGCAGTAGACGGTGTTCAAAAAATACGTACGATTATTACTGAAAACGGAAAACAGTACAGCAAGAATTTGGAATATACTTTTGAAAATCATATTCTTGTGCATGGAGATTGGATTACAGTCAGTACCGGTCGTCGATATTACTGGGCTGGACAGCCTATTGCCAGAAAATGGTGGACTGTGGATGGCAAGCGCTATTATTTTGGGTATCACGGCGATGCTCTTGTAGGATTTTGCGAAGTACCAAGAGCAAACAGTGGTCAAGGAGCTGATTTTTACTTATTTGATGCAGAAGGTGCATTGATTGTTCAGCCTGGACTTTATCGATTAGGCAATGATTTACCGTACATTGCCAGTGGGTTTAGTGCCGGAGATATTGTATGTTTCGATGACAGTGGCATGGCAGTCTTTGCTGGTCTCGTCTATGGTGATGACGGATATCTTTATTACATTAACGGAAACCTGAAAGCAGTTAAGAACGGTAAGTATTGGGTTACTAAAACTAACGGTATTGTTAAATCAGGTTTACAGCGAGATTTTGATGCTCAAGGAAGAATGATTGTAAGAAATGGTATTTTACCTCTCAACGGTAATGGTGTGCCTGTTTACTATGTAAATGATGATGTTCAGTATGATCTCGGTCTGGTCAGAATGGAAGATGGCCGTATGATTTATGTGAATCCAGATGCTACTTTAAAAGCCAACGGTACTTACTACCTTAGTAAAACCAATGAAATTCTTCCACAGGGCTACTATGCATTTGACAGTAATTGTATTTTGCAACTCAACGGATGGTTTACCTGCGATCAAGGCAAAACTTATTATCAGAATGGGATCGTGCATGGAGCCGGCTGGGACAAAATCGAAGATTCTTTCTATTATTTCGACAGCGATAGCTACATTGTCACTGGTATAGTTCGTGTTCCGTATCCGTCGGAAGAACTGTTGCCCGGTTATGGTCCGGATGCAGAAGATGCAGAGGTTAATGTGCCCGGGAAGGAAGGAAATCCGGACAACTACGATTATCCCGATCACGAAAGCGCGCTGTTTGTTTTCGACGAAAACGGAGTATTTCAGAAAGAAAAAAGCGGCATGTACGATGACAATGGAGTTACTCGCTGGATTGAAAACGGTATGGTTGTTTGGCATGCGGGTCTCGTGAAAGACGGAGATGATTTCCGTTACTTTAAGCGAAACGGCATGGTCGCCAATATTGAAACCTACGTTGCAAAAACAAACGGTTTGTTGAAAGCGGCAAAGTACACCTTCGATGCGGATGGCAGGCTGATGAAGCTTGAGGGACTCAATGAAGATTTGAATGGAAATCTTTGCTACTATGTTGACTATGTTAAGAACTATGCCGGGTTAGTGGAAAAAGACGGCAGTTTCTACTATATTGCCAGCGATCTCAAGGCAGTAAAGAATTGCACATATTATGTTACCAAAACAAACGGTCTTAAAGCTCCAGGTTACTACACCTTTGATTCTGACGGAAAGATGGTTATCAAGGATGGAATAGTAGAAGAGAACGGTGACATTTATTACTATGTAAACGGAGCAAAGGTTGCAGCAGGTTTAATAGAGTGGGAAGGCAATTATTATTATTTTGCCAGCGACCTTAAAGCAGTAAAGAATGCCAAACATTTTGTCTTCGCTGATAAGTCAAACGGTTTGAAACCGGCCGGATGGTATTGGTTCAATTCCGACGGGACGATGTTCCTTGACGGAATACTCAAAGAGAACGGCACAAAGTACTATTATAAAGACGGTAAAAAGAACTATGCTGGTCTGATAGAGATTGAAGGATCTTACTACTATGTCAAGAGCGATTGCTCTTTGGTTTGCGGACGTAGTTACTATGTAACCAAGACCAATGATCTCATGCCGAACGGAACATACACTTTTGATGAAGATGGCAAGATGGAAATCAAGAACGGTATTTATCGAGAAAAATTGGGTGACGGAAAAGAATATCTGTTCTACTATGTGGATAATGTACGTCAGATTAATACCGGACTTGTGCAGCTTGATGACGGCAGTTATATCTATGTACGTAGCGGTGCAAATCTTGCAATTGGTGATTATTATGTTACCAAAACCAACGGTCTCTTGCCCAATGGAGTTTATACCTTTGGTGATGACGGAAAAATG
>OCHN01001005.1_pt1 | contig 25329 bp, 19 predicted proteins | sample 1538911 | NCBI WGS metagenome assembly OCHN01 (sample SAMN04571736, study PRJEB22368) | human gut metagenome | biome: human gut; material: stool | host: Homo sapiens | place: Luxembourg | collected 2013-01-11 | reverse complement strand
GATCGGAAAGATGTCAGGGAATACTTAAAAGAATACGTTGGCGAGTTTTATACTATTGCTGCAACAGGAGATATTATTTTCATTGGTTCCGATCTTCCTAAGGAATACAGTGGATCAAAATATACCAATAGTATAAAGGGAACAAATGCAAAGGCAAAAGCAAATGCAAAAGCAAATGCTGCGACTGGAATTCCTGAAATGATAGAGATAGCAGTAGGAAAGCATTTCAGAGAGAATCATGAGGATAAACATAAAAGAGATGCTAAAAATGGATGGTACAGATATGATTCAAGATTTGCACTCCCGGTTTATGACGACAAGGGCGAATTAGAAAGATATAATGTTTTTCATGCCTCTATGCTTATACGTCATTCAAATGATGGAAAGTTGTATTTGTATGATGTAATAGATATAAAAAAGAAACGAGCAACTCTCTCGGCGAATAAACGCTTACCAGACAAAAAACCCATTTCCTTTAGGGAAGTATAATACTACAGGAAATGACAAATGTCAATCCGAATATTCGAAAATATTCCTGCATACAGAAGGACTAGAGATGGTTATGCTTTTACGGTGATAAAAATAGAAATTTCACAAAACTGTCCGCGTCACGGGAAATGTTGTGCCTGTGTAGCTTATCATCGTGATCACAATGAAGGCGTGCCGGGATGTTTCTTTTCGAAAGAAGCAGAAGCAACTTATGATCGCAGTATTAAAGCATTGGCGAAGGATCACGGTATCATTTAATATGTGTTTTAATCTTTATTCCCCCCTGTGTGTATGATAAAATAGTAACAGGAATTTTATCGACAGACAGGGGGAAAAATTATGTCAAAAATTGTGAATGAACCAAAGATCAAAAACAAGTTTGTAGTCAAGATCAGAGAGCTTTTAGAGCACCGTGCGTTCTGACTTTATCTCTTAGTGGATGAGGCAGAAAGCCGGATGTAGTGACGAAGAGATTGCAAGATTATGTGATATTGCAATGTGTGGAGATCATGGAATCGGAAAATGCTTTGGCACTCGACTATTTCAAAGAGAATCAGATCAGTTTTGAGTGGATCGTGGATGAAGGCGGTGCCGTGATTCGATTCGCTCCAATCGATATAGATAAACAGCAATACGCATCTGTGCACGGAGAAAATGAAAATATATATGTGGAAAAGATTCATCTGGCGGTGGATTTTTATAGAGAATTGATTGGAAAATATAAGTAATAAGTGGAGAGAATATGTTAAATATTATAGAAATCAACAACTTTAACGCACCGGAACTGGACGTCTACGCACGTTATACGGAAGCACAGCTTCTGAATAAAGACCGTCCGGAAGATGGACTTTTTATTGCAGAAAGTCCAAAAGTGATTGGACGGGCGTTGGATGCCGGATATATTCCAATATCTGTTCTGGTTGAAAAGAAACAGATGGAAGAAAATGAAGAGACGCAGGAAGTTCTTGCAAGATTTGAGAATACAGGCACTTCTATTTTTACAGCAGAGTTTGCTGTCCTTACGCAATTGACAGGATTCAAGCTGACGAGAGGAATGCTTTGTGCATTGAAACGCCGACCACTGGAAGATTTCAGGAAACTTTGCGAAGGAAAGAATAGAATTGCCATTTTGGAAGATGTGATGAATCCAACGAATGTCGGAGCAATCTTTCGATCGGCAGCAGCAATGCATATGGATGCAGTATTACTGACTTCAGGATGCAGCAATCCATTGTATCGAAGAGCATCCAGAGTGAGTATGGGAACGGTGTTCCAGATTCCATGGACATTTATTCAAGACGATAAAGAACGCAGATGCGACAGGAAAGAGATCTGGCCGGTCCAGGCAATCGAAAGCCTGAAAGCACTTGGGTATAAGACAGCAGCACTTGCATTAACCGATGATTCCGTAAGTATTGATGATCCGCAGCTTATGAGTGAAGAAAAACTGGCAGTGATTCTTGGAACAGAGGGGGACGGACTTATGCAGGAGACAATTAAAGCTTGCGATTATACTGTGAAGATTCCAATGTCACATGGTGTGGATTCTCTGAATGTGGCAGCAGCAAGTGCAGTGGCGTTCTGGCAGTTGAGAAAATAAAGATTTATCGTAGGGATTCTTTTTCAAGTTCGGACGAAATCAGATAGCGCTTATAAAGTTTCTTCTAACAGACAGACATTGAGGGATTGATGCAGGCTCCGGGTTCTGTATACAGGAAAGACTAAGAAAAACGAAAGATTACTAAAAACAAAGCAATGCTCGGCAAACTCGCTGCCGCTTCAGACAGTTGCCTCGCATTGCTTTAATGTAACCTTCCGTTTTTCAAGACTTTCCAAGCACACAGAACAGTCACCTGAATCAATCCCTCAATGTCTGTCTAGCGGTAAGTTTTCAGCGCCATCTGATTTCTACTCTCTCGAAAGAAGAACTCTACTTGAGAAGCAGACGTACCGGATGTTCTATAGAATGATTCTCATTTCTTAAGCGTATTTACTTTAATAAAATTTAGCGTAGAAGACGATCCTTTTTCAGTAAACAGAAAACAGAAAATATGAACTTCGAGAAGTTTCATGTTAGAAGGATGGTACAGGGACGAAGACGAATGTGGAGCATGCTTGCTCATACTTGAAAAACAATGGATTGCGTTAAAGAAAGGATTGACAGCTGTCTGAGCGGCAGCGAGTTTGTCAATCCTTTCTTTGCTTTTAGCAGTCTGTTGTTTTTCCTAGTATGAACAGTATGCGTAACCCTGAGTCGGCGTTCCTGTACCATTCTTCTAACAAGCGACTTTCTAAAATAATATTTTCAGTTTTCGTCCGCATATCCGAAAAATGATTTCTACGATAAATCTTTATTTCCTGGCAATTTATAGAGGAAATTCCCTCATCATTTCCCCACAAAAAGAACAATGTCATATAAAATGTTACATTTTTCACAAAAGAAACCTTTCTGGTGTAAAGTTTTTGTAAAACAAGTGTCTTGTCACCTGTAAACGACAGTGTTATAATGGGCAAGAATAATCAACAGAGCAATAGACATGAAAGTGTGTTACAGCAGAATTTTATGTCAGGAGAGAATAAGAGAGGTACGTGCTATGACGATCAGAGAAGAGATAGAACAGTTAAAGAAAGAAAAAAATGCCGTAATTCTGGCGCATTATTATGTAAGACCGGAAGTTCAGGAGATTGCAGATTATGTAGGAGATTCTTTCTATTTAAGCAAAGTTGCGGTTGGTCTGAAAGAGAAGACAATCGTATTCTGCGGTGTTTCATTCATGGGCGAGAGTGCAAAGATCCTGAATCCTGAGAAAACAGTGCTTATGCCGGATATGGCAGCAGATTGTCCAATGGCACATATGGCATCTGCGGAGACAATCGAGAAGATTCGTTCAGAGTATGATGATCTTGCAGTTGTATGCTACATTAATTCAACAGCAGAACTGAAAAGACATTCTGATGTCTGTGTAACTTCATCCAATGCAGTGAAGATTGTAAAAGCACTTCCGAATAAAAATATTTTCTTTATACCGGATCGTAACCTTGCACATTATATTGCAGGATTGGTTCCGGAAAAGAACTTCATATATAATGAAGGCTTCTGTATCGTACACGAATACATGGAGGTTGAAGAGATTCAGGAAGCGAAAGCAGCACATCCGGAAGCAGAGGTTCTTTCTCATCCAGAATGTCCGGCAAAAGTTTTGGAACTTTCTGATTTTGTTGGAAGTACTTCAGAGATTATCGAGCAGGCAGGAAAATCAGATGCGAAAGAATTTATCATTTGTACAGAAAGTGGTGTTTTGTATGAACTTCAGAAGAGAAATCCTGAGAAGAAATTTTACTTTACAGAGACAACTCCAATCTGCAGAAATATGAAGAAGGTTACACTTGAGAAAGTGCTTCATGTATTAAAGACAGGCGAGAATGAAGTTTTTGTAGACGATAAGCTTCGTGAAGAATCTAAGAAACCGTTAGAGAGAATGTTAGAACTGGCCAAGTAAACAGAGGGCAGATAGGATTGACAGCAATCGAAGATCAAAGAAAAATAATGAGATCAAATCGACAGTCGCTGTCGGAATGGAGATATTTATTATGAAAATGGAAGCAGATGTAGTCATTGTCGGAACAGGTGTGGGAGGGCTTTTCAGCGCACTGAGTCTTCCGAGAGATCAGAAGATCATCATGATTACAAAGTCAGATTTAGAGAGCAGTGATTCATTCCTGGCTCAGGGAGGAATCTGCATGCTGCATGACAAAGATGACTATGACAGTTATTTTGAAGATACAATGAAAGCGGGACATTATGAGAACAGAAAAGAATCTGTAGATCTTATGATCCGCAGCTCAAGAGAGATCATTCATGACCTGATTGGCTATGGTGTAGATTTCCAAAAACAGGAGACAGATGAGTCTGGAAATGAAGCCGCAGACAACGGTGGTGAAAAGGCAGAGATTCAGGATATTTATGCATTTACTCGTGAGGGAGCACATTCACGTCCGAGAATTCTGTTTCATGCAGATATTACAGGAAAAGAAATCACAAGTAAACTGCTTGCACAGGTAAAGCAGCTTTCTAATGTAACATTGCTTGAATATACAACGATGTCAGATATCATTGTGGAAAATGATGAATGTAGAGGAATCATTGCACAGGATAAAGATGGAAATGAATTCGAAATCCATGCAGAGAATACAATCTGGGCAAGCGGTGGAATCGGTGGACGCTATAAGCATTCCACAAATTTCCCACATCTGACAGGAGATGCACTTACTATTTCCGAAAAACACGGAATTCGTTTAGAGCATTTAGATTATGTACAGATCCATCCAACAACATTGTATTCCAAGAAACCAGGAAGACGCTTTCTTATTTCAGAGTCTGTCCGTGGAGAAGGTGCGGTTCTTCTTAACAGCAAGAAAGAACGTTTCGTAAATGAACTCCTTCCAAGAGATGTTGTGACTAAGGCAATCAGAGAAGAGATGGAAAAGGAAGGCACAGATCATGTCTGGCTGTCCATGGAAAAACTTGGAAAAGAAACCATCATGGGTCATTTCCCGAACATTTATCAACATTGTCTGGAAGAGGGATATGATGTGACAAAAGAATGTATCCCGGTTGTTCCGGCACAGCATTATTTCATGGGTGGTGTCTGGGTAGATTCAGACAGTAAAACATCCATGGAACATTTATATGCAGTAGGAGAGACAAGCTGTAACGGTGTACATGGTGCGAACCGTCTGGCAAGTAATTCACTTCTGGAAAGCCTTGTATTTGCCAAACGTGCGGCAAATAAAATCTCAGGTACAGAGAATGAAGTAAAAGTACGTGAATTGGCATAATAATAGTGATATAATATTAATCTATGCTGAAAAAATAAAAGTTAAGAGAAGAGTAGAGAAAGAATATAGAGACAGGGACAGGAGATATAAAGATGAACGAAATTACAATGACACTTCAGGCAGATCATTTGATCCTTGAAGCACTCAAAGAAGATATTTCAAGCGAAGACGTAACAACAAATTCAGTTATGAAAGATTATGTAAAAGGTGAAGTAGAACTGATCTGTAAACAGGACGGAGTAATTGCCGGACTGGAAGTTTACCGCAGAGTATTTGAACTGTTAGATGCAGACACAAAGACAGAACTTTACTGCAAAGACGGAGACGAAGTAAAGAACGGTCAGTTGATGGGAAAAGTAACAGGAGATATCCGTGTACTTCTTTCCGGTGAGCGTGTAGCACTGAACTACCTTCAGAGAATGAGCGGAATCGCAACTTATACACATTCCGTTGCAGGACTTCTTGAAGGAAGCAAAACAAAACTTCTTGATACAAGAAAAACAACACCTAATATGAGAATCTTCGAGAAATATGCAGTTCGTGTTGGTGGCGGTTATAACCACAGATATAATCTTTCTGATGGAGTACTTCTGAAAGACAATCACATCGGAGCTGCAGGAAGCGTAAAGAAAGCGGTCGAGATGGCAAAAGACTACGCACCATTTGTAAGAAAGATCGAAGTAGAAGTTGAGAATCTTGAGATGGTAAAAGAAGCAGTAGAAGCCGGAGCAGATATCATCATGCTTGATAACATGTCAACAGAAGAGATGCAGGAAGCAATCAAGATCATTGACGGAAGAGCGGAGACGGAGTGTTCCGGAAATGTAACAAAAGAGAACATCGGACGCCTGACAGCTCTTGGCGTAGACTATATTTCCAGTGGAGCCCTGACACATTCCGCTCCGATTCTTGATATCTCGATGAAAAACCTTCATGCTGTAGAGTAAAAGTGATATAATTGTTAAAGAACAATTATTAGTATGGATTTCAATTTAGAAAGGAAGAGGCATGATGACAGGACCAGAAAGAAGAACTGCCATTATAAATCAGATAAAGACAAGCTCAGCACCGGTGCCGGGAAAGGCATTGGCTGCACAGTATGAAGTAAGCCGTCAGGTGATCGTGCAGGATATCGCACTCATCCGTGCCGCAGGACATGACATTATATCTACAAACAGAGGATATATTTTGCACGAATCACATTTAGTAGAAAGAATCTTCAAAGTGAAACATACCGATGACCAGGTTGAAGATGAACTCTATACAATCGTCGATCTGGGCGGAAGAGTTCGTAATGTGATGGTGAATCACAGAGTCTACGGTCATATGGAAGCATCACTCAATATTAATTCCAGACGAAATGCAGTAGAGTTCATAGATGACATCCGAAGTGGAAAGTCTACGCCACTGAAAAATATCACATCCGATTATCATTATCATGTGGTAGAAGCGGATAGTGAAAATACATTGGATATGATTCAAGAAGCACTGGAAGAAAAAGGATTTTTGCTGGAGCAAGAAGAGTGGGAGAAAGAGCTTTTTGCAAAGTAAAGATTTATCGTAGGAATTCTTTTTCGAGTGCGGACGAAAACTGAAAATATTATTTTAGAAAGTCGCTTGTTAGAAGAATGGTACAGGAACGCCGACTCAGGGTTACGCATACTGTTCATACTAGGAAAAACAACAGACTGCTAAAAGCAAAGAAAGGATTGACAAACTCGCTGCCGCTCAGACAGCTGTCAATCCTTTCTTTAACGCAATCCATTGTTTTTCAAGTATGAGCAAGCATGCTCCACATTCGTCTTCGTCCCTGTACCATCCTTCTAACATGAAACTTCTCGGACTTCATATTTTCTGTTTTCTGTTTATTGAAAAAGATGAATTCCTACGACAAATTTTATTAAATACTAACACGTTTGAGATATGGATATCATTCTATAGAACATCCGGTGCGTTTGCTTCTCAAGTAGAGTTCTTCTTTCGAGAAAGTAGAAATCAGATAGCGACGAAAAATCTACTGATAGACAGATGTTGAGGGATTGTTTCAGGTGACTGTTCTGTGTGCTTGGAAAGACTTAAAAAACGAAAGGTTACGTTAAAGCAATGTGAGGCAGCTGTCTGAAGCGGCAGCGAGTTTGCCGAGCATTGCTTTGTTTTTAGTAATCTTTTCGTTTTTCTTAGTCTTTCCTGTATACAGAACCCGGAGCCTGCATCAATCCCTCAATGTCTGTCTGTTAGAAGAAACTTTATAAGCGCTATCTGATTTCGTCCGAACTTGAAAAAGAATCCCTACGATAAATCTTTATTTCGTCCCCTATATCCCTTGACATCTCCCTTTTTATTCTGCAAAATAGTAAGAAGAGTCTTTCGAGATTCTACTTATTATAGAAGAAAAAGAGGTCATTTATATGGAAGAAATCATACAGTTTTTAGCTGGGATTTTGAATAGAGAGTTTATTCGTGCGGTGTTTAGTAACCCGCGAGTAAAGGATAATGTAGTTAAGGCAAAGCTTCGACCGATGGAACAGAAGGGGGAGCTTTTATTTCAGTTAGAGTCTTTCACAAAGACGCAGGCATTTCATAAGAATCTGACGGTAGAAGAGACAAAAGATGAGCTTGCGAAATTGTTGGAAGAGTTTCGTCAGGTTCAGGTTGAGACGGTGAGTGAGGATATCACGGTATTGATCAGTAAGAAAGGGAAAGCAACGATTAAGAGAAAGCGCAAGAAGGTGCAGGCGAAAGCTGCGGATCTGTCTCATAACAGGAAGAAAAAATATATTTTGGAAGAAGGGATTGTGGTTCCGTTTCTTCAGGATCTTGGAGTTATGACACAGGATGGAAAGATTGTGCGGACGAAGATGGATAAGTTCCGTCAGATCAATCGTTTTCTGGAATTTGTTGAGGACATTCTGCCGCAGCTTGACAAGGACAGAGAGCTTACACTTCTGGACTTCGGATGTGGAAAATCATATCTTACATTTGCAATGTATTATTACTTACACGAGTTAAAAGGATATGATATTCGTATTATCGGATTAGATCTGAAGACAGATGTGATTCTGCATTGTAATGAACTGGCAAAGAAGTATGGATATGAGAAGTTGACATTCCTTGTTGGAGATATTGCGGATTATGAAGGTGTGGATCAGGTTGACATGGTTGTGACGCTTCATGCGTGTGATACAGCTACAGATTATGCACTTGCGAAAGCGGTTGGCTGGAATGCGAAAGTGATTTTGTCTGTTCCATGTTGTCAGCATGAGGTGAACAAGCAGCTTGAAAAGCAGAGAAATCTGCATTCAGGCAAGATGAAATCGAAGACGGAAGTTATGGGAGTTTCAGAAATGCTGGGAGATCAACTAGCTTCCATGGAAGAAGTGCTCGGACCAATTATGGATTATGGATTGTTGCGAGAGCGTTTTGCAGCACTTGTGACAGATGGACTTAGAGCAAAGCGTCTGGAAAGCGAGGGATATGAAACTCAGGTATTAGAATTTATTGATATGGAGCATACGCCGAAGAATATTCTGCTGCGTGCAGTGAAAAAGGGGAGTCCTGCAGCAAAGAGCAGAAAAGAGGCAGAGGATTGTGAAAGATTTTTGAAGATTCAGCCAACGTTAGGTATGCTTCTGGCAGAGCAAAAGGGAGATAAATAATGAAAAAAAGGGTAATAAAGATTGCCGCACTGGTTGTTCTTTTTGCGGCTGTGCTGGTGATCAGTAATGTGATACTGAACCGTGGAAATGATGATCAGGTTGTGGATATGGGAGATGCCACGTTACCTAGAGTCTCATTTATGATGGGAGGACAGAAGATAAATGCGTTGCCAGGTTATGTAGATGATATGGATATTGCCGCAATGCGAGATACGATCACACCATTAGAGAGTGATGGTACACTGAAGATGCAGATTGAGAAAAATGATAACCAGATCCGTGAGATCAGTTACAGTGTATATTCTCTGGATGGAACAGAGACATATGATAAAGGAACTCTAAAGTCTGCAGAAAGCGAAGATGTCACATTAAAGCTGGGAAAATCACTTGGAGATAAAATCCAGGAGGCAGTACTTCAGGTTTCGCTTGTAATCGGCGAGGAGAAAGAGGCAAGGAAAGTTAATTTCTATACCAGAATTGAGAAAGCAGATGATATTACAGCATCACAATGTCTTACATTTGCACAGGATTTTCATACGAAAGCATTTAATAAGACGGATGTAGATTCATTGAATATTTATCTGGAACCTGGAGATGAGAGTGATAATACAACTTATCAGACAGTCAATATCCATTCAGATATTTCTCATATTCAGTGGGGAACTATGCAGCCACAGTTGCTTGGTGATGTGCGTTGGAGTATAAAGGAAAGTAATAGTGTGTATACATCTCTTCTTGCGAATTACAGAGTTTCCTGCGTGGATGATGTCGGTGAGAATGCAGTGTATGACATTAAGGAATTTTTCCGTGTGAGAATCGCAGGAACTACAATTTACCTGTTGGATTACAATCGTGATATGCAGGAAGTATTCAGTGAGAATAGAAGTGTGATCGATAAAGACGGAATTTTGCTCGGCGTTACACCTTCAGATGTTCCGTATGAGACAAATGAGAAAGAAACGATTGCAGCATTTGTGGAGTCCAGAAACCTTTGGATGTACAATAAGAGTTCGAATGAATTATTAAATATTTTCGGATTTGCAGATGCAGATACGACAGATGAAAGGAATCTGAATGATCAACATGCGGTTCGTATCATCAGTATGGACAACAGTGGTAATCTTGCATTTGCTGTGTATGGATATATGAATCGTGGCGAACACGAAGGAGAAGTCGGTGTCGGAATCTATTATTTTGATGTAGAGAGAAATCTGATCCAGGAGAAAGCATTTATACCAAGTAAGAAGTCCTATGCAATCGCAGCGGATGAGCTTGGCAAGATGGTTTATTATAATCATGCGGAAGAGCAGTTATATGTTTTGGCAGACGGAACTTTGTATCAGGTAGATCTGAAAAAGAATAAACAGACAACACTTGCAGAGAATCTTAAAGAAGGACAGTATGCAGTTTCTGGTGATGGACATCTGATGGCTTATGAGTCAGAGGGGAACAAAAAAGGTGGAACAGAGATTCAGGTTATGAATTTGAGCAGTCTGCATACTTATATAGTCGAGGCCGCAGAAGGAGAACAGATCAGCCCATTAGGATTTGTTAACGGAGACTTTATTTATGGAAAAATGAAATCCGAGGACGCAGGAAAGAAAGCTTCCGGAGAATCGATCACTCCAATGTATGAACTGGAAATCCGTAATTCTAAGAACAAAAAAGTTGCCAGTTATTCCTTTGTTGATAAAGGCATTTATATTTCTGATATTTTAATTGATGACAATATGGTAACACTGAATCGTGTAGAGAAAAGCGGGGATATTTACAACGTTACTTCACAGGAGTTTATTACGAATAATGAGGAACGCAAAGATACGGCGATTAAAACAGAAGTATATACAACAGCACTGATGGAAAAACAGATGCGGATTACATTTGCAGAGGGAGCAGGAGATAAGAATGTGAAAGTGATCCGACCGAATCAGCTGGCATCAAAGAATGAACTTGAGATGGTTCTTGCTGATAGAAGCGAAAGTGTGAAATACTATGTCTATGGGGTCGGTGAACTGGCAGGAATTTACGATAAAGCTTCTTATGCCATTCAGAAAGCACAGCAGATTTCAGGAGTTGTGATCTCTTCTGACCAGAAATATGTATGGGAGAAAGGCAATCGAGATCTTGCGTATTCGATAGAGGATGTTGCTCTTTCGAAGGAAGGAGAAGAGACATCACTTGAAGCATGTGAGCGTTATATGAAGACATATGATGCTCAGAAAGTAGATCTGACAGGATGTACGCTGGATCAGGTACTCTATGTGATCAATAGAGGATGTCCGGTGATTGCACTTACAAGTGCAGATCATGCAATTCTTCTGATAGGATATACGAAGAATGATATTACTTATATCGATCCTGAAAATGGAGAGTCACAGACAGTTTCCATCAGTGAGATGGAAGGAATGGTTTCCGGAAGCGGAAATACATTTATTGGTTATATCAAATAGAATATGTAACTGTTCAGAGCCAAGCAAAATTTCAAAAACAGGTATAAAATGCTTGCATTTTTAAAACTGTTTTTGAAATTTTATTTGGCGGATACGCCACACCGACGAAATGCGTAGCATTTTGGAGGTTGGCTCTGAACAGTTACTAGAAAATGGAATAAAAACGACAGGTTCTTCAATAGTTCAAATGAAGATCCTGTCGTTTTTAGGTTGCATTGATGTTGGGAGTGTGTGATACTTAAAAAAAGATAGTTGTAAATGTGATGTATGTGGGGGAATAGATATGTCATATTCGAAAAAGCAAAGAATGGCTTATGCGGTAGTTCTGCTGTGTGTGGCACTGGCTGCTATGTGTCGTCATATACCGAAAACAACAGATATTGAGAGTATCATCCTGGATCAGAGCCGCACCTGTCTCTATCTTGGATTGTACACGGCCTGGGGGATTTATCTGCAGAAGCGAGTTGTGAATCCTAAGATAAGAAGATGCCTTATTGAAATCGCCTGTCTGATGGTTTTCTGGATTTTTCTTCGAAGTATAAAATATCATATTATGACAGAAATACTCAGTTTGAGAATGTGCTGGTATTTATATTATATTCCATGTATGATGATTCCTACACTTGGACTTAATGCAGCAATATTAATGGGAGAAGAGGAAGAGAAGAATACGAAGAAACGTACGGCAGCACTTGTGATTCCTGCAATTCTATTTGTTGTTGCAGTTCTTACAAATGATTTTCATCAGCTTGTATTTTCATTTCCGAATGGGAAGCCGTTTATAGATCAAAATTATCAGTACGGACCGATTTTCTTTGGGATTCAGATATGGGCGATTTTTTGTCTGATCGCAATGGAAGTGATTTTGATCAGAAAAAGTAAAAGTCCGCAGAAAAGAAGATTTTGGCTTCCATTTTTTCCGGGAATAATGCTTCTGTATTGGAATTTTGGTAACGTTATCGGAACGCCACTCATAACGAAATATTTTGGGGATATGGCAGTATCTTGCTGTTTACTGATGTCAGCAATCTATCAAAGCTGTATTTATTGTGGGTTGATTGGGACAAATACACGATACACAGAATTATTTCAGGCGGGCGGCGGTATCACGGCAGAAATTACAGATGGGGACTGGAATGTGCGGTATCGTTCCGGAGATTTCCCGAAAATGACTGATCAGATGCGCAAGGACACAAAACAGGCACCACTGTTACTGGAACATGGAATCCAGATAAAGCACATTTCTTTGCGAGGCGGTCATGCATTTTGGGCAGAAGATGTTTCACAAGTATCGGATCAGTATAAAGAACTCGAGGAACTTCAGGAAGAATTAACAGAAAGAAATCATTTACTGCAGATTGCTTATGAAAAGGAAGCAGAGAAGAAGGCAATTGAGGAAAAGAACCGTCTGTTTAACATCATACAGAATCAAACATTTCATCAGATACGTCTGTTAGATCAATATCTCAATGAACTTCAGAAGACAGAATCGGAAGAAATTTATGACCGGATTCTTCGGAAGATTGTTGTGGTAGGAACTTATATGAAGCGTCGTAAGAATCTGATCCTGTCGCAGAAAGAAAAACAGGAGAAATTGACAGTAGAAGATTTGAGAAGAAGTCTGGAAGAATCCTGTGACAGCTTAAAGCTATGTGGAATCAACGGGAAATATTTTATTGATCCGGAAATAAACTTTCTTGAGGATGACAGTATTTTGAGCTGTTATGATTTCTTTGAGTGGATGGTGGAAGAATTAATTGATGTAATTCAATTTATTTTCTTGCGTGTTGCAGAGATTGACGGACAGAAGAAAGTCGCTGTAACAGTGAAAGGAGTAGAAAATCTGTCAGTGTTGACAGAGAAGAAACCAGAACTTTATGTAGAACAGGAAACAGAGGATGAATGGTTTGTTTCAATAAAAGTCTGAAAAGGTGCGAGGAGAAATCAGAATGTATAATTATGTAACAGATAGTGTAAAACTGCATAATACATTAATGGTTCTGATGGAAATAAGTCTGATCCTGGAATTGTGGATACTTTTTTCCAGAATAATGCGTGAGGAAAAACTGAAAAAAATGGTAAGCATAGGAGTATTGTTTTTTTCTTCTTTTTGTGTGATGTGTGTGTTCTTAAATGATCATAGATATCAGATTGGAGACAATGACCATCCGTCATGTATGATTGACGTCCCTGTATGGACACTTTTTGCCGGTATGTTTCTGTTGCTCATATTGCTTTGTCTGTTGATCAGAAAAGAAATTATTGTATGTCGAAAAAGTATTTCTTTCTGGTCGGTTAAGGAAACCATAGATAATGTTCCATGTGGTGTCTGTGTGTCGGATCCGTTGGGACGCATTGTGTTATCGAATAAAAAAATGAGAGAACTGGGCAGAAAGCTGACAGGAGAGGCACTCCAAAATTATGAAGACCTTAAGATCGTGCTGGGAGGCGGAAAAATAATTTCAGGGATTACGAAGCTTAGTGAAGAAAGCAGTGTCTTTTATCTGTCAGATAATACAGTGTGGATGTTTCAGGAATATATGTTGTCGGAATCAGAACTTGAAGGGTATATTCAGACAGTAGCATTTGATATTTCAGAGATTTATTATAATAGTGAAAAAATCCGTATGAATAATGAAAAGCTGGAAGTGTTAAATAAAAAATTGAAAAAAATGTATGCCCAGATTGATGACAGTATTCGCGAACAGGAAACTTTGAAGATGAAGATGCAGGTTCATGATAGTTTCGGACGAAGCCTTCTTACAATCCGTCGTATGCTGGAAAGTCATAAAGAAACAGATCACATGGAAAACCAGCTGGAAATTCTGAAACAATCGGTTTACATATTATCCGGAATCACGCAGGATGATCCGGATAAACAGTATCAGGAGACAATAAGACATGCACAGAAATTGGGAGTGTCTGTGGAGATTGAGGGAGAAGTCTGCGAGGAAGCTAAAGTGGCATTAATCACAGATAAAGCAATCCGTGAGTGCGTTACGAACTGTATACGACATGCACATGGAAGTAAGGTGTATGTACAAAGTTATAAGATACTTGAAGGATGGAAGATACGTATAACAAATGACGGGGAAAATCCTAAAGAAGGAAGTAAAGAAGGCGGTGGTCTTTCCGCTTTGAGAGAAGCTGTTGAAAGAGAAGGAGGTCAAATGATTACAAGATTTGCTCCCAGGTTTTTATTGGTGTTAGAACTGCCACTTGGAGGAACGGAAGATTGAGAACTGCTGGGTACAGTCACTGTAGACAGTGACGATTGAGACGAGAGGGGGAGAGGAAAATGATTCGCATATTAATTGTAGAAGATCAGAAAATCATGCAGAAATATTTTGAATATCTGATTGAAAGTAATAAAGAATTTCAGCATGTACAGACAATTGCAGATGCTAATGATGCTATAAAGGTATGTAATTCTACAAAGGTAGATCTTGTACTGATGGATGTGCAGACATCTCATAATCATGATGGACTGTCAGCTGGGAAAGAAATCAGAGAAGCTCATCCTAAGACAAAAGTACTTATTATCACATCATTGATCGATCCGGAAGTGCTTGCCAGAGCGAAAACAGGATGCGCAGACAGTCTCTGGTATAAAGATCACGGAGATGAGGAAATTCTTGATGTCATTCATCAGACACTGGAGGGGAAAAGGGTATTTCCGGACATTTCCCCGAATGTTCAGCTGAACTGGATTCAGAGTGATGAGATCAGTCCGAGGCAGCTGGAGATGCTTCGATTATATATCAAAGGGTTATCCTATTCAGAAATTGCAAAAAGAATGGGATGTTCCACTGCAGGGGTAAGGTGGAATTTTCAGGAAATGATTTCGAAGACAGGGTATTCCTGTAAAGAAGATTTGATCGCGGCGGCGTTGGAAAGTAAATTACTTGTTACGACATTGAAATAGAGAGGGCATTGCAGATTTTCTGCAATGTTCTTTTTATCATACAGAAAATTACCTATCACAAGTGCTAGTGTCAGAAAACTTTAGAGATGTAATAATAATTACAACAAAAATCGGTAGTTAGTATGTGAGGAGGTTTGGCTATGAAAAAGAAAATAGTTAGTATTTTATTAGTTGCTACTATGATCGTAGCTGCATCATCAGCGTGTGGAAAAGAAAAAGCACCTGATGATTCCAAAAAAACTGTGGAAACGGAAAAGGCATCGAAAGATGATTATGCACCGGCAGGAGTAACAAAAAAGGAATATCAGAGTATGACAGCACAGGATCTGGTAGACAGAATTAAAGATGTAGAAAATATAACAGAAGAGGAAGCTTTGGAATTTGTTTCTACTTATGCATATGTAGAGTATGATGATGAGCTTTGCAGAACGGAAAACATAACGGATGAAGCAATGCAGATAATCTGGGATGCTGGAGGCGGAATGCCAAATACAAACACTTTTCTTGAGGCAGTTGTAACTAGTGAGAATCCAAATGTACGAGCGTATGGATTTAGTAGAATGGGTGGACTTTTCGGAACATCTGATGCAGAGGAAAAGATGGCAGAAGAAGCATTAGAAAAAGAAACAGATCCTGTTGCACTGGATGCAGCACTGAATTCACTTGCGAATTCCGGATCGAATCCGTATATAGCAAAGTTTTTTATAAAGATGTCAGAACATGAACATCCGATTATTCGAAAAGATGCAGCAATTGCAATCGGAAATTACTGGTCCATTGGAGCAGAAGGCATGGTAGAAACAATTATAAAATTGATGAATGATGAAGATGAAATGGTAGCAGATGTTGCATGTAGTAGAGCAGGAAATCTTGCAGATGATCAACTGGTTGAGCCATTGGTTACAATCTTAAATGATGCAGAGAAAACAAAATTGCACGGATCATGTTGTGAGTCATTAGTAACTATGTGGTTTGATTATCCATTCCATGAAAAAACAAGTGAAGCTGCATATCGAGCTACCATGGATTATTGGGCAAAAACGCCAAGAACACAGGAAGATCCGGAATGGACTTCTTTAGGCAATATAAATCATATTGCAGAAGATAGCATAGAGGAATGGAAAGCGAAAGCAACTTATTATAATCCAGACGAAATTTGCAATATCATGAAAGAAATTATTTCTGATCCGGAAGCGAACAGCTGGGCAAGAACAGAGGCTATGGAGGCAATTTTAAATCATGGCGATGATGCTCAAAAAGAAGAACTAAAATCAATAATTGAGGGATTGACAGATAAGGATGCATCCTCAATACAGAGTCGGTATGCAAACGAAATAGCGGAGTAGAAAGCAAAACTTAATTTAGAAAGGAGACATAAGTATGGGATTATTTGATAAGAAAAATTGTGATATCTGTGGAGAAAAAATTGGTTTACTTGGAAACCGAAAGTTAGATGATGGTAATTTATGTAAAAACTGTGCGAGAAAACTGTCCCCTTGGTTTGAGGAGCGCAGACACAGTACGGTAGAAGACATTAAACGTCAGTTGGCATACCGCGAGCAGAATAAACAGCTTGTACAGAGCTTTGTTGTAACTCGTCAGTTTGCTACAAACACATATAATGTATTTATTGACGATACAAAAGGCAACTTTACTGTAGCACATAATCTGGATACGACAGAGAATCCGGATATCGTACCATTGTCATCTATTGTAATGTGTAAGATGGAAGTACAACAGGACCGTAGAGAAGAGACTTACACAAAAGATGGAAAAACTGTCAGTTATCAGCCGCCGGTATATCGATACGAATATGATTATACAATGCGTATCAAAGTAAGAACAGAGTGGTTTGATGACATGGATTTCAGATTATGTAATTCACGTCTTGATGAGAAAGACCGTATGGAAATCATGGAAATTGAACAGGTAGCGAACCAGATTGTGGCTGCGCTTACCGGAAATCCTGTAATGAATAGCGGAATGTCAGGCATGTCAGGTATGGCAGGCGGAGCTATGGGAAATATGGGAGCTGCCGCTATGGGAGCTATGGGAATGAATAATGGAATGCCGGGAATGAACGGTGGAGCCCAGTACGGAAACATGGGAATGAATAATGGAATGCCGAACATGAACGGTGGAGCTCAGTACGGAAACATGGGAATGAATAACGGAATGCCGAACATGAACGGTGGAGCTCAGTACGGAAACATGGGAATGAATAATGGAATGCAGAACATGAACGGCACAGCCCAGTATGGAAATATGGGAATGAATAATGGAATGCAGAACATGAACGGCACAGCCCAGTATAGAAATATGGGGATGAACAATGGAATGCAGAATATGAATGGCAACGTGCAGAATGGAAACATGGGAATGAACCAGAATATGAATGCTAACGCACAGCCGCAGACAGGCGGTACATGGATATGTCAGTGTGGAGCAGAGAATACCGGAGCATTCTGTGAATTCTGTGGTACGCCAAAACCGTGATGATAATATGAAAATCCCATCTTAGAAAAGGGGAGTGGCTATGTGAAACGAAATTATTCACATAGCCACTCCCTTTGTTACATAAGAAAAATCTATAAAGCTTTTTTAAAGATAATTCCTCGATATTTGTTAAGTGCTCCGTAAAGAATCAGACCAAGCACACCGGCGGAAATCACTTCTCCGACACCAACTGTCAGCATCATGAAAGGAATCGGAAGTGGAACCATGTAAGCGTATTTTAATACAAATGGAACCACGATGATGTTGGCAACAACCGGAGGAACAGGGGCAAGGAATTTGCTCTTGTTTCTTAAAGACCATGTAAAGATGGCACCAATCAGTGTTGCAAGGCTGCCGAAGATAATGTCAGGCAGGATCGCACCTCCAAGTGTGTTTCCGATGAGGCATCCTACAAACAATCCAGGGATTGCAGCCGGAGTAAATACCGGGAGGATCGTCAGTGCTTCCGCAAAACGGATCTGCACCTCTCCAAAAGCCAGTGATGCACCGACAACAGTCAGTACGACATAGATGGCAGCAATCATGGCTGCCTGTGCCAGGTAAAGCACTTTGTTACTTGAGTTTTTCATTATTCAGTTCTCCTTTAGTTTTGTTTTACGAGTGGAAGGTCACGAACACTCGATTCATTTTCGCGCAGCAATGAGTCAGGCGGCCATGCTTGCATGGACATTTGACGAATGCCGCGGAAGGCATATACAGTAAGTATATGACCTTACGCCGGAAATCGGCGAAACCCTTGTAAGACCTTGGTTTTTTAGGGTTTTGTAACGGGTGATAGTATAGCATGAAAAGACAAGAAAAGCAAGGACATACCCACTTTCTATTAAAATTGCATATTGTATTGTTAAATTGCATATGCTATAATGCCAGTAGGCAAAAAGATAATGCTATTCCATAGTGAACAGCAACGAAAAACCCTCGGAGTGCCATCCGAGGGTTTTTCTATTCCTAATTCTTGTGTGGAAAGGTTTGAATCCACAGGCTAGTTACCGGCTATTTGTCGCCATCTAACCATTTGATGATGTAGTGGCAAACTACACCAGCCGCAACAGCGACAATAAAAGATAATGCTAAATCCATGGTGAACACCTCCGTTCTGTACCAGTATAGGAGGCGGTAACATTGCTAGTATATCATATGTTGCTTTGTGGTTCTATAATTTTGTGTCCTATATATAGTTTTTATCTTAATGAAAAATTAAACTTAATTAAGAAGTCTAAATCTACTGTAACCAGGCCGGATATGATAGACTATGAGTTGTGTAAAATACAATTCATGGAGGAAAAAATGAGTAGAATATACAACGCCCTGATCGAACTTGTTGCAGCAGCAGTTTTTATAATTCCGCTTTGGGGTATATATGAGAAGTTTTTCTTTCAGAGCTGGAAACGAACGATGGTTTATATGATCTTTGGATTTTATCTGGCAGTAGTATTAGCATTAGTGGGATTTCCGAATATCACGATGTTGCAAACGGAGTTTACAGTGAATCTGATTCCATTTATTTATATGTTGTCAGATTTTGTTAATGCGTGTTTGAACGTACTCTTGTTCGTTCCGTTTGGTTTCTTTTTACCAATGTTATGGAAAGAGTTCAGAAGTATAAAAAGTGTTGCCCTGGCCGGAATTGTTGCAACGTCTTTTATTGAGATTTCTCAACTTTTTACTGGCAGAGCAACTGATATAGATGATATCATTACAAATAGCATCGGTACTTTGATCGGCTACTTTACTGTGCGTTTTGTAACCGAAAACTTTACAAAGCGAACTTTATCAGATTCAAAAATTAATGATTTTTATTTGATCTGTGGTTCAGTAGGTGTTATTATGTTTTTCTTACAGCCATTTGTCTCAACATGGTTATGGGGAATACTTTTATGATAAGACCGGACATCAGTTTCAATAAGGAGTGAGCGAACATGACATTACAGCAATTAACCTATTTAGTTACGGTTGCGGATTGTGGGAATATTACGGAGGCTGCAGAAAAGCTTTTTATTTCACAGCCGTCGCTTAGTGCAGCAATTCATAATCTTGAAAAAGAGATGGGAGTGACTGCATTTACAAGGTCTAACAAAGGCGTTACTGTTACAAGAGAAGGCGAAGAGCTATTGTCCTTTGCAAGGATGCTCTTAGAGCAGGCTGACAATATGAAAGAACATTTTGGAAATGGAGAGAGAAGGACACCAAAGTTTTCTGTGTCTTGCCAGCATTATTCGTTTGCGGTAAATGCTTTTGTTGATCTGATCAAAGAATATGATGCAGAACAGTATAGTTTTATTATAAGAGAGACACAGACGGGCGAGATCATTGAAGATGTGGCAAGCGGAAAAAGTGAGATTGGGGTTCTTTATCTTTCGGAACACAATGAAGATGTGATTCTGAAGCTGATAAAGAATAATCAGTTGAAATTTGAGGAAATGTTTGTTGCAGAACCGCATGTATTTATCTGTAAAGATCATCCACTGGCAGAAAAAGAAATGATTTCCATGGAAGATTTACGATCATATCCGTATCTTGTTTATGAACAGGGAAATAATAATTCGTTTTATTTTTCAGAGGAATTTATAAGCATGCTTGATTTTCCGAAGAGTATACAGGTAAGAGACAGGGCAACCTTATTTAACCTAGTGATCGGATTAAACGGATTCACAGTAAGCAGTGGTGTGATCGACCAGAAATTAAATGGAAGCAGTATTATAGCAAAGCCATTAGATGTTGATAAAACGATGAGGATCGGTATTATTAAAAAGAAAAATATTATTTTCAGTCGTTATGCATCTTATTATGTAGAGGCGCTGAGAAGGCATTTGTAAAAAATAAAGAGCAGGGATTTCGTCATAATGAAATCCCTGCTCCTTCTTTTACTAGCAGAAGAATTTTTTTGCAGCTCGTACCAGATACTCTGTATCTTTCACACCTGCAGTCTCATAAGGGGAATGCATTGCCAACTGCGGAAGTCCAATGTCAACGGTATTGAGCGCAACCTGAGTGTTGGAAATATTTCCAAGGGTAGAGCCACCGGCCATATCAGAACGGTTTGTAAATGTCTGAACCGGAACATCTGCCCGCTTACATAGGTCGCGGAACATGGCAGCAGATACGGCGTCCGTACAGTACTTCTGGTTTGCATTGAATTTCAACACGATTCCTTCGTTCAGGTAAGGACGGTTTGTCGGATCTGCTTTCTCTGTATAGTTTGGATGAACCGCATGAGCATTATCCGCAGAGATCATAAAGCTCTCTGCAAGATGGACACGATAATCTTCTCCATCATATCCAAGTGCTTCGTGAACACGGATCAGTGTGTCAAAAAGGAACGTGGATGCGGCGCCCTGTTTCGTACCGCTTCCAACTTCTTCATTATCAAGAACACAGTGTACAGCCATACAGTCTCTTTTCTCACCAGAAAGAAAACCTTGAAGTGATGCGAAGGCACACTGCAGGTCATCAAGTCTGCCGCTGGAAATGAATTCTTCAGAAGCCCCCCAGATGGAACCTTCCTGTCGGTTATAAAGGAATAGATCATGTCCAAGGATTTCATCTTTTTCTACCCCGGCAGCTTCAGCAATCTGTTCCATAAAAGTTCCTTTAGGAGAACCACAGCCATAAAGCGGGAGAAGATCTTTCTGTGCGTTGTAGTTGTAACCGCTATTGATCTCACGGTTCATGTGAATCGCGAGATTCGGGATCATAACAAGATCCCGGTCAATATTGACGAGTTTGCTCGTGAATTGTCTGTTTGTCTTATCTTTTATTATAACGCGTCCGGCAACAGAGAGCGGACGGTCAAACCAGGGTGCACAGAGCATGCCACCATATTTTTCTACATTTAATTTCACATAATGTTTTTCCACTTCGATCTCCGGATTCTCTTTGATCTTAAAGGTCGGAGAATCACTATGACTTGTCAGAATGTGCATCTTGTTAATACCATTTTCCGGAATTGTAAATGCAATCAGGGAAGAGTCATTTCGTGTAACAAAATAGTGTTTGCCGCATTCTATATTCCAACGCTGATTTTCCTTTAGTTCAGTAAAATCAACTGCAAGAAGCTCTGATTTCATCTGTTGAACTGCATGAAACGCTGTGGGACTCTTTTGAAGAAATTTTAATAGTTCTTGAGAAACTGAATTGTTCATAGATATTTCCTTCTTTCAAATTGTTTTAAAAATCTTTTTTTGCTGATATATTTACTTTTTAGGATAGGGCAAATCAGAGAGAAATACAAGGCGGAAAAGCATAATAAAAACTTTTTATTTAAGAAGAATTTCACAACATACTGTTTTAAAATGTGCTATAATCTAATTTGGAATGTCAGAGATTCCATTGGAGGAGTACGAATGAAAAAAATATCTTTGAAAATAAAATTAACACTAAAATATACAGGGTGCATATTCGTGGCAACAGGCATTGCGTTGTTTCTTGCTACAGTGATAAGTGGAACAGATGCGCAGTCAGCAAAAGCGATGGCGAAGGTGGTACTTCCAATCGTTTTCATCGCATCTCTTGCAATTGGATACTTTCTGGTAAGAGAGGTCCTGAAACGGACTGCAGATATGGCAGAGTCAGCGGCGGAAATCTGTAGAACAAAAGATTTCTCCAGACAGTTGGAACTGGAAGAATCTGATGCGGAATTGGAGAGACTGCAGCTGACATTGAATGAATTACTTGAGGATGTGCGCGAGGAGGGACATTTTGCAGAAAATGTTGTACAGGAGATGTGGATGCCGGTCAGTGTGATCCTTACACGAAGCGCATGGTGCCTTGGCGACTGGCGACTGTCCCAGCGTCAGCGCTGGCAGATTGAATTGGTGCAGAAAAAGGCACAGATTCTTTCAGATTTTATTCAGGAAGTCTCATTTTTTGCAAAGGCAGATCAGGGATGCCAGCCGGCTTATAAAAAACGCATGAATATCAGTGAACTGACAACAGGAATTATAGAAGGTCAGATCAGCAGACTTCAGGAAGCAGATGAACCGGTGCAGATAGAATATGAGATTGAACCGGAGATTTACGCAGAAGTGGATGAGAACTGTTATCGGAAGATGTTGTTAAATCTGCTGGAGAATTCCATTGATTATAGCCGGGAGATTGGACTGATCAAAGTTGTTGTTGAAAGCAAAGGCAGTGAATTTACCTGTAAGATTGCAGATGCGGGAATTGGAATTTCGGAGACGGATCTGCCGCACGTATGGGATCGGTTTTTCAGAGGAGATCCTTTAGGTGCCGGAGAAGGTCATTTTGGACTGGGACTTTCTGTTGTAAAATGGATTGCTGAAGTACATGATGGATGGGTGGATGCAGAAAGTATCCTGGGATCCGGAAGCTGCTTTACAGTGGGAATGCCGTGCGAACCGAAGTCAGAGGCAGAAGTAGAAGAAGTGTCAGAGGAAGAGAAGACAGTTGATGCGCTGTTAGAAGGAATTGATGGAGCGGACGAAACAGAAGAGGAGACGGATGCAGATCTGACTACAGAAGCAGAAGGAGCAGTTGAGACAGATGCAACTACAGAAGAAGCTGAGACAGAAGGAGTTACAGAAATAAATGCGGCGACTGAAACAGAGGCAGTGACCGAAAACAGAGATAGCTCAGAAGAGTCTGAAACTTTGGGTGAGACAATCGCGATGCCTGTGATTACAGAGGACACAGAGGAACAGTCATCAGAGAATTTTGTGCCGGATGCAGAGAAAGATGAAACCGATGTAAAGAGTGAAAATTCGTTCAGGAAAATCAAAATTTGTTTATCAAAAATCAAAAGCTTTCTTGAGGAAGAAGATGAGGAAGAAGATGACGAAGAAGATTCAGACGAAGACGAAGAAACTTCAAATGAATGCGAAGTGATTCCATTTAAAAGCAAAGAGGACTCAGACGAAAAATAAAGAGGAGGACTTCTGACGTGAAAGACGTAGCAACAATGAAGGTGGAATTAAAGAAACTTATTGATACAGCTGCAGGAAGAGTTCCGGCAGATTTGGTGATTAAAAATTGTAAGATTGTAAACGTATTTTCAGGAAAGATCCAGGAAGGAGACATTGCATTTTCAGGTAATCAGATTGCAGGTATCGGTGAGTATGAAGGCGTGAAAGTGATTGATGCAGAAGGAAGATATGCAGCACCTGGATTTATCGACAGCCACATCCATATCGAATCTTCTTATGTAAGTCCAGAGGAGATTGGACGCCTGTTAGTTCCACATGGAGGAACAACAATTATGGCAGACCCACATGAAATCGTAAATGTATGTGGAATCGCCGGTCTGGACTATATGATGAAAGCAGCTGAGAACACAGTGCTTGATGTGAAATATGAGCTTCCATCCTGTGTACCGGCTACACCATTCGAGCACTCAGGTGCGGTGATCGATGCAGAAGCAATGAAAGAGCCAATCACAAGAGAAGGAATTGCCGGACTTGGTGAGTTCATGAATTTCCCGGGTGTGATCAATGCAGCAGACAGTGATCTGGATAAGATCATTGTAGCAAAACAGGAAGGCAAATTTATTGATGGACATGGACCAGGAATCACAGGGAAAGAATTGAATGCATATGCGGCAGCAAGAATCGCAGCTGATCATGAATGTTCTACCGTAGAAGAGATGAGTGATCGATTGGAGAGAGGAATGTACATTTTGCTTCGTCAGGGATCAGCATGCCATAACCTTCGAACACTGCTTAAAGGTGTGACAGCAGAGAACAGCAGAAGATGCCTGCTCTGTTCTGATGACCGTCAGCCGAAGACAATCCTTCATGAAGGACATCTTGATAATCATCTGCGTATCTGTGTAGAGGAAGGTCTTGATCCTGTGACAGCAATTCGTATGGCAACACTTAACGCAGCAGAATGCTTTGACCTGAAAGACAGAGGAGCAATTGCACCGGGATACCGTGGGGATGTTGTTCTTCTGGATGATCTGAAAGATTTCCATGTAAACCGTGTATTTATAGAAGGTGCCCTGGTAGCAGAAGAAGGAAAATATCTGCCAGAGATCAAAAAATGTGATATCTCTTCTGTTAAGGGAAGTGTGATCGTAAAAGATTTCTCCAAAGAGAAATTTAAAATGAATTTGAAATCAAACAAAGTAAATGTAATCAAGATTCTTCCGGGTGGAGTTGTAACAGCGAAAGATACAGCAGAGATTGAGTTGGATGCAAATGGAGAGTTCGTAAGAAATCCAGAAGTTGATCTTGTAAAAGTAGCTGTTGTTGAGCGTCATCAGGGAACAGGAAATGTAGCTTGTGGATTCCTGAAAGGATACGGAATCAAAGAAGGTGCTGTAGCACTTTCAGTGGCTCACGATTCTCATAACATCATTGTTGTTGGAGTTAATGATGAAGAGATGGAATTTGCCGTGAACAGTCTGATCGAGCAGGAAGGTGGTATTGTTCTTGTGAAGGAAGGAAAAGTGATCGAGAGCATGCCAATGCCGATTGCCGGACTAATGAGTGATCAG
>OCHN01000980.1_pt1 | contig 25866 bp, 24 predicted proteins | sample 1538911 | NCBI WGS metagenome assembly OCHN01 (sample SAMN04571736, study PRJEB22368) | human gut metagenome | biome: human gut; material: stool | host: Homo sapiens | place: Luxembourg | collected 2013-01-11 | reverse complement strand
CCCCGCCGACATGGCTCGGCGAGTTTCTCGAAAGCACAGCCGAAATTGCAATGCTTGCCCTGCTCTTCGGCGGGACACTTTTCATCATGCCGGTAGTTGCTTGCTGGCTGTACGCCAATTTTTAGGAAAACCAAGGAGTTATCGAATGGAGAATTCTCTTACTCTTATGCAGGAAAAGGCGATCACCGTCCTGCAATCGAGCTTGTATCCGGGCGCGTCAACAGAATCCGTCCTGATGGTTCTGGACTACTGCAAGGCCCGAAAGCTTGATCCGTTCTTGAAGCCCGTACACATTGTCCCAATGTGGGACTCCAAGTCGAAGACAATGCGCGACGTCGTCATGCCCGGCTTGAATCTGTATCGCACACAGGCAGCAGAATCCGGACAGCTTGCCGGCATTTCCGAGCCTGTCTTCGGAGAGATGGAGGACTTTAATTTCGGCGGTTTCAAGATGCGTGCACCGGCTTTCTGCAAAGTCACAGTGAGTCATCTGATGCCGAACGGGAGCGTTGCCATTTTTACGGCCGTTGAGTTTATGGAAGAGGCCATCAGCGTGTCGAAAGAAGGCGTGCCAACACCGATGTGGAAGAAACGTCCGCGCGGAATGCTCGCTAAGACGGCCGAATCCCAGGCACTGCGAAAGGCGTTCCCTGACATTAATTCAGCCGAAACAGCTGAGGAAATGGACGGCAAGAGCTACTTTGACGAGCAGACGGAAACACGTGCCGTCACAAGTGAAATTGCCCTCAAAGCCCTTGACTGCGCCAGCAGGGCACAGCTGCTTACACGGACTTTTGGAAATCAATTAGCGCCCAAGAGCGCAAAGAAATTCGAGCAGCTTATCCGCAGGGACTAAATGAAATCGCAAAGGCAGCCGACGCAAAGTCTCAGGCTGAAATCATCGAAGAGGCTCAGTAAATGGAACAACTCACGGCAGAATGGTTTGAAGCGCGCCTAGGAAAGCTAACCGGATCCCGCGCTGACACAGCTTTCAAAACGTACAAATCCGGTACGAACAAAGGAAAGCCCACTGAAGAAGCGCAAAAGATTATGCTCGAAATCGCCTTTGAGCGTCTGACAGGGAACGGCATTAACCACTTTGAGTCGCAGGCTATGGCTTGGAGCACCGAGCATGAGGCTGACGCAAGAGCCGAATACGAAGACACAACCGGAAATCTTGTGACGCAGGTCGGTTTCATTGATCACCCGGAAATCAACAACTTCGGCGCATCTCCGGACGGGCTTGTCGGAGACGACGGCCTACTTGAAATCAAGTGCCCGAGTGAATTGACACATTTAAAGCGCGTTCTAACGGGCGAAGTTCCGCCCGAGTACAAGACGCAAATGATTGTTCAGCTCATCTGTACAGGTCGGGAATGGTACGATTACGTCGATTATGACCCGCGACTCGCCGTTCGCCCGCTGATGATTGTGCGATTTGAGCCGACAGAAGAAGAGCGTAAAGACGTTGAAGAGAAAGCAAAAATCTTCTTGGCCAACGTCGACAAGCTGGTTAATGACCTTAAATCAGGCCCTGTTACTGAAGAGGAAAAAGATGTTTGACGACTATATCTCTCTAGCCGAAGTACTCAAAGAATGCGGGTGCTGCAAGCGAACCATCGAACGCTGGCAGGCCAAGGCAGGATTCCCACGCGCGTTTCGGACGCCAATGGGCTTGGTTTTCTCAAAGAAGCGCATTGCCGAATGGATGAAGACACGTGAGCGTCAGGCTCGGAACAACGTCTCGCTATGACCTTGCACTCCACGCCTTTTTCGTCGTATACTGTCCTCGCTTCGGCAAATTCCGAAGCGTCGGATTGGCGTCCGACTTATACAGGCGCACACCGCCTTCTCTTTGCGCGGTTTTTTATGTGCGTAGCAGTCTTCCTTTACGGGCGGATTGCGCAGGGAGTCTTCGGACTCGCCGATTTCCTGTATGTCGGTACGCCAACCTGAGCAGTCTGCCCACCCCAATTGGCGTTGCGGTCGGCAGGTTCTTGAACCTAATACAGGAGACGGCTATGCAGCCAACCTATAACCTCACCCATGCTGTGCGCCAGTACCTGCGCGGCAATCTTTCCACCCAAGACGCTCAAGATCTTGCTTTCAGCATTTGTCTTGACGTCAAGAACGTCCTCACCGTCCTATCGGACGCGCTTAAACAAACCAACCGGCTCAGCACGGAGTCTGACATCGCCAGAACGCTCGAAACGTGCGCGGCGCTCATCGAAACAGCAAACGAAATTCAATCAAAGGAGGCGTAATTATGAATACGAATCTCATCACTTTCACGGAAGACAAAACCCCTGTTGTCGAATCAACCGTTATTGCCGAAGGTATTGGTATTCAACACAAGAACGTTGTCGAGTTGATTCGTAAATATCTCGATGATTTTCAAACCTTTGGCGCAACCGCGTTTGAAACGCGGAAGGGTAAACCTCTTCCGCAAGGCGGTTTTGCTAAAGCAACCGAAGTCGCCCTGCTTAACGAGAATCAGGCGTACCTTCTTTTCACTTACCTGAAGAACACGGACACAGCCCGTCAACTGAAAGTGCGCCTCGTAAAGGCGTTCAGTGAGGTGCGTAACCAACTTAAAGGCCCCGTGAACGCACTTTTGGCAATGAGCAAGTCCGAACTGCTGTTGATGGCTGCTGAAAAACAAAAGAAAAACGAGGCTCTAGAGGCAAAGAATCTTCAACTGGAGAACAAAATCGAAGAGGAGGCTCCGAAGGTCGAGTTTGCCGATGGAGTAATCGCAACAGGCAAATGTTTGTGTCTCAGGGAGGCTATCAAGGCTTGCGGTGTCAAACCAATGGCAGGATTTGATTGGCTTCGGAGTCATAAATTCATTTATAAGCAGGGCAATCAAGCAACTCAGAAATCTATCGACATGGGGTTAATGGTTGTGCGCTTCGCAAATCTTCCACATGTTGAAGGAGTGGAGCAGAAGCCTTATGCGCACGTCACGGGAAAAGGACTCGTTTATTTCCGCAAGAAGTTTGTAGAGGCAGGCATTGCCCAGCGCAACCCTAACCTAGAAATGCCGATTTAAATCTAAACAACCGGAGGGCGCAAGCCCTCCGGTCGGGATAGAAATGAAAAAGCTACTAGAAAAAATCTAGCTCCTAACTCAGGCAGCGCCTTCCCCGCTCCCGTTCAGCGCGTGGCGCAACCGTTGTCGGCGGATGAGTGCCCGTTTTGGCCTGGGAATTTTAACAAGTTCCAAACCCTTGACCGATATCAAGAAACAGATGTTAGGAACATCGACTAACCTCTCTTTGCTGTAGAATCGCGAACAGAGAACTTTGAGCGCGGTCTTTCCGTAAATGTTAGACTGTCACGTTCGGGTTTTCTGAAAAAAGTTTCATCCGAGTCCTATTTTAAGGGTCGCTCAATTATTTGAGGTGACTTATTAAAGTACGGCCTCCTCTACAGGGATTTTGCATCTTGCGAAATCCCTATTTTATTTGAGTTTTATACTTAAGAAAATCATAAATACGTATTACTCTTCTCATGTTTGTTGAAAAGCTTTTATGTTTAAATTTTGTTGATAAAACATTTGGATACTTGTCGAAAATATCCTTAATAAAGTTTTCTAGCTTATCAATATCGACATTCTCCTCATGCAACAAGGCAAAGTTATAAGCTTTTTTATCATCATCTAAAGATGTATCATTTAGTATCTCATCAACACTTTTCCTGCCATGACCACCTCTTCGAGCATTTATCAACGTTTTGCTTAACAAATCATCATACTGGGATACTCTTTTAACGTTATGAAACGGCTTTGTCGCCCGGGACAAGAATTTAAATACAGGCAACACGTTTTGAGAACGAATCATCTTCGGGTAACACCACTGCAAAACATCATCAGCACTGTATTTTATGGTGCCATCAACCACAATCTCTTTGTACCATTGTTCCAAATCTGCTCCAATCAAACCCTGTCTTGCATATTCGTTACGAGTTCCAATCGAAAACACCAATTCAGCATCAGGCACATTGGGATCATATGGCTGAACAAGCAAGTTACTCGTTGGTTTTTCTGTCATAGCATAATCACACAAAGCCTCTTTCATATATCTCAAGAAGCGCACCGGATAGCCATTCCGTTTCCCCTGCAAGGCTTGAAAGATTGGCAAGAAACTTGCAGTCTCCACCAGGGTCATAGGAACTGTAGTTCCGCCTATATCCTTTGAATGCTCTGAGATTCTGATTTCTTCACCAAGAAGATTGTTCCACTTAACGAAAACAAACCGATCAACAAGTCGCTCTACTTGTGCCTCACTCAGTCCATTGACGATTGCTGCTAATATTTTTTTAACATTATCATCGCTGATGGAATATCCAATGAAAATAATCGGATATTCAACAAACACCGTCATCAGCTTTGCCGCTAGATAAGCATATTTTCTATCAAATTTTTCATAGTCCTCTCCTGTTATAACAATCGATTTTGGACTTTTCACGCTTCCATGTATCTTAAATATTTCACCAATCGATTGTATGGCGGAGAAAATTAACTCTTCCTGTCCTACATAAACTTTGTAATCAGAGGCTACTTTCGTTTCCAAGAATGTGTCATAGTTTGTAGTGATTATTCCTGAAACGTTTTTCTCACAAAGCTTCCTTAGAACTTTTATTTCCTCAGTGAACTCTTTAGATAGTTCAGTAAACGAAGATATATATTCAGCAACTTCTGCCTTAAATGGCGAAACATTCTCTCTGACCCAATTAAACACCAACTCTGACTTCGTTCTAAACCCTACGTCGTTAAACCATCTTCGATTAAAGTCGGCTTCTAGGATATCTCCCATTTTGCCAAAGTCGTTTTCTCCTTGTTGTTTCAAGGCCGAGTAAGCAAATTCATCATCAGATAGCCGAGTACAAAAATGCTTCAACAAATCATTCCAATCTGGCAAATTTAAATAACGTCTAGTAAGCCCAGAGCCCACGAAAAGATAAGGGCAAGCATTAAATTGATTCACTACTTCATCCCAGGTTTTCGACATTCCCCATCCCTTTTCTTATATCAGTCTTTTGCAACTGCAGTAGACAAACAAAACACCACACAAATCGTACGTCTCACACATATCACCGAGCGCAATTTTGCGGTTGTAGGCCCACTAATCGTTTTCATTACAGAGGTCGAAATAGCTCTTTCACAAGTCCATGTGCGGTATCTATCAAGGCAACTTTCTTAAAATTTCACTTCTCCTTCTTTCAGTGGGGCGAAAAATATTCTGACAAATAATGCTCAGTTAAGAAAATTAAAAGTACCCTACTTCAAGAACATTATCCTCGATAAGTTCTTCATTTTTCAATTGAGAAATAATATGGTCAATGAAACGTTTCAACACCTCTGAAGAATAAGGATGATTTATTAAGAACTTAACATAGAAGTCCCTATTTTTCTGCCTTCCTATATAGGTATTAAATTTACTTCTTATGTTTGAAGCCAATCTCTTTGCCTTTCGCGTAAGCATAATCTCATCCATGTCAGTGGTAGAAGTACTGATGGGCGTCATATCCAAAAAATCACACAATAGGTAATACTTAGCTCCAGTTACTGCCTGCTTCACATCATGAGCGGTGGCAGATCCTTCCTGGAACATCGTTTTGTCGAGATTGGTTTTAATTTCAGCCAAAACATATCCTAGATGAGTAGTAAGCGTGACAGTTTCAGATGACTTAAAGCTAGGAGAATGCGATGATTGAACATATAGCGTCCTGCTCATAGAGAAATCTTGGTCTTTAACTTTGATACTCATCCCGCCACCCAATTCTGGACTGCTCAAACTTGACTGAAAATACATTGATGAATACGTCTGGATTTGCGATCCAATATTCAATGCATTTGTGTCATAACCTTCAAATGTCAGACACTTCTTTACTAGCAAAGGAAGAAACTCTTCCATTACCGTGTTATCAAGTTTAAGTTGCCCTTTCTGCCTATAAAGGAAGTCATTTGGACTATCAAATATTAAATCTACGTCGATGAAAAGCTTGTATTCATTCAACTTATCGACCATAGACGAAATAATCTCCTCCAGGCTATTTCCAGTGCATTCGGACAGCTCTTTAACCCATACATCATAGCGATCAAGCGCGCCCCTCAACCTTGGAATATCAGAAGGCGGAACCTTCTCATTTTCAATGGCGGATACAATTTTCTCCCCATGCGTTCCCCTTGGCATTATGAACCTCCGATGGAAATACTTTGTCTGCTCTGTTAATAGCTTCTATCAAAAGACACTTATGGTCATTTTCAAGATTTAGCTTTGACTTGAGCATTTCTATTGCAATTTCACGAGACCTTTCAACGATTTCTACATCACCAATATTCCGTTTATTATTTTCAAAATGAATAATATCCTCATAAATCATCTGTCCAAAGCGATTCTTAAAAACACGTTCCTGACGCAAGAAGAAGCCGTAGCCAAAGATAAGTCTACCTAGGTTAAAAACCAATTCACTGTTGCAGAATGAATACCCAAGAACAGCAGACTCTCTTCCAACCACATATATCATTCTGGAACCATTCTTACACACCCGGCTAGCTTCCTTCAGAGAAAGAGCAATATCAACACAGTACTGAGTAACCGTAAGAAGTCTATTGCCACGGTTTTTTCGATTAGACCCAAATTCACTTTTTGCTATTTTCAACACATCATAGCCAAGAGACTCAACAGAAACTCTATACTTCTGATGATAATTAAAAACATTTATGTATGGTGGAGATGTAAACAAAAAATCAGAAGAGCTGTCCTTTAAATTAATGCGCCTAGCATCGCCATGCTGAGCCTTAATCTCCTCTTTGGTATAAGGCAAACCCCTAATAATCTCTGATAGCAAGGCCCATTTCTCACCAATTGTAATGTCATCGGTTTCGCCTACATGTAAATCCGAAATAACAATCAAGGTTGCAAGAACTTGTTTGATGTATTGATCCTGAGCATTCATGCAAGATTTCACAATGTAACCAACGGGATTCTCACTAGAATGCGCCTCATAAATTAACGACCAGACCTTGGTAAGAACTTCCTCACGAACGTTAAGTGGTACGTTGCACAGTTCATACGTCTTTGCCATAGCGTACGCCGAAACATTCAATTCAGTCCCATGTGCTCTAAGATCTCGCCTAGCGCACTCGACCAAAACTGTTCCAGAACCAAGAAATGGATCCACCACAAGAAAATTTTTCTGAGTATATCTTTCTAGAATCGCCTCCACGAATTGGGGGGAAAACTGACCACTCCAAGCAAATAAATTCGTTCTTGTTCTATTGTCAATGTTTAACTTTCCCTGTGGAATCTCTGTTCTGTCTATTGGTATCTGCAAAAAATCTTCCATTTTCCTTATCAGCAATAACTTTTCAAAAGCATGCCCAAAAAGCCGTTTTTCGGTGTCGCGTAAATGTTAAGCCTAGGGTTCTTAAATTTTATCGTTAGATACTGACGTGTTACCCAAAAGAATAAGGTCAATTTATCCACATCAGTCCTGTCTTTACTGAATTCACTTCCCCTCAATCACGCTCATCGGCAAGACTTCATCAGCCCACGCCTGCATGAGCGGGCGCCGCAGTTCTAACAGATCGCTTCTCTGGTAGGCCCGCGTCGTTTTGTTCGGCTCTTGGTGCATCAAGCATCGCTCCGTAGCCGTCGGGTTCTGCCCTGTTTCCTCAGCCCAATCTCTAAAGGTACTACGGCACCCGTGCATGGTCACAGCACGCTTTAAAAACTTTCGAAGCATCATCCTCGGCGTATCAAGGGAAAGATGCCCTGCCACGGTCACGTCACTGGAGAAAACAAAGCCTGTGGGCTTTTCGTCTTTAAATTCCTGCGCAAGGCGCTTCAAAATGGCGCAGGCTTGCTGAGATAACGGCACGCGCATCGGAAAGTCTCGGGCAATCTTTCGGAGCTCCGGCGGAACGGTCCACAAGGCATTCTCTAAGTCGATCTCTTCCCATCTTGCCCGGATAAATTCATTAGCTCGCAAAGCCGTCAATATCCCGAAGACAGTCGCCAGATGCCCCATCGTGCTGGACGCAACGGCAAAGGCCGCATATTTCTGTGCCTCCTCAAGCGTCAGAGCCTCCATGTGCTTGATTGTGTGAATCTTGGAACTAGGCGCAAACACCATGTCCAGATTGTCACGATAGACGGCAGGATTCGCCCCGGAATATTCACCCTTAAAGATGGCATAGGAAAAGATGCGCTCAAGCCGGGACCGAACGCGCGTGGCTGTTTCGTTCTTCGTGGTCCAAATAGGCCTTAAAACGGCAATGATGTCGTCGCGTGTAATGTCCTTAACCTTCTTCTTACCGATTATCGGGCAGGCGTAGGTCTCAATCGTCGTGTACCACTGCTGACGGTGCTTTTCGTTCTTCCAACGTTTGACATCGTCCGTTGTCGCAATGGCTTCTTTGTAGATCTCGTTAAAGGTTCGACCGGAATCCGGCTCTTTTTCCTTCAAGGAAGGTTCCTTCCCGTTAAAGAGGTCAAGCCTGAGTTTTACCGCTCTTTCTTTGGCCGTAGCCAGTGACGTGCGCCGGATGCTTCCTAGGGCAATCTCTTTTCTTCGCCCCTCTTTTCGGTAAACAAAGATAAAATTGGAGTACCCACCTCGGACACGAATGAAAAAATTCGGCTCGATTTGATGGACTCCTTCGGGCAACTCAGAAAGCGACTTTTGGGTGATTTTCATGACGGCCTCCGAACTCCGGGATTTTTCCCATACCCTTTTCCATACAAGGTCGTGTCAAACGACTGTGCTTTAATTGTCGCACCTTTGTCGGAATTTGTCAGGGTTCTAGTGATGGAAAGTACGGCGGAAGCCTGTGTTTAAAGGATAAAATGGATTCGAACCATCAAAAAGTCTAGGTTCTGTCGGAGTGGTGTCAGGGGTGTATCAGGGATAAGAAAACGGTTGGTGGCGGAGAAGGAGGGATTCGAACCCTCGAGACCAGTATATGTTGATCTGCGCCCTTAGCAGGGGCGTGCCTTCAGCCACTCGGCCACTTCTCCAACCAAGCGGTTTCCCGTCGGGGAAACCGAGAACTCGCATCATACCGAATTTGGTGAAATTTTGCTTTCGTTCGGATCCTCGTACAGGCGAATCCCGTCTTTAAGCCACGGAGCTACTGCAATGAGCCCGGGAAGCACCTCATCGCGTAAAACAGAACGCACGGCCTGATAACACGTCTCGGTCAAACTCTTGTCTTCGGACTTATCGGTAATCAGAACCAAATCACGGCAAAGCACGGGCTCAGGCATCGGAACGGCTGTAACTCCTTTTGCAATCGCTCGTGTCTGCAAAATCGTCGATGGGCGCGTAATCGTCCAGCCGAGGTTGTCCGCAATGAGTGTGACCATCATTGTGTTCGAGTCAACTTCAAGTTTGTTAGGAAGCGAGAGAGATTGCGAGGAAAGATACGTTTCGTTCAATCGACCGCCCCCGCTTTCGTGATAGTAATAGATACAGGGTTTCCCGCAAAACTGAAGATCGGCCCACGTCCACGGACCCGTTTTACTCTTAGCCATTGCCTCGGGTAGTAGCAGTACCGACGGCTCCCGAAATAGGAGCCTGCGATTGAGCCCCTGGATTCCCGGAAACAAATCACTTGAAACAATCATGTCGAGTTTGTGCTCAAGCAAGTGACTGACAAGAGTATTGGAGGTAGCCGTAATCTGCAAAAGGCGCGACGTGACAGGAAGAAGTTTTTCGATGAGTTTGGGGATAAGATTGAGAGAAAGACTTTCAACGCACCCTAAGCGAATCACGGGGTTTAAGGCGTTTCTTAATCGTATTCGACCGACGGTGTCTTCCAAGACATTGGAGTGGCGCTTTATCTCGTGGTAAAGAACCCGCCCTTCGGGCGTCGGTGCAATCGGGCGCACGGAACGATTCAAAAGCGTCAAGCCGAGCTTTCTTTCCAAAGCATCGATTCGACGAGAAACCGAAGACTGCGTCTGACCGATGGCAGAGGCGGCTTTGGAAAAGCTTTGCACTTCACAAATCAAAATAAAAAGAATCGCATCGGCATCGAAAAGCTCTGATTGCATCGCATGGCACCCCATCGTTTTATTTCCGTCTCATGTATACAAATCCCCATGTTGGCATTATTCTGTACTTTCCGCCACATCGGGGCGGTCTATTCCCACAAAGCATAAAGAGTATTCCGAAGATAGAAGAGGCCTAAGGGCCTTACCTTACCCGATTTTACAGTCGGGCTGTTTTTTAGGGATTCCTTCGGAGTCTCGAAATTTTCCCCAACCCCTTAACGGAGACTTAAATGATTTGGCTTGAAGGTTTGATCATTCTCGCTTGTATCATGATCGGTGCGAGAAAAAACGGGGTCGCCATGGGCTTTGCTGGCGGCGTCGGACTGATTCTTTTGGTGTTTGTCTTCGGCTTACGTCCGAGCTCACCGCCCGTGAATGTCCTTTTGATTATTACGGCAGTCTCGGCGATGGCAGCCACGCTACAGTGTGCCGGCGGTTTAGACCTACTCGTTTCTGTTGCTGAAAAGATTTTACGTAGCAACCCGAACCGCATCACCATCATGGCCCCGATTGTGACATTCGTCTTTACGATGTTCACGGGTACAAGTTATGTGGCAATGGCCGTGTACCCGGTTATTTCGGAAGTCTCTCTTGAGGCCGGCATCCGCGTCGAGCGTCCGATGTCCATTGCCATGGTCGCCAGCCAACACGGTATTTCGGCCTCGCCCGTCTCGGCCTCCACAGCCGCCCTTTTAGGCGTTCTTGCCGTACACGGTGTCACGCTCGGTCAGATTATGGCTGTTGCGATCCCCGCTATTTTCATCGGTTGCATGTTAGGCGCCGTCAGTGTCTACAAGCGCGGAGCGGAACTTGCCGATGACCCGGAATTTCAGAGACGCCTTAAATCCGGGGAACTCACAGCCCAAGAAAACCGCCCTGCCTATGTTCCGACACGAGAAGCCAAACTCTCGGTCACAATCTTCGGCATTGCCGTAGCTCTGATTGTGCTCCTCGGAAGTTTTAAGGGCCTGATGCCTTCCTGGAATGTAAACGGCAAGCTCGTACGCCTTTCCATCCCCAATGCGATTGAAATGATTGCCTTCGCCGCATCGTTCCTGATGGTACTGACATGCAACATTGCTCCGGGCAAAATTGCAAAATCCGGCGTCTTTACTGCCGGGATGACAGGCGTGATTGCGATTTTCGGTATCGCTTGGATGACCGATACGTTCTTTTTGGCCCACAAGGCTGAATTCATTGCCAACCTCGGCGGTACCGTCCAAGCCTATCCGTGGCTTTTCGGTGTCGTGCTTTTCGGGATGAGCGCCCTGCTTTTAAGTCAAGGTGCGACAACCAGTTCCTTAATGCCGATCGGCGCCTCTTTAGGGCTTCCTGTTTCTTCCTTGGTTGCCATGGCGCCCGCCGTTAACGGCCTGTTTTTCTTCCCGGCAACAGGATCGGCCATCAGCGCTTTGACATTTGACCGCTCCGGAACAACTCATATCGGCAAATACGTTCTCAATCACAGCTATCAACGACCGGGCTTTGTCACGTGCATAAGCTCTATCGTAATCGGCTTTGTGATTGCCTCTTTTGTTTTTTAACCCCATTTGACTGACGGAGAAAACCTTATGCGAATGGAACACGATTTACTCGGAGACCTACCGGTACCCGATGATGCCTACTACGGTATTCAGACCGTTCGATGTGCAGCCAACTACGATGTGACCGACCGAACCTTTAACGACCTACCTGAGGTTATTCGTGCCGTGGCGGAAGTGAAAAAAGCCTGCGCCATGACGAATGCTCAGATCGGGGCGCTCGATCAATCGAAAGCCGCTGCCATCGAACAGGCGTGCGATGAGATTATCGCCGGCAAAATGGCAGGGCAATTCCCCGTCAACGTCTGGCGTTCGCACGGCACGGGCGTGAACATGAACGTCAACGAAGTCATTGCCAATCGCGCCAATGAAATACTCACCGGACACAAAGGGTATGAGGCCGTCCACCCCAATACCCACGTCAATATGTGTCAATCTTCCAACGACACATATCCGACGGCAGAGGCAATTGTCCTTTATCGGATGATCGGAAAGGCCCTCAAATCCGTTCGGTACTTAGAAGAAGCATTAGCCAAAAAAGCACTTGAATTTAAAGACGACGTGCGCCTTGGACGTACCTGCATGCAAGATGCCGTCCCGATGACCTTCGGTCAGGTCTTCGGCGGTTATCACGCAATGATGAAAAGAAATCGCGTCCGCCTGGAAAAACTGCAGCCGGAGTACCAAGAAGCCATCCTAGGCGCAACGGTGCTCGGAACCGGAATCGGCCAGATGCCCGGATACAACGAAGCCATCTATGAAAACCTTTCACGCGTCGTAGGTTTTCCGATGCACCAAGCAAAAATGGACGGAGAAGTTATCGAAGATAGCGCCCTTTTTGACGGCTCGGCGAATAACGACGGCTTGATGGTCCTCATGAGCGTCATAAAAGCCATTGCCTGCGCCGGCGGCAAAATCGGCAACGACCTGTATATTTTTTCTTCAGGTCCGAGGACCGGTATCGGAGAATTCATTCTCCCGTCTATTGCGCCGGGAAGCTCGATCATGCCGGGAAAACTCAACCCGTATATGCCCGAACTTCTTTTGCAGATTATGCAGCAGGTTATGAGTCACGATGCCGTAGCGACACTGACGATTAACGAATCGGAACTGGATTTGTGTTCGAGCACATGTGCCTCGTTTATGGGCGCCATGGAATCGTTGGAGCTCATTGAAAAGGGCTTTAGGCTCTTTACCGACCTGTGCTTAAAAGATTTGACGATTAACCGGGAAAAAGCACGCAAAAACGCCGAGATGTCGACTTCGAACGCGACAATCGCCAGTGCCCTGTTCGGCTATCCGACAGGAACACGCATTGCACAGATTGCCTACAAGGAAAAGATTACTTGCAAGGAAGCGGCACTGCGCGAGGGTCTTGTTAGCCCCGAAGTGGCCGAAGAAATTTTCGACGTCACAAAGCTGGCGCACCGTAAGGACACGGTTGCCATGCTCTCTAAATACGGCGCTTTACGCGCCATCGATTAATCGACGGGAGAATTCGAAATGACACAAATGCGAGTTGAACACGACGGACTCGGAGAACTCGAGATTCCCGAGAGCGCCTACTACGGAATCGTCTCGGAGAGAAATCGCCGGGCGTTTGATGTGGGACCCTTAACGCTCGATGACTACCCGAGCTACATTCGTTCGGTAGCCTTATGCAAAATTGCCTGTGCCCGAGCCAATGTCCAAATCGGAGCCTTAGATCCGGAAAAAGCGAAATACATCGAACTAGCGGCCCGGGAAGTGGCCGACGGCAAGATGAAAGGCCAATTTATCGTCAACATCTATCGTGGCTCGGGGACTCCGACCAACATGATTGTTAACGAAGTCGTTGCGCACCGAGCCAACGAACTCATGACGGGCAGTAAAACCGGTCCCATTCACCCCAATACGCATGTCAATATGTGCCAGTCGACGAACGACCTTGTTCCGACAGCCAAAGAAATGGTTGTGTACGAGGAGCTCGGCAAGGTCATTGAGGCAACCGAAGTGCTGCAAGATTCTTTGCAAAAGAAAGCCGCTGAATTTGCCGATGTCATCAAGATGGGAAGAACGTGTCTGCAAGACGCCGTCCCCTTGACGCTCGGGCAGGAATTCGGTGCGTTTGCCCATGCAACCGGACGCCTTGTCAAGCGCCTGAAACTTGAACGCGAACACTGGAATAAGTCGTGCTTGGGAGGAACGGCGGTCGGTACGGGTATGAGTTGTCTGCCGGGCTTTAGGCAAGTCATTGCGAAGCACTTAAGTGACGTGTGCGGCAGGCCCATTGAAACCGAAGAAGACCTTTTTGACGGCATGATGGCAACCGACGGTCTTGTCATTGCCCATGCGCACGTACAGGCCCTCGCTACCCTTGTTTGGAAGATGGCGCGCGATATCCGTCTTTTGGCTTCCGGTCCGAGAGCCGGTTTCGGAGAAATCAACCTCCCGGCCGTTGCACCGGGAAGTTCGATTATGCCCGGCAAGGTCAATCCCGTCATTCCCGAAATGGTGTTTCTGACAACAGACCGTGTCAGTGCGAATCACACGGGACTTGTTGCAGGAATTCTTTCCGGATGGCTTGAGCTCGGAACGTCCTCGGGGATTCCCGTCAAGAGTTTTATCGAGTCTTGTGACCTACTTGCTCGCTCGATGAAAATCTTTGCTGCCAAATGCATTGACGGCATTACCGCCAACCGCGAGCACTGCCGCGAGATGACCGAAATGAGCACATCGCTTGCGACGATGGTCAGTACGCTTTTCGGGTACGAAGTCGGAACCAAGATTGCACACTTGGCCATCGATGAGAACATCACCTGTAAAGAAGCGGCCAAGCGTAGCGGCCTTTTGCCCGATGAGGTCGTTGAGGAGCTCTTTGATGTCACGGCCATGACAGATCCGGACAAAATGGAAGCCCTCTTTAAAAAATATAAGACGCTACGTCACGTGTAGGTAAACTTTTCCCCTCGCCCCCGGAAAACTCGATTTGTATTGAGTTTTCCGGGGTTTTTCCAAAGAGTTACCATGTCTCAGACATCACTTAAAGGACCCTTACTTGTTCTGGCAGGGTCTTTATGTTTTTCCACAAGCGGCTTTTTACAAGCGATTGCTCCGGGTGAAGCGACACCTTACATCGTTGCCGGTTGCCGAATGCTCATCGGTGCGATTGCGCTCTTTCTTTTTTGCATCATCTCGGGCAAGACCTTAAATTTACGCAACTGGCCTGTGAAAAGCCTTCTTTTATATGCCCTGGCGCTTTGGGCCTATCAAATCGCTTTTTTTAACAGTCTTCTTTTTGTGGGAGTTGCCGTCGGGACGGTTGTTTCCATCGGCGTGACGCCGATTGCCTCGGGCATTATGAGTACGATTTTGGAAAAGAAAGCCCCGCCCCGAGCTTGGTACCCGGCGACACTGCTCGCCGTCATCGGACTTATTCTGATGAACTCGGTGGAAGGTGCTCCCTTAGATCCGTTCGGCCTTGCATTATCGGTGTTTGCCGGCATCTGTTATGCCGTCGAACTTGCCGTCGCAAAGCCTTTAACGGAGCACCACACGGCAGAAGAAAGCATGATGGTCGTCATGTTCCTTGTCGGGCTCGGATTGCTTCCCTTCTTTTTCTTTCATCCGGTCTCATGGGTTCTGACGGCCAAGGGCTTAGCCGTGACAACAGGACTAGGCGTTATTACGGCTGCTTGTGCATTTTCTCTTTTGGTTAAAGGCTTGAAAACTACGCCGCCGGCAATTGCCTCGACATTGGCGCTTGCAGAGCCGATGGGAGCTGCTCTCCTCGGAATCTTTGCATTAGGGGAGGCGTGCAGCACAAAAACAGCCATCGGGATTGCTCTGATTATGGCTTCGATTTTGGTTCTCGTTGTCCTGCAGGGAAAACATCGCTCTGAATCGAATCATCCATAGCTTAAAACTTCAAGCAATTAAATGAACCGACTCTTAGCCTTTAAAAGCGAGCGGGTTCAAAGGCATCGCACTCCCGCGTGGAAATGAAAGTTTTTTCCCGAGAGCAACACAAGGGTTCTAACGCTCAAACGAAGGAAAAGAGCCTGTCGATAGCGACAACGGGGTCGGGATCTCAAAGCGATTGACAATTGTCACCGGTAAAGTCTTTAACAACACCGGCATCTTCATTGAAGGTATGCAAGGCGCCTACCCTCCGCCCTCACACCTACCTTAACGCTAAAAAAGCACATGCCTCAAAGACCCTTGCCGATGCCGTTTCACTGTTACTCTTGAAAAAATCCCGTTCCCTCTTGACTCAAAAAGGATTCTCAAGCACACTTGACTGCAGAATCCGAAGCACTTTGACGGACGATTCAACCAAGGAGCCTGACTATGACAACACAACGCCGACCCCTTGTTATCGCCGCCCTTATCGGTCTTATCACTCCGGCCGTCGTTTCGGCCACGGGTCCCGAGGGGTTTTCTCACTGCACAAGGACCATGGATCCCCCGATATTGACCGCGCCCATCGATCGCTCACGCCTTGTGACAATCGCTCAAATTAAAGCCTCGTCACGCCATGAGGATCTCGTTTATCTTAAGGGGCGCTTCACCAAGCACCTTTGCTGCGAAACGTACGAATTTACGGATTTAGCGGGCGATACGATCGGCGCCAGATTAAATGACGATGAAAACTGGTCACACGTCCGCCGCGATGATCTCGTCGAAATTATGGCTAAGGTCAACACAAAACGAAAAGTACCCGAACTTGACGTACAAGTCGCCCGGCCGATGAAGAGATAAGCCCCTTTGGGCCGATGAAGCCGGCAACACGTTTGTCGCAGACCTGAACGTTGATAAAAACGGGTCCCATATCAAGCAAGATGCGCTTTGCGAGATTTGGGCCGAAGACGATAAAGGTTGGAATTGCGCTTGGCTTTCCGATAAAAATTTAAAGGGCGTTTCCTTATAGCAATGCGTTGCATCATGTGAGAAAATCTCAAGATGTTTTTCCTGAAATGCGCATTTTTTCGTGAAACTTACGTCTGCCCTTTGCAAGGAGAACAACATGTCCGATTTATCTGACAATCTTTTCTCGGATAGTCTCAAGGTTTTCTTGCATTTTGCGCAGCACCGTAATCTTGCGAAAACAGCCGAGGCCTTCGGCGTCTCGCTTTCGTCGGCTTCGCGACAGATTCGAAAACTGGAAGCAACACTGAAAACCGATTTAATTGTCGCCGGGAAACGCCCCTTTACCTTAACGCCCGAAGCGAGACATTTTTATTCAGCCTTGCAGGAGATTCGACACGAACTGCACAACGCCGTTGATGACCTCAAGGCCGGATCTTCCCGGGCCAAAAGTTTACGCATCGGCTTTATTGAGAGCTACACGCAAGCTTCGGCAGAAATCCTTCATGAGACGGCATCCGATTTTGATGCCGTTTTAAACGTCACGGGGACAACCGATCGCCTCAGCGGTCTCTTTGAAGACGGTGAAATCGATGCGGTTGTCACCTCCGAGCTTCCGACCGACATCAATCACGTGATGCGCATGACCTTCTTGCGTGAACCGGCCCTTGTTGTCGTTCCCAAATTCTTGGCAAAATCCCTCCCTCCTTCCCCGAATTGGAACAATCTGTCGTTTTGCGGTCTGCCGTATATTTTTTCTTATAAGCGAAGTCGTTCGGGAAAATCCCTCGTGAGCTTTCTGACAACCAACGGGATAACCTTTCACAGTCGCATCGAGGTCGACAATATCGGCACGAAATTAGGTCTCATTGCCCGATCTCGAGGCTGGAGTCTGATCCCCGTTTCCTCTCTTTTTCAAAATTGGACTTTGATTGACAATGTTCTGCTTGACAAACTGGCCTTTTTCTCAATGCCCGAGCCGGCTTTTAAGCGACGTTTAATGCTCGTAGCAAAGAAAGACTTTCCACGTGCGCTTTTTAGAAATCTTTCACAAACGCTGGCCGATTATACGCAGAACACGATTCTTGCCTGGGCCCGAATACGCTTTCCTGCAGCGGCAGAGAAAACGGAAATCTATCGCCCCGATCAAAGTTTTTAAACCCAGGGATCCGTTACTGTTTTCCGGCTTTGGCAAAGCCGGCGATTGCTGCAATTCCCCAAAGAACGCACGAAGCCGAAAGGAAAATAAGGACACCCGTCCAATTGCCGTCTCCTCGATAAAGACTTGCACAAAGTAGAGGCCCGAGGGCCCCGAGGATGTAACCGAATCCCTGAGAGATCGAGGATAAGGCAAGCATTTGGGAAAGAGAAACGGACGATTTTGAAATCAAAATGAGCGAAAGGGAAAAACGCGCACCGTGCGGCACGGATAAAAGTGCACAGGCAAGAAAGGGCCAAAATCCCGGAAGAAATAAAAAGAGAAGCGGAACAATCGAGAGGACCGTGAGGACAAAAGAGAGCCGCCCCTCTGTACCGAAGAGACGAATCATCGGCGCAATCAAAAGACTTGCAAGCCCCGCACCGATTAAAAGAACGGAAAGAGCACAACCGGCCGCCGCAGGATCCATTCCCCGACTCATCAGAAGCGTCGGTAGCCACGCAATGAGCGCATAGACAACCAAAGACTGAAGACTCATCGTGAAAACGACGGGAACTTTTGAAAACCAATCGGGAAATGCATGAAACGAAAAGGAACTCTTTTTTGACGCTCTCAAGTCAGGTAACCGTGTTCGGTCAGCGCAAAACCAAGCCATCGCGGCCGGCACCGCAAAAACAACCCATATACCGAGAGCTGCGGCATACGTTCCCGTTGCATTTAAAAGGGGGACGGCAACCAAAGCCCCGACAAAACTCGAGCAACCGGTGGCCGCTGTGTAAATTCCGAGGGCTTTGGAAACATTTCCGGGAAAATAATGTCGTAAAACAACCGGTATAACGGCATTGAGAACAGCGATGCCGGCCCCGATAAAAAGGGTACCGACAAGTAGCGACGTCAACGATTCAATCAGGCGAAGCGCCAGACCCACCGACAAGAGGCTTAAAACACACCCCAAAGAAATGCGTGTCGAAAGTTTGGAGAAAAGAAGCGGCGCCGCAAAGCCGGCTAAGCCGAACATCAACACGGGAAGCGCTGAAACAACCCCGTACGTTGCATACGATACGGAAAGCGTCTCTCGAAGAGATTCGGCCACAGGCCCGACGCATGTCACGGGAGCACGCATCAGGAGAATGCTCAAAACAAGCGCCGACGCAATCAGCACCGACATTCTTTTCATGAAAGTGACCTTCGCCTACGATTGCATGTACTCGAAAACACTTCGCGCATGTGTTTCGAAAACACGGTCCAATTCATCAAAGTCCACGAATTCATCCGGGGCCCCCATAAAACCCCCTTCGCAACCGCAGCTGAAAGAAGGAACGCCGTAACGCCTGACATGTTTGGCGTCGGTTCCGCCGAGCCGAACCGTGGCAACGCAGGGCGCGTTAAATGCTCTTCGGGCGTTTAAAACAAGCGTCTTTAACAGCGGATGATTCGGATCGGAACATAAAGCTTCGCAGACCATCATCGTCTCGTACGAGATACCGGGACGCGCCTTGCACAAGTCATCGAGAACGGATTTAACATCATCGCTTTTCACACCGACGGGAAACCGCGAGTCAATTACAACTTCCGCATACCCGGGCACGAGGTTCGGCGCCGTTCCGGCACGGAAAATTCCGATATTGCTCGTCACGGTCAAAAGTGTCTCCGTCTCCCCGGCTCCGACCACGGATTCGGAGACAGGGCCGGCATTGCGAATGGCCGTCAAAACGTCTTCCGGACAGTTGACGGGAATCGCCTTCACGCGCGCTTTGTAATCCACGATGGCGTCAATGAGCATATCAATGGCGTTTTTCGTCTTGTGCATGTGTGCGCCGTGTCCGGGAATGCCGTGCGCCATAAGTTTGAAGCGATAACGACCCTTTTCGCCGAATCGCACGACGCGCGTTGTTCCGACATCGCCGATTAAACACGCGTCGGCTCGAGACAATTCCGGAATCGTTCTGAGGAGAAATTCGGTTCCGTGTTTGCCGCCGCACTCTTCGCCCCCCACGAGCGTAAGAATGAGTTTTCCGGCCCATTCGTCGCGATGTTCGGCCATCAGAATAAATGTTTCAAGTAATGAGGCACACCCGGCTTTCATATCCGAGACGCCGACCCCGAAGATACGACGATTTTCAACCTCACCTGCGAAGGGAGCATGTTTCCAGTTCTCGGGCGTGACAACTTCAAAGGTATCCAAGTGTCCGTTTAATAAAAGCGTATGCCCCGCACCTTTTGCGCCCTCAACCGAAGCGAGGACATTGACAATGGGATTTACCTCGGAGAGGACACTGACGGCAACACCGGGAATATCCGAGAGGATAGCCGCAACGTACTCGGCAATGGTTTTTGTATCCGACGGAGGGGTTACGGATGGAATCCGCGCTAAGTCAATAAGACGCTTTTGAACTTGCGGGAAACGGTCTTTAACAGAGTCAAGGTACATGGACTTCTCCGAGGCAAAGATGTAAACGGGGGCAATTGTGTGACCAAAAAAAGGCGTTTCCAATTTGCTTGCAGAGAAGTTCTATTAATGTTGCGAAAACTGCGAGATCGGTTCGCCATCTGACGATTTCGGAACACGGAGCCCGGGGCGTTTCCCCTTTCTAATCGAGTTTCTCCTGTACGGACCTGTCGATTGACGTAACGGCCTGAAAACTTGAAAACAATCTGGTTGCGATTTGATGGCTCCTTCTTCGCTTAAAACGGGAGAGACTCGCCCGCATCTTCTCGCGCGTCAAAGAACAGAGAGAGAAAACCTTCTCCTTCGTGTCCGGTTCTACACAAGTTCTTTAGACCTTGAGTCTATCAATGGCGGAGCGGACGTTATCACGGACGATTTTCTCAACCGTCTCGGCACTGGATTGATCGGATTGAAAACCGGCAAGTATCTTTGAATGAACTTCGATGGCACTGGAGAAACTGACGGTATCGAATTTGAAAAACATGCGATGCCAGCTCGTCAAACCACGCAGTTTGAGGCATTCATCTATAAGAGAGGGATTATTGCTTCTGAGAATCCAAACATTGTGAAAATCGTCGTGTGCTTTAAGAAACATCGTCTGATTCTTTTTTTCGTAAGCCTCCTGCATGCGCTTCATGCATTCGGAAAGCTCATCAAACGTTTCCTTTTTTTCCTTAAAGGCAAGCCGTGCGGCAAGACCTTCAAGAACAGAGCGCATCTCATAGATGTCAATCACTTCCTGCCGGGTCAGCTTTTTGACAAAGGCCCCCCGCCTGGGAATGATTGTTACAAAGCCTAAGCGCTCAAGCTCGCGGAAGGCTTCTCTTAAAGGCGTACGACTGATACCGAAACGCTTTTGAAGATCGATTTCAACGAGTTGACTCCCCGTCTGAATCTTTCCCTTGATGATTTCGTCCGTCAGACGTTCAATGACCTGTTCAAGGATTAACAAAGGGCGAATGAGTTCGGATTGTGTCTTTGTCATAGCATGATAATAAATTGGCGGAACGCAGAAATATATACCGAATATCAAAGAAAAACTCCTCTTTTCGACATGGCACGCTGAAAAGTTGTTCACATTTGATTTTTATCATACAACATACTATCGACTGTCGATTGTCGACAATTTGTAGCGTATAATCATCGCGTTTTAAATTGTGCCTACAGCACCCATCCAACCAATCAAGGAGACACTCCATGATAATTAAATCCGTAAAAGCCATCCCGATCCACTACACCCTCGAAGAAATCTTCCGAGCCGGGACCTATCAAGTTAAAAACCGCTACACCATTGTGTGTGTGGTCGAATTTGAAAACGGCATCCGTGCCGAAACATATGGCGGTGACGAGGACATGGAACAAGATGCCGTCGTTCGTCTCATCAACGGTGAGTTCCAACAGTTTTTAATCGGCAAAGATATCGACTGCCGTGAAGACATCGCACGCATTCACGACGAATTGATGGAATTTAAGATTGACTTGGGTTACCGCGCCCTCGTTGACTTGGACATGGGCCGTCATGGAATTCAGCAGCAGGCTCTGTCTTTAGTGGATATGGCTCTGTGGGACGGACTCGGAAAGATCAAAAAGTGTCCTGTTTTCGAACTCTTGGGCGGGGCAAAACGCATGAAGATGCCGGTCATTTCCATCGGTGGATACTATCATCCGAATGATCCGCAAGGCACGGCTGACGAAGCACGTGAACTCCATGAGGTCTACGGGGTCGGCGGACTTAAAATGAAAGTCGGTCGCGCCGTCTATGAGAAAGACGTCGAGCGCATTCAAGCAGCTTGGAATGCTGCTGGACGTAATTTTAAGCTTGCAGTGGACGTCAACCAAGGCTGGACCGTCGCTCAGGCTAAAGATTTTTGTGCCAAAGCCGGTGATTTAGGACTTGCCTGGCTCGAAGAACCCGTTCGCTGGTTCGATTGCCTTTCTGGGTTGGCTGAGGTTCGCAAGGATTCGAAGATTCCGATTGTTGCAGGCCAAGGCGATATCAGTGAGTTCCGTAGCATGGATCTTGTCCGCTACGGAGCAGTCGATCAACTCAATACCGACATGACACTTGTAGGAGGTATCACAAGCTGGATGCGTGTCGCCGAATTTGCACAAACGAACGGTGTCAAAATGGGGCACCACGAAGAACCGCAGGGATCGATTACAACATTGGCCTGCTGCGAGAACGCTGCCCCGGTGGAAATCTTTGCCAACCCCAAACGCGATCCTCTCTGGCGTCAGATTATGAAAAACCCGTTGAAGATTGCAGACGGTTTTGTGGAGGTTCCTGACGGAATCGGACTCGGGATTCCCCTGAATTGGGACTTTATCAATAAATACCGCGTCTAAGCTCCCCATAAAAAACATGGAGAATCACATCATGCAAATTTCAAAGAGAAAGATGCTCTCCGCTTTGTGCGGAGCTGTGTTGGGTATATCTTTAGCGGTCTTGCCCTTTACAAATGCTGCAGCCGCCTCGATGAAACTGCGTCTCGGACACGAAATGCCCGAATCGCATCCGTACCACATGGGGGCAATTAAATTTGCCGAGCTCGTATCGGAAAAATCCAAAGGTTCCATGCAGATTCAGATTTATCCGAACGGAACCTTAGGCAAAATGGCGCAACTGGCCGAAGGGATGAGCATGGGTACAGTTGACCTTGCGCTGACCAACACGATGGTGCTTGAAAAATACAACTCGGAAGTGAGCGTACTGGGACTGCCGTATCTTTTCCGCGATTGGAATCACCTTTACGGGTGCCTGGACAGTTGGCTCGCTGACGAACTTAACAAGGGTCTGGAACGCAAGGGTATTTCCGTTCTGGCTTACCACTCGGTCGGAACAATCTACGTCAACTCCACACGGAAAGTCGTCCATCCGAGCGACATGAAGGGCATGAAAGTTCGCGTTCAGCCCGGTCCGAGTTACGTACAAGCCGTCAGCGCACTGAACGCCGTTGTAACAACAACGGCATTTAGCGAGGTTTACACGGCACTTCAAATGGGCATGATTGATGCACAGACGCAGTCCATCAGTAATGTTTTAAACAGTAAGCATTACGAAGTGTCCAAGTACATTGCGCTCAATAACTTCAGCTTCCTTGTCGAACCCCTTTCAATCAGCATGATGACCATGCAGCGTCTTAAGAAAGATCAAATCAAGATTCTTAAGGACGCCGCCTATGAGTCAGCGCTTTACCAACGTGATCTTATGGCCAAAGCTGAAAAGGACGGTATCGTCGAACTTCGTGACAAGCACGGCGTGGAGTTTTCTCAATGCAATTTGGATGAATGGTCGGCGGTTTTGAGTCCGGTTCAGGAAAAGTTCCCCAAGTGGAAGAAAATCATTGATCGAGTCCGTGCCTTTAAGTAATACAGGCCGGTACACATCCCGGAATATATCCCTTCCGGGATGTGTTTTTAGAACAAAAATGAGAATTTAGAAGAATTCAAAGGAGGGACGATGTACGCATCGTTAGTTCATCTGAACAATCGAATGATGAAATATGTTGACATCATCGTGGTCGCATCGTGCACGTTTTTGTGTTTTACGATCGCACTTCAGATTTTTAATCGATTTTTTTTACAGATTCCGCTTCCGTGGACCGAAGAATATGCCAAATACACCTTCGTATGGCTATCGATGTTCGGAAGCGCCAAAGCACTTCGCGAACACAGTCACATCTTTGTCGATGTCATTGAGGTCGCTGTCAAAGGGAAAACAGCCTGGTTTTGCAATCTTGCAACCGATGCGGTTTGCATGATTTTCTGCCTGGTACTCCTGTACGTGAGTATCCCCTGGTGTTTATCCAATTTTGACGTAGGAACAGAAGCAATCCCCGAAATTGGCATGGGGTGGTTTTACCTTTGCATTCCCGTTGCAACATTCCTGATGATCCTTTTCACGATAGAAAGCACACTCGGTCACCTTAAAGCACCGATTGAGTATAAGGAGAAGTAATTATGGGTATCTTTTTAATCGCACTTTTCTTTGCCCTGTGTGCCATCGGAGTGCCGATTGCCATCGTTTTGGCGATGACGGTTCTTGTGTACTTTTTCCTGACAGGTGAGACGTTCTTCTTTCAAATCATTGCTCCGCGATTTTGGTCTGGCATGAGTTCGTACGAACTTCTTGCTATTCCGATGTTCGTTTTATCCGGCGACCTGCTTTTTGCCGGTAAAGTCTCTAAATCGTTAGTAGCATTAGCCAACTCCATCATTGGTCACTTGCGCGGATCCATGGCCATGGTGACGACGACGGCCTGCCTCTTTTTCGGAGCGGTTTCAGGATCCGGACCGGCGACGGCCGCAGCAATCGGCGCAGTCGTTGCCCCCGAGATGGAAAAAGAAGGCTACGACAAGGAGTTTACAGCCGCGATTGTCACGGCTTCCGGTCCTTTAGGTGTTCTCATTCCGCCCTCTATTCTTATGGTGGTCTACGGAGTAGTCACCAATACATCTATCGGCGCCATGCTCGTTGCTGGTATCGGTCCGGGCGTTGTCTTTGCCGCATTTCTCATTGCTTATGAAATCTACATCTGCAGAAAACGCGGTTACGGCGGAAAAACAACCGGATTTTCATTCACCCGAATTGCCCAAGCGTTTAAGGAAGCCATCTGGGCTCTTTTAATCCCGATTATCATCTTGGGCGGGATTTACACCGGTCTCTTTACGCCGACGGAAGCCGCCGGCGTCTCCGTCGTCTACGCTCTTGTGATTGCGCTTTTCGTCCTTCGCACGTTAAAGGTTAAGGATTTGTTTAAGATTTTCCTCACCAGCTCCATCACAACCGCCACGATTATGTTCATCATCGGAGGCGTTTCATGCTTAAGTTACATGCTAACGCGCGAACAGGTCCCGGAACTTCTGACGGCCGTTGCATTAGGGTACGTCTCCTCTCCCATCGCTTTCATGCTAATTTGCAATGTGATTCTTTTCTTTGCCGGCATGGTAGAAAACGGTTCGGCCTGCGTGTTGCTACTCGCTCCCTTGATGTATCCGGTTGCAATGCAATACGGCATTGATCCGATTTACTTCGGTACCGTCATGGTCGCCAACTTAGCTGTCGGCATGATGACGCCGCCCGTTGCAGCAACGCTATATGTTGCAGCCCGCGTTTCCAACGTGACGTTTACGAAAATCATTCCGGAAGTGATTCCTCTGGTTTTCGTTCTTTTAGCCGCCCTAGCCGTTGTCGTCGCATTCCCGTCTATTACTCTGACGATTCCGCACATGTTGTTCGGTTAGTTTCTCACTTAAGTAAATGTCTTGCGCAGCCAATCCGCCCCCCTTCCGGATTTATCTGCGCAAGGCATGCTTTTTCAATTTTATAAGGAGCATATATGTCTGACGCAATGTCAGGCAAGCAGGCGCTTATGCGCTACGGGTCCTTAGTTGCGGGTCCCTTGCTTTGTCTCATTATTTTTCTAGCGATGCCGTCGAGTTACGTGACGGCAGACGGCTCGGTTGCCGATTTTTCTCAGGCAGGTCGTGCCTGTCTCGGAGTTCTCGTTTGGATGGCGATTTGGTGGTGCTTTGAAACCGCACCGATTGCCGTCACATCGCTTCTGCCGATGGTACTTTTTCCGCTTTTCGGCGTTTGTAAGCCTGCGGCGGCCATGGCCCCGTACGCATCCGATACGATTTTCCTATTTATGGGCGCCTTCATTTTGGCTGCCGGGGTCACGAAGTGGGGTCTTGATCGCCGTATCGCTTTGTTTGTGATGAGTTGCATCGGAGCCACTCCGAAGAAAATTGTTTTCGGCATCATGCTCACGACGGGCACGCTCTCGGCCTTTATGAGTAACACGG
>OCHN01000966.1_pt1 | contig 26072 bp, 17 predicted proteins | sample 1538911 | NCBI WGS metagenome assembly OCHN01 (sample SAMN04571736, study PRJEB22368) | human gut metagenome | biome: human gut; material: stool | host: Homo sapiens | place: Luxembourg | collected 2013-01-11 | reverse complement strand
GGGACGCTGTCCCTTGACCCTGCAAGGGGCAGACGAAAAGGGACGAAGTCCCCCCTTGACCCCTTTTCGCGATTGAGTTGGTCGCGCTTTCATGCTTCTTCCGCGTGCAGCTTTTTTGGCGCTTCGCCTAAGCCCTTGTTTACTCCCCAAACTTTCCGTGAAGAACCGGAAAGGTGGTCATTTTATGAATCAGCAGCTTCGGCAGGATGCTGACCGCATTATTGCAGACGCGATTCATGCTGTTTTGCCTGACCAAGCGGTCATCCGGGCGCTGGAAGCAGCTTCTTTTCCTGGCCGAATTCGATTGATAGCCGCGGGGAAAGCAGCGTGGCAAATGGCGCAGGCTGCCAGCAAGGCGCTGGGCGATTCGCTGGAATGCGGCGTTATCTGCACCAAATACGGGCATTGCGGGGGAAAACTGCCGAAAATCACCTGCTGCGAAGGCGGCCATCCCATTCCGGATGAAAACAGCCTTCGCGCCACCGATGCCGCACTGTCCCTCGTTCAGGGACTGACAGCGCAGGATACGGTTCTATTCCTGCTTTCGGGCGGCGGCAGCGCGCTTTTCGAGAAGCCGCTGATTCCCTTGCATGAATTGCAGGATATTACACAGCAGCTTCTTGCCAGCGGCGCAAGTATTGTCGAAATCAACGCCATTCGCAAGCGCCTTTCTGCCGTAAAGGGCGGACGCTTTGCCAAGCTATGCCAGCCGGCGCGTGTGTTTTCCATCGTGCTGTCTGACATTCTGGGCGACCCGCTGGATATGATAGCCTCTGGCCCTGCCTGCCCGGATGCATCCACCTGCGGCGAGGCGTTTTCGATTGCCGCGCGTTACCATTTGCGCCTTTCGCCGGAAGCAATGTCACTGCTGCATCAGGAGACGCCCAAGACACTTTCAAACGTCGAAACCCATGTCACAGGCAGCGTTCGGGAGCTATGCGCAGCCGCGGCGGCAGCTTGCAGTTCTCTGGGCTACACCCCCATAGTGCTCACGGATGTCTTGGCTTGTCAGGCGCGCGAGGCGGGGCAGGTACTTTCCGCTATTGCTCGGACACATGCGCAGGACGGTCAGAAGCGCGCTTTCCTGATGGGCGGCGAAACGGTCGTGCATGTCACAGGCCATGGAAAAGGCGGACGCAATCAGGAGCTTGCCCTTGCCGCTGCACAGGAATTATCAGGAATCACCAATGCGGCTGTTTTTAGCATTGGGAGTGACGGTACGGACGGCCCCACGGACGCTGCGGGCGGCTATGTGGATGGCGACACCGCTTCCCAGCTGTCGGCACAGGGAATCTCGATTGCGCAGATGCTGCAAGAAAATAATGCTTATCATGCGCTGGAGAAGGCAAACGGGCTTATTTTTACTGGCCCAACCGGCACAAATGTCAACGATGTTGCTGTGCTGCTGATAGATACTGCGAACTAAAACAAAAGATAGTCACAGAGAGTGGATTCAGGCGGCACTGTCTCATTTGTGCGGTGCCGCCTGAAACAAGGGGATGAATCCTGCCTTGCATTTTCCCTCCGCGCATGGTAAAATATTAACCATCAGAGAGGAGGGTCTGCCATGGCTGTGCGCATTGCCATCGTCGAGGACGAGAAAACCGCCGCCCGCGCGCTGGAACAGGCGATTCAGCGCTACGGAACGGAAAACAAGGTTTCGTTTGCGATTCGCGTCTGGCATGACCCGCTGCTGTTCTTGGAGGAATATCAGGCGGAGTACGACATCGTTTATATGGATATTCGGATGCCCGCGCTGTCCGGGATGGAAACGGCGCGGAATCTGCGGAAGATGGATCGCATGGTCATGCTGATTTTTGTGACCAGCCTGGCGCAGTATGCGCTGGAGGGGTACACGGTCGGCGCGTTTGACTACATCCTCAAGCCTGTCAAGTATTATGACTTCGCTCTGAAGCTGCATTGGGCGCTGGAGCATCTGCCGGAAAAGCAGGAAGCGACGATACTGCTTGTGTCAGGCGGCAGCAAAATTCGACTGCGCCTGCGGGATTTGCTGTATGCTGAGACGGATGGGCATTACCTGATTTTCCACACCGCCGAGGGGCAGATTCGGCAGTGCGGCACGATTTCCACGCTCGAAGCCGATTTGACGAACAAACAATTTGTCCGCTGCAACAGCTGCTATCTGGTGAATTTGCAGCACATTGCGGGCATCAAGGGATACAGTTTGCTGCTGGATAACGGCGAGGAGCTGAAAATCTCCCAGCCGCGAAAGAAGCAGGTTCAGCAGACCTACAATGAATACTTAGCAGCGCACTAAAAAAGCAGGCAAATCGCCTGCTTTTTTTAATGAGTCTTCGTTTTTTCCGCCTTTTCCGGGATGTTCAGCCGGATTTCCAGCAGGTAAACGCTGTCCTTGGCGGAGATTTTCATCGTGCCGCCGTATTGGCTGACAATGTACTGCATACTGGATGTGCCAAAGCCGTGGCGCCGTCCGTCGGTCTTTCTCGTCTGCGGCAAGTCGTTTTTGAACTTGATTTCGCCCTCGTAGTAGTTCATCACGGCAATTTCCACCGCGCCGCTTAGCCGCCGGACATGCAGGCTGATGACCCGCTTTTCAGGGTTGCTGACGCGCATCACCGCTTCCACCGCGTTATCCAGCGCATTGCTGAACAGCGCGTAAATGTGGCGCGTGCGCATGAACGACAGGCACTCGCCATCCGCCATGCTGGTGAAGGAGATGCCGTTGTCCATGCACTTGAGCATCGTGCTGTACAGCACAACATCCAGCACCTCGTTGCCCGTTTTCACATTGCTGTCGTAGAGGTCGATTGCTTCCCGCAGGGCGGAAATTTCGGATTCGGTCAGGCGGCTTTGCAGCTTGTCCAGCTGATGGCGCAGGTCATGGCAGCGCAGATTCACAAGGTCGATGTTGGCCTTCATCGTCTCGTACTGCCGCCGATTCTCCGCCAGCACCTGATCCATCACCTCGATTTCCGCCCGATTCTGCGAAAACAGCACAATGTCGTGGTGCAGCGCCAAAACAGAAATGCACATGAACACCAGGCAGCAGCGCAGCATCTCATAGAGCGGCCGTGAATCGGCGCGGTATTCGCTCATCACGGCGTTAATCAGCACACTGGCTAACAAGAACAGGATGCACAGCCATGTGGTCTGAATCTGCGATTTCCGATCTTCATGGTACTGCACAGACGGATGGATGAACAGCAGCCGAAGCAGATAGCAGACGGCCAGGTGGAACACAAACCAGATGAGAAGTGTCACATCTGCATTGGTAATTTGCGGAAACATGGTCATTGTCTGCGTATCGTCCGCGCCCGTAAAGGACAGCACGAGTGCGTACAGGCTGCCGGCAATCTGGACGGCGGCACATCCGGCGCACCACGCTTTTAGCCGCTCACACCATGTGCCTTCATGCGCCAGGAACAGCAGCGGCAGCATGGAGAGGTACTCCAGCATGTTGGAAATGAACCGTGACCAGAGCAGCGTTTCTAAATGCGTGCGGAGGATGGCTCGGATGATCATAATCGCCGCCATCAGGGCAAGCCCCGCTGCCGCGCGAACGACATACTGCGGCTTGTGCTTCAGCGGGAAAATGAAAACAGCAACACCGGACAGTGTTTCCAGAAAGGCTATAACGGAAAGGCCCATTTGGTAAGAATAGCTTTCTCCCAGCCACTGCGCGAGGAATGCAATCATCGCTCATTTTCCCTCCTTCATTTCGGTGCCATTATAGCATACGCATCCAGCCTGCCGCAACCCTGCCTTTTGCCCCGCGGTACAGGACAAAAGGCAGGGGAGAAGGCATCAGTCCAGCGGAATCAGGCAGTAGGGGTGAACAACCGCCTGCGCAGGGCCGTATGCCTGCAAGCCGTAGCGGTAGCCGTACCAGTCGCCGCCGCCCGTGCCGCCGCCTGCATTCGCCAAGCTCGATGAATACAGCAGCGCAATGGTGTTTTCGCCGTTTTTCAGCCACGGCGTGATGTCCATGACCGCTTTCGTCATGCTGAGGTTGCCCGTTTTTTCGCCGTTGATGAAAACCTGCATACTTTCGCTCATCGGGCCAAAGTCGATATACGCGCCGTCCGCCGTGCCATCCCACTGGAAAACCGCCTTGTACGTCGCCTGACCGACCGTGCGCTCGCCCAGCTCCGGAATTTCATTCCATGTTTTCAGGGCATCCAGATGGAGCGTGACGGGGGTAATGTCCGTCGCCACCTGCGTTTCGGTGATGGTCTGGCCGAAGAGCGTTTCCGTGCGCTCGTTCACCTGCTCAGATGCCGTGCGCTTCATGACGGTAACATCCCAGTCGGTGATTTCAAACGCATCCGGCACCTGCGCCGTGAATTGCCGCGTTTCGCCGCTGCTGAGCTGCGCCTGATATTCGCCGGACGCTGTGACCTTGGCGGACAGGCTGCTGCCATCGCTGCAAACATCCGCCGCGTTCGTTTCGACCGCGTGGAGCTCGCTGTCCGCCTCGCACGCACGGAACACAAACAGCGCCACGTCGCCGTAATCCAGCGTCAGCGGGAAAATTGTGCTGCCGTTTTCATGGCGATAGACCCCCAGTCGCTTCGTTTCGCCCGTCCACGCATCCAGCTGATACGGAATCCAAGTGCCGTCCACCACCATTTCCGTCGTGATGGTATCGCCGTGCGTATCCTGCTTTTCCCCCTGCGACCACACGGAAACATAGCTGCCGTCGCAGTAGTTGTACACATACAGGTACTCGGTGTCGCCGTCTCGGCGCGTCTGCGTCAGCAGCTGGCGGTTCGGCTCGGCAAAGCCCGCGTAAGGTTTCACCCCGGCGCTTTGCAGCACGCAGGCAGCGTCATCCGCGTCCTTTGCGGAATAGACGTTGGGAAGCGCCTTCATTTCCGCCATCACATCCGCCAGCGCTGCCTCGCCGCCATCATTGTACGGCGTCTGAACGGCGGCGCCATCCACCACAACCACCTTCATGCCTTGTTTTGCCAAATCCAGCAGGGCTTTCGCGCCGTCCAGCGCCAGCTGCTCCTGCCACAGCACAATCGCCTGATACCCCGCCTGCTCCAGCGTGCCGGTTTCGGCAGCGTAGGACACGCCGTCCGCCGTCAGGAAATCCGGGCTGAAGTAGTCGTAGGTATAGCCGTTGTCCTGCAAGGTCGTGGACGGGAAAAAGCCCGTCGTGTGGTTAAGCAGCCAGTTTTCGCCGCCGTGGTTGCCGCTGGTTGGCATGGGCTGCTGATAGTTCATGTAAATCATGCCGACATCCGTGCGGGACACGCCCTCGCGGAGCAGCTGGCAGATGCGCCCCAGATGGTCGTTGAACGACGGATAATCCACGCGGGACGGCTCATGCGGCCCGAAAGCGTAGAAGCTGGCATACACCGCGCCGCTGGCGGTATAATGCGGCCAGCGATTATCCGTTCCCGGCCCGTACTGCGCAGACCAGATGTGCCACACAATGCGATTGAAGCCCGCCGCAAAGAGGTTGTACGCCTCCATCAGGTGATCCTGCTCGGTATAGGCATAGCCGCCGTAAGCGCCCGTTTCGGAGGAGAGCACCTTGTTCTGCAGCTTCGCGCCGCCCGTCCACAGGCGGTACATATCCACCTGATTGTTCTGGTTGAGGATTTCCGCCTCCGGGTAATCCACGCTCATGATGGGTTCGGAGATTTCCAGCCGCTGCCCATAGCTGATTTGCGCGCGGGTCTTGATGCCGTATTCATGCAGCCACGCGCGCAGCGGCTCCAGCATCCGTTCGCGGTAGAGCTGCGTCTGCACGTCAAAGAGGTCGTTGAGCACCTTTTCGCGCATGGTTTTGTCCGCCAAATCATAGCTGCCGTAGTCCACGGCATCCCAGTAGAACAGATCCGGCAGACCGATGGTCAGGTACAGGTACGGACGAATGTCATAGCCCTTGCGCGCCAGAAATTCTTCCGCCATGTCGTCGCACCAGAACGCGCAGCCGTATTCGGTGCTGATTTCCAGCGAATCCATGAACAGCTGCACGTCGCCCGCCTGAATCTTGGCATTCAGCGCTTCGTCGTCCAGAATGTGCGCCAGCCAGTATTCCTTCAGCGCTTCAATGCCCGCTTCATCAAAATAGTTGATGCAGTACGCGGTTTCAGCGGCGGGGTGGGATTCCTGCATTGCGCCCTGCTGCCAGTAGTAGAACAGGCGGTACTTCGATTCGGCGTTTTCCGGCGTCCAGTCCAGCGTAATCGTGCCATCCGCTTTGTAGACCAGCTTGTCGGTCAGCTCGATGATGCCCGTTCCGTCCGTCACGATGGGCTTTGCCTTGTTGCCGCTCGTCTGCGGCACGGCAAAAACGCCAATCAGCTTTGCCGTCGGCGCAATGGGGTAGACCTTGCTGCCGACTTTCTTCTGCATGGGGATTGCCCCGCTTCGGCTCGCCCCTGCTTTGATGTATTCCACAATGTCCACGACAATCTGGCTTGCGCCCTGACTGTGCGGGTCAAGACCGGGGACGTTGGCGGTCGCCCAGTTTGTGCCGGAGGTGAGGGAGACGGTCATCCCCAAGTCCAGCGCCGTGTTCATTGCCAGCTTCAAGTCGTGATCCCACTGCGCAGAGCCGTAGCCGTAGTCCGCTTCGCTGATTTCGTCTTCGCCCTGCGCGCACAGCTCCACGCCGCGGAAGCCGCCGTCGTACATCGCCTGAATTTCCGCGCGGATCGTCTCGTCCGTATGGCCCGCTTCCGCCATCCACCAGCGCACTTCGCTGCGGTTGTCGATGCTGGGCGCGGTATAGCGGCGCTCGATTTCCGCCGCAAACGCGTCGTCCTCCGCCAGCGCCGAGGCGGCGGGCAGCAGCAGAGCGGCAGAGAGCACCGCCGACAAGATTTTCTTCCCAGACAGCATAATGTCCTCCTTGCAACGCTTTCTTGTACAAAATGGGGCTCCGGAACACTCCGAAGCCCCGGAAAACTGGATTAAATCTTGAACGCCTTGACAAGCAGCGGCCAAGCCCAGAGGTAGAAGACAACTGCAATCGCGATGACGGCAACGGCAATCACAATCCACATGATGCGCTTGCCATGCTTGCTCATCCGCTTGCGGTTCTGGAACTGCTCCTCGGTCATCGGCACTTTGCTGTATACGCGAATTGCCATGAACACCAGCACAAGCGCCATCAGAATGTCAAAGCCGTACAGCACAACCTTGTACCACGCCATGCCGTACAGGAAGCCCTTCTGCTCCTCAACCGCCGGGGCAGTTGTTTCTTCCGCAGCATCATCCGCCTGATTCAGCATCGCCGCATAGGCGGGGTCAACCGCCAGCGAGTTTGCCGTGTTGTAGAGAATCTGATGCACGGCTTCGCGAATCAGCTTGCGGCACCAGCCGGATTTAACGTCGCTGAGCGACTGTTCCGCGGTCGCGTGAATGAGCGTGCCGCCCGCCGCCAGATACTGGTCAGCGCCAGCGCCCTTCATCGTGGTGGTGTAGTCGGTGATGTAGCAGCCGTGCCAGCCCCATTCGTTGCGGCAGATGGCGCTCATCAGCGGATAGGAGCCGAAGGTGAACTGCCAGCCGACGCGGCACATGGTCAGCATGATGCCCTGTGCGCCGCCCTTCTGGATGGAATACTGGAAGGGCTTGAGGTAGATTTCACGGGTAGCCTGTTCCGTGCCCCACACAGCCACACAGCCGTTGGCGGCGCGGTTGGTGTCGGCGTCGTTCATGACAAAGTGCTTGATGTAGGCGTGCATACCGTGCGCTTCAACGCCCGCGCAGACCGCCGCGGAGCAAAGACCGGTCAGCACAGCATCCTCGGAGTAGTATTCGTAGTTGCGCGCGCCGAAGGGGGTGCGGTGGATGTTGATGCCGGGCGCGTACCAGCCCTCGGTGTTGGACGCAATCGCGTCTTCGCCGATGGCGTTGCCGTAGATGCGCTGCACGTCCTGACTCCACGTCGCCGCCGTCATTGTTGCGCAGGGGTAGGAGTAGATGACCGCGTCCGTCAGGAAGTTCGCAATGCCGTGCGGCGCGTCATACTCATACGTCTTGGGCTTGCCAACGGATTCCACCGCCAGAGAGCCCCAGCCGGACTTGTTGAACAGCTGGTGCATCTCGGAGAGCTTGAGTTCGTCCAGCAGCAGATCCCACTTCGGGTCGTTGTAGTCCAGCCCCACCATGTCGATCAGCTTCAAATTGTTCTTCGCACCGTAGGTGTAGCCTTCCTTGCCGGGATACAGGGCAGCATCCGTCGGGTCTGTCGGGTTCAGAGAAGCCGCAAAGCCCTTCAGCTCGAATTTCGCCCGCAGGTCGTCGGAAATCACATAGGTCGGCACGTCGCCGGAAATGTTGCCGACGTTGGATACGCCCTTCGCAACACCGGTGGCGTATTCCAGGCCGTTATTGTCCATCACAGACCAGTCGGAGCGGGAGAGATACACCGTGTCGTCCGCATAGACGATATCATCAAGCTGGTTGGTCACTTCCGCGCCGGAAACAGCGTCCTTGTTCAGCAGTTCCCGCTCGGAAACGGTGTACTTGGCTGCCATCGCCGTGTTGCCGTTTGCGGTCATGCCGTCCGCCGTGGTCTTGCCCTTTGCGGCAAGCACGTTGTTCACGGCCTCGTGCGCATCGTGGGCAGCGGTCACATACCAGTCGCCCGCGTCAATCACATAGGTCTTGGCGTCCTTTGCATCGTAGCTGGCAATGTCCTGCTTGGAGAAAGTGACGGACACGCGTTGCGACTCGCCGGGGGCAAGCTCAGATGTCTTGACATACTGCGCCAGCGCCACAGCCGCCTTTTCCACGCCGCCGGGGATGTAGGGCGACTGGACGTAGAATTCCACAACATCCTTGCCGGAGGTGAAGCCGGTGTTCTTCACCGTGACCGACGCGGTGCAGAGGTCGCCGTCCCAGTCCACCTTCAGGTCAGACCACTCAAAATCAGTGTAGCTCAGACCATAGCCGAAGGGATAGGCGACGGTGGCGGCGTAATCGTAGTCGCCCGCGTTGCCCTGCTTGAGCACAGCATCCTCATAGCGGGTTTCATAGTACTTGTAGCCGACATAGATGCCTTCCGCGTAGTTCACATAGGAATAGCCGGAGAGGGTGCCATCCTCGTTCACATAGCGGTAGTCGCCGAAGTTCTGCATGGCGGCGGAGGACAGGTTGTCGTGCACATAGGTGTCCACCAGACGGCCGGAGGGGTTGATGGCGCCGGACAAAATCTTGGCAATCGAGCCGATGCCGCCCGCCGGACGGGCATACCACAGCACCGCGTCAATGCCGTATTCCGCCTTGTCCACAAAGTCCATCTGCATGGCGTTGGCGGAGCTGATGAGCACAATCACCTTGTCGAAGGATTTATGCACCTCGGCAAGCAGTTCCTTTTCGTCCTTGTTCAGCTCCAGATAGTTTTCATCTGCCGAGCCGCCGTAGCGGGACATGTCATACGGCAGGTCGTTGCCTTCCGCGCCCGTGCGCATCAGCACGACGACGGCAGCATCGTTGTAATCCTTGTAGGAGGCCTTGACGTCCGCCGTATATTCGCTCTGCGGCACTTCGTCAATCACCCAGCCGCCGGTTTCGGAGCCGTTGCCTGCCGACAGGCTGCCCGCGCCGGAGGAGTGGCTGGACGCGGCATAGAAGGCAGCCAGCGTGGGGTTGACCGTGAAGCCCTCATCCTCCAGCACCTTCTGCAAAACGCCGTTCTTGTTGTCGATGCCAAAGAGGCTGATTTTGCCGCCCTTCATGGGCAGTGCGTTCTTTTCGTTCTTCAGCAGCACCGCGCCTTCGGCGACAATCAGGTTCGCCACCTGCGCATGGTCGTCCGTGTCAAACGTCACGGTGGAAACGTTCTTCACGCCGACTTCGCCGAAGTACAGCGTCAGGGCGGAATCCCAGTACAGCGCTTCGCAGTTGACGACGCCGACGGCACTGCACAGCAGCGCAATCACCAGCGTCCAGATAATTAAATAGGTACTTTTTTTCATACCCTTCTTCGCAGCACTCATGATTTTCTCCTTTTCATGCGAAAGAAAATGGGGAAGGCGCATCGCCCTCCCCGCGAGGATTTTCCGGACTTACTAACACTTTGGGGATAAGGATTAGTCGTCGTCGGAATTGGTGATCACATAGTCAAAGGTGTCGCCGCTGACGGTGATGGTCACGGTGCATTCCTCCGCGTCAAACGCCGCGTCGGAGGTGGTCAGGTTGTCCAGCAGATACGGGCCTTCAAACAGGTCGGCGATCAGATGGCTTTCCGCTTCCTTGCACTGCACAACGCCCGCCGCGTAGTCGCTGTCCGCGAAGGAAGCGTTTTCCGTGTTCTGGAAGTAGGAGCCCGCCAGAGGACCCCAGTTTTCAGACGCGGTGCCAGCCGTCGGGAACATCAAAACGACCGTGTCGCCATCCTTCGTGTAAGTGCCGGTGAAGGTGTAAACAAGGTCCGCCGCCACGGTGCCGTCTTCCGCGGTCTGCATCAGGCGCTTGGTGTACTCGTAGGTGCCGTCATCCTTGAGAACGACGGTGTTCTCGCCGGTCATGCCGATAGCGGTCACAAAGCCGTTGTGGAAGGTGTTGGACACGAGGTCTTCAGTCTTGTAGACCTTGGTCAGGGTGACGTCCGCCAGCGCGACGGACAGGAGCAGGCACAGGGACAGAGCGATGGAAAGCAGCTTCTTCATGGAAATTCCTCCATTCTTATTTGGCGATTTTTCAACCACATCGCCTTCGATTGGCATCATATCACAACGGCAACGGTTTGCTGCACTTTTTGCGGAATCTACAAAGAAAACAGCACAAATTAAAAGTATGCGCACAAAGGACAGGAACGGCAAAGGATTTTGATGAGAATTTTCCGGAAAGCCCTTTATCTATCGCTGTGTTCATGGTATGATAATAAAGGAAAAATGACGCGCCGTGCGGATTGCACAAACACTGTTGGAGAAAGCGCAATGAAGGAGTTTCTGCCGAAATCCGCCGCGAAAATGGCGGATTGCCTGATGAAGCGTTACGGCCTGCTGACCAGCCGCTGGAGCTATGACTACGGCGTGGCGTGGCGCGGCATGGAGGCGCTGTACGCCATGACGGGCGAAAAGAAGTATTTCGATTACATCAAGGACGCAATGGACACGTTCGTGACGGATGAAAGCGGCGCGATTCGCGACTACACGCTGGATGAGTTCAATCTGGACTACATCTGCAACGGGCGGCAGCTGCTGTATCTCTACAAGGCGACGGGGGATGAAAAGTACCTGCGGGCGGCGGACGTGCTGCGCGACCAGCTGCGCCGTCAGCCGCGCACATCCGACGGGGGATTCTGGCACAAAAAGTGCTACCCCTACCAAATGTGGCTGGATGGGCTGCATATGTCCGCGCCATTCTATGTGGAATACTGCCTGATGATGGAGGACGATGCGGGCATCCGCGATGCGGGTATCCGCGACGCGGCGAAGCAGCTGCAATTGGCGTATGAACACACCTATGAGCCGAAAACGCGGCTGAATCACCACGGGTGGGACGAATCCCGCGCGCAGCAGTGGTCAGACCCGGAGACGGGGCGCTCGGCGCACGCGTGGGGGCGCACAATGCTATCCTCCGGCGGCTGGGTGTCGGCGGATGAAAACGGGAATCTGCTGCGCGTCCGCTGCCAAATCATCGACGATGCCCCCTGCGGCGTGGACATGCTGCTGCACTTCACGGGCACTTGCCTGACGGTGCAGGCGCGCAAATCCTCCGATCCGGCAACGAACGCGTATGAGGGCGTGGCGACAGGGTATGTGGAAGGATATGCTGACGAGTCCTGACCGCGTTTTCCGGCATCCAAACGCACAGCGCCGTCATTCAGCGCGGCAGCATGTTTTTTGTCGCCCCGTCTCTCTCTCGCGGGCAGTCCCGCTGAAATCGCATCAAATTCATAGGAAATCCCCCTTCATCTGGTAGTTAGAAGATGCTAACCTTGATGATACCACCCGCACCGCGTAAGCACAAGCCGGACGGCGAACGAAATTTTCCGAAATCGGCGGATTTTTGCCTGCCCGCGCGTGCCTCCGCCTGACCGGCAGTTAGCGACAACTAATCCCCGCACGGCGAAACACACGCTGCTCCCGCCGCCGTGGAACAGCCGCAAAAGGCGCGGAAAATCAGCAAAATCAATCGGTCACATGAGAAAGGTTTGGAAAACGAAGCATAGCGCCTGTGTTATAATCAAGGTACTTCAAAACAGAGGCGGACAAGGGGGAGCGGTATCATGGACGATCAGAATCGGTGTATGCGGTGCATGAGCCAGAAGGATTCGCAGCAGGAGACTTGCCCGGCGTGCGGATTCAGCGAGAAGGACTTTGTGCCGGAGAAGCATCATCTTCAGCCCCACACCATCCTCAAGGGGCAGTATCTGGTGGGGTGTGCGCTGGGCGAGGGCGGCTTCGGCATCACTTACATCGGCTGGGATATGTTCCTGCATATCCCGGTTGCGATTAAGGAATATTTTCCCTCCGGCGTCGTCATTCGCGATCAGGGACAGCACACGGTCAGCGTGTTCGCGGGGAAGGATGAAGAATCTTTCCTGCAGGGGCGCAGCAGCTTCTTCCGCGAGGCGCAGAAGGTCGCGAAATTCGACAACAACGTCGGCGTTGTGTCCGTCAAAAACTGCTTTTTGGAAAACGGAACGGCGTATATCATCATGGAGTACATCTCCGGCATCAATCTGGGCGCGTACGCGGAGCTGCACGGCGGCAAGCTGACCTTCACCGAAACGCTGAAACTCCTCCGCACGCCGATTTTGACCTTGGAGGAGCTGCACCGCGCGTCAACGTGGCACCGCGACATCAGCCCGGAAAACCTGATGCTTACCAAGGATGGCAAAGTAAAGCTGATTGACTTCGGCTCGGCGATGGAGAGCGACCGCGAGAAGAAAACGCGCGTGCTGATGATTCGCGCGGGCTATTCGCCTGTGGAAATGTATTCCAGCACCGGCGAGGACGGCCCGTACTCCGATGTTTACTCGATGGCGGCGACAATTTACAAGCTGATTACCGGGGTTACGCCGCCGCCCGCCACCGACCGGCTGGATAATGACCCGCTTGTGCCGCCCTCCGCGCTGGGCGTGAAGGACATTTCCCACGCGCAGGAAGCGGCGCTGCTCAAGGGCATGGCGGTGCAGGTGAAGAGCCGCTATCAGACGATGGAGGAGTTCTTTGACGGGCTATACGGCAAGAATGCCCCCGCGCCCGCGCCGAGCCAGCATCAAAAGCGGCTGATGATCGGCATTGCGGCGCTGCTGGTGCTGATTATGGTGGGCGTGGGCGTGCTGCTTGGGCGCGACAGCCAATCCGTGCCGGGACCTGCCCCGACCGAAGCGCCGACGGACGTGCCGGCGGGACTTGCCCCGACGGAAGCCCCGACGGCGATTCCGACCGAAGCACCCACCGCCACGCCCGTGCCGTCCGCCGTGGAAACGGCGCTGCGCGATTTCCTGAATGCCAACGGCTGCGCGATTGCGGCGGATGAGGCCATCCCGGCGGATGCGCTGGCGCGAATCGGCGGTGTGCGGCTGCTGGAGGGCAATATCGACTTCACCTTCCTGACGGACGAGGGCGAGCTGGAATATCGCGATTCCTTCTACATGAACCCGTGGCGGCGCGATGATCCGCAAACCCCCGATGTCCGCGGCGAAGCGCTGATGACGGAAATCAACCTTGCGGACTTCGCCTGCTTCCCGAATTTGCAGTATCTGGGCGTGTGGGATAAGCGGGTGACGAACCTCGACGCGCTGTCGAAATTGCCGCGCCTGACGACGCTCGTGCTCGACCACTGCGGCTTGACGGAAAGCGACCTGCTGACCATCGCGCAGCACGCGCCGCTGCTGACGACCCTGAACATCAGCAACAGCAGCATCACGAGCGTTGCGGCGCTGGCAAGCCTGACGAAGCTGGAGCGCCTGATGATCAGCAACACCGGCGTAACGACGCTGACCCCGCTGGCGAACCTGACTATCCGGCAGCTGATGACCGAAAATACCGCCATTGTGTCCATTAACGAACTGCGCGGCACGCGGCTGGCAAAGTGCATCCGGCAATGGAATTGCCCGATTGTCACGGACGGATACGACCTGCTGGGCGAAATGCCGCAGCTGGAGGAAGTCACCATCAACGGCGACGAAAGCACCGACAAATCGCTTGTGCTGGATTTGTCTCCGCTGGCGAACGCGCAAAACCTCGTGTGGCTGGACGTTGGCCATGTCGGCGTGCAGGACATCAATTTCGTGAGCCGCCTGCCCAATCTGCGCTATCTGCTGATTGCCACGAGCAACCTGACGAGCATGATGATTGGCGAGGCGACCCTGCCCGAAACCCTTGCGTACATCGACTTTGGCGGCAACCGCATCACCAGCCTGGAGGAACTCCACCTTGAGCGCTTGCAGAAGCTGGAATACATCAGCCTGCACGCTAATTTCATCACCGACTTCTCGCCGCTGGAGCAGTGCACCGCCACGGAAACGTGGATTACCGACCAGCACAGCCCGGATATGCTGATGGGATGGCTTGGTACGTCGCTGCGGGAGGCGCTGAATCTGCCGCCCAAGGCGTTCATCACGCAGAAAATGCTGGATAACGTAATCGGCGTGACCGTGCGCGACGGCGAAATCGAGTGGGTGTTCTACGAAGAGCAGAAGAATCACGATGCTTGGCAGCGCCGCGAGCGGGAAGTCAACAACTGGGGCAAGTATATCGACAAATACAGCGACAACTGGAGTGATCCGCTGTTCCTGATGCCCAACCCGACAGACGCTGATCTGCCGACCATGAATCCCGATTCGTTCGACCTGAGCGAATTGCAGTATTTCCGCCACCTGCACTACTTCCAGCTGCGCAACCAGCAGGCGGAAGGCACTTGGGTGCTGCCGAAGCTGCCGATTCACTGGCTGATTTTGTCTAACTGCGGCTTGACCGACGCGGATATGCCGTACATCACTGCCATCAACGTGGATGACGGCGAACGCTATAACGAGCTGTACAGTCTGAATCTGGGGAATAACGCCATTACGTCCCTGTCGGGCATGGAGCGGCTGGCGACACTGAACGTCTTGCTGGTGCAGCGCAACAGCATCAGCGATTTGTCCCCGCTAAGCGACCTGACGCGCATCCATTTGCTGAATATCAGCTGGAATCCCGGCATCACGAGCATTGAGCCGCTGGCGCAAGGAATGCGGGAGACGCTGGTGAATCTGGACATGGCGGGTCTGGCAGTGGATTTGACCCCCGTCGGCGGCATGGAGAATCTGGATCACCTGCGCATCGGCGACGACTGGAACAGCCATCGCATTTCGCTGGATTTAGCCCCGCTGTCCGGCTTGACGCACCTGAAGTACCTGCATATCTTCGGCGCAAAGCTGGACAACGTGGAAGCCATCAGCAGCATGAGCGGCTTGCTTTGCATTGACCTGCAGAACTGCGGCATGACCTCCGCCAAGCTGACTGCCCTCAACGGACATCCGCTGACGACCGAAATCAATCTGGAGCGGAACTTCCTGCGCACGCTGGATGAACTGGATTTATCGACGCTGCCGCAGCTGAAGGAAATCGCCCTCGACGGCAACGCCATCAGCGACTTCTCGATGTTTGACGGCACGGCGATCACCGTGTACGGGCAGGATTGGCAGAACGCTGCTTACTAAAGCGACTATATAATAGGAAGGGAGACTGGCTATGTCCGCACCGATGATCCTGGCGGAAAGCGAAGTGGAGCGGATTATCCGCCTGTCGCGCAACGCGGAATTTGCCCGCGCGTATCTGGAAAAGGGCATCCGCGTGCCGACGTTCCCGGAAATCCTCGCGGAATATTCCGGCATCGCCGATGCTTCGGCGCTGCGGGAGAAGCTATGCACCCGCCTGCAGGGCATGATTGGCGAGCCGAACGCCGCGTCAATCCGCCGCAAAGTGTCCATCTGGTTCACGGGCAAAACCGCGCCGGAAAACCGCGGTCAGCTGGTGCGCATCGTGTTCGCGCTGGACATGAGCGACGAGCAGGCGCAGAATTTTCTGGCGTGCGCGGGCGGCGGCTGCCTGCATCAGCGCAATCCTATCGAGTTGGCGTACCTCTACGCGCTGCGCAGCCGCCTGGGCTACAACGAGGCGTGCCACCTCATCGAGCGCATCCGCCATATCGCCATCGGCGGACAGGGCAAAACCGAGGTGCTGGAGAACGAGTTCACCAAAATCCGCGGGGAAGATGAATTTGTGGATTTCATCAGGCAGCAGCGGATGAATCTGGGGGAGCTGCACAACACCGCCTACGAGTATTTTCAGGAGTACATGGAGGTGCTCACCAAGCCGCCGGACAGCTTCCCCCACCTGCCGGAGCGCGCATACAGCGTGCGCGAAATTGTGCAGATGTACTTGAAGCCCCCCGCGGGCAGCAGCAGCGTGCTTGGCAAAACCCTGCGCGCCCACTGGCCGGATGAAAAAACGCTCTCGCAGATTGCCAACCGGCGGCAGGATGTGCCGCGAAAAGTGCTGATTCTGCTGTTCCTGATTACCGACGGGGCGGAAAACAGCCTGTATGTGAACGATGCCGCCGTCAGCGACGATGCGCGCGTGCTGTTTGACGACCGCTACCGCCGCGTGAACCAAATGCTGGATGACTGCGGATACAGCCAGCTTGACCCGCGTAACGTGTTTGACTGGCTGATGCTCTACTGCATGTACGACCACGGCGAGCTGAACGGCAATGAGCGCCTGCAGGCTGTCCTGCGGGAGACGGAAGAGAATGACGCTCTGGGAGGGGATGCCACATGACGATGCCCTATGCCTGCACGCGCTGCATGATGCCGACGGAGGAAGCCGTTTGCCCGGTGTGCGGGGCGAAAACGGAGAATGCACAGCAGATTCGCGATGCGCTGCCGCCGCAGACCATCCTGCATGGGCAGTATCTGCTTGGCGCGGCGCTGGGCGGCGGGGGATTCGGCACGACCTACCGCGCCTTGAAGCTGGAGAGCGTCGATCCCGTGCGCGGCGAAATGGTGGCGGTGAAGGAGTACTTTCCGCACAGCATTGCCGCCCGAAGCGATGACGGCAGGGTCGTCCCGCAGCGCAATGATGCCAAGCTGTTCACCAACTGGCGCGATAAGTTCGTGACGGAATACAACATGCTGCTGGAAGCCTCGCGCTGCCCGTCGGTGGTGCAGGTGCTGGATTTGTTCGAGGAAAACAATACCGCGTATCTGGTGATGGCGTACGTCGAGGGCGAAACGCTGGCGCATCGGGTGCGCGAACAGGGCGCAATCCCGCCGGAGGAGCTGATGCGGATGATGAAGCCGTTCATTGAGAATCTGCGGATGCTGCACGAGAAGAAAATCATCCACCGGGATATAAAGCCCGCCAACATCATCCTCAAGGGCGGCGATACCCCGATTCTGCTGGATTTTGGCAGCGCGCGCCCCAACGACCCCGATTTGCGCAAGACCATCCTCATCAGCAAAGGCTACGCGCCGCCGGAGCAGTACGAGGAGAACAGCCTGCAAGGCAACTGGACGGACGTCTATGGTCTGTGCGCGACGATGTACTTCGCCCTGACCGCCCAAGAACCCGCCGACGCGCTGGAGCGCAAGTACGCCATCAAGGTGAAGGGCAGCGACCCGCTTGTGCCCATCCAGAAGCTGTGCCCGAGGCTGAAAAGCCAGTGGGCGGATGCGCTGATGGCGGGGCTTGCAATGGAGTCCGGCGAGCGCCCGTCGTCCTTCACGAAGCTGGAAACGGCGCTCTTCAGCGAAAGCAAGCCGGATGCGCCGAAGCCCGCGCCCATCATCGACAGCGTGCAGACGACCCGCACCCTGCTTGCTGCCAAGCGCGCCGGGAATCTGCTCAAGCGCTTTGCGCCGCAGAAGTACGAGGGCATCCTGCGCGAAATCGACCGCATCAGCCGCTTGGGCAGCATCGCGCAGCAGGCAGAGAACCTCCAGCAGCTTTTGCAGGGCAGCGGCGTTATCTTCCGCCTGCTGACCAATGGCTTCCGCAAAGCCTGATTTTGCTCTGCCGCCGCAAACCGTCCTGCACGCCCACTATCTGCTGGGCGACACGCTCGGCGGCGGCGCGCTCGGCATCACCTACCGCGCCGTGCAGCTGGATGCCCCCGCGCGCGGCAGGGTGGTCGCCGTGAAGGAGTTTTTTCCGCGCGCCCTTGCTGTCCGGGCGGCTGACGGCAGCGTGCAGCCCATGCCCAAAGGTGCGGCGGATTTTGCCCTGTACTGCGCGCAGTTCGTGCATGGATACCGCGTCCTGCGCGCAAAGGCGAACTGCCCGGCGCTTGTGCCCCTGCTGGATTTGTTCGAGCAGAACGGCACGGCGTATGTGGTGATGGCGTACATCGAGGGCGAAACGCTTTTGCAGCGGGTGAAGGCGCACGGGGCAATTCCGTCGCGGGCGCTGATGCGGATGATGCGCCCGTTTCTGCACGATTTGGCGGCGCTCCACCGGCGGCAAATCATCCACCGCGCCATCATGCCCGAAAATATCCTCCTGCGCGGGGAAAATCCGCCGATGCTGCTGGATTTCGGCGGTGCGCGCCCGGATAGCGATGGACCGCTGACGCGCTGCGCGAGCTTGCGGGGGTGGGGGTGTTTTCCGCCGGAGCAAACCCGCCAAGGCAAACAAGGCAGCTGGACGGACGTGTACGCCCTCTGTGCGACGATGTACTACGCCCTGACCGCCCACAGACCGCCGGATGCCATGACGCGCCTGTGCGCCGAAAAATCTGGCAAGGATGACCCGCTTGTTCCCATCCGCACGCTGTGCCCGAAGCTGCCGCGAAAACAGGCGGATGCGCTGATGGCAGGGCTTTCGCTGGATTCCGCCGCACGTCCGGCTGACTTCGCCGCGCTGGAATCCGCCCTGTACGGCAGCAAAATTCCGCATTTCGCATTCCGCATTCCGAATTGGTGCGCGCGGAAATGAGCGGGAAAACCCGCCATCATCAAGTGCTATAATTCCCAGTGAAAGCAAGCCCCGCCGACCAAAGCGGAGCACGATAGAAGGAGGAAAATCCATATGATTATGAAGCAGTGCAGCGTCGGCCATTTCTACGACGCAGAACGCTACGACAGCTGCCCCTACTGCGGCACGAACGAGGACAAGGTGCACACCCAGCCGAACGTGATTCCGGTGGACAACGGGCTTGAACCGACCGTTCCCGTGAATCCGACCACGGGATTTGGCGGCGGCGAGACAATCGGGCTGGATATGTCCAAGGAGGTGCGCCCGGTCGTTGGCTGGCTGGTGTGCATCGAGGGCCCCGATCGCGGCCGCTCCTACGAAATCCACAAGGAAAACAACTACCTCGGCCGCTCGGTGCAGATGGACATCTACATCGCCGGCGATGCCACCATCTCCCGCGACAGCCCGATGGTCGTCACCTACGACGCGAACAGCCGCAGCTTCTACTGCGGATTCATGGGCGGCCGCTCCATCGTCCGCCTGAATGGGATGCCCCTGCTTTCCACCACGCAGCTCAAGCACGGCGACATCATCGAGCTGGGCAAAACGAAGCTGATGTTCGTTCCCTTCAGCAGCGATGCCTTCGATTGGGACTGGACGCAGGCGTAAGGGGAGGAACACAGCATGAGGGCGAAAAAGTTGTTTTCCATCCTTCTGGCAATGATGCTGATGCTCTTTACGCTTTTCCCGATTCAGGCGGTGCTTGCCGAAACGACCAATCAGCCCTCACAAACCACCAGTACCGCAGAGCCGCCTGCAAGCTCTGCGGTACCCACCCAGCGGTCTGACACGCCCGCGCCCACGTCGGGCGCTGAACCCGGTGTGGAAACACCTGTGGACGTGTCGGGGCAGCTGGGCTTTTTTGTTCAGCAGTATGGGCTGATGGTGCTCCTTGCGCTGGCGGTGATTGTGCTCGTGGTGCTGATTGCGCTGCTTGCGCGGTCGGGGAGGAGAAAGCGGACGGCGGAGACCGCGCAGGGCGGACAGACAATTGCCGTCATGGATATGCCCGGCGAGCCGCCAATCCTTGATGTGACGGAGGTTGGCAACGTACACAACATCGGCAAACGGAATTATCAGCAGGACGCGTTCGGCGTGTCGCCCCTGCAGGACGAGAAATTGCGGCATTCAAGAGGTGTGCTGGCAGTGTTGGCGGACGGCATGGGCGGCATGACGAACAGCGGCGAACTGAGCCAAGCAGCAGTTTTGGCGGCACTGCGCAGTTTCCCGCAAGCCCCCGGCGGCACGGGCGAAACGCTGGCGAGCATCGCGCACAGCGTGCTGGACATGGTGCAGAAGCGCTTCACGGGTTCAGGGTCAGGGTCAACGCTGGTGCTGGCGAACATCCGCGACGGCAAGCTCGACTTCCTCACCATCGGGGATAGCCGCATTGCCCTCCTGCGGGATGGTGCGCTGCTGACGCTCAACCGCGAGCACAACTACGCCGCGACGCTGCGCCATCAGGCGGCTTTGGGGCTGATTCCGTGGCGGGAGGTGGCGGAGAATCCGCGTTGCCGCGCGCTGACGAGCTATCTGGGGCTGGCGGATGACCCGGCGATGGATTTCCCCGCCGAGGCGATTCCGCTGAACAGCGGGGATAAAATCGTGCTGATGTCCGACGGCGTGTTTGGTACGCTGGACGACGAAACGCTGACACGCGTGCTTGTCCGAAGCCCAAACGTGGTGGAGGCGGCGCATAAGCTGGAAGATGCGGTGCTGATGGAGAAAAAGGCGAATCAGGATAACTTTACAGCGGTGATTATCGAGATTGCAAACATACGCAAACTGAACCGGATACAAGCGTAAAGGAGAGAAAACCATGAAACAGTGGATGCGCAGGTTCTTCGCGGTGCTGATGATGGCTTGCCTGATGCTGGGCAATGCCGCGTGGGCAGAAAAGGCGCTGGTGGATGTGAATGAGCTGCTGGACAGCGTGATAACGGCGGAATTAAGTGATAACGCGCTGAATTTTGATGCTGCCTACACCCTGAACGCGCTGAATGATGCGAGCCAGAATGCAGCATCATCAGCAGATGAATGGGGGAGTGAGGGCGGCGATTTGCTGGTCGTTGCTGATGGCTCAGTGGTCTCAATGGCAGTTCGCTACTACAATACAATTGTGGCTGTGAGCAATTCAGACATAAAGACAGCGACATCGTTTAGGATCTTTGACTTAAATACGGGAAACGGATATCCGGCACAAATAAGCGGTGAAGAAAATTCGCTGATATTTTTCAAGCTGGATGAAATGCCTGACGTTGAAAAGTTATACATGACAAACGGAATACCGGCAGGAGCTACCGTTGGTACGAATGGCGGTATATACAGCTACTATATTGATGGAGACAGCATTCGCATTACAAAAGTGCAGGTGACCCGCCCTACAGAAGGAGAACTGTTTGGTACATACAGTGGTGCCGAATTGATGCAGGGCAGTCCGATTTTCTTCTTTACAGATGATAAGGAGCGCGTCACTATAGGGCTTGCGGACAAAAACCACCGCTATCTGGATTTGTACGCGTATTACGAACTGACTACGGCGGCAAATAGTTCCACTGCCGCCCCGACTGCTGCCCCGACAAGCGCCCCGACGACTGCCCCGACAGCCGTTCCGGCAGGTGCATCGACGGACGCGCCGAACAATCCCCCGACGAATGTGCCGACCGCTGTCCCGACGGAAGTCCCGACGAACGTGCCGACCGCTGCCCCCACCGCCGCACCGACGGAAGCCCCCGCAGCCGAATCCCCGACGCAAACCGTGCTCTACGTCATCATCGGCGTTCTTGCGGCGGCAGTCGTTGCCCTTGTTCTCACGCGCGGCAGGAAGAATGGCGGCAAAAATCAGCAGGAGGCGGCGGAAACGAAGCCCCTTCCCCCGGAAGTGCCGGATGAACCCACCCAGCAGGTGGTGGAAGCATCGAAAGCCCGCGTCGCGCTGGCGTGCATCGGCGGCGCATTGCAGGGCATGACGTTCCCCATTTCCTCGCGCGTCGTCATCGGGCGTGACCCGAAGCGCTGCTCCATCATCTACCCCAAGGACGCCCATGGCATCAGCAGCGTGCACTGCGCGGCAGAACCCACGGCGGACGGGCAAATCATCCTCATCGACCTCGGCTCGACGTATGGCACGATGGCGGGCGGGCAGCAGCTGACGGCGGGCAAGGGCGTGACGCTTCATCCCGGCGACGCCTTCACGCTCGGCGGAAAAGAGAATGTGTTCGAGGTGCGCCGCCTGTAATCCGCATCAGAAAGGAGCATTGCCTTGAAGTGTCCCTATTGTTTTCGGGAAATCCCCTTCAGCACCGTCTGCCCAGCGTGCGGCAGGGCGCTGCATTTCGGCGGCAACACGCAGTTTCTGGCGGAGGTGCAGCAGGGGCGGCTGGGCGTGAAGGACATCTTCGCGCAGACCCTCAAGCGCCATAAAAAGGGTGACGCGTTCCGCTCCCTGACGCGCCGCCCCGCGCTGACGGCGGAAATGCTGGAAACGTGGCAGCGCCCGTGGATGTTCCTGCGCCTGTTCGTGATGCTGCTGATTGCGACGGTGCTGCTGACTTTCGCGGCGGAGACGATGGTGTATATTTCGCCTAAACTCAAGATGGAGTTTAATTTCCCGCTGTCTGTCATTGCCAACATTGTCGGCAGTACGGTGATTCCGTGGACGATGGTGCTGTTTATCTGGGAGATGGACATGTATGGCAATCTCTCCATCTTTGATTTGCTGGGGCTGCTGCTTGTCGGAGGGCTGCTGAGTATTGCCATCGCGTCACCGTTTTTTCGGCTCATGGAGTATGTGTTTTCGCTGAAAGGAGACTACTCAGATTCGTGGGCAGCGGTAGCAGAAGAACCCGCAAAAATCCTGATTTGCATTCTGTTTATCCTGCTGTCAAGGCGCAGACTGAACGCGCTGGATGGGCTGGTGATTGGCGCGGCGGTTGCATCCGGATTTGCCTTCATCGAAACAACGCAGTATGGCTATCTCCATGGGCTGACCACGATGGAAGCGCGGAACTTCTGGACGCTGTTCTCCAATCACCTGCTGTTTACAACCCCGGTTTTGGGCGCACTGGGGCTGGCGGCGAACGGGGAAAAGCTGAAGCTGCGCCATTTCCTGAACTGGCGGGTGATTCTCTGCCTTGTGCTTGGCATGGGCTGCCACGCACTCAATAATGCCAGCAAGGAGTACTTGCCGATTTCCTACTGGTTTCTCACGGTAACGATACTGACCATTGGCGATTATCCGCTGTTCATGAGTCAACTGATTGTCGCGGTTGTCGAGTGGACAGCGCTGCTCCTTGTGCTGCGCGGCGGCATCCGCCAAGCCTTGGCGGCGAGCGAGCGCGGCAAAACAATGGCGTACATGGAACATTACGGAAAAATCGACGCGCCGAAAGTGCCTGACACGCCGGATACGCCGATGCTCTGCGGGCAGGCGGGTTCATTCAGCGGGCAAAAGCTGCGTGTGCCGAGAAACAAGCCGATTTCGATGGGGCGGGAGGCATCCTGCCAGCTGGTGCTTGCATCCAAGCAGGTCAGCCGGAAGCACTGCGAGGTGCGGTTGACGGCGGATGGGCTGGTTATTCGCGACCTGAACTCCGCCAACGGCACGAAGGTCAACGGCGCACGGATTCCGCCGCAGCAGGATGTTCCGCTGAAGCGCGGCGATCGGGTGGAAATCGGCTCGAAGGACGAATGCTTCGTCATTCAGTGATACTAATTCTCATCTAAAATATAGCATCGAATTAGTATGAGAAAGGGGGAAAAAGCCTAAATGCAGCACGAATTGAAAATCAGCTTTCGGGATGTGAGGGCATCCGCCTTCCGCCGTCACGCACGGGGAGAAGCCTTCCGAGCGCTGACACGCCAGATGGAAAACCCGCAAAAAGCCGTCCGCCAATGGCAAATGCCGTGGATGTACCTGCGCCTGTTCGGCATCCTGCTGCTGATGGCGGCGGTGTGCCTTGCCTGTATTTGGCTGGATATTGGCGCACTGCCCGCGCCGTACATCTACGCCTTCTTCTGGTGCGGGGCGCTGCTGCCGCTGACATTAGCAATGTTCCTCTGGGAGCTTGACCCCTTCGTGAATATCTCGATTTTCGAGATGATGGGGCTGGCGCTGCTCTCCGGCGTGGTTTGTGTGCTGTTCGGCACGCCGGTGGATAACAGCATCATCAGCGGCTATTTTGCCCCGGTTTGGGGCTATGTGAAGGACAGCGTTTTGATGCTGGGCGTGCTCATCCTCGTGCTGGTGTGCACCCGCAAGCGGATGTACGGGCTGGGCGGCTTGGCGCTTGGTGCGGCTATCGGCGCGGGGTACGCGCTGTTCACCATGCTGATGGCATCCATCGTGGACACGCCGATTGTGGAAACGCCCACTGGGCTGGCACGTGATTTCAGCGGGATGACGAACGCCATCAGCGCAAGCGTGCCGATGCTCTTCGGCAATCACGCGCTGTGGTTCGCGCCGGTCGCGGGGGCGCTGGGACTGCGCATGAGCGGCGAGAGAATCAACATTCGCCATTTTGCGGATGTTCGCGTCATTCTCCTGATTCTGCTGGGCTTTGCCGAAAATTATCTGATGAACAGCGCCAAATCCCCCTTCGGCTGGACGTTCCTGAACGCGGATTTGATTGCCCTCACGCGCACGGATGCCATTGAGGTGAAGCACGTCATCGTGCTGGCCATCGGCATGGCGGCGCTCATCAGGACGATTCGCCTGTGCGTCGCGCAGGCGCCCACCGTCGGCAGCGGCGTGGTGGTCGGGCGCAAGGCGCGCACGGGGCGGCTCATCGGCATCAGCGGAACGTATGCGAACCGCGTGGTGACGCTGCTCGAGGGGCAGGAACTGCGCGTCGGGCGCGAAACGGGCAAGCACATGCTCACCCTGCACGGCGAGGGGGTCAGCCGCGTGCACTGCCTGCTCACCCTGCGGGAAGGCAGCATCATCGTGCGCGATTTGGGCTCGTCCAACGGCACATGGCTCAATGGCAAGCGGCTGACGAGCGAACAGGATACCCCTATCAGCAAAGGCGATGTGCTTGCCATCGGTTCGCCGAAAGAAAGGTTTGAGGTGCAATGAAGTACAGCTATGCGGCGGTGTCGGACGTAGGCAAGCGCGAAATCAACGAGGATGCGCTGGAGGTGCGCGCCGGGCGATGCTATCTGGCGTGCGCGCTGGGCGACGGGCTGGGCGGACAGGGAAGCGGCGATTTTGCGTCGAAGCTGGCGACGGACGTGTCCATCCGGCGGATGAGCGGGTTTCTGCCCATCGGCCGGCGCACGCTGGACGCCTGTGTGCGGGAAGCGAACCGCCTCATCCGCGACCAGCAGGAGGAACAGCACTGCCGAATGATGACGACCCTTGCGCTCCTGCGCTTGAGCGGCGCGCGCGCACAGCTGGCGTACGTCGGCGACACGCGCATCTACTGGATTCGCGGCGGAGAAATCATCTACCAGACCAAAGACCACAGCATCCCGCAGATGATGGTGACGTGCGGCGAAATCACCTACGACCAGATTCGGGGGCATGAAAGCCGAAATCTGCTGACGCGCGCGCTTGGCTACAAGGACGACGTGACGGCGGAGCATTTCGCGGGCAGAATCCGGCGCGGAGACCGTCTGCTGCTGTGCACCGACGGCTTCTGGGAATGGGTGCTGGAGGCGGACATGGTGGCGTGCGCACGGGGCAAAACCGCGCAGGAATGGCTGAACGGCATGTGCGCGCTGATTGCGCAGCGCTTCGACGAGGAAGCGGACAATTACAGCGCCATTGCGATTGTGGCGGAATAATACGATTTCCAGATTCACCTGCGCCATCTGCTTGCGCATTTTCATCTGGAAATAGTATAACAGCGGGGCTGCAAGCGTGCCAAATGCGCTTTTGCAGCCCTGTTTTGATGCGCCATGACGTGCTTGGCAAGGAATTGGGGGAATTTTCGGGCTTTTCAAATGCTGATTTTCGTGGTAAAATGGACGATAGGGGAATTTGCGATTTTTCCCCATAACCTCTTTTCGCGATGCGGATTTTGGCGTGTGTTTTTTACCTATGCGACTTGATTTTTCATGTTGCAGGGGATTTCGCTCCTGCGGGAGCGACAAGGGGGCAATGAAAACAGACGAACGTCTGCGATCGCCCCCTTGACCCCTTCG
>OCHN01000947.1_pt1 | contig 26470 bp, 39 predicted proteins | sample 1538911 | NCBI WGS metagenome assembly OCHN01 (sample SAMN04571736, study PRJEB22368) | human gut metagenome | biome: human gut; material: stool | host: Homo sapiens | place: Luxembourg | collected 2013-01-11 | reverse complement strand
GGGGTGTTCTACCTGTCCGAGGTACTGCTTGCCGAGGAATATCGCCATTGCCGGGTATTTCTCCGCAAGTTGCATTTGATAGCGACGTAAAGCAATTTTACCTCGTGCTTTCTTTGCGCTGTACGTTTCCCCGAAACTCTCGCCATACGTCCGTTTACACCACCGTTGCAAGGTATCGACGCTCACCCCGAAGAACCCCGCTATTTCCTCTTCGGTACACATCATAGCGCAGAGTTTTTCGAACTGATTTTTATCTATCTCCGCGCGTGGTCGCGCCATGCCTAACACCTCCGTTTTATCGTGAGTTTTGCGGTCGCTTTATTTTAAATATAGGAACTCCGCAAAACCCCGTTATAGTTTTTTCGCTTTTCTCCCCGTAAACTGTTCCCAACGCTTAACGATAACGTCGCAGTATTTAGGATCAAGTTCCATACAATAGCATTTACGGTTTAATTGCTCGCAGGCTATCAACGTGCTACCGCTGCCGCCGAATATATCTAATACAACACCGTTTTTATTCGTCGTGTTTTCAATCGCAATCGCCGAAAGTTTAACGGGTTTTTGCGTTGCGTGAACATAATCGCTCGCATTGTCTTTCGGTACGTTCCAAACGCTCCCGATACGTTTGCCTGTTATTTTTGCCCCGTTGTTAGAACATAATATTATTTCATAGTCAGTTGAAAATGTATGTTCAAGGTCGCCAATCCCCCCACCGCCTTTATTCCATATAATCATATTTGTTAAATCATAATATTTGTTAAAGAGCGACAACCATTTATCAAGGACTTTCCACGTTGTGCAAATAAAAATAAATCCCTTACATATATCTTTTATCGCGGGCATAAATTCGAGAATTTTATCGTCGTTTTTCAAAACGTCAAATTTCTTGCTTTTTGTTCGCATGTTCGATTGATATTCATATCCATACGGCGGGTCTGTGAATATCATATCAGCCGTTTTGCCGTCCATTAAAATATTGATATTCAAAGCGTCCGTACTGTCGCCGCACATAAGGCGGTGTTCGCCTAACTGCCATATATCGCCGAGGTGCGTTATCGGTTCATTTTCCTCATCGACTTCAGGCGCGTCGTCCTCGACAATATCGGTGATAGCCTCTTCCTCTATCCCCCAGTCTATATCGAACCCGTCGAAATCAAGCCCGAGTATATCGTCTTTAAGTAAATCAAGATCCCACTCGCTCTCATTCAGTTTGTTATCGAGGTTGCGAAGTTTCCGTACTTGCTCGTCTGTAAGGTCTGCCGCTACCACTACCGGCACGGTTGTTAGCCCGAGGCGTTTTGCTGCGGAATATCGGCAATGCCCGATAATGATCGTGTAATCTCTGTCTACAACTATCGGCTGCGCCCAACCGAACTGCCGTATACTTTCGGCAACGTTTGCGATCTGCGTATCCGTATGCCTCTTTGCATTGTTTTTATACGGCTTAATCAACGAAATATTAATGTCTTGTACTGTCATTATACTCTCCTTGTTTTACGCATTAAAAAAGCACCGTGCTTTCGCATAGTGCTTTGTCAAGTTTTTTATGACAAAACCCGGCGCGGGGGGGACAGTAGCGTCGGGTTTTGGCACAAAGGAAGAAATGAAACACATAAGGTTTTACCTTCGGGATTTTGACGATACCATTATAACACAGTCAATACTGTCAAAACTGTCAACTTTATAATTTTTCAGATATTTTTTTCTTGCCCGCACGAAGCCTACGAAAAATCGTGCTTTCGTCATATCCCATATCTCTTGACAACTTTCTGAAAGAATATCCGAGTACATAATGCGATACGATTACGTCGCGTTCCTCTTCCGTCAGATCGTTTTCTATAATCTCGTTCAGTCTGTCCTCTATCGCGAAATATGCATCGAGCGCACGCCGGTACGCTTCCGCGGCTTCGTAGAGTTTTAGCGCGAGTTTTTCGACCTTACTATCGACGAGGTTGCCGCTCGGCAGTTTCGGCGCAATTCCGCTGCCGATTGCTCCGGCATCGCGTTCGATTTTTTCTACGAGTTCTCTTGCCCGGTCTGCCCGGCTTCTCGTCGCTTTCAGCGTATTAAGAAACGCTCCGACTTCTTCATAAGTCATTATCATTATTCTCCTTATTTACCTCTTTCAAGCAACCCTCTTTATACGGGTGTCTTGTGCAATCACTACCCGACCACGCGGGACAATCGTGACATTCGGCGAACCTATCCATATTAAATATAAGTGTGCCGTTCTCGATTGCGTTTTCCAACTCATACAGCCTATCGTACAGTTCCTCGTTGATAGGAAGATTTCTTGCAAAACCCGTATCGCTCGTTAAACGTTTGTATTTACTCATTTTTTCTACTCTCCTTGAACCTTTGTCATTCTGCGGAATTTCCGCCTGTTTGCCCGTTTCTCAAACCGTACCCACACACGTTTTGCGCGGTTATCGACCCACCACTTGCGCTCGAATTTATCCTCGTACGTCAGTTTTTTATAGATATTGCTTTTCATTTCAGTTCCTCCTGATAATCGAATTCGGGTAGTTCCGCCCAATAATCCACGTTGTAACATATAAAGTTATCATCTACCCAGTCCATAAACTCCCAACGAACCACCGCGTATGTTCCGTCCTCCGTATTATAGCCGAGAACCCATTTATCCCGGTCTGGAATTTCTTTATTCGCGTCGTGCTATATTATTTTAGATTTGTTCATTCCAATTCCTCCACGAACATATACGACTGCGGCGGGCGGGTTATTATGTTATTGCAAATATCCCACGGCTTACCCGTAAATCTATTGCAAGAATAACAAAGATTTTTGCGATTGCAAGATATTTTAAACTCGCTCAACTCTTTCGGCTTGTCGTAAATCTTTAAGGCAGTAATATGTAAGCCGTAGCCGTCTTTGTTGCCCAAATAACCAACCATATCGTCATAATCAAGACAACTTTGACGGGCAATCTCGTTCGTTACGCCCTGTTCTTCGTTTGCCACAACAAAACTGTTGCCTCGATTTTTTATCGAATAAACCTTATCGCAGATAAATTCACCGATTATGCGCCCGTTTAAGCATTGATACTCGTCACCGTCCGCCCAAAACTTGAAGCCGTCACCCATTTCAACTTTTCCGTTTGCAAACCATAGCAATTCGTCACTTGTGCTAACTGCACCGCACTTATAAAACCTCTTCGGCTTCGTCGCGTAGATATACGCCTTAAACGGCACTTCTTTCGGTGCCGATTTACGAACTTCGATTGTTTTTCTTCCGCTTGCGATTTTCTCACACCATTGCGGGCGAATACTAATTAAAACTGCTTTCATATTTACTCCTTATTGAATTTCGTTTCCGTCGTCATCCCAATAATACAAGTCATATTTTTTCAAGCGACGGTCGCCGAGATCGATTTCGCCCTCGTTCTTTTCGTCAATGTTCTTTCGGCGTATTGCGCAACGAATGTCGGTAAAATCTTCGCCCACTATTCCAGCAAACAAGGCTTTTGCCGCGCCTGCTGATTTTGCGACTATAAACAAACCGCAATCATCGTCGACAATGCGACACCAATAAATATTCATTGCTTAATCCTCCAATAATCTCACTTATCGAATTTATAGCCAAGATATTTCGCCTCGGCTTTGCTTATTTTTGTAAACGAAAGTAGTCTATCGGGCGTTTTATTAAACCAACGGAGCAGACAAAATCTCGAAGTATGCGTAATTCTTCTCATTATTCTGTCATTGATTTCGCTTTGGTAAACAACTATGTAATAGTGGTTCATTCTTTCATTACCTCCTAAATTCTTGCTTGTTGAAGTTCCCGTGTCAATCTTGCGATAACCCGCTTCATAAAGCGTTTCACAATCGGCAAGCGTACTGCCCTCGCAAATGCGTTTGAGCGTATCGGTGCAATCGCACTTACCGTCGCTATGCGTCGCAATGCAAATTTCCCGTGCCATTGCTCTTATTTCTTGTTCTTTGCTCATTGTTCATACTCCTTTACTTCTACCAACTGCGGCGGCGTGCTACCTTGTCTGTAAACCACGATTGCAATTTCGGGGTTATTCTCCAACTGCCTGCATAATTCGTCCGTGTCGACCGAGCCGTCCTCGACGAACAAAAACTTCTCGACTTTTCTCAATGCGTAATATGTATTGTCTGCCGTTGCGTTTTTAACAATCTCAATGATTTTGTCTTTCTGCTGTTCCTTTGTCATTGTTTTTTTTACCTCACTCTAAATAAAAATTCGTACAACTCTTCCCCTGATATGCCGTTTTCTCTACTTTTCGCGATTTTATCGCAAAGTCTCCGTAAATTTTCGGCGTACTTCGGAAACAGTTTTGCTTCTTTTTGTCTGTCTTTCGGGCTTGCCATACAGCACATAAGGCAACCGCACCGCTTTAACCCGTACTTTTCATAAACAATGCTTGTTCATAAACTAATTTTGCGGTCTTAAACTCTTCTACTTGCATTTTTAGACTATAACGCGAAACTAATATGCAAATACCCGCAACTACCAATCCACTGATAGCCGTTGAAAGAATGGGAATCCACCTATGTTCAGTTGCAATCACAATCATAACCCCAAAAAGCATAATTACTACGCCGAGTCCTAAACCAAAAACAAAAAGTCCTACACCACCCATAATATCTATCTCCTTTTTTTTAGATTCCCTTAAAACGGCAGATCGTCATCGTAAGCAGGATCGTAGCCGTTGTCGGCGGCTTGCTGTTTATTCGGTTTATATGACGATTTAGCGGGCGTTTCGTCACGGCGGGCAGTTTCCCTTCCCTCGGACGATAACGCCGAGGGCGGCGTAAGAAATTCGATATCCGTGGCGACGATCTCGGTTATCATTCGGCTTTTTCCCTCGTCGTCCGTCCACTTGCGCGATTGATATTGTCCGACGACGCAAACCTTTTTACCCTTAGTCAGATACTTGTAACAGTTCTCCGCAAGTCCGCGCCATGCGACGATATTGATAAAGTCCGCTTCACGCTCGCCGTCTGCGGTGGTGTAATTACGATTGACCGCAATCGAGAACCGGCACAGCGAAATACCGTTGTCGGTCGTCTGGAATTCGGGGTCGCGCGTTAAGTTCCCGATAAAAATGCACTTATTCATTGTTTTGTTCTCCTTTTTCGTATTCGATAATAAATTTTTGACATGCGGCGTATACGTCGGCGGCGGTATATCTCTCGCCTTTGCCGTTCCACACCGCGGTTACTTTTTTTACTAGGTCTTGCAAAACCTCGTTTGCCGTGCCTATACTCATTGCTTCTTCCTCCGTTTGTGCTTTATTCTGTCGCACTCGCCCGTCTTACAACGAGGGTACGGACAAGTCAGGCATACGTCAGCATTGCGATACTCTCGCGGCGTACTTTGCCGACTGCCCGACTGCAACGGCGCCGTCGCTATGTGCGGAGGCATAAAGCGATTTGGTTTGTAAGCCATTAGACTGCTCCTTATAATTCGTCGTCGGAAAGGTTATCGAACATCGAGTTAAGCGCTTCCGCCGTATAAGTCTTTTCGACCGCGCCCGCACCCGCGCCGTTCTCTGTTCGTGCTTTGCCGCTCGCTTTATCTTCTCGCGCCCATTTAAGAATGGTAGACTTCGTATCGAATATAGCGTCGGGTTTCTTTTTCTTGAAAGCGAGAACACGTTGTACGTAGTAGGCGGTGTCGGTTGCGCCTAAATGCGATACGAGTTCGTCGTACTCGTCGTCGGTAAGTCCGGATTCCGCTACTCCTTTCTTTTCCTTTCCTATCCTATCCTTTCCTATCCTATGTTCGGAAATGTCTGCATTTTTCAAAAAAATGTTTACACTTTTTCCGTTTTTGCTTGCATTTTGTATAAATTCGTAGACGATAGGTAGGCAGTATTCGCTGTTAAATACAACCTTTGTACTTCGCTTTGTCGCATTCAGGAACGTTTCTTGTATGTGGTTACTTGTCAATATACCGTGCTTCTCGTACATTGCCACATCGAATACTCCACGCCTTATCGCGCAAGCTACTATTTCGGACACCGCACTCTGACCTACCGCCGATAAGCACTTATCTCGTATAAACAAGAGTTGCGTGTCTATATCCCATTTTAAGTAGTACCCGTGGGCAGCTATGTACTGATACAACTTGTACATTACCGCCCAACCTTTAAGCCCGTACTCGGCTTCTATGAGTTTAATTCTGTCGTCATCGTCTACTGCAAGCGGAACCAGTTTCAGTCCGCACTTCAATTGTTTATCACCTCCCCGGGGCTTATTCCGAGCGCCTGAGCAAGCGGGATATTCCGCTTCAAGATCTCTTCGGCACGCTTACGGTTCTCGTTATACGCGTGCTTCGCTTCGCGCATATCTTCGGGTCTTGAAAGGTGGGCTATGCGATAGCCCTTACCGTCTGACAACGCTATCACCGGGCATTTTTTCGCCACCTCAGACAGCATATCACGAGCCATTCGTTCGCCTACGTCAAACATTGCCATAACCTCTTGCTTGGTCACTTTCTTGATTTTCATGACCCGCACGAGCGCGTTCAACTGCGCACAGTTCTTCTCATTTAGAACCATATTACCCCTCCTCTTTGGCGTAAGACTTGATCATATTGATTAAGTCTATGTATTGCGTTTCCGTCAAATCGTCGTAAGACTTTACGGCACAATTATGCATAAACAGTACGATAGCGTCACTCGGACATTTGCTTGCCGCTCGTAGCGCGTTTACCGTCGTTCTGCGATCAACGGGCGGTCCAGTTATCGGCGGCAAAGGTTTCGCTTGATTTTGGGCGGTTTTTGGCGGCGTAACGGGCTGTTGTGTATTCGTTTCCGCGGACGGTTCGGGCTGTGCAGGTTGTACCCGCTTTTTGCCCGACGATCCGCGCCCGTATACGACGGTACCGTGATTGTCGACGATCGTGACCGATTTAATCGTCCTATTATCGTTGTACGTTATCTCCGACACCTCGAAAGTCTGGAACTTGTCCGCAAGGTAATACTTGCCGTTCTTTTCTTTCGTTTCTACGTTAAGGAAGATAAACGGTGCAGTGTAGAGCTCTCGACCGATACCCCAGGCGGTGCCGGCACGCTTAAATGCGTCGCTCGCTTCGCCTTTCTTCTCGTTGCCCTCTCCGTCCTCGCGGCTTTCCGTACCGCAGTTCCATTTCCAGACGTAACCGCGCTCGCTGTCGAACCATATCCCGATCCCGCAGTACATATTGCCTTTGATTTCGCGATAGTCCGTTTGCCAATTCTCCGCACCGATCGTTTCGTCGAGCAGTGCCATATCCGTGCGGGCAGTCTTGTACAAAAGCGCAACCGCTCCCCGTTCGGTAACTTGCTTGACCTTGACTTCGATTTCGTCTGCATTTAATAGCCTGAATTTCATGGCGCACCTCACTTTATCGTTAAGTACGATTTTTCTTCGAACCACGCGCCACTTACGTCCACCCCGGCTTTCAGGGCTTCAGCTATCTTGACCTTATCAACCTCTTGAACGGCTGGCTTAGTTCGCCAGTATTCCGCGGGAAGTTTCGAGGGATCGGTCGAAACGCTCTTACGCGAGCCTACCGTCATTCGGCAAAGTTCGCCGTCTATGCGCTTGTCTCCGAACGCCGTCATTGAGTCGATAACGTACTTGCGCAGTCTGTCCGCTCTTGCCGTTTCGGCTTTAGCACGCTCGGATAACGATTTCGCGCGCTCCGATAACGTTTCAGCGCCCGCTTCTATCTCTTCGATAAGCAGCGCTATATTCTCAAGTTTTTTCTTTCGGTCAAGATGCAGTTTATTGAGCGTGTCCTCTATGTACTCGTATTCGCCGTCCGCGTTCTCGAACGCCATAACGCCCTCGGACAGCATGTCGTACATGTCGCGAATGTTCTCGTCGATTTCGTAAAGTTTCATACTTTACCTCCGACGCTCTCGAGAAATGTCGCCGCGGCTTTCGAAATGAAAACCTCTTTCGTGTGCTTGATGGCTTTCGTTGCGAGCATCTCACCTAAACATATATCCGCGCCGGATGCGTGTGTTATCGATACGCTCGTCCCACCTCCGTTACCGTTAAGCCCTGCAATAATTACGTTGTAGCACTCGTCATGCGCAACGTTCCCGGTTTCGGTGTCCGTAATAACCACTCTGTACCGTCCGTTCTGATTCTTGTTTTCCATTTGTCAAAATCTCCTTATTGTGTTTTTTTATTTCACCTTTGCGCAAAAGTGTTTGGTAGCGGGTAGTGTTTTTTTGGTGGGGTTCCCGCCATCGCCCCTCGCCGACGTTAAACCGACGACGTAAATATCTTTTTCGTACACGGGTCTATGATTATAGACAACACTTTATCTCCGTCGAGATCTGTCATAGGTTGTCCGACCTTATCCAGGTACTCGAGGAACTCAGACATACTCTCGGCTAGTTTTATCAGTTCTTCCATAGCAAGCCCTCTCTCAAACTTAACAACCACCGGATCGCCCGTCTTTACATCCTCAAACTTATCTACACGCACTTCACTCATATCAGACCTCCGTTACTTCACTCAGTTTATAAGCCTTGATTTTCTTTTTTCGCGTAATCTTCCCGCGGGTCTATGTCCGCTACGTTCAAGTGTCCGAAACGCTTTAACGCCGCGTCTGCCGCCTTTGCTACGCTCCCCGCATGTATCACGGCGTATTTACCCTCGTATTTGCTGTTCAATCGGAAAAACACGTAAAACTTCTTTATAGGGCTTTTTCGCCCAGTCCTCGGCGTGTATGGTTTCATCTCGCTACCTCCACTACCGTATGATTGATTGCGTTAAACGTTCGCACCATATCGTCAAGCGTTGATACGATAATCTTAAAAGGTCTGCTCGCCGCAAACTCGTGCGCTTTCGCTATCGCTTGCTCGCGGTTCGAGTACCCGTACCGCCTAAGCCCGTTATCGCCAAAAACCGTTACTATGTACATTGTTAATTCTCCTTGAAATGGATTTTAACGAGTTCGATGAAAGCCTTATACTCTTTCCCGTATCGATTATTACCGTGCGTTTTTTCGACTTTTTTATCAAATTCGTCCAAACTTCCATAAAAACAACCGCATGTTACCTTAATATTTCCGTCCTTCGCTTTAAATACCGTCGTTGTTCCTAATCTCGATCCGATTTTAGAAAGCCACATTATATCCGCGTTGCCGTATACCCTCGCGTCGCCGCATACCCTCGCGTTGCCGTATACCCTCGCGTTGCCGTATACCCTCGCGTCGCCGTATACCCTCGCGTCGCCGCATACCCTCGCGTCGCCGCATACCCAAGCGTCGCCGTATACCCAAGCGTCGCCGTATACCCAAGCGTCGCCGTCGTGGCTCAGGTTTTCTTCTTTTTCGATAAACCCGCCGAGATCACCCGCTTTTACGTCAAACGCGGAGATATCCCGCAATGCACGTATGCGGTATAACGTCGTGCCGAGAGTCTCAATCTTCTCGTCCGTTAGTTCGTACTTTTTGTCCATTTTCTATCTCCTTTGATTTATTTGTTTTTTACCACCCGAAGCGGATAAGGACGTATAGCCCTGCCGCTTGCGCCGCTACGCATATCGCTATGCCGATTACGATATAGATCTTCTTCATGAGCGCTCAGATTTATCGGCGAAACACTCTTCGATCGTTGCCACACCTACGCCGAGCACCGCCGCTATTCTCGGAAGCATAGCCTTACGCGGCTTACTCCTACCCGTGCACCATGCACTGACGGTCGAGCGATCGAGGTTAAGCCTGCGCGCAACCTGCGCTCCGTGAATATCCTTATCTTTCAGTAAGTCTTTGAATGTCACTTTTTTATCTCCTTTAAAATTTTGTCTTATAAGGTTTTTTACTGCTTGACTTGTCAATCAGTTTCCGCGTATATTGTACGCGGAAATGTCCGCATTTTGTTGATTTAATTTGCGGTCAACTTTCCGTTGACTACACCTATATTATAGTCCGCAATTTGTTGATTGTCAAGCAATTATCCGCATTTTGTTGATTTTTTTATTCGATTTGATATATTTTTTTTGGAGGGTGACAAAAAAATGCTTCGAATACGGGAATTGCGGGTCGATTGCGGACTACAACAAAAACAAATTGCGCAAGATTTACATTTAAGTAAACAGGTTTATTCAAACTACGAACTCGGACAGCGCGAGCCGTCTATAGATATGCTCGGGAAACTCGCGGACTATTTCGACGTGACTGTCGACTATCTTATCGGGCGCGACGACAAGGCTCAAGCCGAGCCGTTTAAAACGAAAAAAAGCCCCGCCCTCTCTGAAGAGGACGAGGCAATGCTGAATACCTATCTCGAATTATCGGACGACAGCAAGCGCGTCGTGCGCTATACCGTGAATATGTACGCTAAAAGCGAGAATATAAATATAGATTCTTCCGAAAAACGCTCTGTTTGAATTTGCTTTTTCCCGATATATAAGGTAATATAAATATACGTTACGAAAACCGTAACCATACAACTTTATATAAGGGAGGAAGAAATGAACACTCGGGAGCGGGCAGTCATTGAATCGGCTGCTTCTAGTCTTATGTCGCTTTTAGCGCAAGAGGAACATACGGGCGAACTTATACCGTTCGACGGCGTATTCAAGGTACTACAAGGCGGCAAGAACAGCAATAACGTTGAAAGGGCAAAATCGCGGCAAGAAAACGGAGGTGACACTAAGGAATTGCCGATCGATTTGAAATACGGTAAGGGAACAGTGAGATTTCGAACGCGCGTACTGCCCAGCGGACGCGTATATAAGTATTACGAGGGGCGCGCGTACGACGGAACGAAACAAGTATCCGTAACGGCGAAAACACAAAAGGATATTTTACAAAAACTAAAGGAACTAATAGACGATATTAAATCAGGGGCTTATAAAAAACGACAACAGCAAAAGCAGAAAAAGAAGCGGGCTATCCGCACGTATGCAGATTGGGTGCCGATATGGCTGAAGCGGTATAAATCGCAGAATCGTCACGTCGAGTATATCGAGGACTTGCTGAACCGCTACATATTGCCTAAGATCGGGGGTATCCCGCTATCGGACATAACCACCGAGGACATAGAAGAAATCTTAGACGACGTAAATTCGGCGAATACAAAACAAAAGGTATATGACGTTATCAACGGAAGCCTACGGCGAGCGATAGATAATCGGCTTTTGGAGTAAAACCCTTGCGCCCCGCTTATCAGACCGAAGCACCGGGCGAACAAACGTGACGGCTTTAATCTCGCAGCGCAAAACGCAATGCTATCATCGTTGGCGCCGAAGTACAAAGCCGCGTTCTTCTTCCTATGCTGTACGGGCTTACGCGTAGCCGAGTTCTTAGCGCTACGCTACCCCGAGGACTTCGAGGACGACCGAATACGCGTATGCAAGGAAGTCGATATACATAACGGCAACGTCGTTATAAATCGCACGAAAACGGATCGCGAACGCTTTGTGCCGTACGCGCAAGCGCTTATCGATAAAACGCTCGAACTTGCGGACGGCGCAGAGATATTCGGGAAACTGACGTATAACGGCATTAAAAAGGCTTTTACGAACGCGATAAAGGAAAACGGACTAAGTAACGTAACGATCCATTCTACGCGACATACGTTCGCTACAACGTGCTATCACGCGAAAGTGCAACCTAAGCAGATACAGGCGGCGCTCGGACATGCAACGCTCGCAATGACGACGGACGTATATACGCACTGTTCTATGGGTAAAGGCGACAGTCCGATAATGACTTATTTACGCGACGATTTCGCGCCGTTAGTGCCCTAGTTAGCGACTCAAAAAGTACCCTAGTCTGTACCCTAGTTTTTCGCCAAAACTTAAGCCCGAAGCACCGCCGCTCGCGACGATGCCGTTGTAAAAAACCGAAATTTTGCCGTTTTAGGGCAATTATGGGCTATTTATGGTACAAAAAAAGCCCCGTAACCGAAGTTACGAGGCGATTTGGTGGACGATCGGGGGCTCGAACCCCGGACCCACTGATTAAGAGGTCCACCAAGCACAGCAAAAACGCATATTTTTCGCAAAAAAAGTTAATTTTAAGCGATTTTGTCCTTGCGAAAAGTCCGAAAAAAGTAGGGTACCCTAGTTTTTTGCCCTACTTTTTTCACATAATTTAACGCAAAAAACGCCCCAACAGTCAAGTCAGGGCGTTTGTCTTTTAAACTGTTTCGGAGTTTTTCAGCCACGCTTCAAACTCGTTGAGAATGTCGGTTTTCTGAATAAGCGTATCGCGCCAACCCGACGCTATATCTTCGTACCCGGTAAGGTATGCGAAAAGCGAGCGCACAATCATAGTAGATATACGGAAAAAGAACCACGCAAACGCGGCGATCGTAAAATCGTTGGCAAGTCGCAAACCGAACCACGCGGCAAATATGCCCATCAAGATATACATAACGGCGTTCTTAGCCGAGTAGCGTTTTTTCATGCCTTTTTTAGTCAACATTCGTGGGGTCGTGAGTATCGCGGTCCGATGTAAGCGTTTCGGCAGTTATCCCTTTCACTCGCACCCGTTTCGCATGCATTATGATTCGTGCGCGATCTTTTCCGAACTCGGCTATAAGCGCAGTCTTATCCATTGTCGCTATCGTCGGCTTTCCGTCAGGGCGCGGTTCATAGAACTCGACAACCGAAACGCAAGCACGCGACAGTATAGCGTCCTGAATATCTTTCAGGGCATTTTCGGTATAATGCTTACAGAATATCGGCAAGCGTCCTCTATCCTCGCCGCGGATCGTCGCCGCCTTAGAATACGATTCAACCGCTTTGCGGTACTCGTCCGTACCCTCCGCTTTGCAACTGCCTTTGGCATAGTACACGGACGAAAGCGACATCGCGCAGAAAAAGAACACCGCAGTATCGCCTACCCACCGCCACAAATCGAAATCGTTAGGCGCAAGCGCGCCGAACTCCAAAAGGAACGACGCGCCTATAATCACTACGGCAACAGCATCGAATATCCATTTTTTTAGAATATTCTTCCCTTTGCTTTTCAAATCGACATACGTCTTTTCATCAAGTTCTGCTGCCATTATCGTTACTCTCCTCGATCAGTTTTTGCGTGGACGTAAATACGAACCCGACGTGCTTGTAATCGTCGATACATACCGGGAACGACCGCTCGACCTTTTTATACCACGCCTTGAACGTGAGTTCATCTATACCGCTCGCCGCTATCGTCGCAATGCAGACGTATTTTATCGGCAATATTATGTTTTCGATAAGCACGCACAAAATCAGCACCGCAATCGATATTACGAGCGCGGACGGCGATTTGAATTTTTCCGCGATTTTGTCCTTGAAAAACAATACGGCTATCAGAAGCGCAAATACCCCGGCGGCTGAAATCGCCGTTTCCGAACGGTGAACGAACATATCCCCGCAACACGCAAGCGTAATTAAAGGCGTACCGACCGTAAGCAATGTCGACACGCCTTTGAACGCGTTGTATTTAAGTACACTTTTGTTTTTCATAAGTATTACCCTCTTAGCACTACGGGCGTTTTCTCGTCTGCTTCCGCGCTCTTAACCGCAACGATTTTATTTACCGTGTCAACACTCTTAGCCGCGTTTTCGGCAAACGCCGCAATCTTGCGTTTTAATTCCTCGTTTTCGGCAATAATCTTAGCCCGCGCCCGCGTTTCGGCGTATTTAACGTTGTTTATAATAGAGTTAACGTCGGTGCGCGTTTTAGCGTTGCCGATAGTCGCCGCGCGAACGTATTCAACCTCAAGCAATGCGTTTACCTTAACGACGAGATTATCCGCAGATTCGAGCATTTCGTTTACTTTGTCGGCAAGTGCATTGTTTTCGTCTTTTAATTCGTCAACGGTTTCAGCGAGCCTTTCGTTCTGCTTCATGAGCGCAGACAGTTTGCGCGTTTCCGCAGTATTCTCTTTGGTACCGCGGCGCGACAACACCGACAGCACTACGCTCGTTACCGCCGTTACAAACGACGACGAAGTTATAAAGGTGAGTACCCCGGTAGAGTGCTCGAGCACCCACCGCCATATACTTGCGAAAAATTCGTACATAATTATACCTCCTCGGTTGCGTTTATTTTATTGTCGATCCACGCGGGGCGCTCGGGAACCGCAAGCGTTTCGGGCGCATCGAGCCACGCGTTATACCAGTCCGTAAGTTCGATCTCTTTTGTGACGGTCAGTCTATCGTACCACAGTTTGCCGCGGTTAATTACACTGAAACACTCCGATACTCGCCGTCTGCGTATATCTGCACGTTTAATTTCGTCGAGTTCTTCGGCGGTATACGGTACGTACACTTGAATATCCTCGTATTCATCGTACGCTTTCTTTTCGGGAATGGCGGGCGTTTCGACTATTTCTCTGACGGTTTTACCGCCGTTCGGGAACTCCGCAACGACCTCGTAATACTTATCGCCTATTTCTTCGACTTTGCCGCCGTTAGCCGTGATTACTGCGACTTTTGCCTGAACGGTGATTGCAGGAACTTCCGGCACGGCTTCGTGATGTTCTTTGAAAATTTTATCAGCCTTAAGATATCCTTTTTCAACATCGTAGGTTTCTAATATTTCTGTCTTACTTTCATTATAAATTTTCATATATTTACTCCTTTTCAATATTTAAGCAATACGTTTCCATAAGTAACCGACAACATAAGGGGGCATATTTTTGCCTGTGCCATCTACACCTGTGGTTACGGCTTGTATTTGTGTACTCTCACCCCAACTCCCACTTACATATGAAAAAGAAGAATAGGGCGATACGCCCGCTGGCGAGCCGCCTGAAAATCCCACATAACTATTGGGGTGATTTCCACCATTACTCGTCTTAACCTCGTGTCCGTGGCTTACAACAACCGCGTTTGCGCTACCACCCGTACTTCCTGCTGTGTAAGTATCACCTGCCGCAAGTAAGAATACGTCTTTGATTTGTTCCCAAGTACCACCGATAATACTTCCCGGGTCCGTAGGCGACCCCGACCAGTAATACGCCCCAACGGGATATACCGCGGATATCAACGCTTTGACCGCCGCTTGCGCATTTGCCCCGAGCGCGTTCGCTTCCAACGTCTGCGCCGTTACTTTGCCTGACACGGTCGCGTCGCCCGTTACGTTTACATTCTGATAAACATTCATAATTTTTTATTACCTCCTAAATTATGATAATTTTGCCGCCGAATTTGACTGTCGACGAAAGCACAACTGCACCCGCTGCGCTTACGTTTATACCGACAGATACCTTATTGCCCGAAGCGTCGTAGACGGTAGCCGTCGGGTTATTACCCTTGCCGTGCGTAGCCGCCGTTATGGTGTACGTATACGGTGCGGCGCTTCCCGTCCAGTTACTAGAGGATATGCTCGCCGTATAGGCTCCCGTAGTTACCGTGGGGATATCGTCAAGCATAGCAAGTGTACCTGTTTTATGTGGTATTCGAGCGTACGTCGTTCCCGTATACTCGTATTGCTGAACAGGTTCAAGTACAACGGTATCGCCAAAAATTTGAAGGGCTAACCCCACTTGTTCCAACGTTTTCTTTGCCGTTATACTCTGCTCGGTATCCGTGGTTACGTAATTACCCGCGGGCTGAGCGCCTATCTGTGTGGGCGTTACCTCGTGCGGGTTATTCTTATTGTTGATATGTGAGGTTACAGTGCTTGCCGCCGCTCGCGACGTATCGGTCGGGTGTCGATGGTCACCCGCAGCGTACGCGTTTTCCGACCCCGCGGAAGCCGTTCCGTCCATAAGCGGCGTTGTCGCGCTTTTTGGCGTGACTTGATCGGGTACCGCTTCGCCAGTATCGCTCCACGCCGAGGCACTTGCGTTGTACACCCATTTCGTACCCGTTTGAGCATTATATGCGAAATCACCCGCGCTCGGGTCCGTAATCGCTTGCACCTGTGCCGTTGTCGCGTAATAGCCGCGAAAATGTTCTTTCGAGTTTACGTCGTTGCGCAAACCGTCAATTGCGGTGTTCGCGTCGGCAAGCCCCGATTCGAGCGTAGATATATCTCCCGAGTTCTGCGTGATTTGGCTCTGCAACTGACCGTCGGCATTCTTTCTCGCCGTTTCTTCGCTCGATACAGCCGCTTGCACCTCTGCCGCTGTTTGATAATTCGCGTCGTTATCGAACTGCGATACTTTCGATTCGAATTGTATTTGCATACTCCCGCCGTTAGCAAAATGCAACGTCAGCACGTGCGCGGTAAGACTGTAACTTGCGTCCACCACCGTTTGCCCGATAACAATCTCGCCGCCTATTGCCGCGACGCGCCCTGCATAACGTGCGTTTGCCGTTAGCAATATCGAACCGTCGGAGCCTTGAAATACGCTGTCAGACTGAGTAAAGAATCCCGAGCGTTCCGAAGCCGTCGTTTCCGTACCTGCTTCGTAAGTAGCCGACCCGCTAGAGGATAGCAACGCCACGAAGTCCGAGGTCTTAAATCCCGTTGCTTCAGACCCGAAAGCAAGTTCGTATCCGCCACCGTCGGCGTTGACCCAACTATCCGCGGTAAACGTCAGAATATTAACAAGCCCGCTCGCAACGCTCGGCGAACCCGATCCCGTCGGGAACTGCACCATTGCGGTAGATCCGTCGCTGTAGTACTTCACGCCTTTGCCGGTTTTATCGTCGACGGTAAAGTCCACGAGAACCTTAGCGGTTTGTCTGTCCTCGAGCGCCGTAACCCGCCCCGAAAGATTACCGTATAGGTTTATAAGCGTTTGCCACTCGTCCGCACTCGGGTCGTCGGGCGGGATCGGAAATACGCCTTCTTGCACGGTGAAATTGATTGCGGACGTAGTCACTGGCTTGCCGTTATACGTGACGGAGAACTGCGCCATCACGGTACCCGCATGCGCCGTTATAAGCGCGTTATCCGGCTGATATTCCCACACGCTGTATTCGTCGCCCAACGCGTCCATTACGCCCGGAAGCGCGGCAACGGAAGTCATAGGATAAGCGGACGTAATATCGCCGTTAGGCAGAGTAAACGCCACGCTTACCGCGTTCGTCGTAGGAAACGGCGCAACGAAGTACAACGCCCCGCGCAGGCTCGACCCCTGATAAACGGGCGACGGCTGTACCGCTATCGCCGTGCCGCTCGTGTTTACGTATACAATCATAAGCCGATACCCTCCAACCCGTCGCCGGGTACTTCGATCTCTGCCGCTTCCGCATAAATCGCTAAAAGAAAAATAAGCGCGTGATTAACTTCGTCGCCTATTATCTCGCGGTAATGCGCCGCCGCAGTTTCGTCGCCTTGTTCGATTGCTTGGCGCAACCTCGGCGTATAGTCCGCTATGGTCTTACACTCGTCCATAGCCGACAGTGCCGCGGAAACCGCACGATCGAACGCTTTTGCTTTTTCTTCGTCCATATTTTACCTCCTAAGGTTATTTTGCATACGAAAAAGAACGCTCCGCAATAGAACGTTCTTTTTTTATGAATTATTTCATAAAAACAAGTAGTCGGCGTTGATTGTATCTAAACGCGTTACTCGCACATCATTTTTTGCCGCCGTTTAGATACTAATATACCTACTACTATATTTTCTTTTCTTTTCCTTTCCTATCCTATCCTTTCCTATCCTATGTTCGGAAATGTCTGCATTTTTCAAAAAAATGCTAACATTTTTGCTGTTTTTGCTTACATATTGTATAAAACTGCAAACGACAAGTTGTCAACTCGTTGTTTACAGTTTGACCTTATTTACCTTTCGCATTGCTGTAAGGAACGTTTCTTGCATACGGTTTGTTTATCAATGTATCGTGCTTCTGATGCATTACCGTACCAATACTACCCGCCTTGAACGCGCAATCTACTTATTCGGACGCACAACTCTAACCCACCGCCAATAAAAGCACTTATCGCGTATAAACGAGGGTTGTACGTCTATATCAGTTCTGAGCAATGCCTGCATGCAGTTATGTGCCGATATAACTTGCACATAACCGCTTCTTAAGTCCGTACGCGACTTCTCACAGACACTTGCTCATATTCATTATATTGTTTTGTTCGGCGTTTGTCAATCAAAATAGATATTCTATTTATTAAAAATATCGTGTGTGAGGGTCATTCGCAAACCGCCCAGTATATCCGTCGTATTATCGCCGGATATAGCCTTATTTTCGCCGATAAGCACGTTACCGTCGCTGTCTGCCATTACCCACGCTTGCCCGCTTACGGGGCTGATTTGCGCGTCAAACGTCGCCATACGCGCGTTCGCCGTCACGCCGCCGTTAGCGTAGTCGTGGATAAGCCGCGCGTTCGTCAAATCGACCTTTTGCGCGAACTTGTTCAGCCTGGACGGTAACACGTACAACTTCGCCGAATTGTTCGTCTGCGCTCCCGCTATAAGCGGCAGATTTCGCGCAAGCCCCGACCCGATAACGATATCCTTACGATTCGAAACGAAATCGATCTGATAAGTGAACGTCGGTATTTCCGTCGGTCCTATGCTTACTTGCAAATGCGCAAGCGTGAACTTGAGATTTTCGCCTACCGGCAGTTTAACTCTACCGCTACCGTACTTCTCGGGCAACGACAGCGCAACGTTGTTTTGGTCGTCGACCGAAGTCGGCGTAAGTCCTTTATCGTAATACCCGAGCGATAAGTTGTCTATATAACCATAGAAGTTCTTGTACTGCGTGCCTTGCTGGAAATACCCGGTAACTTCACCCGAGCTTTGATACACCGCCTGATCGCCCGCCGAATAGTTATCCTTGTACTTGAACGTAAACACTGCGGAATTTCCGAGCGGTAACGCCTTGACCGGCAAGACCACTTGCGCTATCTCCGTATTGTCCTTTTCGTAACTCGTGGCTTGCACATAACTCACAGCCGTGCCGTCAGTCGGGTTGAATATCTTGGCGACCTCTTCCGCGCTCACGTCCGCACCGCGCGTTACGTTCTGTTCATCGCCGATAACTACGTAATCGCGATAGTGAATGAAACTATCGTACGCTTGCTTTTCCGAGACCTCGAAAAATCGCCGCTGACTGTTTACCCCGACAAAATCGGAATAACGGTTAAAGTCCTTAGACAGCGCGAGGGTTATTTTCGTGTAGAACGGCATTACTTCTACAGCCACCGCCGATATGTAATAATCGTCGTCGTACAGCGTGCCGACCTTAGGTATTTTCGGCAGACCGCGCTTAATTATCGTTATTACCTTATCCACGTTTCCGAGCCGTGCGACCACGCCCTTGAGGTTCTCGCCGAAATACCCGCTTTCGATAAGGTTCTGACCCTGATTGTACGCGATTTCCGTCGGGAGCGGCGATTCCGTATATTGCTTACTCTGCTTCACTCTCGCGCTCGTTATGCTCTCGTACGTTACGCGGAACGCAAGAAGCGGATAAGGTTCGAGGTTAAGACTGTCATTCCCCGTTTCCGCTTTCAGTATGCGCACGATAGCGAAATCGCCGTATGTTGCGCCGATTGCTTTAGGTATCTTATAATTCAGCCCTTGTATCGTCGTGCCGCCCGTCGTGTAATACAGCGCGAATACGCGGCTCGAGGGATATAATTCGGTATACGCCGACATTCGTGTGTATTCGCTCTCTTCGAACACGTACGGCGTTATGTCTATATCCGTGAATTTCCCCGCATAACTCGCTTCTAACTTGATTACGCGGTTTATTCCGTTCGATACTTGTATGAGCATGTTATCGTCCTGAATACGCGCGTACAGCGTTTCCGTGCGTACCGTTTTATAACCGCCCGCGTATGGTTCTACCGTCACGCCCTTTGCATAGCCCATTGTCGAGACGAGGTTATCTACCGTGCTGTCTACCGCCGTTACCGCTCCCTCGATTGTCTGACTATACGTCTTACCGCCGTACGTTCGAATAGGTACTCCCGAGCGCTCGCTACTGCCATACATATCGAATATTATCTCGTTGCCCCTCAGTCGCGGTTCGCCGTGTACTACCGACCCCACCGTCTGTAACGCTTCTCTTAGCGTACAGTTCGTAAAATGCACTTCAGGCATCTCGATTTTATCGAACTGCTCCGCTTGCTCCGCGTTCAAGTGAAAACGCGGTTTCTCGCCCTCTGCCAACGTTTCAGCCTTAAGCAATAACCGCTCGATTACGCCTTTCGCAGTCCAACGCGGGAGCGGCGCATAGTTGGTGACAACGAGAATATCATAAGTAATGGTTCCTTTGATTAGCGGAGGATTATCGCTACTAACGTCGGCTATGGCAAATGTATATATAAAAGTTAATGGACCTTCTTTTAAATCACTAATTATATATGGTGTTTCTTTGTCGGTGCTTGTTCCTGACTTTCCGGCGTTAGTCCATGACACCATATTCGTTCCATCTTTATAAAAACCATATTCACTAGAAAACAACGTGCTCAATGCCGGAAACGTGATGGTAGTATTAGTATATGGAGTAACTATATTACTAGTATCTGCTATAATATTTGGAACTTCGGGTGGTAACAAACCACCAGATTGATTATCAATAACCGGAACAACCTGCGTAGACTTCATTTTTATCTCCTAAAAATTTATTAAAAAATGTTGACTTTTTGTATTTTTGGTGTATAATATTATGTGTAGTGCTTACGAACTGCAGAAAATCTGCCCCGCCTGCCGCACCGATTTATCGGCGCGATGATGGGATAATTCATTGAGCGTTTGTTCAATGTACCGGCAGTCCATCCGTAAGCACTTTTTTATATTGATTTGATTCTATCTTCATTCACCCAGTGCCAATGGACCACTTCAAAATTGTCTTTTGTTTTATCCACATCCAACAATACTATACCGTAAAGCGGTCTATTGTTACGAACCGAAATTTTCAATCTTTTAGCAAAAGAGTAATAACTTCTATCGGGGTTCTTGCCATTGACTATCTTATCGGGCGCATAAAGCGTATTCCCTATCATAAAATCGAAATCTTCGGGCTTTACGTCCGCATGTTCCGACATATTCCGTTCGATCGAACTCTTTTTGACGAGAACGGGTTTGTTTTCCGTCAGCCCCATTTCTTTCAGTTCTTTCTCGTTCAATTCCGGTAGAACGTTGTCCTTGCCGACTTCGATTTTTACACTCGCTATCTTCTTGCTTGTTTCTTTCTCTTTGTACACACGCTCGCAAGCCTGTTTCGGCGTTTCGTTCTCGTCCACATAGATATGTTGCCCCGTGCGTGTGGTAAACCAAAAACCACGTCTACGCGCGGCTATACTCTTTTTCATTCGATTTATCATAAACTAAATTTCATTAGATGTTTATTCTACGTACGTTCTGCCGAGGGCGTTTATGAATCCCGCAGACGGAATAACGAAGCTCGAGCCATTTCGTTTCTTCAATTAAATACAATTCGTGATTATACCGCTCGCTCCCGGGCGGTATTTCGTCTGCCTTATCGCTTGCCACGTAATACGTTTCCGTTTCGTCGTCATCGTTCTCTTCACTACACACGGACAGCGTGACCATAGTAAACGGCTGAAACACCTCCGTTTTTGCGCGTAATATCGAAAGCGTGGCTTCGTCGAGTTGTTCGTCGAGAAGATCGCTCCACTTCAGCGGGAACGGCACTTGCGGCGTACAATCGGCAAGCGGTTCGCCGGGGTTGCCGATACGGATAGTAATTTCGTTCTGCGTATACTCTTTCATTGTCTGCTCCCTCTCGAACTGTTGTACGCGGCAACGCTCCCACCCGCGCGGATATTCATAAGCCCGATAGATATATTCTCGTAGTTTCTCTCAAGGTCGATTGTGTTCTTTGCTTGCGCGTACTGAACGGCGGTCTGAACGACGGACACAGCCGCTCCCGCCACCGCGCCGAGCGGGTTGCCGCCCGACAGCAACAGCCCCATTGCAACGTTTTCGACAAGGCTGACAACCTTACTGCCCATATCATAAGCGAACTGTAAGCGCTGTTGGTGTTCCGTTCTGCCCGTTCTCAGCGACACGGTAGATATTCTGTAACTAATCGCTTGCTTGACGAACGGCGAAACGTAATGCTTGTACGCTATATACCCCGCAACGTCTTTACTCGTGAGTTTGCCGTCGTCGCCGCTTCCCGCCGCGTTTTGCTTTTGCGTATCGCCCGTAGATCCCGCAATCGCCTTTTCGCGTTTTTTAGCGCCGTTTCTTATCCAAATCGTGTATTCGTCTGCCATAAATCATACCCCCGCGTCATCGTCCTCGTAACTCTCTACGAGCGAGGTTGTAAGTCCGCAGTTCTCGGTGCCGCGTGCCGTCACGTTCGATTGTCCGAAAGCCATACGGAAAGCAACGGCAGTATCGCCGTACGGCGTTTTAATCGTCACGTCGTACGTCTTAGCCGAACCCGTCAGAATAAAGTCCGCGAGCGCCGCGCTAATCTTGTTGTCCGTAAGTGCGGGCGTGGAAAAGTTAAGTTCGAGCGCGGTCTGCGTGGTTATGTTCTTAGCCGCGCCGTTAGTGCCGCTGAAAGCGCCGCCGTCCTGAACGGGAACGCGAACAATCGTCAGTTCCTCGAACGGTACGACTTCGCCCTCGAACGTTATAACTATATCCTTGCTGTTTACGCCGTTCTGTATGAACGTGTACAGAACGCTGAACGTATAGACGATACTGCGCCCGATCTCGGGTCTTATCGCGAGTTCGCCCGCGTACGGCTGCGTTGCGGAAAAACCGACGGAAAAAGTCTTGCCGTTCTCGTCGACGTACGGCACGTTATACGCCTTGCTCGCATACGTCGCTATCGCATTGCGCACGGGCAAGAATATATCCTCGTCCTTAACGTTCTCTCGCGGGTCGAGTTTGACGGCGACGACTACCGAAAGCGTTTGCGTTACGACTTCAATGCCGGATATCGGCGTTATCCCGCTGTCGGTAATCGTAGCCACGCCGTTTATGTACTCCGTTACGGCGTTGTATTTGCGGCTATATCCCGCGTATTCGCCGCCGTCGGGTATTATGTCAAACAGACGGCTATCGTCGGCTAGTATGCCGTTCAGCGCGTCGTTAAGGTCGCTTACAAGTTTTTCTATGGGGATCATTATCGGTTATCTCCTTATAAATCTTTGATAGCGCTTTTCAGCGTTTTAATAACTATCTCTTCGGCACGCTTGAACCACCCCTCATTCGGGTTTTTGTGTCCTTGCCATTTAGCCGCTACCCACGGTTCGTTCGTGTAGGGCACGTAAGGCGCGATACGCTTATCAACGTAGATTTTCGCGGTATCGGGCGCGGTGAACTCCAACTTGCTCGCATTGAACGCCATATTGCCCGTAGAGCCGCGCTGACGATTGCCGTAAGCATTGGTATAATACGCGACGTAACGCGTCTTGGGGTTGGGCACAGCCGCCTGAAACGCCTTGAACGCTTCCGCGCAGACAGCCTGAAATTGCTCGTCCGTAAGTAGTATCATGATATCACCTTAACTTTTTCGGGTTCTCTACGTTCTGCAACCCGATAACGAACTCTGCCGCGGGGTTCGATTGCAACAGCCGCAAGTTCTCGGCATTCTTGTTGTCGTGAATGATCGTGACGATCGTCCACGTCTTGCCGTCCTGCGTGCAAATAAACCCGTTGACTTCGTACCCGCAGTCCCATATAGTACAAATAACGCGGCTGTTATCGTCGGTGATAAGATTGTTTATCACGTCACCGAAACGTTTTGACGGATAATCTACGTCCTTGTACTCGAAGTAATCGGGCGCGTCCGTCGTATAACGCCGATAACTGCCCGTTTGCGTAAAGCCTCTTCGCGGCTTGAGAATGTCCAGTGCGTCCATATCAATAGTCCCCCTGTTCGTAAGACGGAGGATTAAACAGATACGGCGCAACGTTCGTAAGCACCCGCCCCGTTTCTTCCACTTCTACGCCGTTAAGCGTGTTTTCCGCGCTCATATCCAGCCACGCCGCACGCTCGTCGGGTTTCGGCGAAAGCGTAAGATCGCCCACCGAAAAGACGTAAGCCGCCTGCGAGCCCATTGCGTCCATAATTATCGCACGCGCCGACGGGCATTTCGCGATTACGTACTTTATCGTCTGCGCGTCGTTGTGTTTTGCAAGATAGCCGTATATGAGATTGCTGATACGGTCAAGCGCCGCGTTTACAACGTTTTGATTTTGCACATTGTGCTGCGTCCTGCGCTCGACGTCGATCCCCGCTATGTCCGTCAGATACTTTATCGTCAGAACGTAACGGTGCGTGCGCCTGTCATAGCGCATAAATAAATCGTCGTACGGATAGGTCATATTTCCCATAAATTTGCTCCTTTGGATAAAATTTCTAAAAAATAGATAAAAAATAGTAATAAAAGTGTTGACTTTTCGTAATTTTGACGTATAATAGAATTAGACGGTAACGTGCCGCCACCAAAAACAACTTAATTAAGTCCCGACTGTTGTACAGCGGTCGGGCGCGAAACGCCGTCGTGGTTGTTGGGCAATTGTAGCCCAGGGGTTACGGCGGCTTTTGCGTTATTAAGGTATCTTTTTCAATACGGTATCCGGCGGTAAGTCTTTTACTTGCGACAGCACACGTAAATCAGACAAACCGGTTTGCTCTGCCTTTGCCTTACTCCACCACATGATACGATCTTCACTCACGTTGTTGTTAAGGAACGACGAAAAATTATTTCTGCCGTAAACGCTTGTCAACACGTTCGCTTCGATTTCAACGTCGTCTATATTACCGTGTCCCTTTAATTTAACCGCGGCTATAATCGGGCGGTTTTCTTTATCGAGTTCGGCAGTAAGCACGACGATACTGTCGTCTTTCGTTCGACTCTGCATTACCATAACGGGATCGGAGAGCAATTCCGGCAATCTTTTGACCGTTTCCGCGCCCAGTCCGTGGTAATTCATTTTCTCTTTTCCGTCGTCGAGCGCAACGCTGCGGATATGCTTTGCCGTCATTATGACGGGCAAATCGGGCACGTTGAGTTCTCTCAACACTTTCGGTGTATTCATTACGCGGATATGTGTAGTATTCGTGTCCGCGCCGGATAAAACCGCGTCGACCTGCGTCGCAAAAGATTTCGTTGAGTCAAGCTTTTCCTTTCTCTCTTCCGACTTCTCTTTATACACTCGTTCGCACGCTTCTTTCGGAGTTTCGTTCTCTTCTACGTAAATGTGTTGCCCTGTTTTAGTGGTGAACCAAAAACCGCGTCGCCTGGCAGATATACTGCGTTTCATTTTGCTTATCATAAGCACCTCGTCAGCCCGCCAAAAACGGGCGTATTTTAATCGTTATCGCCGCGTCGCGGAATTGCACCGCCTTGTGCTTTTCGCGGCATACAGACAGGGGTTTGACGCCCTGTCTTTTTATTATTATACCTACTTGTCCTATGCGGATATCGTATAAGAGAAAGTGGCAACGTCGGACGGAATCATACCCGCTTTGATTGCCTTTGCCTTAACGGTCGTTGCCGCGGAAACGGTGAGTTGCGCGGTATACTTGGTCGACGCGCTGGTCGGCTCGCTGCCGTCGGTCGTATAGTAAATTTCCGCGCCGGTGGTAGTCGTCGACAGCGTTACCTTAGTACCCGAGGTTACTGCGCCGCTCGCTACGGAAGCAGTAACGCCCGCTACCTGTTTAAGCCCGGACTGAATATTGCCGCCGTTCGGCTTGGGAACTTCGGCAACTTCTCTGTAACCGACTACGGTCACGCCGTCGGTACCGAATACGGGAACGACGATTTTGTTCGCGTTGTTCGCCGCTTTCGGTGCGATCGGATAAAGACGCTTGTCCGCAGACAGCGACAGCGTGCTGGTAAGGTAGTCGTTAGTGAGGGTGTTTTTGCCGATAACGAACGACTTACGGAACGCTTCGTGTCCCCAGGTGTTAAGCGGCTGCGCTTTGGTACCGCGAACTTCGTTTGCGTCGATCAGTTTTACGCCGAGGTCGACGATTTTACCCATAGCGGTTGCCTCGCGCGATACGGCGATAGCGTACACGTTATCGAGTGCGCCGTCGGTAAGCCCGAGATACTTCTCCGCAAGTTTCCAGATCATGCTGTTTGCGACAACCCAGTTGAACTGCATAGCGTAACCCTTGTAGTTCGCGCCGACATAGTTCTTGCCCTCGAAGTCTACCGACAGGTTATACTCGCGAAGCATAGACTGCGCAAGATCCGCACCGGTGAGAATAACGCCCGATTTACGATTGAACACGCCGTTGACGAACTCGGGGCGACCGATAATCGTTCTGCCGTCCGTCGGGAAGGTATGCGCGCCGGTTGCTTCGTCGCCGTCGTCAAGCGCAGAGTTAAGTTCGTTTATAAGGTCGGCGTAAGCGTTATCCGCTTTAAGGTCGGCAACGGTTTTGAGGTTGTCGCCGTCGTTAAGCGAACGATAGAAAGCGTATGCGATGATTTCGGCGAGCGTAGAAGCCGAACGGTCTTCGACGACGCGCTTTGCATAGCCGTTGATTTTCTTCGCCATAATGTCGAGCGGTATGTACTCTTTACTGAGGTCGGGGAAAATCATCGCCTGATCGTTGACCTGGTTCAGGTACACTATGAACTCGTCATCTGCGGGCATTAGCGGCGGGTTGGTG
>OCHN01000937.1_pt1 | contig 26685 bp, 21 predicted proteins | sample 1538911 | NCBI WGS metagenome assembly OCHN01 (sample SAMN04571736, study PRJEB22368) | human gut metagenome | biome: human gut; material: stool | host: Homo sapiens | place: Luxembourg | collected 2013-01-11 | reverse complement strand
CACCTGGAAGTCCTGAACACCAACAGAACGCTCTGTAACTAAGCCGATGACTCACAGGTGCGCGAATATGCTCGCACCTGGAAGTGCAACTCGCTTGCCATCAAGCAGATGACATTTTAGGTGCGCAAGGTTTTTCACACCTGGAAGTCCTGAACACCAACAGAACGCTCTGTAACTAAGCCGATGACTCACTGGTGCGCGAATATGCTCGCACCTGGAAGTGCAACTCACTAGCCTTCAGGCAGATGACATTTTAGGTGCGCAAGGTTTTTCACACCTGGAAGAGCGGGGGCCTATGGTTTATGGGGCAGAAAACGTACGGCAAAAGCTCCTTGTCAGCCGCTCCTTCTCAAGGCTTAAGGCGATGTCTGAATATTCTAGAGCGACATCAGGAAGAGGATGACCTTCTTGACACCTTGGCGGATAGCCTCAAGTGCCTTGCTGATCTGGTTACGTACGGTGTTCTCGGAAAGGCCGAGCGACTGAGCGATCTCGCTATACTTCATCCCGTCGCGGCGGCTCATCAGGAATATTCTCCTCCTTTTGGCCGGAAGGCGGTCAATGGCCGACCAGATCCGCGCCTCTTTAACGGAATTGTCCACGGCCTCATCATCGGAAATCGCCACGTCATCCTCAACCGGAAGTATCTCATTCTCAAGGCTGTCCAGCGACACATCCTGCCGTTGCCTCCTGATGGCATCAATGCACCGATTCCTCACAGCAGTGTAAAGATAAGCCCTCGGACTATCAATCCCGTCACTCGCCGCCTGCTTCATCCAATATGCCGTGAAAGCCTCCTGTACCAGATCCTCGATCAGATCCTTGTCCTTGAGATAGTGCAGCGCATAGACACACAAAGGCCTGTAGTAAAGCCTGAACAAAGAATCTATGTCCGCTGTCCGCACCATAACACCGCAAAGTTAACCACTCCCTGGCATATTGCCAAATTCTCGTCCACACAAGGCAAAACAAGGCAAGAACTCGGGCACAATGCAAAAGTGCCTCCTCAACAATTGAGTAAGTACTTAGAAAACAGCCACTCATAAACATTTTCAAAGCTTTATCGACAAAATTATAACTTCGGTTATTATAATCACAGTTATAATTTTCCGTGCAAGTACTGAAAACAAATGACATTCAAAGACATAGACAATATGGAAAAAAATATTTCGAACCGGAATCAACTTTGGCACGGAAATGGCATAAAAGTGTAATCGACATAAATATTTTTACTCATAAACCAAAAACTGACTCAATAGTTATTTCATAAGTATTGAATAAGATTAGCCGAAGCCGGGTGAGAACCTCGCTTCGGTTTTTGCTTTATTTCTCGGGATAAAGGAGGTAAGGCGTGCGGCGGGACTTGAAGTTTTCGACATCGGAGGCCCAACGGGCGGAGATCTCGGCGGCGGAGGAACCGTTCCCTATCATCGAGCGGAACCAGTCCACACCGGCGAGAAGTTCAAAGAAGTTGTTCTTACCGAAGAACTTATCGCCCATATTCAGATTGCGGTAAGCATCGATTACATATTCAAGATTGATCTTTTCCGCCCAAATGTCGCGGAGCGGCTTGCGGCGAAGGTCAACGCCGTGGCACTCCTCATCCAGGAACTGCGGGCTTTTCGCGCCGGGGATGCTTCGAGGCACAAAGGAGAAGGAATATCCCGTCATCGCCGGATGCCCGTAGGTCTCAAACGGGAACTGCGTGCCGCGGCCGAGGCTGACCACCGTACCCTCGAAGTAGCAGGTTGATGAATATAGGTACACGGCCCTCATGTCCTTAATGTTCGGGGAAGGCGGCAGGATAAGGCTGTAGCGGGTGTTATGGGTGTAATTCAGGCACGGAATCACAGTCAGGTCGCAGGTACCGTTCTCCAGCCATTTCTCGCCGTTGATCATCAGCGCCAACTCACCGAGCGTCATTCCGTGAACAGTCGTGATCGGCAGCCAACCGACACCGGACTTGAATTTCATATCCAGAACAGGACCGTCAACATAGAAGCCGTTCGGGTTCGGGCGGTCAAGAATGACGACCTGTTTCCCGTCTCTGGCGCAGGCCTCCATCAGATGATGCATTGTGATATAATAGGTATAGTACCTAAGGCCTACATCCTGAATATCAATCACAAGGACATCAAACTTATCGGTTTTCTCCTTGCTCGGAATCCGTGAGCCTTTCTCGTAAAGCGACAGGATCTCCACTCCGGTTTTCTCGTCCACACTGCTGCTGACGTGCTCTCCGGCATCGGCGTTGCCACGGAAGCCGTGCTCCGGAGAGAAGATTGCCTTGACATCTACTCCTTTTTCGATCAAGGCATCAACAATGTGCTGACCGTACTCAATCTTTCCGCCAGGGACGGAAGGTTCGGTGAACGGGATCAAGGAAATCTCATCAACTCTCTTTCGAGGAAAGCACCCGCCATATTCAGCAAGAGCGTCTGCCAACTTGGAGCCGGTCACCTTGTCTCCGACTATACCCGTCTGATTGCTGAACACCGCAACCCGCTTCCCTTGCAGCAGCGGCTGGTACTCCTCGAACCTCTCGTCACCAAGCACTACTCTTTTTGAATATGTCCGTGCGGCAAGCACGTCAGTTAAAGATATCGCTATTATTGTAATAATCAAGAATTTAAGATTGTGTCCCATAATCATTGGCCATTTTCTGGTTCAAGATACGAAATTTCGCAAAGAAGACACAAAAAAGATTTGATTAAAGACCGGTGGATTACTGCATCGAACCACCGACGAGGTCGAGGATCTCGGAGGTGATCTTTTGCTGACGGCCCTTGTTATATTCAAGAGTGAGTTCCTGAAGGAGGTCGTTGCCGTTGTCGGTGGCAAGCTGCATAGCTACGGTGCGGGCGGCGTGCTCGGCGGCGGCGCTGTCCAGCAGGGTGGTGAATATGCGAAGGCGGATTACCTTCGGGAGGAGGGTGGCTATCAGCTCCTCCTTGGATGGCTCTACGATCAGGTCTTCCGTGGTTGGTGAGCCCTGTCGAACCACCGGTGCTCCGACAGGCTCAGCGCCCCTGTTCGTGTCGGATTCAGAGGCGGAATCTGCGATCTTTCCGGCCTGAAGGTCAGCGGTGGCATCAGCCAAAGACAGGGGCAGGTAAGTCTGCCGGGTTGTCGGCTGGGAAGATGTTGATTTATAGTGATTATAAACCAGCTCCACCTTGTCGAACCGACCGGAGACAAATCCGTCCAGCAGTTCCTGAGCCAAAGCCGATGCCGCCTCATAAGACGGCGAGTCAGACATCTTCGTGAAGTCTGCCGGACTCGGGAATCCCAGTTTTCTCATCGCTTCCGCCATCTTGCGGCCAACCGAATAGACCACAATGTCGGAATCACGGAGACCCGAGGCACGGTATTCATTGATCACCGCCGTGGCCTCCCGGATGGCGTTGGAATTGAACGCGCCGCACAGCGAAGAGTTGGATGCGAAGGCGACAATCGCAACCTTTCGCACCTCACGCTGAGCCATCAATGAATATGCCCCGTCCATCCCCGCCAGATCGTGCCGGTTCGACAGGCTCAACCGATCACCACTCTGGTCAAATCCACGTTCAGCTGATCCTGAGCCACGTACGGAACCATCTTCCGAAGCCGCGGCGGAAATATTCATTGCCCCCATCAAATCAAGAAGCATCGAATACAGTCGCCTCTCGTACGGAAGCATGTTCTGAATCGCCATCTGCGCTTTCTGCAACTTCGCGGAGGCGACCATCTTCATCGCCGAGGTGATCGCCAGAGTGCTGCTGATGGAATTGATCCTGCCTTTTATCTCCTTCAGTGACGGCATATTCTTCTACAACTAATTGAACTTCTTGACTTTCATCTTCCTTTTGCCGGAATCTATAAGAATTGACCTCACCACGCCGGAAGCCACATCCTCGATCACGGTGAACAGTTCCGGATCCACCTTCCCCGCCGACAGTTTGTCAAGTACATCGGTCTGATGGGTGGCCCTCATCCGCTCAAGGAACAGGACATCGAACTCATGCACCTGATCCAGGCTGATGTCCTTCATCAAGCCGTGGGTGCCGCAATAAAGGACGGCTACCTCCTCACCGACAGGCATCGGAGAGTACTGCGGCTGGATCAGCTGCTGATTGTTCTTGCGGCCCTTGTCCAGAACCATTTCCGTCACCTTGTCCACATCCGATGAATATTTCGAGAATGACTCCAGCTCGTTGAACTGCGCCTGCTCGATCTTCAGGGTTCCGGCCACCCTCTTCATCGACTTGACCTGAGCGGAGCCGCCGACACGGGACACAGAGATGCCCACATTGATGGCCGGACGCTGGCCTTGGTTGAACAGATCGGTCTCAAGGTAGATTTGACCGTCGGTGATGGAGATCACGTTGGTCGGAATGTAGGCGGACACGTCGCCGGCCTGTGTCTCGATGATCGGAAGGGCTGTCAGCGAGCCGCCGGCCTTGACCTTGCCCTTCAACGAATCCGGAAGGTCGTTCATCTGCTCGGCGACTTCCTGCTGGTCAATGATCTTGGCAGCCCTCTCAAGAAGCCTTGAGTGAAGGTAGAACACATCACCCGGATAGGCCTCACGTCCTGAAGGTCGGCGAAGGATCAGGGAAACCTCACGGTAGGCCACCGCCTGTTTGGAAAGGTCGTCATAGACAACGAGGGCGGCGCGGCCGGTGTCACGGAAATATTCCCCAACAGCGGCTCCGGCGAACGGTGCGAAATATTGCAGGGCGGCTGGATCGGCGGCGGTGGCAGCGATGACAACCGTGTAGTCCATCGCGCCTTTCGAGCGGAGCGTCTCCACGATGTTGGCCACGGTGGAACCCTTCTGTCCGATCGCCACATAGATGCAATAGACAGGATGCCCGGCCTCGTAGTTGGCGCGCTGGTTGATGATCGTGTCGATGGCTATGGCGGTCTTGCCGGTCTGACGGTCGCCGATGATGAGTTCCCTCTGGCCACGGCCGATCGGGATCATCGAGTCGATCGCCATGATTCCGGTCTGGAGAGGCTCGGTGACGGGCTGACGGAATATTACACCGGGAGCCTTGCGCTCCAGCGGCATCTCCGTCAGGTCTCCTTCGACCTTGCCGAGTCCGTCAAGCGGAACGCCAAGCGGATCGACCACTCTTCCGAGCATCTGCTCGCCGACCTTGATGGAGGCGATCCGGCCGGTTCTGCGGACGGTCATTCCTTCCTTGACCTCATCGGTAGGGCCGAGAAGCACGGCACCGACATTGTCCTGTTCCAGGTTCATCACAACGCCCATCACACCGCTCTCGAATTCGAGCAGTTCTCCGGCCTCGGCGTTGGTCAGGCCGTACATTCTGGCCACACCATCGCTGACCTGAAGGACTTTGCCGATTTCCTCGAACCGGAGGGAGGTGTCGATGTCTTTCAGCTGTTCCAGAAGCACCTGGGAGATTTCACTTGGTTTTATGTTGTCCATACTAAACTATTCTTCTGTTCTTTTCTATGAATTGACGCCGGATGAAATCGAGCTGGCGGGAGACGCTAGCGTCCAGGACGGTGTCCTCGACCTCGAATACGAAGCCGCCTATGAGGGACGGGTTGACTTCGGTTTTCAGGATCAGCCTGCAACCGGTCTGTTTCTCGACCAAATCACGGAGACGGGACTCCAATGCCGGTCGCTGAGCTTGTCGAAGCGACCCTTCGACAGGCACAGGGTCCGAAGGAGTTGGCTCAGGGTCCAGCAGTGCCGGATCAGCGACCACAAGCCGCGCGCGCTTGATGTGCCGTGAGCGGTAATATTCAGTGACGAAGGTGGTCAGAACCAGCCTTACATCACCGATGCGGCCGTTACGTATCAAGAGTTCGAGGAATTTATGCAGTTCCTGAGCCATCGAATCTTTCAATGAAGCCTCAAAAAGCGAGATTTTCTGAACCGCCGCAACCGCAGGATCATCCACGGCACGCCGGAAATCAGGCACTTCGTCAAGAGCCTTCTCAATGACCTGCACCTGGGCCGCGACCAACTCACCGGAGCCGGTCTCTTCGACCAGCTTCAGAAGTGCGGTGGCGTAACGTGTCGCGATAATTCCTGTGTTCATAGCATCAATTCTTCAAGTCCTTAGACGAGGAAACCTCATCCACAAGCCTATCAACCAGAGCCGACTGCTCAGCACCATCCGAAAGGCTCGCCTTCAGCACCTTCTCGGCGACGCTGACCGAAAGAAGCGCGACCTCCTTGCGGACATCCCGCAAAGCGCTCTCCTTCTCGGCGGCGATCTGGATCCTGGCCTGATCCAGGATCCTTGAAGCCTCGGCGCGGGCCTGATCCTTGGCCTGCTCGACAATGCTGTCCCTCGAAGCGGAAGCCTCCTTCAGAATCCGGCTCTGCTCCTGCCTGGCCTCCTCGATCATCCGGGACTGTTCCTCGGCAAGGTTGCGAAGCCTCTCCTCCGCCTCCTTGGCCGCCTTGATGGATTCACCTATCCTCTGCGCCCTCTTCTCGACCGAGCCGGTGATCATAGGGAAGCCCCACTTCGCCAGCACGAAGAAGACGATGCCGAAGATCAGCGTCATCCAGACAAGCAATCCGAAATCAGGAGTGATGAGTGACATTGACTATTTCGCGATAAGACAAACAACAATGGCGAACAGACAGGCACCCTCGATCAGGGCGCTGACGATGATGGCCGTCATCCTGTAGTGGTCAGCCTTCTCCGGCTGGCGCGCGCCGGCCTCAAGGGAAGCCGTACCGATCTTACCGATACCGAAAGCGGCGGCGAAAGCAGCCAAGGCAGCACCAATAGTAGCACCTACTCTACCCAGAGAGAGAGCTTGAAGCAAAATTGTAGAAAGTAACATAATTCTATGATTTTAAATTGTTTATTCTGAATATTCCTATTTATTCCGTCGCCTCCGGCTTCTGCCGCGACAGCCCGATGAAGACAGCCGACAGCATCGTGAACACATAGGCCTGGATGAAGGCGACAAGCAGTTCCAGGCAGTCCATGAACACTCCCAGAAGCACAGCCACCACGGTGAGGCTGCCGTTCAGGGCCGCCCCAAGCTCAGCGGTGAGGAAGATCACGGCCACGACTCCAAGGATCATGAAGTGTCCTGCGAGGATGTTGGCGAAAAGCCTGACCATCAAGCTGAAAGGCTTGGTGAACATCCCGATGATCTCAATCACCGGCATCAGCGGCAGCGGCACCTTCAGCCAAGTCGGAACCTCCGGCCAAAGGATGTCCTTCCAGTAATGCTTGTTACCGAATATGTTGACGGTGAAGAAGGTGAACATCGCCAGCACGAGCGTCACGGCGATGTTGCCGGTGATGTTCGCTCCGCCGGGGAAGAATGGCACAATCCCCATCAGGTTGTTTATGAATATGAAGAAGAACGCTGTCAGAAGGTAAGGCGAATAGCGTCTGTAGTCCTCGCCGACGCAGGCCTTGATGACATCATCCTCGACCATGGTCACGAGCATCTCCATCACGCCGACCCCGCCTTTCGGAGCCTCCTCGCGCGCGTCGTGCCTCCTGTACCACCGGGCCGTTCCCAGCACGATGAACAGCAGCAGGGCGCAGTTGATCAGCAATCCCAACACGTTCTTGGTGATCGAGAAGTCCCACGGCCTGACCTCGGAGCCGTCGGCGGCCAGCTCGACGATCTTGTTCTCGTATTTGCTTCCGGCGGGAGCGATGTGGAACCCTTCATATTCCCCGTGCTCCAGATGCCTGGAGCTGAAGACATGAAGACCGCCGCCGGTCTTGCTCACGACGATCACCGGCAGCGGGATGCTGACCGGATGACCCTTCACCGTGGTGATGTGCCACTCGTAGGAGTCGCGGACGTGACCGTAGAGGTACTCGTCCATGTCGAATGTCTTGACGGCTGGCGAGTCCTGCCGAACTTCCGCCGCTTCGACATACTCAGCGACCGGAGAGGACAACTCCGCACCCAGCGGGAGCGGGAGCAAAAGGCAAATGAATATGTAGATCCACTTTCTCATCACAGTTCCACGCAAGCGACAACACGGTTGTCATTGATTTCCACAAAGCCGGAGGCGATGTCCAGACCATCCGTCCTCTCACCGCTGCGATAGAAGATCCTCCCCCGCTCCAGCGAAGAGATCAGCGCCGCATGATCCCTCAGGACCACAAAACGCCCCTTCGACCCCGGCAGTTCCACGGAATCAACCGTCGCGCGCACCAAAGTCCTCTCGGGTGAGATGACCTCAAGAACAATCACCGATGATTTCTCAGACATATTCGTACTCCTCCATATCTGACATATTCCTACTTGGCGTTCGCCAGGATCGCCTCGCCCTTCTTGATCGCCTCTTCGAGGGTTCCAACATTGAGGAACGCCTGCTCCGGCAGGTAATCGACCTCGCCGTCAAGGATCCTGCGGAAGCCGTCGATGGTGTCCTGGATGTCCACCATCACTCCCGGCACGCCCGTGAACTGCTCCGCCACAGCGAACGGCTGCGACAGGAACCTCTGCACACGACGCGCCCGGTTCACCGTCAGTTTGTCCTCGTCCGAAAGCTCGTCCATGCCGAGGATGGCGATGATGTCCTGAAGCTCCTTGTTCCTCTGGAGGATCTGCTTGACCCTCTGGGCGGTGTCGTAGTGATCCTGCCCGACGATGTTCGGATCGAGGATTCTGGAAGTGGACTCCAGCGGATCCACGGCCGGGTATATTCCTAACTCAGTGATCTTTCTGCTCAGCACGGTGGTCGCGTCGAGGTGCGAGAAGGTGGTCGCCGGAGCCGGGTCGGTCAAGTCGTCCGCCGGCACATATACAGCCTGCACCGAAGTGATCGAGCCGTTCTTCGTCGAGGTGATGCGCTCCTGCATCTGGCCCATCTCCGTCGCGAGCGTAGGCTGGTAGCCCACAGCCGAAGGCATACGGCCCAGAAGGGCTGACACCTCGGATCCCGCCTGGGTGAACCTGAAGATGTTGTCGATGAAGAAGAGGATGTCCCTCGGGCCGTCCCCCTTGTCGCTGTCACGGAAAGACTCGGCAAGAGTCAGGCCGGAAAGGGCCACCGACGAACGCGCTCCCGGCGGTTCGTTCATCTGGCCGAAGACCATCGCCACCTGCGACTTCTCCAGCTCGTTCCTGTCAACCTTGGACAGATCCCAGTGACCTTCCTCCATCGACTTCAGGAACTCCTCACCGTACTTGATCACCCCGGACTCGATCATCTCGCGGAGAAGATCGTTACCCTCCCTGGTACGCTCCCCCACTCCGGCGAAGATCGAGAAACCGTTGTGCTTCTTGGCGATGTTGTTGATCAGCTCCTTGATCAGCACGGTCTTACCCACACCGGCTCCACCGAAAAGACCGATCTTTCCGCCCTTCAGATAAGGCTCCAGAAGGTCGATGACCTTGATGCCGGTGTAAAGCACCTCCTGCGAGGTCTTCAAGTCCTCGAATTTAGGAGGCTCCCTATGAATAGGCAAGGTGTTGTCCTCGCTCAGGTCTCCCAGTCCGTCGATCGCGTCCCCGACAACATTCATCACACGGCCCCTGATCTGAGCGCCGGTCGGCATCGAGATCGGAGCGTGCGTGTTGACCGCCTTCATCCCTCGCCTCAGACCGTCGGTGGAGTCCATCGCCACGCATCTGACCGTGTCCTCGCCGATGTGCTGCTGCACCTCGATGACCAAGGGCTTCCTGCCCTCGCCTCTGTCCACATCCAACGCATCATGGATGCGGGGAAGCTGCGTCTGATCAGACTCCACATCGAAATGGACATCCACCACAGGCCCGATGACCTGCGAAATGTACCCTATGTTCTTATTTTCTGCCATCTTTGAATATGGTTGTTAACTTGTCGTTCAAACGACGTAATCCACTTAATGAAAAATTTGCGCCAAGTTAGTCAAAATCATCCAAAAAGACAAAAAGCCTATCCGATCTCGACACCAAAACCGCCTTTTTTCAGACTTTTTGACACCAAAGGCCGAGACCAATCCCTTAACACACAAAAAGGCCGGGAAACAACCCAGCCTTTTCTATCTGATAATCTGTCAAGACTATTTCACGAGGCAGACAGCCACACGGTTCTCCTCAGGAGTCTCGAAAGGATTAACGGTGTCACCGAAGTACTCAGTGATGATCCTGTCCTTGTCGATGCCGGCGGCAACGATGGCCGCAGCGACAACCTCAGCCCTCTTCTCTGAGAGGAACTTGTTTCTCTTGGCGGTACCTGTGGCCTTGTCGGCATAGCCGGAAACGCGGACCTTGGTGTCAGGGTTGGCCTTGAGAGCCTCGACAACCTCGTCGATCTTGAGCTGCTCGCTCTCACGGATGTCCCACTTGTTGATCACGAAGAGGACGTTGCGTGTGAGAGACTCGAAAGCAGGCACAACCTCAACCTTCTCCTCCACAACTGGTTCTGGTTCAGGTTCAGGCCTTACGACAGGAGCCGGTGCAGGTACCGGAGCCGGAGCGACCGGCTTGGCCTTGCCGAAGCTGAAAGTAAGACCGGCGACAGCCTTGATCTGGAAATCAGCCTTTGAGCCCTTCTTTGAGTTGAAGTGGTCATTCAGGAAGCTGCAGTTGCCTTCGAGGTTGAGGGCGATGACATCAGTGAGTCTGATGTTGAGACCGGCACCTGTTCTGAAAGCAGGTGAGATCTTGTTGTCCTCCCAGAGGTAACCACTGCGGAACTGATCCTTAACCTTTACGGCATCGTCGTTGTTGAATGCGTAGTTGACACCTACACCACCGAAGATGTAAGGATTCAGGGTTCTGTCGAACTTATAGCCTGCGAAGATGGACGCGACATCGATCATGAGGTCAGCCGCACCCTCGACATAGTTGAACTTGTAGACTGTGGTAGGGCCATTCACGGCACCCTTAGCCTGCCAGCCGTTGACATTGAGCCTTGCTCCGAAAACCGGAGAGAACTGATAGCCGAATGAGACAGCTGCCGAAGGCGAGATAAGGTCAGAGAATGAGGTCTCACCGATAGTGTGAGCCGCACCACCCTGAAGCTGCATAAACCAATAAGGGTTAAAGTCCTTCTTCTGTGCGTTAGCAACGGACAGAGAAGCCACAAGCACCATGCTTGCGAGAATAGTCAATATACGTTTCATGATGTTAATGAATAATATTTGCACATTTATCATTGCGAAAATAGCACATTTTTTCCAAAAAGCAAAATATATAATGATGTAATACCTCAATTAAGAGCCAACAATCGCTGTCAGATCATACTGAAGCAATGGTTTGGAAAACAATCACCCCCTCAAGAAGCACAAATCAAGACCGTCTCAACGCCCTCGTGACACATCAACCTTAGTGGCATACAAACGCATCCGATAACGATCTGGCGAAGTGTTCGTGTGGAAATAAACCCAAGAGGTAAAAAGACCGCTGGACTTAGAGGTGGCATCGAGCGTAACCTTGAATGAGCCTTTCTTGCCTGGTGCGATTGGTTTTTTCGGCAAGGCAACCTTGACGCAGGCGCAATCCGGACTTGAACTGTAAAAGTAGAGCTTGGCACTCCCTGTGTTGGTGAACGAGAACTCCTTAGTGACAACGCAACTGTCCGACGGAAAGTTCCCCATGTCAAGGACACTTGAGTCAAAACGGATCGAGGTGACATCCTGGCCATAGGAGAAAATGGCTGACAACGCCAGGACAAAAGAAAAAAGGATTCTTGTGAACATGATCATTAAAAAGAAAGGAGGGATGCTTGTCCGCACCCCTCCATACTTTAGTTAAGATTGAATAATCAATTACTGTGTCAGATTCTTCTAGTTGTTTGTCGCTGTCTTCTTAACCGGAATGATGATCCAGTCAGTCTTGATGACACCCCAACCGTACTTAACGTCAGCCTTGATTCTGATGTTGAAGCCTTTAGTAACAACCGTACTGTTGTTCAAGTAAGTCAAGAATCCATGGTCTGAAGCATTCTCTGCAGGCAGATCTACAACCTTAATGTGGCCTGTGCCTTGTGGATAGTCTGCAAAGATTTGATTACCAGCAGGGCACTGCGTCAGGATGATCGTTTCCGGAACGGCGGCATAAGTACCGTTAAGGTCGCACTCTGCGTTCTCAAGATCGAACTCAACCTCAAACGGTCCATAGTAGCCCCAATAGTTGGCATACTCAGAGAAGTATCTTCCTCTCCAATCGTAAGGATTGATCACATCGGCAATGTCAATGTAAGAGCCATCCTCACCGAAGTCAACACCATCCTCAAAGCTATCAGCAGACTCACCCTTCACATAAACAGGTCTCTTAACAAGAGCATCGAAGTGATCCTTACCATTGAAGGTAATGCTGATCTCTCTTCCCTCATGTACCTGATCGCAGATATAGCCCTTAGCTCCAATCTTGACAATCATCTCGCCAGTGTTGAGAAGAATCTTGGCGACCTCACTTCTCTTATTATACGTGAATAGCTCATAAGGAGGTTCAGAGTTGTCATTCTGGATTTCAGCAATAAGCTCTGATACTCCACCTCCAATCGATGCATAAAGCTCTGTGTCGCGATAACCCTTAACTTCGAATTTAACAAGCTTGCCATCAACCTTGAAGTCCTTAGGCATATCCTTCCCGCAGAAGAAGTACTCAAGACCCTTAATATCGGTGTTTGTAAGCTTAACCCTACCATTCTCAGTAACGAAGGAAGCGTTGATATTGTTCTCGAACAGGCAACCAGAAGGATCGTTCTCCTCAAGTTCCGGCACATTAACGTTGTAGTATGTCAGAGTATGATCACTGTTCCAGTACTCGTCAATGTACTCATTTGTGGTGATGTTGTAAGTCCTGAACGCAGCGAGGTCAGCAACGGTAGCCGTAAGCTTAATCCTAACAGCAAGCTTAGGATTGGCTTCACTGTAGTACTTGCAGATGTGGGTCACAGTCTCACCAGCCTTGAGAGCGAAGATTTCATCTTCTGTGAGCTGCCATTCGATAACATGAGTAGCCTCAGTCTGGTTGTTTACCTTGTCAGCAGTGTGGCCTACATTCTCCTTATCATTGGCACCAGCCTTCTCTTCGAACTTGTTGTAGAGAGCGTGGAACTGATCCTTGCTGAGTTTCATCTCATTGTAGAGCTTGACGTTCATGTCCTCTACCGTGGTGGTGAGAACACTAACACCATCAGCACAGCTGAATGAGAAGACATTCTTACCATTCTTGTCAACTGGTTTGAGCTCAAATGGAGGAAGCTCAACATCGGCAGGAGACTTGATGAAGATCTTGATGTAAGCAACGGCAACTTCATTCTCTCCGTGCATTAGGGACACGCGTACAATAGGAGTACGTCCGATAGAGGCTTGTCCATCAGTGCTGAACACCTTCGGAGTGAACATACCGTTCTCAATGGTAGCGAAGTCAGCCTGATCCGTTACAGGAGTACCGATCTTGTAGTTCTTTACAAGCTCGAACTTCCAGTCGAGGCCGAATTCCTTAAGCTCTTCGTTCTTAAACTCATAGCATTCATCATAATTAAGGGCGTGAGCTGCTACGATCGACTTAAGATCAAGTGACTCGTTGTAAACAACAGCGGTGTCACATGTAGCGTGAGCTTCGTCAAGAGTAGTATGACCCTCAGACCAAACAATCTGATTCTTAAGGAAAGCGTCAGCATCTGGTTCAGCGATATAGCGTCTGAAGTGGGCATCTTTCTTATTGATGTTCTTAGCATCCTTAGAGATCGCCTGAGGCCAAGCAATCACCGGAGCCCCAAATTCACCTCTAAAGAGGGTAGCGTAGTCGGAAACGACAACAACATCCTTCTTCTGAGCCCTGAGGGCTACAACGGAGATCAGATTCTCGTTAGCCTCTGTGCCGGTAACTGCGACAGAAACTGTCAGTATACCATCCTTGAAGCTCTTGAATGTCGGAACAACATCGAAATCCTTAGAGGCATTCGCTCTTGTGCTGATGTAAGGAACTTCCTTCTTAACGAAAGAGTAGGTGTAGGTCTCGTCAAGCTTGACATCAGCAGAGTTAACATGATACTCAGCCTCGAATTCAGGGTTGATGTGGGTTGTTGTATTACCAGCAGTCCACTTTTCCCCCTTGGTATTAGCGGCCGCTACAATAAGATCATTGTAGCGCATAGACACGAACTTCATACCTTCAACACCGTCAACGTAGCACTGAGGCACGAAAACGAGGGAAGAGAGAGCCTTCTCAAGGTCGAACTCGAAGTCCTCATACTCACCTTTTGCATTCTTCACGTTGTGAAGGATGAGTTTGCCGTCCTTAAGCTCAGCAGTGATGGTACCAACAGGGAACACGGTGAGGTCGGTCTTCACACCCTCTGCATCCTTGCTCTCATAGTAGTACCAGAAACCGTCAGCGTTAGGCTTGTAGAAACCGCCGTCCTTGCCGTCCTTACCAGGAGCACCAGGAGCGCCAGGAGCGCCATCCTTACCATTAGTGATGGTGTAGGTCTTACCATCACTTGTAGTGATCACGAGACCGTCATCAGTGGCGGTCACGCCAGTGATAACACATCCAGCATTGATCTTCGACTGAAGATCCTTGATGGTGGACGCAAGCTGGGAGTTCTCCTCCTTCAGCTTGTTGATGTCATCATCGTAGTCCGTACAAGATACGGCTACACCCGCGAAGCCCAAGACAAGGGCTCCAGCGAGGAACAAGTTTTTAATTTTTTTGTTCATAGCTAAAAAACAAAATTGAAATAAATAAAACGTATAATTGTTACTCATAGTAATAAATATGTTTTGCGGCCCCCACAAGGGGGTACTCCATAACACAATGACAAATATATGGGTTTAATTTTTCATAAGCAAGATTTTTCATAAAGAAATTGCCGAAAAACCGAAAAAAAAGCATTTGTCACTATGAGTGACATCCCATTTCTCACGGGAATCCACGTCACAAGCTTCCGGAACGGACATATTCATAAGCAAAACCCCGCCTCCGACATGCACTTTGCATGCGAAAGCAGGGGAAAGCAGTCGTTATGGTCGGGATGCCGGATGCTTCTGCCGCCCTCAGCGGCCGTAAGGGCTTAAAGATATATACCTAATTAATATAATTACAGCGGACGCTCAGTCCTTCAAGCACCCAATAGGAACAATCTTGACCCCATCAGGCCTTGTGTACGCCATTTGGCCACCTGTGATGATCATAAGCAGATCCGGCTCTCTCAGCGGGTTCTGCATCTCAGATTCGTTGTGTGTTTTTATCAGCCGCTTAAGTTCAAGCAGATGTGCCGCACCGTCCTCAATCTCGCGGCTGCCGAGTTTGCACTCAATCAAGGCATAGCGTCCGTCCGAAAGATGCAACACGACATCCGCCTCAAGTCCGTACCTGTCCCGGTAATACGAAAGGTGGCTATCTTGATCCATCGTGTAAATCCGAAGATCACGTATGCACATCTGCTCGAACAGGAACCCAAATGTCTTCAATTGTGTCATCAAGATATCCGGAGACAACCCCAAAGCGGCGACCGCGACAGACGGATCACAGAACGATCTTTTAGGGGTACTTCTGATGTTTGATTTACTCCTTATCGCCGGACACCATGCACCTATGTCCTGAATGACAAACAATTTTTCCAAAGCCTTGACATAATCATCAAACGTGTCCGAAGAGCAGCTTACCTCACCGGAAGAAGTGACATCCGAAAGCATTGATGTCTTTTTGACAATCGTTGAGATGTTACGGGCGTATGAACGCATTATCATCGCGGCAGTCTTCTCGTCACGCTGAACTCCATCTATTCTGGAAATATCCTCCGAGCAGACACTTTTCATATAATTCTTGGCAACAAGCAACCGGGCCTTGTTTTTTACAGGAAGAAGCGATGCTGGCCATCCACCACGGCACGCCGCAAGAATCAATTCCTCGACAGACAGTTTTGAAGTTCTACCGTCAATATCATATTCCGGGTCATTAAATAGTTCACCGACAGAGACCTGCCCTGTCGACTCCTTTGACTCCCATAAACTCATAGGGAGCATTTTCATCTTTGCGATCCTGCCTGTCCCCGAATGTCTGGTCTCTTCTTTTTTCACCCTATTGGAGCCAGTAAGGATGAACTGTCCCGGGACACCACCTCTTTTATCGCATACTGTTCGTACCGCATCCCAGATTACAGGCGCATCCTGCCATTCGTCAATCAAACGTGGAGTGTCGCCCATCAGAAGAAGCGATGGCTTGGAAGCCGCCGTCGCCAGATATTCATCCCTCATGTCAACATCCTGCAAACTAATGGAGCTGTTAGCAATTTGGCTGCATGTCGTGGTTTTTCCGCACCATTTCGGCCCCTCAACAAGCACCGCGCCCGAGGCTTGAAGGTTGTCTTGCAATATACGATCAGCGATTCTCTTGAGATATTCCATACTAAATTTTCATTTATTTGCCAAAGTTATGAAAATTAACGTAAAAGCACAAAGCAATCGGTGTTTTCGTGGCATTTCAATCGGTGTTTTCGTGGCGTTTTAATCGGTGTTTTCGTTGGTATATTCTCTGCCAAGCATAGTTTTCATATTTGGCAACAATTCGTTATATTTGAATGGACTTGCGCATAATGACACAACCGATTCGGCAGTCCTGCTGCAATGTCCGTAAAGAGCCGAATCCAAAAACATAGGCAAATGAGAAAAATTGCTGTTATTGAATATCTTCTGTCCAGTGTTCTGCTGTTGACTGTTCAGACACTGCCGATAGGAGTCATCTCTTCCGCAGCGGCACAAGGCCAAAGTGTGGTGGTGGACAAAACGCTGACTTTCGAGAACAAGGTGCACGACTTCGGAAAGTTCGCCGAGAGCGGAGGACCACAAACCTGCATATTCAAGTACAGAAACAACACCAACGTGGCGATTGTCATACAAAAGGTAATCGTATCGTGCGGCTGCACGCAGGTGACATGGTCGGGAAAACCGACAAAACCTGGAGAGAACGGCGAGATAAAGGTACTGTTCTCCAATCAGATAGGATCTGGCCACTTCGACAAGACCATCGCCGTGTACGTTTCCTCGAGTCCAAACCAGATCATCCTCAGGGTCAGAGGGGAGGTCTTGGAGGCGGAGGAAAAAGGAGAAGCCACTTCACCGGCCCCATAAAGAGCCTTGGCGAAATGGCTTGACCAGTCACAGAGTCCGGCTTCTACTTCTTGCCGATTCTCACTTTGGCCTTGATGACCTCACCCTCACTTGTCACGACAGCTTTCCTCGCGGTGTCGAAAACAGCCCCGTCAGGGATGGTGATGGCGCATCCTTCAGCCAGAGCAATTCCTCCAATGTCCACAATCGAACCTTCGGCTCCCTCAGCCGACAGTTCTCCTGCGGCATCGGAGAGTTCCAAGTAGGCATTGTACGCCTTTCCGCCTACAATGCCCCATTTACCTTTGACATTGACTGTGGCCTTGGCGACATTGAACCTTGAGTCCATGGCGGTCAAGGACAAACCGCACCCCTCACTTTCCAGATTCAGCACACCGCCACCGATTATCGTGACAGACCCAGACACGGACATCGCCGGAGCCTTTGAGACCACGGAGCACGTGCCGCTGACGTAAATCTTCAGTCCGTCAATACGGGAATCCAACCCGATTGTGGTCTCGTCGGACAACTGGATTGTTGCATTGTTCAAAGTCAGCAGGTTGCTGGCGGCGCTGTAGGTAACCGAACCTCCTCCGTGCCAGGCTCCTGTTATGTTGGAGGCGTTCTCGGCGGTCACTCTGACACCGCCTATCCAGAGATCGCAGGAGGATTTCTTCCCTATCACGACCTTCGATGTGACAATCACACCATCCTTGACTATCCCGCGGTTGGTGGCGTCGAACTTCACTCCTTCAGGCGCGGAAATCACACAACCGTCGAGATCCAGAGCGTCAAAGTTAACCACCGAACCCAGAGTACCCGTGGCCGTGACTTCCGTGTCCGCGCCGGTGACCGAGAGGTAAGACAGGCCGTCAACAAGGCCAGACAGGCCTCTGCTGCCGGACGCGTTCACCTTGCAGCCGCTGATCGTAAGTCTGGCACCATTCTCGGCGAGCGCCACTCCGCTGCCCGAGACACTGCTCAGGTTCAAGGTGCCCGCTCCAAGGATGTTCAAGGAACCGGCGGACTCAATAGCCGATCCGGACGAGGAGATGTCGCATTTCCCGTTCACGCGGATTTTGAGATTCTCGATGGAGGACACAATCCCTGCCGCCGAAGAGACAATCTCGGCGTTGGTCAAGGTAAGGGTGTTGGATGCCACCTCATAGGAGACACTGCCTCCCTTCAGCCACGATCCGGTGACGCTGGAGGCGTTGTCAGCGGAGACTTTCTCTCCTCCAATGGAGAGGTCGTACACACTCTTGATCTCCACAAGAGTCTTCACTACATCCTCGCCAACGACTACTGAGCCGGAGAAAGAGTCAAAGACAGCATTCGCGGGTGCGGTGATCTTGCATCCGTCCAGCCCCAAGCCATCAATGTCTGCGATTGAACCCGAGGTTCCCTCGACCGCAAGATAGGTTCTCGTTCCCTCAACCTTAAGATAGCCATCTCCACCCTGAGGGCTGGTGACCCCCCATTTGCCTCTCACCCTGACATCGGTATCCGAGATGGTGACGGAAGAATTAGGCTGCAGCATTATTCCTATCATACCCTCAAGGCGGAGGATTCCCGTGCCTGTTATCCTCATGTCGGCAAGAGCGTTAACAGCGGAAGCGGTGGACTTGATTGAGCAGGTTCCGATGACATTGACTGTCAGTCCGCTCACTTCAGATTTGATGCCTACGTTGTCGAGGGAAGTCTCGATCTCCACTCCTTGAAGTGTAAGGATCTTCGACTCAAAGTCATACGAAACCTTTCCCCTCTTAAGCCAAGCGCCTCCGACACTGGACGCATTGTTGGAGTCAACCAGATTGCCTCCCACCCAGACGTACTTCACTTCTGGCTCAGGTTCATTCTCGGCAACAGGAATACTATATACCGTACCATCCGCCATTGTGAGTATCAAAGTCTTCCCGTCTTCCGAGAGTTTAACGCCAGCGAACAGGCCGGAACCACCAGCGTCACCCTTGTCACCTTTATCGCCTTTATCACCTTTATCTCCTTTCTCCCCTTGCAGTCCAGTCGCCTTGGTTCCCGTTGTAGTCCAGGTCTTTCCACCATCCACCGAGACCTCCCACTCATTTGTGGAGACATTGACGCGCAGCATCGGCACCCCGCCATCGCTACCGGGATCACCCGTATCTCCCTTAAGTCCATCCTTACCGTTGGCGCGCACTTTCTGCCCACCGCACAGAAGCCATTCACCGTTCAACGTCCAATAGTAACAACCATCCGTATCCTGCCTGATCGAGATGTCAGGAGTTCTCCCGTCAACTCCATCCTTGCCATCCACGCCATTCCTGCCATTATAGATCGTTATCGGTGACTGCTTGTTGAAATAAATCGCGTAGCCGCCCTCGACAGGGACGACAGATTTTATGTAGTCGCCCCCCTCCATGGCATTGACAAGGGACATCAGGCTCTTAAGCAGCTCGCCGAACCTGTCGGAGAGTGTCTCCAGGCTTTTGAGGCGCTGTTCGTGTTCCTCGTAGAGTTTACCGAGATTGTTGATCTCATCCTGATAGTCTGAACACGACATCAGCGATGAAAGGGCGAGGAGAGCCGCGGCGGCAAGCATAGCACACTTCTTGAAATATTTCTTCATCGTATTCATTGTAGATTAATAGTATCCATATATAATTTAACATTTCTTATGAGACGAGCCTGAAAAATCAGCCTATTCTCCGTCAGTTTGAATTGAACGATGGTCCCGAATTTCCGCATTTCATCTTCCAAGGTCGAATTTCAATCCGACAAGACAATTAAACTGCCAATCAAAACCACTATCCTTTCCAACTTTTGAATTGAATTCATCCGGGAATATACCTGCGTCCGATTCCAGACAAATGGACAGGCGGCGGGCAAGCCGGAGGTCAAGCTCAAGGCCTCCACGAGCCGCCCAGAAGAATCTTGTTCCAGCCCATAACTTCTCCAAACCTTGGAAATCCGGATTGTTCCTGCGCGCACGGTTGGCTTCTATATTCCTGAAACCCACCGCCGTCCCTCCTCCGGCAAAGAGGTTCACGCTGACAAGGCGACCCTCACGCCAGCCGGCAAGGACAGACGTGACATCCAAGACAATCTCCGCACTGGACCGCACATAGTTCCAGGTGTAGTCGAAACGAGGGTAGTTGTACCGGTTCCTGGCCTGCCAGCCATTGAAGGCGACCCTTGCGCCAAGCAAGCGGCTGAACCTATAACCGACAGACACTTGAGCCGAGGGCGAGAGGAGGTCGGCAAAATCAGCCTCTCCCAACGAAAAGGCTCCTCCACCAAGAATCCGGACATTCCATTCGGGACTGAACGTCCCGGAGACGGAACTAATGGGAAGAATATCCCGTCGGTCATTCTCGTGTGTGACCGCAAACGCACCAGACGCATAGGTAAGCATAAACAGACAAATCAAAACTATCTTTCTCATCATCAGCACTTTCAGTGTATTATTAATATGATGGTCAAGGTCATTGAAGAAAAAATCCCCGGCTCGTTTTCGCAAACCGGGGAAATCGATAGATTAATCAATTATGAACTAATTGCCTTCTGTCCTGTTAACAGAACCATCAACCCAAACAATGAGATCCTTCTGGCTCCACTTGTGGTGGATTCTGACAGGGATCCTAACATTGAAGCTGACAACTGTGGCAGTATTGTTCTTATACCTCAGGAAGTCATAGTTGTAAGCGTCATTCTTAGGCTTGGATGTATGGCCGGCAGGGACAACGTGTCCATTGTCAATACGGGTCATTGTTCCGTCAAGAACCTGGAACTCAACGCCATTGCTGTACGTCTTGAGAGACTTGAACTCACCGGAAAGGTCGGTCTCGATTTCTTCAGGATTAACAGTGATGAGATCCACATTGTAGTACTTGTAGAGGTCAGTCGTCCTATGGGTTCTGAATACATAGTCGCTTGCGGTACCGATAGACCTCCAATCATAGAACTCAACAAGATCGAAGAGGGAAATCGTTGTTCCGTTGTCAACAGCGTCGGTGAATACAGCAGGGCCCTTAGGTTCAACATAAACCGGCTTCAGGAGCTCAACATTGAAGGTATTATCCTTCAGCGGCATATAAGCACCACACTCCTTATTGAAGACAGCCACGCCGAGGTTGACATCAAATGTCGCCTTAAAGAACTTGGCAACTGATTCAGCATCATTGATAGACAAAGACTTCTTACCCTCAGGGAGGTTGATCAGATCCTTAGCGGCCTCAGATTCGCTTGGGATCACGAGCCTTGCCTCGTAATCACGAGAGGCTTCCTCGCCGAACTCAGTACCCTTAGCCAAGTACTCAATCTTTGCGATCACCTCATTGCCGGCCTTCAGGACAGTGTTCTTGTACTCGTACTTGACATTGTCAGTGTAGAGAGAAACGGCTGCCGCAGGTTTTGTGATGTCAACAGTGTTGGCGACAGAAAGCTTATATGTATTTCCGCTCGCGCCCTTGACACTCTTGCCATTGTTGGCCAGGGTGAAGTAATAGACATAACGGAGCTCATTCTGCTTGAATGTCGGGAAGTTAGCAGGAACGTTCCAAGCCATTGATGGAGCGAAAGCATCCGGAACAATAGTGATTGAAGGAGCGTTGTCATTTACACCGAATTCGAAATCAGATAACCAGTTATTGCCAAATGAATGTCCGATGGTTGTCTTTGCGAAGCGCTCGTCAAGGTAAACATTGAAGTCGCAGTTAGCCTCCTTGATGTCAACCTCATTGCCTGGAGCCTCGACATTGCCGTGGAGGTTCCTGAGCTGATCCTTGTCAAGAACATCATTGGCAGGATTGAAACTGTTGTCAGCGTACCAGTACTTAGGTATCTTGTTAGCCATCACGCCCTTAGGGTAAGCGAAGGTAACCTTTACCGGGAGATAGACAGGCTCACGGTTGAAGTTGGTGTTGCCCAGCCCCTTCCTTGGGATGAACTTAATGTACCTTACCTCCTCAACAACAGGATATGTCTTGTCGTTCACACAGTTCACGAAGTCTTCGCGGCTGAGGTAAATACCAAACATGTTGGTCGTCTCGGAATCAGGATCCTTGTATTCAAAGATATGACCAATCTTCTTGTCAGCAAGCTTGAATATAGGCTGATCATAAACGTCTTTCTCTCCCGTAGGAACCCACTGAGCGAACTCAAAGAGAGGATCATTAGGGTCAATCGGCACAGGGAAGTCAGGCAGTTCAAGCACGTGCGAGTACTTCACAGCCTCATAGAGAACATTGAAAGTCTCCTTACCCATGTCAACAGCTTCGTCAAGGACTTTCTGCTCTATGGCGTGCCAAGTGGTTGGCTGGAACTGCTCTGTACACTTGTAGTAGAAGTAGCCCAGGTCGAATACCTTGGTGATGATAGGTCTCTCAGGCTCAACTATGATGAACTTGATGTAACCTTCCTCGACAATCTTGTTGTTGACAGTGTCCTTAAGTTCTACGCGGATAAGCGGAGTTCTGCCGACGATCGACTTCGGAGCGTTCTTACCTACCTTTGTCTCATCCGGCTCGCAGGCAAGAGGATCGGTGTCGCTGTTTGACTTGACACCACAGGCAACGATGTAAGTGCCGTCAGCCCTAGTCTTGAGAAGGCTGTGGTTCTGGGTCTGTTCCGTTCCATTCTCACCAACAGAGTAAGGAACCTGAACGAAATTGAACTTCATTCCAAGATCCTTAAGCTGAGCCTCGGTGCGAGTCTTGATCTCGCGGTCATTCCAAGAACGGCGGGAGTTGAAGATGACATCAGCTTCAACGAGTTTGTTAAGGTTGATACCCACCTCGCTGTCGTACTGAAGTTCAAGAGTGGCCACCATCTGAGCGGCGTCGTGAACCTTATGATAAAGATGCATACCGCCTTCCACCGGAGCCTTGTGAGGATCATCACCATAGCCAAGAAGTTTGCCCGGCTCACTTGTGTTCTGTACGTATTTCTTCTTGGCGGGGTCCCACTTCCAGGAAGAGTACTCATGCTCCGGGTCAATGTAGGTGTACTGCTTGGCAAAAGCGGTATAGGCAAGGCTCTCGAACACCATCTGAGAGGCATAGACAGAAGCCCAGGTCGAGGTGACTGTCTCCTTACCCTCTCCCAACGGAGCGGTAACGGCGAGGTCAGTAATCTTGTTTGGTTTAGCCTCGTGCACATAGAAATCGAATAAGTGTTTTGGACTGTCCTCCTCCTGGGTCATTACCTTCTCACCTTGCATAGTGATGCCGACATGCATGATGCCGTCCTTGATGTCAATGAATCTGGCCGTAGGATTGGCTTCGGCAGGATTGGTCGCATAGTTAGGCACGGAAGCAACTCTTGTCTTCACGAAATCAGGATCCTGAGACACGGTTCCAAGGTTTGCCTGTGTGTAATCGGACACGATCGCAGTTGAAGGATCAAGGCTGTACAGCTTGTCATAAGTAGGGTTAAGGTAAACCGGATTCTCAGCGTGCTTTGTCGTCTCGCCTACGGAATAGGTGTTCTCAACCGTGGTCCAACCATCAGCGGTGTGACGCATGTGGGCATGCTTATTACCTACCTCCTTAGGGCCGATGGCCACCGGCTGGTAAGGAATGTAGATGTACTCCATGGCATTCTGGCCATCGAGAACCATCTCAGGCTTGTAGACAAGAGCCTTAAGATAGGTATTAAGGTCAATCGTAAGAGTACCATCATAACCCTTGACGTTAGTCAGCTTAAGCTGGCCGTCAGTCCAAACAACTCCAATGCGGTCTTCCTCCTTTGGAGCCCACCTCAAGGTGGTCACTTCCTTTGTCTCATTGTCTCCGACAACGGTAACCTTTACCCAGAAACCCTTCTCAGCGCCTTCTGTGCCAGGATAGTAGTAGATGCCAGTGGCATCCTTGCCATCCTCGCCTTTCGGGCCTTGAGGTCCCTGGGGGCCGGTCTCACCTTGGTCACCTTTTTCGCCCTTCTCACCCTGGGCCTTGTACTCGGTCTTGACACCATCAATGTACCAGTAACCATCCGAACCGATTGTCACCACGCTTCCCGGCTTGCCATCCTTACCATCGGCGCCATTGGTACCGTTGGTAATCTCGAATGTCTCGCCGCTGCTCAATGTCACTTTGACACCTTTCGCGCTAGACTCCACATTAGTGATCACAGACCCCTTCTGAATCAGGGCCTGCAACTCCTTAGACACCTTCTCGACTGCACTCACGCGATCGGTAAGGTCGTTGATGTCGCTTTCATAATCCTGACAGGACACGAAAGCACCCGCTGACAGAACCAATGTGGCTCCAAGCAGGAAAGAATTGATCAACTTTTTGTTCATAACAAAAAAATAAAAATGTATAGATTGAACTTAAATGTTTATAGTTATCTAATATACAAGAGCACCCATCGCTCTTCCTTAGTCTCATTGGACATCTAATCCATCGTCATTATCACTCCTAGTGACAAATGCTTTTTTTCCGGTTTTTCGGCAATTTCTTTATGAAAAATCTTGTTTATGAAAAATTAAACCCATATATTTGTCGTTGTGTTATGGAGTACCCCTCGCTGGTGGTCTGTAAACATATTTATTACTAGGAGTGACACCCGTTTTCTCTCGGGAAACACTGACTCAGACCACTGGAACGGACATATTCAATCAGCAGGATCGTGGACTGACATACGGTTTGCATGCCGGAGGTGTCCTTGTTGTTGCCGCCCTCTGCCGGACGCTTTGACGGGGCCAGGCGCTTCGACAGGCTCGGTGGCCGGGTGGAGCATATTCATCAGAAATTGGTCAGGAGGCGAGCGTTACGCATTCTGTCGAGACGGTCGGAGCCACCGAGATAGTGCTCGGTGACCATCAGGCTGGAGTGGCCGAGAGATTCCGAAATGAATGTGAGATCCACGCCCTGACGGAGGAGAACTGTCGCGAAACTATGCCTGGCTGAATAGGTTGTAAATGGAGGGATTCCCAATTCCTCAGCGATCTTCTTCAATGCGTTGTTGCACATGCTTATGACTTTTCGGACGGTATTTGAGATTGACAGCATGTCAGTAGCACCCTCGGCGTAGTCAAAGAGGAGGGTCTCGGGGTTGCCGTCGTAGGGATTGCCCCAGCGATGGAGGATGTCCATCATCTCTGGTGTGATCACAGCACGGATGATCTTGGAGCCTCCATAGGCATGAGCTGTCTTGGAACGAAGGAAGCATATTTCCCCGTCTATTATATTCTTATATTTAAGGAACAGCATATCACGGAAGTTGATGCCGTTGCAAAGGTAGGAGAATAGCCACAGGTCACGGTAGCGCTCTCTGGAAGTCGTGCCTTTATAGGCGACTATTTTACGAATATGGTCGTACGAGAGGGAAAGGCTTCTGGAACTGCCCTTAGGAATGATGTATTTGCCCCGGCCGAACGGGAACAGAGCCTCCTTGACAAGACCGGCGGCGGCAGCTTCGTTCATCACACAGCGCAAGGTTTTCATGTAGATGCTTATCGTGGTTATGGCTTTCTTCTCCTTCCTGAGAAAATTCTCGAAGGCGTTGAACCATGAAACAGATAACTTACTGAACAGAATTTCCTTGCCGGCAAATCTCTCAACGTTTTTCAAGGTTGTACGACATCGGTAATATGAGTTTATCCGTCCCTCAGTGTGAAATATGGCCATCATCGACTCAAGTGCCGCGTTTAACGTCTTATCAACGGGTTTACCCATTCTTGCCTCCAAAGCTTCAAACGAGAAAGTACCTCTTTCAAGCAACGCTTCAACTTCCGAGCTTATCTGATTGAATTTCGAGATGATGTCGGCGTGACAGTCGGGCATCCTCTTGGAATAGGATATTCGCTTCCATTCCGAGGCAGGAAGATCCACGCCTGTTGGATAATACTTTTGGATACGACTGTAAACCACTTCGATCTTGACCGGGAAGACACCTGATTTCTTTGCTCTGCGCCTGTCAAGCACAGCGATGACGGAGACTCCGTCCTTGGTAATTTTTAACATAGCACTAATTATTTATGAGTGAATAATTTGCATACAATTTATATACATGTCCATGCATGATGGTACTACCATACTGAAAATGAATTTATGAGGATGTATGCAATGGAAAGCGTATGTAAACGTGGGTACAAAAAAACAGGCAGGGAGGCAATAGGTTAGTTATGTTCCTTACAAAGTCTTATAAGGTACAAAACAGACGCAACAGTGGGATTGGTACACGAAAGAGGGTTCTGCGGTACAATTCGGGAAAAGGAAAGTTAGGTTGGTAATCTGAGACAGTACCACATGACACGTCAGGGGACACATCCGCCCCTTCACGTCGCCGTGGAGTGCAGAGTCCCATGGACGGCATCACGGGAGTGTGGGATATGTACACAAAAGGAGCCCCGGACGTCATGAGACGTCCGGGGCTCCCCGAGGCACGGCGGCGACCTACTCTCCCAACTGGTGTGTCAGTACCATCGGCGCGCGCGGGCTTAACTGCTCTGTTCGGTATGGGAAGAGGTGGGACCCCGCGGCTAAAGCCACCGCGAATATCACTTGAGAGATCACAGCGAGACAATGACAACTAACTCCTCACATGAAAGATTTCGGGCTATTAGTACGGGTCGGCTGAGGGCCTCGCAGCCCTTGCACCTCCCGCCTATCGACGTCGTAGTCTACAACGACCCTGCAAGGAAGTCTCATCTTGGAGACGGCTTCGCGCTTAGATGCTTTCAGCGCTTATCCTG
>OCHN01000935.1_pt1 | contig 26710 bp, 20 predicted proteins | sample 1538911 | NCBI WGS metagenome assembly OCHN01 (sample SAMN04571736, study PRJEB22368) | human gut metagenome | biome: human gut; material: stool | host: Homo sapiens | place: Luxembourg | collected 2013-01-11 | reverse complement strand
AGTATCAACTCCTTTCAATAATATTCTAGTCTAATATCTTATAAAACTCAATATCTACTTATATGATTTTATAATTTATCTTTAACTGTTAATGACCTCTTTTCTATTTGTGATAGGGTTCTCCCGACATGATCCGGTATCCACGGTAAATTTGCTCTAGCAGGATTACACGCATCAGCTGGTGCGGAAATGTCATTTTTGAAAAACTAAGTGCATAATCCGATTTTTTCAGAACTTCCTTCCCGATCCCTATGGATCCGCCAATCACAAAAATAATGTGACTGGTTCCCTGAATGCCAAGTTTTTCAATTTTCTCTGAAAATTCTTCGGAGGTCAGCTGCTTTCCGCCTATCTCCAGTGTAATAAGATATGCATCCTCACGGATATATTTCAAAAGACGTTCGGCCTCTTTTTGCCGGATCATTTCCTCTGCATTTTCGCTGGCATTGTCCGGTGTCTTTTCATCCGCCACCTCAATGATCTCCAGCTTGCAGTAGCGGCTCAGTCTCTTCGTATATTCCGCGATCGCATCCCGCAGATACTTTTCTTTTATTTTTCCAACCGTCAGTACGGTTATCTTCATCCTGTTTTTTCCTCTCTTTCGCTGTATCAGTCTGTACAGTTATGCCCTTTCATACATATAAAGCTCATGCAGTGCTCTTGTTGCACAGATGTATTTTGCCTGCCCGGTCATCGGATTTTCTTTCTTCGGGAACACGCCGAATACCTGATCAAATTCCAGTCCCTTTGCCATATAGAAAGTCGTTACTGTCACGCCTTTTTCAAAGGTACTGCTGTCCCGGTCAATACAGTTTACCGGAAGTCCACGGTTTGAAAGCATCCTGGTCATTGTATACGCCTCGTCCATCGTCTCCGTCAGAACTGCGGCGGTCTCATATTTATCCATTCCGGCATCTGCCTCACGGATAAGTTCATTTAACAGTTCCTCATCCGAATCAAATGTCTTTTCGGTCACTGGTTTGCCATGACGCTCCAGATATTCCAGATCCTTTTCCCCAGTAAATTTCGCTGCATACTCTGCGATTTCAATGGTATTCCGGTAACTTTTATTCATGATGATCTTGCGGATCGTACGTCCGAAAATCTTCGGCAGGAATGTCAGTACATCCTGCATCTGACTGTCCAGTGTCTGCGCCCGGTCGCCAAGGATCGTCATCCGGCAGGAAAACAGCCGGGACAGTACCACGTACTGCAAATATGAATAATCCTGCATCTCGTCGATCACCAGATGCTTGATATGCTTATGTCTGGTTCCTCCAAGCATTCGGTATTTGAGATAAAGTACCGGAAATACGTCTTCATACTGGAGTTTTCTGTTCTCATACGGAATTTTTGCCAGTGTTTCATACCCACTGTCCTTCAAAAACCAGTTATATATTTTGTAAATATCACGGGTGACATACATCCGGTTGAATTTCTCCCGGATCTCTTCTACCTCATCTTCCGGAAGATTCCGGTTATACAATGTCTCGTATTCATCCACCAGATATTCCATCACCGCATCCATTCTTGCAAGGATCGGAATATCCTGAAATTTGAAATAAAACAGATGGATCAGCTCCTCTTCGGTTTTTTCCAGAGTACGGATCTTAACCGGCTTAAAATCCATCAGCTGATCTTCCAGAACTGCCAGAAAGCCTTCCATCTCTCCGACAAATCCGGCAGACTGCTTCTTCAGATAGCTCTCCCGGATTCCCATCTCCGGAAAATGGATCAGCTTCTCCAGATAATCATAACGGTCCTCACAGTCCGATACGATTCCTTTCAATTCTCTGTACGCAAACAGATCAAAACTCATCTCCTGGATATTTTCTTCTCCAAGCTCTGGCAGAATGTGGGAAATATAATCCGCAAATACGCTGTTCGGTGAAAGGATCAGGATATCCGATGCTTTTAAATTTTTCCTATCGTGATACAAAAGATATGCAATCCGGTGCAGTGCAACGGAGGTTTTCCCACTTCCTGCGGCTCCCTGAATGACCAGAACTTTGTCCTTTACATTCCGAATGATCTCATTCTGTTCTTTCTGGATAGTACGGACAATATTCTTCAGTTGTACATCCCCGTTACTTCCAAGCTCCTGTTTCAGGATCTCATCATCAATCTTGGTGTCACTTTCAAATGCATAAACCATCTTTCCTTTCTTGATCTTATACTGCCATTTGGAAGTAATCTCCCCTTCAATGGTTCCTCCCGGTGCTTCATAAGAAGCCTGTCCTCTGTCATAATCATAAAAAAGACCGCTCACTGGCGCCCTCCAGTCGTAGATCAGTGGCGTCATTCCTGCCTTAGGCGCAAAATTGCCGATTCCGATGTAAAAACTTTCGCTTTCTTCTTCCCCCTCAAAGAGAAAATCCACTCTTCCGAAATATGGGGAGTCGATCATTTTCTTAAGGCGCTGTTTTTTCATCAGACGCTCATTGTTCGCATTAACTTCTCCGAGAAGTGCCTGCTGATTATCATAATTTTCATAACCATACTCATCCATTTCCGTATAGTTTTCCCAATAATAATCATGCATGCTCTCAATCTGTTTTTCTCCTTCAAGAAACGATGCGTTGATCTCGGTAATGCGTGTCTTCAGTTTCTCTTCAACCTCTTCCAGAAACCGAATCTCACTGTTCATTGCGTCGCTGTTACTCATATTCAAACCCTCTCATGATTACATCTTCCAATGATTTGTGCAATCTCTTCCGGCATCTTTGCAATGTAATCTGCACCGGCACTTTGAAGCTCCGCAAGATCTCCGTATCCATACAGGACACCGATCACCTGGATCCCATTCTCCTTTGCACCGTAGATATCATTATTTCTGTCACCGACCATAACGACCTGATCGTAATTCTCCCTTTCTACGCCCAGGTTATCCAACGCATACCGGATCACATCTGCCTTCCGGATCAGTGATCCATCCATCGTAGCCCCGTAAATCCCTGCAAAATATTTTGCAAAGTCAAATTTGTCTGCAATCCTTTTTGCATACTCTTCCGGCTTGGATGTTGCCACTGCAAGTATATATCCTTCATTCTCCAAGGATTCCAGTGTCTCCGCAAGCCCTTCATACACCGAATTCTCAAAAATGCCTTTCACCGCATAATATTCCCGGTAATACTTTACTCCAAGCAGTGCCTCTTCCTCAGACATCCCATAATATTTCTCCATTGATTCCGTCAACGGCGGTCCGATAAATTTCTTTAAAGTATCCCGCTCACCAACCTCCCGGTTCATTTTATTCAGCGCATACTCCACCGAATTCATGATCCCCGGTCCCGATTCCGTAATCGTCCCATCCAAGTCAAATAAGATATATTTATACTTCATAATAACCCTCTTTCACAAAATAATACTTTTTTTATTGTACCATTTTTAACTCTTCTTGTCCAGAAACCCTAATCTCCAAACCTCCTTTAAAATCAGCCAAAACACACAAACCAGCGTCTATTTCTCCGCCCTTTATAACCGCCAGTTTTCTCCCCTTTGCACAACTTGAATTGGAACGATTATTTTTTCAAAGTGGTCCACACAACCTAAAAAACCGCAGTCCCACTAAAGGAAACTGCGGTCATAATTTTATTTATTTGAAAGATACTCGTCGATACCTCTTGCACCAGCTTTTCCAGCTCCCATAGCAAGGATTACTGTAGCTGCACCTGTTACGGCATCTCCACCTGCGTATACGCCTTCTTTAGAAGTCTTTCCGTGTTCTTCGTCTGCAACGATACATTTCCACTTGTTAACTTCCAGTCCTTCTGTTGTAGAAGAAATCAGCGGGTTCGGTGATGTTCCGAGTGACATGATAACTGTATCAACATCGATCACGAATTCAGAACCTTCAACCGGTACAGGACGTCTTCTTCCTGATGCGTCCGGTTCACCAAGTTCCATACGAACACATTTGATTCCTTTTACCCATCCATCTTCTTCAAGGACTTCTACCGGGTTTGTCAGTAGGTCGAACTGTACACCTTCTTCTTTTGCGTGATGAACTTCTTCTACACGGGCCGGAAGCTCTTCTTCGCTACGACGATATACGATATGAACTTCTGCTCCAAGACGAAGTGCTGTTCTTGCAGCATCCATTGCTACGTTACCACCACCAACAACTGCAACTTTCTTACCAGCTGCGATCGGTGTATCATAAGAATCATCAAACGCTTTCATAAGGTTACTTCTTGTCAGGTATTCATTTGCAGAAAATACACCGTTGGCATTTTCTCCCGGGATTCCCATGAATTTTGGAAGTCCTGCTCCTGATCCGATAAATACTGCTTCGAATCCTTCGTCTTCAATCAGCATATCAATTGTAGTAGATTTACCGATTACAACGTTTGTCTCAAAGTGAACACCAAGCTCTTTTACTTTTGCGATCTCTTTTGCAACGACTTTCTGTTTTGGAAGACGGAATTCCGGAATACCATATACAAGTACTCCACCGAGTTCATGAAGTGCTTCAAATACAGTTACATCATAGCCAAGCTTTGCAAGGTCGCCTGCACAGGTAAGTCCTGCAGGGCCTGAACCGATAACGGCAACTTTGTGTCCGTTCTTCTTGTCAGCTCCAACCGGTTTGATGTCATGCTCCAGAGCGTAATCAGCAACGAATCTTTCCAGCTTACCGATAGAAATAGATTCTCCTTTGATACCACGGATACATTTTCCTTCGCACTGTGATTCCTGAGGACATACACGTCCACAAACAGCAGGAAGTGCAGAAGACTGTCCGATAATCTTATATGCTTCTTCGATATTGCCTTCTTTTACTTCATGAACGAATGCAGGAATATTGATTCCTACCGGGCATCCCTGAATACATTTAGCATTCTTACAGTTGATGCAACGGCTTGCTTCTTCCATTGCCTCTTCCTGATTATATCCATAACATACTTCTTCAAAATTTGTTGCACGTACCTTCGGATCCTGTTCTCTTACAGGTACTTTCTTTAATACGTCTGCCATTATTCGTCACCTCCGCAATGACCGCATCCACCGTGATGTGTGTCACCTTCCTGTAATTTCAGCATAGCTCTGCCTTCCTGAGTCTTATACATCTGCTGTCTCTTCATTGCTTCATCAAAGTTAACGAGATGTCCGTCAAATTCCGGTCCGTCTACACATGCAAATTTGATTTCATCGCCTACGTGGAGACGGCATGCGCCACACATACCTGTTCCGTCTACCATGATCGGGTTCATGCTGACGATAGTCGGGATTTCGAGTTTCTTTGTGAGCAGACATACGAATTTCATCATGATCATCGGACCGATTGCAACACAAACATCATACTTGTTACCTTCTGCAACAAGTGCTTCGATCTTTGTTGTTACCATACCTGCATGTCCGTATGTACCGTCATCTGTACATGGGTAATAATTTCCTGCAACTGCTTCCATCTCTTTTTCGAGAATCAGCATATCTTTTGTCTTAGAACCAACGATAACATCTACATCGATCCCATGTGCGTGCATCCATTTAACCTGCGGGTATACAGGGGCTGCACCAACACCGCCGGCTACAAATAAGATCTTTTTATTCTTCAGACTCTCAATATCCTCTGAAATCAATTCAGATGGGCATCCGAGCGGTCCTGTGAAATCTCTGAAAAAGTCTCCTGCTTTTAATTGTGCCATCTTCTCAGTAGATGCTCCTACTGTCTGGAATACGATGGTAATTGTTCCTTCTTCTCTGTCATAATCGCAGATTGTCAGCGGAATTCTTTCCCCCTTGTCATCCATCTTGACAATTACGAACTGTCCTGGCTCACAGTGCTTTGCCACACGTGGTGCTTCTACATCCATAAGATAAATCTTATCAGCCAGTTTTTCAGCTTTTCTTATCTTGTACATTGCATTGCCTCCTAAAATATTTACTCTCTTTATGATAAATTATTGCAAAGTAAATAGCAAGTATTTCTTTTTAATTTGTTAAAAAATTATTTATGTCATAAATATAACTATCTTTTTTATCTATAAGTACCAATATTTCTTCTATAAATCTGCCAAAATTCTTCCGGTTATCAAAATTTTCAACTACATAAAATCTTGTGCCGACACGAATTTTTACCTGCTGACTGACCGGATATAAAAATGAGACAGACGGTCAATATTGAGTCCGTCTGTCTCTGTAAGAACTATATTCTCTTTTTTAGAAATCTACTTCTGTTCCATAATATGTACAGTTGAAAAGTTTTTCCATAGCTGCCGGATCGATCGGACGTGGGTTGGATCCTGTACATGCATCACCAACTGCAAGTTCTGAAATCTTTGCAATTTTTTCTTTGAATTCTGCTTCGTCAATACCGAAATCTTTCAGTGTCTTCGGAATATTCAGTTCTACATTAAATGCATCGATCTTTGCACACAGGCTGTTGATCAGCGCTTTCTCAGATGTACCCGGAAGTCCCATTCTGCGTGCGATTTCTGCATAACGTTTTGCAGCGACCGGATCTTTTGCATTATACTTAATTACATATGGAAGGTAAATTGCATTTGCGCATCCGTGCGGAATGTGTCCGGTTGAAAATGCCGCACCTGTCTTATGTGCCATAGAATGTACGATTCCAAGAAGTGCATTGGAGAATGCCATTCCTGCAAGACACTGTGCATAATGCATCTGCTCTCTTGCTACCATATCACATTTGTAAGATGCCGGAAGGTAATCCAGAACCATCTCGATTGCCTGCAGTGCAAGCGGATCTGTAAATGGACAGTTCAAGGTAGATACATAAGCTTCGATCGCATGTGTCAGTGCATCCATACCTGTGTAAGCAACCTGCTTTACTGGGAGACCCATGACAAGATCCGGATCTACAATTGCAACGTCCGGTGTAATATTAAAATCGGCAAGTGGGTATTTTACTCCGGTCTGATAGTTGGTAATAACGGAGAATGCTGTTACTTCTGTTGCTGTTCCTGATGTTGACGGAATTGCAGCAAATTTTGCTTTTGTTCTTAATTCCGGGAAGTTGAACGGAATACAGAGATCTTCAAATGTAACATCCGGATATTCATAGAATGCCCACATTGCTTTTGCAGCATCAATCGGTGATCCGCCACCCATAGCTACGATCCAGTCCGGCTGGAACTCCTGCATAACTGCTGCACCTTTCATAACGGTCTCAACAGATGGATCTGGCTCAACACCTTCAAAAAGCTTTACTTCCATTCCTGCTTCTTTCAGATAGTTCTCAGCTCTGTCGAGGAATCCCTGACGCTTCATGGAGCCTCCTCCGACAACCAGGATTGCTTTTTTTCCTTTCAGGTTCTTCAGTTCTTCAAGACATCCTTTTCCATGGTAAATATCTCTTGGTAATGTAAATCTGCTCATTTCAAACACTCCTTTGCCCTTAAAGTATGTTATCTTTTTGACAATCATATTGTATCTCAATTCTATGCTTTTTGCAACATTTTACCACAAATAAATTGTACTTATTTCCATACAATTATACATTTTTAATAAACCATATTATTTCTACCCTATTCATAAAATAATTGATTTGTGATATATTTCACATATTTTACGCAAATTTTTCAAAAATGAAAGTAATCGAAAAAGAGTACGCTTTACCAGTCATGCTCTGACAAGCAGACGGCTTGGCATACTCTCTTCTTATAATCGGGTTTTAATCTGTATTCAGTTCATAATTTCTTCTTGTGACATCACTTAATCTGCCTTTTTGGTCCTGCAGAACAAAGCTGAAAATCGTACTTCCCGCCGGCATTACGATCGGCCCGGTATACTCCTGCGTCGCAGAATTATTTTCCGGATCCGGATCTGATCCATCCGTCGTGTAATATGCCGTATACTTATCCGGTACAACTACACTGATCGATTGGACATGGTTATACTGCCCGGTCGATGGAGTCACCGCCGGCGCATCTGCAATCGGGAACTCAACTTTATAAGTTTTACTTTCTGTCAGGCTTGGAATTCCTTTCTTATTAACAGAAATTGCTTTCACCGTCGTCTCACCTTCACCGATCTTGATCGGTTCCGTATATTTTGTACTTGAAGTTGTCGGCTCTGAACCGTCTGTCGTATAGTAGATTGCTTTTCCTTTTCCGGTCAGTTCCAGTGCCTGCACTTCATCATATGTCTCTGTCTCATCCAGACTAAACTCCGGTTCACCTGACACATAATCCTTCAGTGCTTCAAGAACCGTATCACTGGTACATGCATTCAGAAGCGGTGATACCTTTTCTTCCTGTTTGGTATCAATATAAAATTCTACCGCTGCACGATAAATTTCTGCATTTCCGGACTGCTTTGCAATCTCGTCTGTAAAAACTTCTTCTGCCTGATCCAGATCATCCTTGGCAATATAAACCTTTGAAATCCCTGTATAAGCTTCTGCTTTCTTCGGACTTCCAGAAGCTGCTTTTTCAAATACAGTGAGTGCGTTCTCATATTCGGAAGCTGCCAGAAGCCGGTATCCTTTCTTTACTTTTCCGGTATATGAATTTTGATAAAACAAGAAAATGAGTCCTGCCAGAACAATACACCCCGCCAGTAGCATAAGCAGCATTTTCCGGCGTTTTTTTCTGGCGCGCTCTTTTCTCTTTTCTGCCCGCATACGCCGCAATCTGCGTTCTTCTTCATACGCTCTTCTCGTCTGTTCCCGCGCATCTTCTCTTTGACCCACACGTCCGGTAGCCGGTCTGACATCACTGCGTCTGACCACCGCATCTCTTCCACGCCTGGTCACAGTTTCCTGCTGGCGACGACCAACACTTCCCGAATTTCCCACGCACCTGGTCTCTCCTCCAACACTTTCCCGTCTTTCATATACCGGATTTGCCGCACCAGAATAGCTGACATCTTGCTTTTCCTGCTCACCCAGATGAAGCGACATTGTCTGTGTAATGCCTCCTTTTAACTGAGCAGTCAGCATATCATCAAGTGGGTTATAATCAGGCACGATCTGTATTTCCCTGCCGCAGCTAGGACAGATCAACTGATCTTCAGGCAAATCTGCTCCACAGTGCATACATTTCATTGTCTTTCGTCTCCTTCTGGTATCATACTTCTTTTAGAACAATCCGGTAATTTTACCGTCTTCTACATCAATTCCATTTGCTGCAGGTACTTTCGGAAGACCCGGCATGGTCATGATTGCTCCGGTAAGAGCAACAACAAATCCTGCTCCTGCATTTACATAGACTTCACGGATATGGATATCAAAGTTCTCCGGACGTCCAAGAAGCTTCGCATCATCGGACAGAGAATACTGGTTCTTTGCCATACATACCGGGAACTTGCCAAAGCCCATTGATTCAATTCGTGCAAGCTGTTTCTTTGCAGCAGGTTCATATACAACACTCTTTGCTCCGTAAATCTCTTTGCAGATTGTCTCGATCTTCTCTGCAATTGATAACTCATCACTGTAAATCGGATGATAATGGCTTTCTTTTGTCTCCAGAGTCTGTAATACTTTCTCTGCCAGCTCTTTTCCGCCGTCTCCGCCTTTACCCCATACTTCTGCAAGGGCAAATTCGCAGCCTCTGTCTTCGCAGAACTTACGGATAAATTCGTATTCTGCTTCAGTATCACTGACAAATGAATTCAAGGTAACCACAACCGGAACGCCGAATTTCTGCAGGTTCTCAATATGCTTTTCAAGATTTACAATTCCTTTTGCAAGAGCATCCAGATTTTCTTCGTTCAGTTCGTCTTTTGGCACGCCACCATTGTATTTTAATGCACGTACCGTTGCAACCAGAACTACTGCGTCCGGTTTCAGTCCCGCCATACGGCACTTGATATCCATAAACTTCTCTGCACCCAGATCCGCACCGAATCCCGCTTCTGTGATCGTGATATCACTCAGCTTAAGCGCCATCTTGGTTGCACGTACACTGTTGCAGCCATGTGCAATATTTGCGAACGGGCCACCGTGTACCAGTGCCGGTGTATGTTCCAGAGTCTGGATAATATTCGGCTTGATCGCATCCTTTAACAGTGCTGTCATTGCACCGGTTGCATGAAGCTGGTCAGCTGTAACCGGTTCTCCGGAAAATGTATAGGCAACAATGATTCTGCCAAGACGTTTTTTCAGATCTTCCAGATCATCTGCCAGACATAAAATTGCCATAATTTCGGACGCAACCGTGATCACAAAATGATCCTCTCTTACCATTCCGTCCATTTTATTTCCAAGACCAACTACTACATTACGCAGTACACGGTCATTCATATCTACACACCGTTTCCACACAACCTGTCTCGGATCGATTCCAAGAGCATTTCCCTGCTGGATATGGTTGTCAAGAAGAGCTGCAAGCAGGTTATTTGCCGATGTGATCGCATGAAAATCTCCGGTAAAATGAAGATTCAGATCTTCCATCGGTACAACCTGTGCATAACCGCCACCGGCAGCACCGCCTTTAATTCCAAAGCAAGGTCCGAGCGATGGCTCGCGCAGAGCGATCAGAGCTTTTTTACCGAGCTTTGCCATTGCCTCTCCAAGTCCAACGGTAATCGTCGTCTTCCCCTCTCCCGCCGGAGTCGGATTGATTGCAGTAACAAGTACCAGCTTTCCATCTGGTCTGTCTTTTACTCTTTCCATCAGTTCATCCGATAATTTTGCCTTATACTTGCCGTAAAACTCAAGGTCTTCCTCTTCAATTCCAACCTTTGCTGCAACCTCGCGAATATGGAGCATCTCTGCCTCCTGTGCGATCTGAATGTCTGTTTTCATAATTATATCCTCCCTTTTTTCTTCTGCGTTTCTTAAACTGATTCTTCTATGTATTGCTCAAACTGTTCCATAGACATCAGTACTTTTCTTGGTTTGGTACCTTCTTCTTCTCCTACAACTCCCGCCTCGGCAAGCTGATCCATAATCCGCGCCGCACGGTTAAACCCGATCTTAAACACCCGTTGGAGCATTCCGATCGATGCTTTGTCTTTTTCAATGATAAACTTTCCTGCATCTACAAAGTAGACATCTTTGTCGTCCTCGGAAGATGCTCCTCCCGCAGATACATTCTGATTACTATTCACCTGCTTCTGGATCTCTTCACTGTAGGCTGCGCCTCCGCTGTTCTCTTTTAGGAAATCAACCACTGCCTGGACTTCTTTATCAGAAACAAAAGCCCCCTGAACACGTACCGGCTTCTGATAGCCAGCCGGATAGAACAACATATCGCCTTTTCCAAGCAGCTTCTCCGCGCCATTCATATCAATGATGGTACGGGAATCCACACCGGATGATACAGAAAATGCTATTCTTGATGGCATATTCGCCTTAATCAGACCGGTAATGACATTAACCGATGGTCTCTGCGTTGCAAGAACCAGATGAAGTCCTGCCGCACGCGCAAGCTGTGCCAGACGGCAGATTGCCTCTTCTACTTCTCCAGGTGCAACCATCATCAGGTCTGCAAGTTCGTCTACGATGATTACAATCTGTGGAAGTTTCTGTGCTTTATTCGGATCATCAATATCTTTAATGTTCTCGACTTTATCATTGTAACCTTTCAGATCACGGACATTATACTCGGCAAAAAGCTGATAACGTCTGTTCATTTCCGCAACCGCCCAGTTCAAAGCTCCTGCTGCCTTCTTCGGATCCGTTACAACCGGGATCATCAGATGTGGAATTCCATTATATACACTTAATTCCACCACCTTTGGATCTACCATGATCAGCTTCACATCCTCCGGTTTTGCTTTGTAGATAATACTCATAATGATCGTATTGATACAGACAGATTTACCGGATCCGGTAGCTCCTGCGACAAGCAGATGCGGCATCTTTGCGATATCTGATACCACCACTTTACCTGAAATGTCACGACCTGTCGCAAATGCGATCCGTGATCTACTTTTCTTAAATTCATCTGATTCCAGAAGATCACGCAGCATAACTGCAGTATTTTCCTTATTCGGAACTTCAATGCCGACCGCTGCTTTTCCCGGGATCGGTGCCTCAATACGGATATCAGCCGCCGCCAGGTTCAGCTTGATGTCATCCGCAAGTCCTACGATCTTGCTGACTTTCACCCCCATCTCAGGCTGTAACTCATAGCGTGTGACAGAAGGTCCGCAGCTGATATTAGTGATTGTAACATTCACACCGAAGGTTTGAAGTGTCTTCTGGAGCTTTGCTGCTGTCTCCCGCAGATGCGCATCCGAATCTCCGGAGGTTTTACTTCCATGCTTCAACAGACTAAGAGGTGGAAAGCGGTATTCCCTGACCGGTTTCTCACTTTTTGCAATCGTATCTGCAACAGCAGCCACCTCTTTTGGGATATCTGCCTTAACTTTTGAATTTCCGGAGACCTGTCTTTTTATTCCGTCTTCTGTCTGCACCGCTGATAAATTTTCTTCAGCCACATCTGTCTGTATATCTTTACCGGACTCCGTCTTTTTTTCTGCTTCCTGCATCGCTCCTTTTAAGAACTTCGGGAGTTTTTCTTTCACCGGCTCAAGGGGAACCGGTTCCGGATCCGGGATCAGTTCTGTAGCGGAAAGGGGCATCGCACGATTGATCACTACATCATCCAGTGCAATTTTCCCAGTCTGTTCCATAATGTGCTTTGCAGCCGCTTCTTCTGCACCGGCAAGCACGCTGCTCATATCCTTCCGGCTGCGTCTGGTAGCTTTCTTTTCTGTGCTTTCCTTTGCATCTTTTCCGGCTTTTTCTTCTGCTTTTTCTGCCTCGTTCTCTTTTCCTCCAACTGTCGAATTAAAGGAAACGCCGCTTACCTGATAATCAACACGCATAGCTTCCCGTCTTGCCCTGCGTTCCTCAGCCTCTTCTTTACGCTTCTGCATGTCCTCTCTGGCACGGTCATACGCTTTTTCCCCGCCGATCTTCATTCCTTTTAGAATAGACTTTTCTGTGATAAGGACTACACAGATCACCATTAAAATGATCACGACAACATATGTACCAACTTTACCGATTGCCGGCACCAGTCTGACCGCAATTGCCTTTCCAACAGATCCGCCTTTTTCATCAATCAGTTCAAAGAGCACACAGCACTGAACCAGTAATACAACGCCTGCAACAGTCTTAATATATGCGATCCTGTTTCCTTTATTGGAAACCACAAACGCGACTCCACAAAATAAAAGCAGTGGAAATACATACGCCATCCAACCCATCATTCCCTGCTGCAGTGCTGCAATCTTTCTTCCAAATGCACCTGCAAGTCCGAAATTGCTGATTGTGAGCAGAATCCCTACCGCAAGTGTCACCCAGATCAGAATCTCCGTTGCAAGAAATGATTCTTCCTGCGGCACAGCTTTTGATGTGGTATTCTTTCTGGTTGTCTTCGCAGATTTCGCAGACTTTGCACTTGTCTTCTTCGTAGGCTGCCGCTTTTTCGCCGTGCTCTGCTTTGCATTTTTCTTTGTTCCGGTTGTCTTTGAAGCCATCAAACTTCCCCCTTGTATTTATACTCTTTATCTTGTAATCAAATGACCGATTCCTTCTCCTCTCTCCCCAGATATAGTATCCGGAATCAGTCATCAAAAGTGTATACTTGTACATACTATTTTAGTATAGCATCCTCTTCGCCTTATGTCATCTCATAATTTTTATCAGTATTTTCCATTTTTTCATCAATCATTTCATGCAATTTATTTAATGCATCTCTTATTCCGCCAACTTCATCAATGAGTCCTTCCTCCACTGCACGTTTCCCTTCCAGCATTGTCCCCACATCTTTGACAAGCTGTGTGGAATCCAGCATCAGTTCTTCAATCCGCTCCTGTGACATTCCGGAATGCTCTGCAAGGAATCCGGTGATCCGGTCCTGCGTCTTTTCAATATTCCGCAGGCTTTGTGCCACACCGATGAACATTCCGCTTGTCCGCACCGGGTGAATGATCATCGTCCCACTTGGAACAATAAAAGAATAATCTGCCGACACAGCAAGAGGGCCACCGATAGAATGACACCCTCCAAGTACCAGAGATACTGTCGGTTTGCTTAAAGACGCGATCATTTCCGCAATCGCAAGTCCCGCCTCCACATCTCCGCCCAGTGTATTTAAGAGAATCAGCACACCATCAGTCTGAACACTGTTCTCAATCTGTGCCAGCTTTGGAAGCAGGTGCTCATACTTGGTTGCCTTTGTACTGCCGGAAACCGTCTCATGCCCTTCTACTTCGCCGATAATCGTGAGTAGCTCGATCTGATGATTCCGACGTCGGTCAAGCGAAAGCATTCCCATTTCTTTAACATGTTCATCTTCTTCCTTTGTGGTTTCCGGCTCCGTCTCTCTGACTGCCTTTTCTTTATTTTCCATATTTTTTACAGTCTGTTCCCTGCTCTTTTTCTTGCGTATCTGGTATTCTTTTACATCCGTTTCTTCCTGTATTTTCATTGCCGCATTCCTCCGTTCTTTTTAGCTTAGTATGGACAATGCTTATGAAAATATGCAGGATTTTCGCCACAGAAATGAATCGCAGATTCTTGTAGCGACACAAATCTGTACCTGATTCACTGTATATGCAAAAGAGAATGTGACTCGGCACATTCTCTTTGATTTAAACATTATGAAAATAAATATTTCCTGCGCAGGCTATATACCATATCCGTATAAATCTTGCGGCATGCCTCCAGATTATCGGATTCGATCATGGAAACACATGGGTGAAGATAACGGCTCCAGATATCTGCATATACATCTTCTGAATTTTCCATCCGGTTGATCCGGTTTACGATTGTCGGAGCAATATCGTAATACTCGGCAACAATTTCTTCGCCGCCTTTCTGATTCACCAGATATTCATCTCTGTATCTTCTCATCAGATTCAGTTCGTAACAGTCATCCGGTTTGCCAAGGCTTGCACATACGGCTGTAGTAATATAGCAGAGACGTGATTTGAAGCCTCCCTGGATCTGCTCGAATTCCGATTTACTGATCTTTAGTTCCAGATCATGATCATTCCAGCGTTCGATCATGCAGTCTACAATCTCTTCACAAGCATCCATTCTGCCATAACGGAACATCGGGATCACATACGTAACCATGCCCAGATTATATTTCATAAGTACATTTTCTTTTTTTCTTTTTGAACTTTCCTGATCCAGTACTTCCCGCATTCTATCCGGCAGAACAGCAGCAATCTCTTCAATCTCTTCCTGTCTGTCTTCCGAATTCTCGCATTCCTGTGCAATCTCAGTAAAAAGCGGCTTATACTTCTCGTATGCATTTTTAAACGAATCCGCATAAGTCTTTTTATTGAAATCTCCGGAAATCGGAATAATCTGGTCAAACAGGTCATTCAGTCCATTCTGTATACTCTGATTCATTCAGGTTCCTCCCGGAATCGATCCTATGCTTCTTCCCAGTTATGATATACTTCCTGTACATCATCATCATCTTCAAGAAGATCAAGTGTCTTCTGAATGTTCTTGATATCTTCTTCGTTGTCCAAAGTTACCCATGTCTGTGGAATCATTGTAACTTCTGCGCTTGCCATCGGAATACCCGCTTCTTCCAGAGCAAGACGAACCTCACTGAAATCATTCGGATCTGTAAGAATTTCAAAGCTGTCCTCTTCTTCCGAAAAATCTTCTGCTCCTGCATCCAGTGCCTGCATCATCAGATCATCTGCATCCAGTTCACATTCTTCTTTATCGACAATGATCTGTCCTTTCTGATCAAACATGAAAGAAACACATCCACTGGTTCCGATATTTCCTTTTCCCTTTGTGAAAGCGCTTCTTACATTAGAAGCAGTACGGTTACGGTTATCAGTAAGTGCATCAACGATGATTGCAGTTCCGTTCGGTCCGTATCCTTCGTATACGATGTGTTCGTAGTTGTTAGCATCTCCGTCTCCGGCTGCTTTTTTGATACTTCTGTCAATATTGTCATTTGGCATATTATTTGCTTTTGCCTTTGCAATCGCATCACGGAGTCTGCTGTTGTTAGCCGGATCAGCTCCGCCTCCTTCTTTGACTGCTACAGCGATTTCACGACCGATCTTCGTGAATACTTTTCCTTTTGCTGCGTCGTTTTTTTCTTTTTTATGCTTGATATTCGCAAATTTTGAATGTCCTGACATTACTTTTTACCTCTCTTCAGTATTTTTACTATTCTCAATTGTACTATTTTATCACTTTTTTGTCCTACTGACAAGGACTTTGCGTATTGTATTATTATCAACTGACAATACATGGAACAGATAGCCTCCGAATTCCACCTGACATTCTTCATCTTCCGAAGGAATTCTGTCCAGGCAGTCGATCAGATAACCATTGATCGTATCGTAATCTTCTTCGTTGAAACTGATTCCCAGAAGCTCTTCCAGATCCTCCAGCTGTGTCATACCATCCACGATATATGTACCATCTGCCTGTTTGATGATCAGCTCTTCTTCCTCATCATACTCATCCTGGATATTTCCAACGATTTCTTCTACAATATCTTCCATCGTAACGATCCCTGATGTCTGTCCATACTCATCCAGCACGATCACCATATGGCTCTTGTCCTGCTGCATCTGTTGAAACAGTTTGTCAATCGCCTTTGTTTCCGGGATAAATCCTGCCGGACGGATGGCATCCTTCAGATCATGCACCGGTTTTTTCCTTGCCGGACCGTCCAGGTAGCTCTGCATCGCATCCCGGATATGAAGAATCCCCACAATGTTGTCAATATCTTCTTCATAAACCGGGAATCTGGATTTGTTCTCCTCCAGCATAAAGGTAAGTGCTTTTTCCAGAGATTCCTCTCCATCCAGTGCTACGATATTTTTCCGGTGCGTCATGATATCTTTTGCATCCGAATCCATATATTCAAAAATGTTGGTGATCATCTTCATCTCACGTCTTGTCAGAACACCTTTTTCATAGCCTTCCAGTACTTTTTCAATGATTTCTTCTGCAATTTTCTCTTTATCTTCATTGTCAGAAAATACATTTTTCATTTTCTGAAGTAAATTACCTTCCGTTTCCATTGCTTCCCATACTTCTCCTCTTTTATGTATGAAGCATCAGGCTGACGCACAGCGCTTCATCGACTTTTCTCATAAGCTCTTTGTCTACCCGGCACACGTAATCCTTCAGTCTCTGTTTATCGATAGTCCGAATCTGCTCCAGAAGGACAACAGAATCCTTGACGATTCTGTACCTTTTTGCATCGATTTCCACATGTGTCGGCAGCTTCGCTTTATTCATCCTTGAAGTGATCGCGGCACAGATAACGGTCGGACTGTGCCGGTTCCCGACATCATTCTGGATGACAAGAACCGGACGCACACCGCCCTGCTCCGAACCGACTACCGGACTTAAATCCGCATAATAAATATCTCCACGCCTGATCTGCACTTCTTTCACACTCCGCTTATCAAGATACTTTCATTATTGCCAGCTTTCTCCTGCTGTATTCATATCTCTTTCGAAGTGCATCCCCGCATTTTAGAAATAATCGACCTGCTCTACAACTTTTCCGTCACGCAGATATTCCCTCGGAACACGTTTATTGATATCACAGATAAATTCATAGTTAAATCTACCGCTCAGGTTGGCAAGCTCATCTATTGAAAGATAAGCATCCCCATCGTGGCCGACCAGTGTTGCCCTGTCACCAAATTTCACATCCGGAATTTCGGTCACATCTACCATAAACTGATCCATACAGACTCTGCCAAGGATCGGTGCCTTCTGTCCATGGATCAGAACATATCCTTTGTTGGAAAGACTTCGTGGGTATCCGTCTCCATATCCCGTCGGGATCGTGGCGATCTGCATCCTTTTCGGGGCAACAAAGGTGCCTCCGTAGCTGACTTCCGTACCCTTTTCAATCCATTTCACATAAATCACGTGCGCGATCAGCTCCATTGCCGGCCGGAGCGGAACTGCCTCCTTATTGACTTCATCTGACGGATACAGTCCATAGGTAGAAATCCCGGCTCTCTCCAGATTCATTCCAAGCTTTGGCATATCAATGATACTTGCACTGTTTGCACAGTGATAATAAGTAAATTCCATACCTTCTGCTGCAAGATGTTCTTTCATCCACAGAAAAGCACGGATCTGTTCCAGTGTCGTGGTCTTATCCGTCTCATCTGCCTTGGAAAAATGGGTAAACATTCCTTCGCAATCCGTATAAACAAGTCTGCCGATCTTAAGGATCTCCTCTACACTTTCTTTCGCTACCGGAAAGCCAAGTCTTGACATTCCTGTATCGATCTTAATGTGCAGATATGCCTTCTTCCCCATACGGTATGCGGTCTCATCCGCAAGCTTCGCAAGCTCATAGCTGTAGGTTGTCATGCGGATCTCATGACGGATCATCTCTTCCAGCTGGTCCGGGAAAATACATCCCAGGCAAAGAATCGGCTTCTGAATGCCGGCTTTTCTGAGTACAACACCTTCATCCAGAGTTGCGACCGCATAGCCCCAGACATAGTCCACATCTTCCAGCATTCTTGAAATCGGCACCGCTCCATGACCATAACCATCTGTCTTGATGACCACGACCATCTTGGTTCCTTTTTCTATATTTGCATGCATCATTTCCATGTTATACATCACCGCATCCAGATCGATCACCGCACGCAGTCTGCTGTATTTCTTCATTCTGTCATATCCTCCAATTCCTTAAGTGTTCTGCCGAGCATTTTCAAGAGATCACCCGCAAGCACACTGTAAGAGCCAAGTTTTTTTCTGGCATGATCTCCGCACAGCCCATGCAGATAAACGCCAAGCACAGCGGCATCATCCGGTCTCATATGCTGTGCCATAAGTCCGGTGATCATTCCTGCAAGCACATCTCCCGATCCGGCCTTTGCCATTGCCGCATTACCGGTGGTATTGATCATAAGCCTTCCCTCTGGCGCTTTCACAAGTGTCCTGCTGTCTTTCAGTACACAGACAGCATGGACTTTTTCTGTATATTTCCTTAATAGCTCTCTTCTGTTGTCTTTTAATTCCTGTACGCTGTATCCGGTCAGTCTGGACATTTCTTTCATATGTGGAGTAAGTACATATCCGGAAGGATTCATCCGAATCTGTTCGATCCCCCACTCATCGGTCTTTGACAGAAGGTTCAGTCCGTCCGCATCAATAACAGCCGGGGTTTTATTATTCTCAAGCACCTTTTTCAGTAATTTCTCCGAATGCGGTCCCATACCGAGTCCGCATCCAATACAGAGCACATCCGCCCATTCCAGCAAATCCGGAAGTTCTTCAAATGATTCTGTCTCATCCAGAGAATAGGTCGTCATTACCGCCTCCGGTAAAAGTCCCTGTAAGATTGCCCGGTTACTTTCCTCCGTATAAATCCGGACAAGACCTGCTCCCGAAAGATATGCTGCCCTGGCACTTAAATATGCTGCACCGGACATTCCTTTGCTTCCGGTAATCATCAGAACCTTCCCATAAGTCCCTTTATTAGAATCCGGTTTCCTTTGCGGCAGCATTGCCGGCACATCGGATTTTTCAAGTGCCATGCAGATTTCTTCTTCCGCAAAAAACTCCGGTCTGGTAATTCCGATCGGTGCTGTAACAAGCTTTCCTGTATACTCACATCCCGGATATAGGATCTGTCCCATCTTCTGAAACGCAAAGGTCACTGTAAGATCTGCTTTAAATGCCGTTCCAAGCACTTTTCCATCATCCGAACGGATCCCTGAAGGAGTGTCGACTGCCACCTTACAGGCAGTCATCCGATTCATCTGATCAATCACCTCTGCGTATCTGCCTTTTATTTCACGGGATAGGCCAATACCGAATACGGCATCTATAATAACACTATATTCTTTCTGTGGCAAACTGTTTCCTACAGATATTCCCAGATTTTCCAGAATTTTCATCTGGATTTTTGTTTCTTCACTACGATGGTCATAATTTCCGACCAATACTACATCTGGATGATTTCCTTCTTCTACGAGCATCCTTGCAATTGCGAATCCGTCACCACCGTTATTGCCACTTCCACACACGACCAATGCTTTCGACAAATCTATGTCTTCTGCTTTCATCGCAGCCACACACTGAAGTGCCGCCCGTTCCATCAGGACAAGGGACGGGACCTGCATCTTCTGTATCATTCTCTGATCCGATCTTCTCATCTGATCTGCTGTCAGTATTTCTTTCATATCCGGTCTCCCATACATTTAATTTTCAAAAAGGTGCAGGAAAAAATTTTCCTGCACCTCTGCCTTCTGGTCTGCTTTGCCTACTTTCCTTCATGTTCTTCATTGTATCTGGTGATATTATAAGATAATCTCATCAGACTTTCAGACAAATGAACATTCTCCACAATAATATTATCCGGCAGATTCAGATCTGTATGCGCAAAATTCCAGATAGCCTTAACTCCATTATCTACCAGGAGATTGGCAACCTCTACTGCTTTTGTCTTCGGAATCGTAAGAACCCCGATCTCAATATCGTTTTCTTTCACAAAATCCTTCAATTCATCCATCATACGGATCTCAACTCCACGGATCGTCAATCCGGCAAGCCTTGGGTTTACGTCAAACAGCCCTTTTAAAACAAATCCCCGATTTTCAAATGCTGCATAGTTCGCCAGTGCCTGTCCAAGATTTCCTGCTCCAATGATAACGAATTTATGTTTCTCGTTCAGTCCAAGGATCTTACCTATCTCTGTATAAAGATACTTTACATTATAGCCATATCCCTGCTGTCCAAATCCACCAAAATTATTCAGATCCTGACGGATCTGTGAAGCAGTTACTTTCATTCTTTTACTTAATTCATTGGATGATATCCGTTCGACTCCGCTCTCCAGTAGTTCCCCTAAATAACGATAATACCGCGGAAGTCTCCTTATTACTGCCTGAGATATTTCTCTTGATGCCACTTTCACTTCCACCTTCCTATTTTTTGACTCATTATTTTTAATTATATAAGAATCTAGTGAAAAAGTCAAATTTTATAGTTGTTTTTTGTCGTATTTCAGCTATAATTATGTTACTGTGAGCAGTAACATAATTGCCACTTTAACAGGAGGATATAAAAATGATACTGGCATGTCATAATCTGTCAAAAAGTTTTGTGGATCAGGTCATCGTAAAAGACGGATCCTTTCATATAGAGAACCATGAAAAAGCTGCTCTTGTAGGTCTTAACGGAGCCGGCAAATCCACGATCCTCAAGATGATCGTAGGACAGCTTTCTCCCGATGCAGGGACGGTTGTTCTTACCAAAGGCAAAACTCTCGGCTACCTTGCACAGCATCAGGAGATGGAAAGCGGCAATACCATTTATGAAGAAGTCCGCACGGCAAAAGCCGAAGTCATTGAGATGGAAAAGCAGATCCGTACAATCGAGATAGAGCTTCCGTCTCTTTCCGGAGATGCTCTTGAAGCACGTCTTGCCACTTATCAGAGACTGACTTCTGCATTTGAGCACGCAGACGGTTACGCTTATAAAAGTGAGCTTACCGGCGTTCTAAAAGGTCTCGGATTTACAGAAGAAGAATTTACTAAACCCGTAGATTCTTTATCCGGTGGTCAGAAGACCCGTGTATCTCTTGGCAAACTCCTTCTTACCAAGCCTGACGTCCTGCTTCTGGATGAACCAACAAACCACCTGGATATGAACTCCATCGCATGGCTGGAAACCTATCTTCTGAATTATCCGGGTGCTGTTCTTATCGTATCCCACGACCGCTATTTCCTGAACCGTGTGGTTACAAAGGTGATTGAAGTCGAGCAGGGACAGCTTCATACTTATATGGGCAATTATTCTGATTTTGCTGTCAAAAAAGAACAGCTCAGAGAAGCCAGATTAAAAGAATACTTGAATCAGCAGCGTGAGATCAAACATCAAGAAGCCGTGATTGAAAAGCTCCGTTCATTTAACCGTGAGAAATCCATCAAGCGTGCCGAAAGTCGGGAAAAAATGTTGGACAAGATGACGCTTGTAGACAAACCGATGGAGATCAACACTGACATCCATCTGAAGCTGGAGCCTTCCCGTGTCAGTGGCAATGATGTCCTTTCTGTCAAAGGATTAAGCAAAGCCTTTCCGCCACAGACACTTTTCACCGATATCAGTTTCGAGATCAAGCGTGGGGAACATATAGCCATCATTGGCGACAACGGAACCGGAAAAACTACGCTTCTCAAGATTCTGAACAATGTGATCCAGGCAGACAGCGGTTCCTTTACACTGGGTGCCAATGTGGAGATTGGTTACTACGATCAGGAACACCACGTCCTTCATATGGATAAGACGATCTTTGAAGAAATTTCCGATGATTATCCGACACTTACCAACACACAGATCCGGAACATGCTTGCGGCTTTTCTTTTTACCGGAGATGATGTTTTCAAGCTGATCGGTGATTTAAGTGGTGGTGAAAGGGGACGTGTATCTCTGGCAAAGCTGATGCTCTCCAATGCAAATTTTCTGATCCTCGATGAGCCAACCAATCATCTGGACATCACTTCCAAGGAAATTCTTGAGCGGGCTCTGAACGATTATACCGGTACGATACTTTATGTATCCCACGACCGTTATTTCATCAACCAGACTGCCACCCGTATTCTGGAACTGACCGGCAATACCTTTGTAAATTATATCGGCAACTATGATTATTATCTGGAGAAAAAAGATCTTCTGACCCCGGCTGTTTCCACAGCTGCTTCCGAAGACGCACCGGCGCAGGTTTCCGAATCCAAACTAAGCTGGCAGGAACAGAAAGAAGAACAGGCACGTCTCCGTAAAAGGCAGAACGACCTGAAGAAAACAGAAGAACGTATCGGTGTTCTGGAAACACGTAATGGCAAAATCGATGAACTGATGATGCAGGAAGAAGTCTATACGAATTCTGTTAAATGCCAGGAACTGGCAAAAGAAAAAGCAGCAAACGAAGCAGAACTCGAAGAACTCTATGAAAAATGGGAAGAACTGGCTGAATAAGCCAGTTCTTCCCATTTTCCTGTCAGAGATACGCCCTTCATGCATTCCCTGCTCTTTTTATAATCTTTCTGCAATCGCTTTAATAAACCCTTCACTGTTCAGTACATGTACCTCCGGAAGAGTTGTGATCATTGCCAGATCCTTTGTCATATAACCCTCTTCAATCGTATCAATCGTTGCTTTTTCCAAACGGTCTGCAAAATCCATCAGTTCCTGGTTCCCATCCAGTTCTCCTCTCTTGCGCAGAGCTCCTGTCCATGCAAAAATTGTTGCAACAGAGTTTGTTGAAGTCTCTTCCCCTTTCAGGTGTTTATAATAATGACGCTGTACTGTTCCATGTGCAGCTTCATATTCATAAAAGCCTTCCGGTGATACCAGTACAGATGTCATCATGGCAAGTGAACCAAATGCTGAGGAAACCATATCACTCATCACATCCCCGTCATAATTCTTACATGCCCAGATATAACCACCCTCTGATTTCATTACACGGGCTACCGCATCATCGATCAGTGTGTAGAAATATTCAATTCCCGCTTCATCAAAAAGGTTCTTATACTCCGCATCAAAGATCTCCTGGAAGATATCTTTGAAAGTATGGTCATATTTTTTGGAAATGGTATCTTTTGTTGCAAACCAAAGATCCTGCTTTGTATCCAGTGCATAACTAAAACAGCTTCTTGCAAAACTTTCAATCGATGCATTGATATTGTGCATTCCCTGGATAATACCTGCTCCATCGAAATTATGGATCAGCTCTCTTGTCTCTGTTCCGTCAGGTGCCGTGTAGACCAGCTCTGCCTTTCCAGGTCCCGGAATCTTCATCTCGGTTCCTTTATATACATCCCCATAAGCATGACGGGCAATCGTGATCGGCTTTTTCCAGTTCTTTACACATGGTTCAATTCCTTTTAACACGATCGGAGCACGAAATACCGTTCCATCCAGAATCGCACGGATTGTTCCGTTCGGACTCTTCCACATCTCTTTGAGTTCATATTCTTTTACTCTTGCCGCATTCGGTGTAATGGTCGCACATTTGACTGCTACTTTGTACTTCTTTGTTGCATTAGCCGAATCAACTGTAACTTGGTCATCTGTCTCATTGCGGTGTTCCAATCCAAGATCATAATAATCTGTCTTAAGATCGATATACGGCAGAAGAAGATCATCTTTTATCATCCTCCAGAGAATTCTGGTCATCTCATCTCCGTCCATCTCAACAATCGGTGTCGTCATCTGAATTTTACTCATAACTTCGTCTCCTTTTTGGCTATTTTTCTTCGATATGCAGGTTCTCCATAACATGCATAATATGGATCGTTGCCAGATTGCCGGCTTTTTCCGCATCCTTCGCCTTGATGGCATTCAGAATCTCGTTATGCTCACCAATCGACTTGATCGCACGCTCTTCTGTCTTAACGGAAGTCCTTCTTGCAAGCTGTACATATTTGTGAAAATCTGAAAGCACATGATCCAGAATCCTGCTCTGTGATGCCTCATACAGAATCTGATGGAATCTTCCATCCAGCTCTGTCAGCTGATCGGAATGTCCTTTATCCATATGATACTCGGATAAAAGAATGATCTCATCCAGTTCTTCCAGCTGCTCCTGTGTAATATGTTCTGTTGCCCAACGGACGCATAATCCTTCCAGCATGGAACGAATCATATAAATATCATGTACATCCTTATCGGAAATACCGGTAACATAAGCTCCTTTATTTGGGATGATGTTCACCAGTCCCTCCAGTTCCAGCTGTCTAAGTGCCTCTCTTACCGGTGTACGGCTAACTCCAAGTTCCTTCCCCAATGTTGCTTCCCTGAGTTCGTCATTTTCTTCATACTTACCTTTCAGAATGTCATCTCTGATAGTTTGAAAAACCTGACTTCTCAATGAATACTCTTCCATTTTATCTCTCTCCTGAATTTCGTTAGATTGTAATCCCCTTTTCGTCACAGATTCTCTCAATCTCCCGGATTAGTTCCTGATCTGTGAGTACGGTCACACGGCCGGATTCATATTCCGCGTCAACCCACTTCTTCAATTCTACAACTAAAATGGAATTCTTGTCTACCTGTTTCTCATTTTTCAGGTGATAATATGTATTTATCCAGTGTGCAATGCCTGCAAGACCGGAAGTATTTGACACAGCAACCAGCGGTGGACGGTTCAGAAACTTGCCGGTATCAAACACATTGTAGATTTCTTCGTTCTTTAACAGTCCGTCTGCATGGATCCCCGCACGGGTTACATTGAAATTCTTTCCGACAAACGGGGTACGCGGCGGAATCTGGTATCCAATCTCTTTTTCATAATATTCTGCCAGTTCAGTAATCACCGTTGTATCCATACCATCCAGCGTTCCGCGAAGCTGCGCATATTCAAAAATCATCGCTTCCAGCGGCGTATTGCCGGTACGTTCACCGATTCCAAACAAGGAACAGTTCACACCACATGCTCCATAAAGCCAGGCCGTTGTTGAATTGTTGACTGCCTTGTAAAAATCATTATGTCCGTGGAATTCGATCAGTTCACTCGGTACACCTGCATGTACTCTGAGTCCGTAAATGATACCCGGAATGGAACGAGGAATCACAGCCCCCGGATAGTTGACTCCGTATCCCATTGTATCACAGACACGGATCTTCACCGGAATCTGATATTCTTCCATCAGATGCATCAGTTCCAGACAGAATGGAATGACAAATCCATAAATATCCGATCTGGTAATATCTTCCAGATGACATCTTGGACTGACACCGGTCTCCAGACATTCACGTATAACTGACAAATAATGTTCCATCGCCTCTCGTCTTGTCATCTTCAGTTTATAAAAAATATGATAATCCGAACAGCTTACCAGAATTCCGGTTTCCTTCATTCCCAGATCTTTTACCAGCTCAAAATCCTTTTTATTTGCACGGATCCAGCTTGTGATCTCCGGGAACTTATAACCTCTTTCCATACATTTATATACGGCATCACGGTCTTTCTTGCTGTATAAGAAAAATTCACTCTGACGAATCTTCCCCTGCGAACCTCCAAGCCTGTGCATATAATCGAAAATGGTTACAATCTGATCCGTTGAATAGGGTGCTCTCGACTGCTGTCCATCCCTGAATGTCGTATCCGTGATCCAGATCTCATCCGGCATACTGTGCGGTACAATACGATCATTAAACGCAATCTTCGGAATCTCATCATAATGAAACAGGTTCCGGAACACATTCGGTGTGTCCACGTCTACCAGCGGGTACATATGCTCCTCAAGTTGCAATAAATTTGTATGCTTATCCAGATAAACCTTCCTATTTTCCATAACCATCACTCCCTGACCTGTATTTTTGTATTATTGTATACAACTATACCTTCGATGTCAACCCCATTTTCCTCATTTCGTGACTTTAACCCAGTATTTCATTCAATTAAAGTGCTAATTGGTTAAATTTCCATATTTTTCCATCTATATCTCCCGTCTTCAACAAGCACCCAATCACATTTGCAATCTCTCTCCCTCACTATGAAGCAGTCCTGCCCTTTTAACCAATACCGTTCATTGGCCGGGCGAGAAAAAGAATCTCTTCCAATCCTACTACAATATGTTTATGGTTAATATCCCTTACAGCCAGTAAGGAATTATCCATCTTGTTGCTTAAGCTGTATAATGATGGAGCAATCGGTATATCGAATACTTTCTTGGACTCCGCGTCCGTAATTAAGACTGATAACCAGCTCCTCATTCGCAGCGTTCGTTTTATGCAGGTTGAATCGCCATAGGTGCATTCGCGTCACACCACAGTAGATTGAATAGGCAATGAGTAAAACTGGTA
>OCHN01000933.1_pt1 | contig 26730 bp, 20 predicted proteins | sample 1538911 | NCBI WGS metagenome assembly OCHN01 (sample SAMN04571736, study PRJEB22368) | human gut metagenome | biome: human gut; material: stool | host: Homo sapiens | place: Luxembourg | collected 2013-01-11 | reverse complement strand
AGGCAAGCGACAAGCAGCATGCAACAAAGAGCCGACAGCTGCTGACTGGCAATTCGCCACAAGGATATATGACGAGCGTTACGCCATATTATTGGTATGCATTTGTCATTTCTCATTCTTATCCCTCCATAGTTTTATACCCACACCAAGACTTCCCTGCCATTGCTTCCCGGCAATGGTGACGGCAGATGCCGACACGGCGATACGACCGAACGACAGGAGCGCACCAGCCTCGCCTGCCACTCCCTTATGGGTAAGTCCGTTGTTCTGCATATATCCGCCGCCCTCGCTCTCTGCCAACTGCCATGCCACGGCACTGCGACCATATCCAATGCCCTCGAAGAGAGACAGGTTTCTGGTCAGACGGTGTACTGCTCCGGCGGTCACGGTGTAATGGCTTTTGGCAGTATTGCCGGAATAATATGGTTTCTCTGCTGCTCCGCCTATGCTGCCATCTTTTGAGCAACTGCCGCGAGTGGTGCCTATACTACCGAAATCGGTGCTGGCATGAACAAAGAATCCATGGCGACGCATCATGGCAAAGAAGACTCCATACGACGGTCCGTTGTCGTGGGCGCTGACGGTGGCAAGGGCATATAGGCACAAGGGCAATCTGGGTCTGGTCTTGGCCACGGTGACGGTATCTACTACTGTCCTCACCTGCACGATGGTGTCGTGGCGCTCCGTAACGGTGGGCTCCGGCAGAGTCAGTTTCATCTCATAAGTCATGCGGCTCTCCAATGCCATCCCCAACTTATAGTCGAAGCACGCCCCAATCCGGATGCTTCAGCGTTATCATCTTGGTTCCCTTCGGCAGATAAAGCCATATCTCGCCCACCTCGTCCTTGCGCTTCACTATGCCCAAAGGTGTGGAAAAGGCAAAGTCAGCCGGAGCCTCAACCTTCACCAGGGCACAAGCCTCATCATTGAGGTCGCGCACGCTGTTGACAAAGGCACTCACGTCGTTGGGCAGGATACGGAAACTGCTCACCGAGAATTCTTGTGAGAGCGCACTGCCTGCACTAAGCAGCCATAAGCAGACGACAAAGAGCAGTCTGCCGGCATTGCCAAAGGATGATGTTCTTTTCATATATTATATATAGTGAACTCGTATTTTATATAGTGAACTCGTTATATTATTCTTCTTTATCCCGAATCGGTAAGCAAACCATTTGGGGAGGATATTCATAGTCCTGGATTTCTGCTGACGCATTTGTCACTGCAGATTGAAATCCTGTATGCTTATCACGTCAGCACCATCGGCAACAGTGGATGCCGGCTGCCAGGTGCGGACATGAATCACGGGCATCGACTTGTCGGTGAAGTCCCACAACAGGAACAGATACCCGTCGTCGCTGTAGCGGTCGCTGCTGTAGCGCTGCCGCAGCGTTACGCCATAGATGCCGTCCATCGTGGGATGGCGAAGGATGCGGAAACCGGAGAACTTCACGTCAATCTTACTGTTTGAGGCAAACACCTTGGTGAGGCGTGCCATATATTGCTGCTTGGAGTGGATGGCGTAGCTCACCCGTGGTTCTGCTATACACTTGCCGTCTGTCGTGGCTGTCTTCACCACATTGCCCACGATAATCAGTGCCTTGTCGCTGAACACCTGGCGCAGGAAATCAATGTCTTTTGTAGTGTATGCAGAGCGCAGATGCTCACAGTAGTTGAGTATCGTGTGGCGCCGCTTGGCATCCTGCTCCGTCAACTTGCCCTGCAATATCTTCGATGCCTCCTTGAAGAACGCATGATCTTTCGCTATGGTCTTCAGTGGCACTTGTGATATAGACTGGCTTCTCCGCCCTGCTCCCGACGGCTTTGAAGCACCTCCGCCGGACAAGGATCCGGATGCCTCGCCATACTCCTGTCGGGCAGAAGCCTCGTCGGAGGTGGCAAACCGTGCCGTAGTTCCTGTGGCAACCTGTTCTGGGATACTCTCCTTACCCTCGTCAAAGAAGGTCACGATGCCATGGCGGTCGATATACCCTTCGCGCCTGGAACCCTCTTCTCTGAAACGGAGCCTGCCGCCGCGATAGCGGGTATCGATGATGCAGCCACGCAGGGGCACTGCAAACACCACGTTTCCCCTGTCGTCCTCAACGACATATTTCTTTTCCTTTCCGGCAAATGCCTGTTCCACCAATTCCAGTCCCTCGCTCACGCCATACCTCGTCTCGCTCTGTGGCTTGCCTTCTTCAGAGCCACAGACAGAGCAAGATGGCAAAGGCGGACAATATGCTGATAGTCTTCTTCATTTACGGTATAAGGTGTTTTATTGCCATTCCTTTATGTCCCCACCTATCTCTATTCTTATATTGTCGGGATTGTTGGGGATAATCAGGTTCACGAGATGCTCCATGCCGGGTTTGAACTGGAACTTGCTTTCATACAGATAACTCATGTTGTGCATGACGACTTCGATGAGCGGCATGCGGTTCTCTATGCGCTGCGGCACGACGATGGCAGAATACAGGTAGTCACCGTCGTGATGTGCAGTGATAGTCTGCCTTACAGCCTTCGCATTGCGTGTTGCCACCCCTGCCTGAAGGTCTATCGTTGCCTCCGGCACGGTGTTATGCACATATACGGTGGCGTTTACAGGCATCTCGCCCTCAAAGTCCTCACCTTTTATCAGTCTTATCGTGAGTTTGCTCATGATATGTCTGAAGATGAGATTCACCGGTTCGTCGGATGCCGCCACGCCCTTACATGTGGCATGGAGCAGGTCGCTCGCCTCATAACCGCCGGGGGCTGTGGCTGTCTTCCCCGTGTTCTGGTCGAGACTGACGCTGAACGGCTGGTCTTCGATGCTGCTCAGGCTGTTGATATATGGATAGTAGGCATACACATTGTATGTGCCATCGTCCCAATACAGTGTTCTGGCTGCTGTCCACCCGTTGCCGCTGAATGTCATTGCCTCGTTGTTCACCACGTTGCCACCCAGCTGCAGTGGCTTGTCTGCCTGTGTCACGAAGATGCCCACCTTGTCGCCTTCCTCAAAATCCGTTGCCGTAGCATCCACCTTCTGGGCGGGATGGCTCATCACCAGCTTCATCTCCATGTTTTCTGTATCTGTCGGCTCATCCGTAGGCAGGATGTCCTGGCTGCACGATGTCACCCCGGCTACGGTCAGCACCAATGCCATATATATAATAGTATGTATCTTCATCTTCTAATCTAAATTGTATCCAATGGTCATTATCTGTGTCTTCTCACCTTCGCCATACGCAGCGGACTGCCCCTGCGTATCACGGGTCTGTGCTGATAGGTGGTTGCAGACCGCTGCGATGCCCTACCCCATACCGAAACCCTGGCTGGACTTTGCGCCACACCGACGTCACGCTTGTCGTGCTTCACGAAATCTTCAAACGAGAATGTCTCTCCGGCATATCGCTTTATCCTCTTCACGATACTCTCGCGGCTTATCGTGTTGTAATATGGTATGTCGTTGTTCATACATGAGTTCTGCTCTGAACGGTAGACACCGCGGGAGTGCATGAAACCGCCTTCATACACGTCAACGATATCACTGTAGCGGCTGTCGCTTATGAGATGGCTCCACCCCACTCCATGTATCTTGCCCGACAGCGAGAGATTGTCATACCATCCATAGCTCTTGGCGGTGTTCAGTTCGTCAACGTGGCCGCAGCAGCTGCATCCGCAAGCGTCGATGAAGGCGTTGTGACAGATGGCTTCCTCACCGAGCTTACCGAAGCCATGACCGCCTGCCTCATGCTGCACCACACCACGGGAGTCGAGTGGATAGCCGTAGGTGCTGAGCGGACAGAAGGAGATTGCCGACCCGTCTGCCCACATCTGCGTTATGCCGCCATAGTCGGTGGAGTTGGGCACTACGATGATGAGAGTCTGACAGAGGTTGTCTTTCGTAACGGTGGGTGCTCCCAGGGCGTAAGAGAATATCTCGTCGTATTCGGCTTTCAGTCCGGAGCCTCCCGTAAAGGTGGTGCCGAAGCGGTTGTAGCGGATGGTATTCACCGAACCGATGCCCGACTCCGTAAACAGCGGCATGGCGGTGTAGACGTTGAAATACTGGCGGTAGGTTTTGTATGGCTCTATACCGAAGAAATATTCCATCTCCTGATTCATCACTTTCAGATATTCGCCAGAGGCAATTTCGTTGGCGTCATAACCGTCGCCAAGCAGTACGACGTTGATGCCGCCACGGTTGCCGCGTGTCGCCTTCTGCAGCGTCACCCATTCGTCCTCGCCATACTGATAGCCATACTGCGAAACGCTGCATTCATGGGTGTAGTCCTTGTCTTTCAACCGGAACACCACCTTTCCGTCGCGCTTGCTGCCGGAGCTTTTTGCCGTTGCCTTGATGGTGAGCGTCACTTCGGTCTTCTTGTTACCGCTCGTTGGCGACACCTCACACCAATCGGGCTTGCTTGCCACCTCCCACTCGCCTTCAGCATTGACGGTGACGGTCTGCTTATGCTCCGTACTGAGGGCGCAAGCTACAGAGGGGCTACATGTCAGTTCGTGGTGGGCGGCGATGCGCTTGAAGTCGCACCAGCCCTGTGCCGTCTGATAATGTGCTACGGCAGAAGACGGCACCTCAACGGTGAAATTTTCCTTTGAGACCCCATCAAAGGCACCGCTTTCTATACGAGGCGGCATGGTGCCACGGCATACTATCGAACCGATTCCGAAACAATTGATGAATGCTCTCTGGCGTATCGTCTCCATAGACTCAGGGAAGACGACACCATCGAGCATCTTGCAACCCATAAATGCCTCCACGCCAATACTTAATATACCTTCCGGGATATTAAGGACGCCAGTGATTCGATCATTGTTGGCAAACGCATAACTACCTATATGCTCAACCTCCGATGGTAATTTCAGTTCGCTGGAGAAATCATTGTTGAAAAAGGCGCGCTCTGAGATTGTCTTAAGATTTTTTGACAGGTGAAGTTCTCCCTTGAATTTACAGTTATTGAAAGCCAAAATGCCTATATTCGTTATTCCGTCGTGAAGAGTAAGCGTACCATTGAAACCACATTCGCTGAAAGCTTCCACCGGAATTGTTGAGATACCTTGCGGTATCGTTAACGAACCTGTCAGTCCTGGACAATATGAAAAGGCACTACGTCCCAGATACTTCAGTTTCTCGGGTAGTCGCAGCTCGCCATAAAGCCCAGAACATCCAGCAAAGCAATACCCTCTAATCAATTCGAGATTGTTGGGCAGCACGAGGTTTCCGGTCAGACTGGAACAACCTTGGAACACTCCACCATAATAATCTGTACCCTCATCTGCAGAATCATCGTTCCAGTTATTTCCTAATTTCTTCAATGTGGAGGGGAGCGTGAGCGTGCCATTCAGTCCGCTACAGCCATTGAAAGCACCGCGTCTTATCTCGGTCACTCCCTCAGGAATAATAAGCGAACCGGTGAGGGTGTTGCATCCATAGAAAGCATTGCCACCAATAGCCCTAAGATGGTCGGGGAGTATAATACGGTTAAGAGTATGACTACCACCGTTTGTCTGCTGATAATAGAAAGCGCTACCCGGTATCTGGTCGTCATATCCTTCTTCGCCCTCACCTGGTTTGCAAGAAGCCTTGATGCGCACTTCTTTAAGATTCAGGGCTGAGAGTCTCGGCATGTGGTCGCGCATGAAGTAGAAGTCCTCGGAGTTTATCTCGCCGGTAATCTTCAGGTTCTTCACTTTTTCATAGTCCTTGCCAATGGCGGCGATGGCGTCTTTCAGTTTGCCGGGAGTGGAATTCACCACGATATATTCCTTTGCCGTAGCGTTGTGGCTAACGAGGTCGCTTTCCCATTCGCTGATGCTCGTCGACACAAGCGTCAGCTTATACTGGCCGCTGACTTCCTGCTTGTCCACCTTGATACTGAAGTTCATCATATAGCCTGCCTTGTATTCAAAGGCAGCTGGCTTGGAGAATTTGAATGGCGTTCCGCCGATGGTGATGCTGAAGAGCGTCGTTCCGGCGGATACGGTCTGCGGCACCACGATGGCGCGCCACTCGTTGCCGGTGCGCGACGGTATCGTGGCTGTATTCTCCACATCGCCCGCCACGCTAACAGTGCCCTCTGCAAGGTTGATGCTTGCCTTGCGTGCCACGTTTGGCACGAGCACTATTTTCTCCGTGTTTGCCCATTCCTCGGCGGTGAAGCCTGAACCTTGTACCAGTGTGACACGGGCGTTCGACATGCGGTGTGACAACGGCAAGCGTATCACGCTGGTGGTAGGAGCCACGTCGGCTACCTTTCCCCAAAGGAAGTCGCTTGCCTCGTAACCGCCCATCTCGCCATCGACAGAAGGTTTGCTCTGGTCTTTCTGCACTTCAAACTGATAGTCATCGATGCTCTCGGGTGCGGCAAACGGATAATATCCATATACGTCTATTGGCGTATGCTTGTCTTTCCAATACAGATCGTAGGCACCGGTCCACTTATTTGCGGACTCTTCGAAGGTGTAGCGCACGTTGTCGCCACGGTTGCCGCTCGGTTTCAAGGTGCCGGGCTTGCCGCCCTCGTAGTCCACCACATACACGCCCATCATGTCGCCGTCGCAGAAGCCGCTGTCGTTCACTCTCATCACTGAGAGATGCTCGATGTCTGCCGCCAGTCTGATATTGGCGCCATCGTTCTGCCCACCGTCCTCAAAGAGGCTGTCGCTGCAGCTGCTGAGCGTTGCCGCCACTATGGTGATGATATAGAAGATGATGTTCTTGCTTATCTTTTTCATATTTGTCTTTTTTCTATTCCGGTTCAGCAACTCCTCCATAGTCGATGCCGTCGTCCTGCCATTTCACGATGCTGGCATTTATGCCACTGTTTGTCTTGCCCAATGTCACTGTCAGCTGGTAGCTGTGTCCCTGCTCCAAGGCTTTTAGCTTCTGGTCTTTCGGCAGGTGGTAATCCGTACCGTCCACCGTCACCGTTATCAAGTAGCCGTCGTCCAGGGTCTGCGGCACTACGAGCGCCTTGTATCCGTCGTTGTCTTTCATCGGTATGACATAGCCCTTGTCGCCGGTGGCTGTCACGATGCCGGAAGCTATATTGGCGGCAGCCTGCGTCTTCACGTCGTTTATCCTTACGCTGACATTTGCTTTCGCCAACGAGGCGGCGGTAAATCCCTTGCCGGCAGCCAGGGTGATGACGACCTGCGCCATCATGTGCTTGGCTCCGATGTTCACGGCTTCTTCGCTCGGCGCCACATCAAGGGTCTTGCCGATGAGCAGTTCGCTTGCCTTGTAGTCTGCCCCTGCACTTTGGTCTGTCTTCACGCTCCACGGCAGAGCCTCAACACTCGCTATCGTGGCGGTGTATGGATAATACATATAGAAGTCGGCATGCGTAATGTCGTCTTTCCAGTATTTCTGCACCGCTGAGGTCCAAGTGCCATGAAAGGTATACATGCTGTTGTCTATATAGTTGCCTTGGGCTTTTAGTCCGACCGCAGAACCGTCGGCATTGCGGTTTACCACAAACACGCCTATCCTGTCGCCCGTCTCGAAGGCATTGTCTAAGGCACGCTTCTCCGGCATGCTGCTGATGCGTATCGGCAACTGCTCCACCGGTTCGGGTGGAGTTGGCGGCGTGACAGGAACGTCGTCGACTCCGTTCTCTGACGAGCAGGCGCACAACATCCCGGCACAAGCCGACATGATGATATGTTTCAGTGTAGAAGTATCTATGTAATTCACCATTCTTAGTTCTTTTCTTCTATAAAGGCATCACGCATCAAAACAGAAACGGACCCTTCTTTTTCTTGCTTTTCGTTTTTTTAAAGCGTAAAGGTAAACAATTTTTATGAATATTTCGGTTCTGCCCTCCACTTTTTATGATAATGAACTATTATGGACTTGACTGATATGTCAATATTTACTAATTTTGACGACAGAAAGTGTGAATGTTATAAAGCAAGTATAACAAAATAACTATTGGAATTATGAAAAAACTACCAATCCTATTATTGGCTGCATTACTGACGCTTTGTTCATGTAGCAAGAGTTATCAAGAGTTAGTCAACGAGAAAGTGGAACAATACAAGAAGGAGGGCAAAATCATCATTAACAAATCCGATGACCCTACCGGCAAGGAACACTATATCGTGTTTGCCGATGCAAAACAACAGACTATCGGCGTGGACACGCTGGGAGAAGAGGCGCTGGTAATAAAGCTGGATGGTCTTGTCGAGAAACAGATTGACATACCAGGCATTCAATGTCCTGACAAATTTCACGTAATCTCTAATGATCCTAATTTAACACACGAGGCAAACTTCAAAATCGATAAAGACGGACGTTTCTCAAGTTACGAAGACAAGAAAGCCACAGTATACAAAGACAAATACATAGTTTTGGAAAGTGATGATCTAGGCTTTTCAAAGAAATGGTCTATTCTGTGGTTTAAAAGCCCAGAAAACATATATACTTATCAAGGGGAAGAAGACAAAGATGTTGTATTGAACAAGGAGAATGGCGACATTAAGATGACTATCAAAAGCGCAGAGGCCTTCAATATCATTGGCTATGGAAAAGAATGGATAGAAACGACATATAACGTCACGTTCAATTACAATGGCAAAATTAAGCAACAAGACGACTACGTAGATTATGAAGGAACAAGTGTTCCTATTGGGGCTTTTGGTGACATAACCAACCTCCAACCGTATATAGAAAGAATCGAGAATTCAATAATAATCGGCAACGCTCAATCTGGCATATATTAATTTCAGAAATCAGCGACATCATTTTGCTATAGGACATAGACTATACCTTGAAGTGTAAATACATTTATTTCTTATACCGAGCCGCAGCCTATCTTATGCAAAGATAATGCAATCCGAATGCAGAACAACAAGCTTGCTTGATTGTTATGCTGAGGTGAAGCTTATCTTATGCAAAGATACATCAAAGCAATCACAACGGCAAAAAATCACCTTTAAATATGAAGACTATAAATTCACTACTTGCCCACAAAGAACTTTCCGCCTGCCGATGTTGACAGTTTAAAAAAGCAAGAATTCTAACTACACTTTTAAACCCCAAACGGTCATTAGGGCTTGCTTGGATTTTGATTTTTTAGAAGGATGGATTTTGTTTGGCTTTTAATGAGTAATAGCGAGCTATTGCGAATTAAAAACAAGCAAAAGACGCCTTATAAAAAGCAAAAGGCTGCAAGCAGTTATAAAATATTACATTGAACGACCTAATGACCGTTTGGGGTTAAAATACAATTATAATTTTATCGTAAGAATCACCTGTAAAGAACGACCGAAAATAGCCGAGAACGACCGCGATGACTGCAAGAACGACCACAAGTATGACCGAAAATAGCCGTAAACGACCGCAATAACGACTTAAAACGACCGAAAATAGCCGAACAGATGTATGCAGTATCTTTGAAAAGGGCGGGTGACTTTGCATAAGTGGTGTGCAGAGCCTCTGATTGAATATCTTTAGCTCTTAAAATAGATGCCATAGCGTCCGTCTTTATAGCTCGTTCCAACTGCTTGTATCCTAACAGCTCTTTCTTTGAATAAATTATATAGAAAAGTCTCTCTTCATTTGTTTTGCAGCGGTTCAAGATGAGTTGATGATTACTCCAACCTGTAAAAAAGAGAACACTTGAAATTTGTGCCAATTCTGTTGGCACAAATTCTTTCGGCATTATTTGTGCCATTTCAAATGGCACAAATCCCGTTGCGGCTGATGGCAATTCCATTTTTGTGAACTGAGCCAATTTTGTGCTTTGCATTAGCTCTTTAAATGATTCTGAACACATTAGAGTTTTCTTTTAAGGATAGTCCGCACCTTGGTAATCTCTTTTGAACATTTGGAATTTAGGAAAACAACTATTTTGAAACAACAATCCATTGTCCATTTTTATCACTTCCGCTACGTGTAATGTACCCTTCCTTCCTTAACGAAGTAAGTTCTCTTTTTAACGTTGCAAGCGAAATACCCAGTTTGTTTGCCAAATCTTCTCTTATTATTGATGGACTTTGCTTCATGATAGATAGTATAGTTTGTTGCCGTTCATTTACAGGCTCATTTACAGGCTCATTTACAGGCTCATTTGTTGGCTCGTTTTGAATATGGAGAGTCAATTTTACCTGCATAAGTTCGGGTTGCTCCAATAACTCTGGCTTTATCCAATGCTTTTCATTCCATGCGTTTAGAATGAGTGGGAAACCCGAGCCAAGGTTCTCGCCATAGCCTATCATACGGAACATATTCTGCATACGCTGATTACGTGCCTTTGACTCGCCACCATTGTAAATCTGCTCAATAGGAAGTTTCAGAAGTCCTGGATTGGTCAGAACAAAACAATCGTCATACTTTTCAACTTTCAGCACTCCATTCACCATAAAATCGGAATGAATAACCATATTTGTAACGGCTTCACGCACAGCTTTGGCTTGAAGCGTATCGTCTTTGCGCACTACACCGTCCATACTGAAAGGGTGAGGCAAATCACGTGTTAGTTTCGGAATGACCATGCGAATAAAGTTGAACAGGTTGTTTTCCCAAGTCCCATCGTATGTCAATCGGTCGCTATAGCGTTGGTCGCCTATCAAATTGGATTTATCAATGTAGTCCATTCGCAGATTGTCGAAACGCTCACGGACTGGCAATCCTTTGCCAAACATTAAAAGTCCAGCCATAGTCAGTCCTTCTTTTCCTGTCCTTCGGTCTCGTGTATAACCTCCAAAGTTCGTTAGAAACTCCTTATGTTCTGCCGAGTTCCATTGATGCTCTGGATGCAAGTTTTGAAACATCTGACGGAAGCGTTCCAATGTTGGAATATCGATGTCGTCCATTGTGTAGTATTCCAACAACAATCCATCATTGCCAGCTTCATTGGCATCACGGAGCATCATTTTCAACTCTTGCTCCGTACAATGATAGTCGCCTTCATGGTTGCGTTTGAAAGTTCCTCTTGACAGATTGTTGTTGATATAGACAGGACGGACTGTATAATCGGCACGAGGCACGTTGATGGCAATAACCTTCTTGCCGTCAACATCTATCGTCTGAATGTCATCGTCGTACAGAAGATTGATATTAACTTTCTCACGACTATTTACAGTATTCCACAAGTCCTTGCGGATTTTGTCTGCATCCTCAACACCAACGATTTCAAACCGCTTGGTATTATTTTGCTCGTCCATGTGCTCTACCACACCCAACAGAATGGTTCCACCGTATGTGTTGGCAAAAGCGGAATAAGTGTCCCAAAGAGAATTTGGCACACCTTTTGAGGCTTTCTTGCATTCGAGCGTTACACGCTCACCGTCTAAAAGAATGTGTCTTATATTCATTGCCATTTGTATTTATGCAAAACTAATTATATTTTCCAAAGCACTATGCTCTATCTAATCGATGTAATTCACATGATACAACATCTTCATTTGCAACTTTGTTACTTAATAACATATCAAATAGGACATCTCGTCCAATAAGTTTTACTCCTGTTCCATTCGCTAAATCTATGGCACCGGTGGTGAAAGAAGAATTGGACAGCAACATTGGAATAAATTGGAAGCCATATCTATTTGAATAGTATTCACATCCACTTTTTGCCTCTTGAACACCTTGAATGCCAATAGGATTCTTTGAATGTTTTACTTGAATCGCATAATTTGTGTCTCCATTTAATGCTAACACATCAATGCCTTTGTCGCCACATTCCGATGTCAATATGGTCTTATAGCCCATTTTCTTGTATAAGGCAGCAATGAAAGCCTCGAACCTATAGTCGTTCATTATATCAACACTTTCTGCTTCCAAATAGTTGTCTTGGGACTTTTCTGCAGATTCTCCGACCAAACTTTCATAGAGTTCCTGTTGCTTTATCTCTGTTCTCACTGTCGGAAAGAGTGTGGCATCGGCAAGTTCGGTTTTCTTTGCCAATAAGGCATCTATGATAACATCAAATGTCCTGAAATCTTTCGAAACAGACATCGGGTAATATACATTTACATCTTTCTTCTGACCGATTCGATATGCCCTATCTGTTGCCTGCTGTTCTTTTGCTGGATTCCAAAAGCGACTATAATGTATTACATTATTAGCACCTGTTATATTCAGCCCCATGCCTGCAGCCAAAGGAGACATAATAATAACATTGAAGCCTTCCGCGTTTTGGAATTCATCAACAGTTTGCTGACGACTTAATTTCTGAGATTGAATCTTTGCTGTTGCAGGAGTCTCTCCATTAATAATACTGACATCCAAGCCATATCTGCGAAAAACAACATTTCGCAACAGCCTCTGTGTATCTTTGTGGTCGGTGAATATTATAACTTTTTCGTTGTCATTTCTGATTTTATCTAATATATTGATAGTTACCGATAATTTTGACGAGCTGTTTATCAACTTGTCTATATCAATTTGAGAATAATCCACTACAGAAAGGTAAGGACTGTCGCATATTTGTCTAAAAGCCGCGATTACCTTAAACATCATTCCTTGTGGAGTTTTCCCATTCTGACGTGTGGCAACAACAGCATTTAATTCATCGCGATATAGCCGTTTCTGCAAGTCAGACATTTCCTGCTTCTTTTTGTATATATGTTTGGGAGGCAAATCCTTTGCAACATCTAATTTTAAACGACGTTCGAAAAAGCGTCCTAACTTAGAGCGCAACTTTTTACCTAATTGCTCAATGTCTGTATCTTTGTCCTTTAATGGATTCTGATACAATTTAGCAAACTCTCTGGCATTTCCCAACAAACCAGGAATAGAGAAATCCATGATGCACCATAAATCAACAAGCGTATTCTCAACGGGTGTTCCTGTCATTGCTATTTTAAAATCAGCTTTCAATGCTTTCACAGAATTTGTAACCAAAGAACCTGGTGTCTTCGCTTTCTGTGCCTCGTCAAGCACAACAAAAGCATAGTCTACTGCACAGAAGTTGAATTGTCTATTTCTTACAGATTCATAATTTGTAAGTATCAAATCCAATGATTGCAACCATGATACATCCTTGGGGGCAAAATCTTTTTCCAAGTCATTCGACATAACTATAGAAACTTGCATGAGAGTACCTACAAAAAACTTTTGGTATTCTCTTTGCCAATTTTCAAGCAAGGATACAGGAGCCACAATTAGGTATGGCTTATGAATATTTCCAACATTTTGCATTCTATGCCATTCTATAAAATACAAAATTTGCAAAGTTTTTCCTAAGCCCATATCATCAGCCAACAAGCAACCTTTATATTTATTCAAATATAAATATTGTAACCATGCAACACCTTCTATTTGATGCTGCTTTAATTTGATGCTTGGATTTAAGTTTGTGCATTCGTGAAAATTATAATGTTCAACAGCACAGGGCATATTTACACTTTGTTCACTATATCCTAACTCTTCTGCATTCTCCTCTATTATAAGGACTTCATTTTCTGATATTTTCTTTGTGCCTTTGGGAGAGTTAAACTTTGCTGTGTCCTTTTGATTGTAGCAATTCTCCTTTAGCTTTGTAATTTGCGGCAAGACTTCATTGACATTTAAAAGAGTATTCTCCCATTCCACACTCATTTTACCCTCTTTCAGAGCTTCTTGGACTTTTGACTCAAACTTTTCAAGATCTTCCTTTTTGGGAAAAAATAGATTCTTCGATCCATTAACATTGTCATTAACCTTAATTCCTGGTACCCATTCACTCTTATACGGACAAATAAAAGAGTAATACTTAGGCTGATAAAGTCCTTTTTCAATGACTCTATCGCTATAAAATTCATGTATGTCAACTAAATTCGTGTTAAAGAAACTCTCTGGAGATTCCATGATTTTATTTATTGTGTCACGATCTGCTGTCTTTTCATATTTTTTTATTGTTTCCAGCTGGACAACTTTATCCTGATCAAATACAACATGAACACGTTTCCCTCCTTTTTTCTTTAATTGATAGGTCCCTTTTACTTGCTCTTTTTTGTTGAAGCGTTCTGTAAACTGGTCGGAATCTTCCGAGTCAATGGATGCTGACAAATGCATTTCATCATTATTATAGTCCAAAAGAACCTTTATTTTGTTTGGCACACAAACATCAGTGTCAGTGAGATAGCTGTCCAACTTAACTGCCGCCGATTTTGACAAACCTTTTATATCGGAAAAGCGGATAAAGTTGTTGCTTTTGTCCTTTTCGCTTATATCTAGCGAGTTAAATTCATGGATTGCATTGTATAAGGCATATTGCTCTTTACTTAATAAATAAGTAGCTTCATCAACAACAACAAAACATCCTTTAACTTCGTAAGGCAACATACGACCTCCTGGGAAAAAACTATAGAAAGAAATCTTATAATTAAAATCACCTTGTGTAAGCGTAGAACCATTCGCTTCTATATACATATCATAAGGGTATTCATTAGGCAACCCTAACATTTTTCTCTCTATTTCATCCAATTGATAGATATTTTCGGGAGTAACTTCTACTGAGTTCTCCGTATATGTAGCCAACCCATTGTCGCACAATTCCATAAGGACACTCTTTTGAAGAATGTCCCAGTCTTTGATTGCTACATTTTGCTCATTAAAAAATCTTACTATTTGCCTTGCCTCATCAAAACTATACATATTCGTTGCTTTTAATGTCTGGATATATAATTTGACAATCGATGCTCCCATTCTCCAATATGAACCATACGCCCATAGTCGTTGTCGTATCCATTCCAATAGGATGTGTCAATCAATTGATCCATATTCGTCCTTTTAAGACTGTTTATACTTTGAATAGTAAAACAAGAAAACAGTTTATTTATAGGCAAGTTATGTTCTTGGTAAACATATAAAGCATTTCCTGTTTCTGAAAATTCTATATATATTTTACCTCTTATTTGCATTATAATTGCCGATGTATCACTCCTTGTATTTTTAGTCCCCAGTATAAACTTTCCATGTAGCAATTGCATTAAGCGCATATCTGTACTCATCGTTTGCTTTGTTACACGAGAACCAGCAATTCTGATTTTCTCGATATCTTTTATATATTTTAGCCAAAATATTTTACGACGTGGGTCATCTACACACTTCTCAAAATATATATTGATATATTTTTCATTAGTCCAAACACGAATCAAATTCTGTGCTTGTTTCAACAAGTCATGTCGCTCAGTTTCCACTTCAATAGGAAGCGACCATTTAGCATTGTTTTCACAATCACCGATTCTTTCTTTCGACAAGAACTCTAATGCATCTTTCCATGAAGTTGTGAGATTTTTCTTTCTTGCAATGAACAAAGGTATGACAGATTTGTCTGTTAGCGAATTGTTGTGTAAATTCAGAACTTTATCCAATTCGTCATAACCAATACATTCATCAAATTTGTACTTGCAATAAGAGTATATTACATCAGAAAAATACCTGTAAGTAATTTTTTGATCGGACATACCCAAAACTTCTGTACACGATAAAATAGATTTCTTGGCTGACTTTAACTTCACGCCCAACATTATAGGGCCGTTGTTTTCAAGATATTTGATATTGTCTCTGATGAATATGTATTTTGAATTCGTACCGTTATAGCTATTAAGCTTGTTCCTTAAGAAATCCCTAACTCTACAGAAATTTTGAGATACAGGATTCCAAAACTGGAATACATAATCTATCAATCCCCAATAAAAGCTGTTCTGCCACTTTCGATCTAACGACTGCAATATATCTGCTATCGCATTATTACTTTTTATCTCTGAAAGATAATAGCACAAAGCTCGCAGAACCTTCTTCTCATTCTTCATTGAAAGCTCTGGCAGAGATTCATTTTTATTAATATATGCCAAAATAGGATTTATGTCAATAGATTTGTCCACACCACTCCCTATTGCATCAATTTTATTTGATATTTTTTTGAGTTTAGAAATTTCATTCTCAACTCTATCTATCAAATTTGTATTGATGACATTCATACCCATTTTGGCGAATGTATCAGCCTTGAAATGGAAGCCCAACAAATCATTGATATTGTCCATATCTATTTTTCTCTTTTTATTGCTATTTTTTCAAGTTGCTTTTCGGCATTTGTCCTTATTTTAAATTCCACACGGCGAGATAGGTCGGCATCCTCTTTACCGTCTTTTCCTATAATTGGATGACTTGAAGACAAGCCATTAGCCGTAATGGCATACTTGGCCCACTCAAAATCTTTTCTTGTTATTTGATTTAGACAAAAAGCAAGAACACTCCTCGTTCTGTCTTGCGACAATTCCATATTATATATGTAACCCCCCGAACTGTCCGTATGTCCTTCTATTCTTATCTCTTCAATATTGTCTTTGTACTGAGGTTTCGACAGCAAAGCCATATATCTTGGAAAGAAATCACGCAGAATTGCAGCAAAACGAGGCTTCAAATCTGCCTTATTATAGTCAAATAGTGTGGATGGTTCTTGAAAACGAACCGCCAATTCTGTAGAGTCAATAACGGCGTTCCAAACTTTCAAACTATCTTTAAACTCATGCTCCAAGTCTATATATAGCTGGGTCTTTATTTTCGCATAGTTCTTCGTTATTGCACGGTCACTGTCCTCCTGCTTCTTGACTTGCAGCATCAAAGAAGAAAGTAGCAAAATAAAGATAAAAAGCAGCGAAGCCATCAAGTCACCTGTAGATTGGCTGAATGGATTACTGTCGTTTTCATCACTTTTAGCAAGCTTAATTTTCCTCATACTACTTTACTTTCTTTATATCTTCTATAGTGTCGCTAATCTCACTTACCAAATCACCCAAATGACTCGTTGCTTGCTGCAATTTGTTGATGCCGTCAGTTAAAGCTGACGAATATCCGTCCAGTACCGTCCTGGCACTCTGGCTCACGGTTGTGCTATATTGATCAAGCCCATTTTTAATCTGGGCAAATATGCCAGACAATCCTTGCTGAATTATACCGAACTTGTTAGAATAATCTTCCAATGTATTCTTTGACAATTGTAATGCACTGGTTATATTAGTAACAGCCGTAGATGACTTTTCTTGAACTTCTTTCAAACCACTAACATAGTTTTCCTGAGAATTCTTTATGCGAGTTGAAGCCTGATCCATATTATTGGTCACTCCTTGCAGACTTACAACAAGAGAACCAAGAGCATTCTTAGTCTCTTTTATCTGAAGCATAGAACCTTGTACTTCCTTAACGGTTGTATTCAAAGTATCAACCATGTCATTAAAGTTGGCTATTAGAACATCCGTTTGTGACGAAATTTGCTGATGTGATTCCTCCATTCGACTATATTGAGAAGCAGCCCTCTCAACCAAATCTTTATTCGAGTTGGCAGACTGTTCTACTATCTTTTTAACGGCCGACTCCAAGTCTTCTATTGTCGTATGAATACCGCCAAAAGCCCCAGCCAGTTGCTCTGACATATTTTTCATTTGCACAGGTAAGTCAGACAGTGAATCACTTGCTTTGGCAAGGTTCTCGGTTAATGATGTCAAGTTTGAAGTTGCGGAGCCAGACAATTCTGTACCAAACTTCTCCATCATATCATTCATGCTGGCTCTCAATTCATCAACAATAGTGTGGGTCATATCCTCAGCAGGAGACTGTATGGAAGTTTTAAGCATATCTAATTTGTCGCTTAATGTCGTGACAAATTTCTCTATCATAGGAATAACCTTCTCATTGATGTTATCAGATAACTTTTCGTCCAATGCATCAGACAAGTCATCAACGAGAGTTCCCATAAAACCTGTTTGCTTGTGTGTCTCTGCATACATATCTCGCACAGCATTGCTGAGATATACAGTATTTCCTTGCTCATCTTTAAATGAAAGATAAGCAGCCAAGAAATCATTTTCGGACAAATAGTATTTCTTGTTAAGAATAGAGCATATGTTGTCAAGATATTTTTCAAAAGTATTCATCAATCGCTTTTCTTGAAAAATGTAATAGCTGGAAAATCCCATTCCAAATAACGATGTCAAGAAAGCTGTACCCATACCTCCTAAAAGTGATTGAATACTACCTTGAATAGCTTCGCTTGAGTCAGAATTGAATCCCAGTATACCTAATGTCAAGCCTAAGAATGTTCCTAACAATCCTAAGCCTACCAAAATTCCTGATGCCGAGGCTATCTGTTTTTGATTAATAGAAAGGGTATTGAAAACTCTTCGGCATAATCTCTCGTAGAGTTCTTCCCATTTATATTTATAAAGCTATCTTGATAACTTCTGTAGATTTCACTTAGTTTGTCATGATCCTTTAGAAATGTTTCTATACCATACTGATCTTGCTCTGGAAACAAATCTAAAAATTTTTTATTCAATGTTTTTAAATCTTTGCGATAAAATACATAAGCACCCACTATCGCCATACAAAAAAGGAGTGTGACAGTATTTAAAAACCAAGATGAAGCTATTAAGTCATATATAATTTGCATAACCATATCGTTTTATGTGTATTTATAATATATAAATGCCATTTGCCTTTGTGTATTTACGGCATTATTAAGATTGCTTTTTTATTGGCCAAAACAAATCCTGTATCTCAACATTCAAATATTTGGCAATCTCCACCAATGTCTCGACATTCGGCTGTATGGTGTTGGTACACCACTTTGAGACGGTTGCAGGATCTTTACCCAATTGTTCAGCGAGCCATTTGTTGGTTCGTTTCTTTTCAGCCAGGACGACCTTTAGCCTGTTTATATCTTTACTCATATTTGCGTATAATTATTTGGAAAGTACAAAAGTAATGATTTCCTGTTAGAATAACGAATAAAGGTGTTGAATTATTATGTTAGATAGTGATATTTATATTATATAGATGATATATACATCAATTTATAGAATATGTGAGCTAATCTACCTGACTATAGTTTGTCATTTGGTGACTCATAATATGGGCGATGTCAAGTGAAATGCAATGAAATTATGAGAAATACGGATGAAAACAACATAAACTTTGCCAACCACAACAAATTAGCGACGAATTATGTTGGCAAAATGTTGGCAATTTTATAAAAGCAAAAATCCTAACTGCTCAATATCAAGCAGTTAGGATTCTGTATGGTGCGCCTGATAGGATTGCAACTTTAGTTCCTAATAACTGCGCTTAATACTCAGAACTGTATGATTATCAACTTGTTACATTCTATAATAGTTCCAAGTTTCATCACAGAATTTCATTAATTCGCATTCTCGGTTGACAGTTTTAACAGTTTCTGTCAACGATATTATTTTTGCTAATTTTACCGACAGGTTATAGTTCGGCATTAAGTACTGGGTGAAACTGCACTCTTGCAAAAGTACAAAAATCACTCAAATAAAAGAAGTACATTGCCGTAATTTTGCCGCACAATTTTTAAAAGTGTAGAATATGGCAACAATAAAATACGAATTAAGCAAAAAGAAAAGAGGGGAAACGAGTGAAGTTAAGATTCGCTTCTCTTACAAACGAGGGTGTGTTTACAGACTGCATACTGGAATTTATGTACCATTTGCCTCTTGGAACAAGGAAAGAGGTCAGTTGATTATTCCAAGAATGCGCACGAAGGAACGTGTATCTTTGTCACTGCTGCAATCAAATTTGGATGAATTGCGAAATTACCTTAGTACAGTTTGTATTGACGTAAAGGGTACTGAGGATGGTGAATATTGGCAGAACGCTATTAATGTGTTTTTGAATGGGGGCACAGTTGAAGAGGAGCATCCATTTGAAAACGAGACTGTACAAGACGCATTTGATATTTTTATTGATACACGTGCAACCAAAAAAGAGCGAATAAAGCAAATGCGTGTAGTCCAGAGAATCGTGCTTCGTTATACCTTATATATTAAGAAAGACTTAAAGCTTAGCGACTGGGACGAGAAGCATCTTTGTGCTTTAGAGAAGTTCTTGAAAAACGAACACACATTCTTTGATGAGAATGGCGTGTGCTTAAAAAAGTGGAAATATCTCTACAATGCAGTCCCTGAAGCACGTCAACCCAAAGTTAGAGGTGGCAATGCCATTTACTCAATAATGAAGCGACTAAGGACTTTCTTCAATTGGTGTGTAGCAACAGGAAGAATAACGGTCAGCCCATTTCAAAAACATCTTCTGAAAGAGTGTACGTATGGCACGCCATTTTACTTGACCCTAAATGAAATGGATACATTGTATGAATATGACTTCTCTTCACGACCTTCATTGGCAGTACAGAGAGATGTCTTTATATTGCAAAGCAACTTGGGTATGCGTATCGGCGACTTTTATTCGCTAACTACAGCCAATGTCATTAGCGATGCTATAGAATATATCCCAAGTAAGACGTTGAATGAGTCAGGGAAGGTGGCACGTATACCGCTTACTTCAAAAGCAAAAGAGATAATAATGCGCTATCATAAGGAAGGACAACTGTCGCTTGTACCTCTTATTTCCGAGCAGCAATACAATAAAAAAATCAAGGAGATGCTTAGAATGGCAGGCATAGATAGAGTTGTCACAATCCTAAACCCTACAACACGAATTGAAGAGCAGCATCCAATTTGGGAGGTTGCTTCTTCACACATGGCTCGTAGAAACTTTATCGGAAATCTGTATGCTATCGTGAAAGATCCTGACCTTATTAGCTCAATGACTGGTCATGTAGAGGGCAGTAAAGCATTTGCAAGATACAGAGCAATTGATGACAGTATAAAGAAGAATGCGCTTGCCGCTTTTGAAGGCAAAGCATTGGGGGAAAAGTGATGTAGTAAGATTATATTTTTTCACTCAAATAATGTTCGCAATAGCAGTAATTTTGCACCGTAATAATAAAACTACAGATTATGGAAGAGTTCATTAATAAATTTGTAGAGACTGTCTCAGAAGGCATCCTACAGAAAATTAGAGAGAATTTGGACAATATAAAGTCCTCAAAAAGTGGAAAGGAAGAGAGTGAAGTGTTCAGCAGAGATGATGTCTGTAACCGTTTGAAAATCTCTAAACCTACACTGTCCCGCCACATAAAACAGGGGTATTTAAAGCCCTCTTTCTATGTAGGTCGTTCTCCTCGCTTCACACAAAGTACAATCGAAGAGTATATAAGTAAGTTTAACGAAGTAAAAGAAGTTTAATATGGTAAACGAAAAAGTAAAAACAGTTTCAACACAGAACGAAGATGCCACAAGTGCTAATCAGGACGTAACAATGGTAATGAGTAAGATGCAAAAGGCATTGAGAATAAAACCTGTGTCAGAGTTTAAGCCTGATTATGGCAATGATAAAGAAAAGATGTCATTCTTGGCAGATAAAACCAAGGATATAGAACGTGAAATTAGCAACATAGTGCAGAATAATGATTTGTATGGTGCTGTAGGCGTGTCAGGGAATGTGGTCATCAACTTACGTGAAGCTGCAAAGAACGGTATTCATGTTTATGGTATGGAAGTGAACCGAGAGCATGGTAAGGATGAAAGACAGACTGGTGAATCATTGCTGTCTGACGGTGCCCAAATGTGGCTGAATGTCATTACGTATAAAGTGGCAAAACTTTATGGGTTTGGTATCAAAAAACTTGCCAATGACAAAGACGATAAACACTCCCCACAGGACGAAGATATTGTTTTGTTGGATGGTCACGGAAGAATGAATTTCCTCATGCAGTATGATGTGAATGATTGGCCAGTTGTTTATGCCCATTTCCCATCCAAAGACGCATTGAACTACTACAATCTCAGCAAGGTCATGGAAACTATAAACGTGAACATCAAAACGTGGACGACATCAAACTATGTTCAGAAACGCATTTTGCAAGAAGGAGACAAAACACATGAAGGTTGGGTACGCATCAACAATCTTATTAAACGTGGCTATAACTATCAAGCTGCTTGTCAACTCACGACATTGGGAACAGACAGAGTGATGAAGAAAGATGTGAATGGTGGTGATGCCGAGCATATATTCTCCAATTATAATGATGCGGTTTATGTGTCCGAAATTCTGATAAATCGGTTCGGAGAGAAAGAAGATAAGGTCGTAAAAACAAAAGAATTCACGAAAGAGGTATCTTTTTTGTGGCAGAAGCTGCAAAAAATAGGTGGAAATAGCTACGCCACAGAGAATATGGTAGAGTTTATCAAGTGTTTACCAGAAGACAAGGTAATTGAGATAAAAAAAGCAAAGAAAACGAATGATGGTGTGAGTAAGGATGTAAACAGAACGAAGATACTAAATGCACTGTTTAAAGATTTTACTGCTCATAAAAACATACAGCTGGGGAACTAACAAACTTGTAATGAGCTTAGAGGCTGCTCTAATCATCCTCACTTGCCTCTCATAGAGTGAGGATTAAAGAATTTATTATGGCAACAATATACAAGCCAACAGGAAAGGCTGGAGAGTATAGCACATGGGCATGCAATCTTTACAACGGATGTTCCAATAACTGTTCGTATTGTTTCAATAACCATAGTATAATGAGTAAGACACTTGGAGGGACAAATGTGAGACTAAAGAAGCCTTTGATAGATGAAAAGACTGCTTTCCAAATATTCCAAAAGGAGTTGGACAAATCTAAAGATGATATTATTAAGGACGGAGGACTGCACTTCAACTTTGTGTCAGATCCATGTCTCCCCCAAACACTACATCTGAATTGGACTTGTATTACTTATGCTATTAGTTTGGGCGTACCATGCCAAGTTCTTACAAAAAGAGCAGATTGGCTTAATAGCTCATTTGTACAATATGCTTTGTCACAGAAAGATCTTATTCGTGTTGGATTCTCTCTGACAGGATGTAATGATTTGGAGTCAGGAGCATCAACTAATGAAGAACGCATTAATGCAATGCAATCCCTTTACAAAAATGGCATTTCTACATGGGCAAGTATAGAACCTATCATTGAACCTAATAAAAGTTTGGAAATGGTGGCTAAGACGGTTACGTTTTGTGACCATTTTAAAATAGGCTTACTCTCTGGTAAAAAAAACTATACCCCTCAGGATATTAGGCATTTTATCAAAAATGTAGAATCGCTTCATCCCAAGTCGGTATATTGGAAACAAAGTATTTACGAATTTATAAAAGGACATTATGATTAAGAATTATAAAGAGCACTATGTCAATAGTACAATTGGCAGAGTTTATATAGACATTAGCGACCCCGGAGTCGTTCTAAAGCAAGAGATTGATGGTGTGGCTACAGGATTCATAAGTCTCACCCATGAAGAAATGGAAAAATTAGCCAGAGCATTGTTTGCAATCAAAAAAGATTTGTCTTCAGATTCACAACTATCTCAGGCTCTTCCCCCAGTCCTCCCTTCATTTACTAAACCTCCAATGGCAACAAACCACATGGACGAAATGAAAGCGAAATATGAAAGAGCTTATAATCCGTGGACAGCAGATGAAGAAGAAATGCTGAAAAAATACTACACCCAAGGGCTTAAAGATCTGGAAATATCAAAGTTACTTGGACGTAATGAAGGGGCTATCAGTAGTCGTAAGAAGAAACTGGGTCTGTTTTAGATTACTACAACTCCTTCTCTATATGATAATAATGATACCTTCATGGTTTTGAGTCATGTTGGTATCGTTATATTAATGGTAGAAGAAGTAATTATTCAAAAAATATATGTAATGGCAAAACTTAAAATCAAATTAAAGAATCGTAACGTAGAATTGCCTGATGATGTAGGCAATTTTATTTTGAGTACAGGTTGCGGCTCTGGTAAGACGTATTGGTTGGAACGCTTCATTTTGACACACTATATGGAAGGTATGCTGATTATTGTTGATTCCATCGTCAGTGCCAACTCTTTATACTTCGACTTGCTGACCAAATTAGGATTAGATGCAAATGATATGATGCTGATTCATTCTAAAACAGATTATGATGTTATGAATGAATATGCCAATAACCCAGAAGAAGTAACAAAGAAGAAAGTGTTGATAATGACAAACGTAAGACTTTATACAGAATACCCACCAGTATATCTGCTTTATAATAAAAATGGTGTTACTTTGTCTTCTTTTGATGGTGATTGGAAGAAGCTGATGAATAATCCTAATACTCGTCGCTGGATTATCATTGACGAGATACCTGGTTTTATACAAAAGTACGCTACGGTATCAAAGTTGCATTTGGGAGTTCTTGGGGAAACTGATGATAACGGTGGGTATAAGGCAAAAGAGTTTATAGTGATGGAAAAGGATTATAACACATTCATTGCTCACTCTGATGCTGCTCTATTTGCCACAACTACAGCTCTTGGAAAGCTAAAAACAGATTCAGCTCTCTATATCATTAAACATAAATATCTAGATATGATGAAAGTACAAGGCGATGCAGTAATCCAATTCTCTCCTTGCGATTTCCAAACAACAAAGAGTCTCGTATTGATAATGGAGGGAGCTGGCGATGTTCTTTTTAAGGATTCAAGCATATACAAACTTATAGATATTCCTCAAAAATACAGAGCCAAGGCAGACTTCCATAGCTTTAATGTTCCCAATCTTAACCGTAGAAGCAACAAACATCAAGAGTTAATAAAGAGTATGGTTCAATCCGTAATCGCTATTCTTTCCAGTGTAAAAGGAAAAACTCTTATTGCCTGTTGGAATGATTTTAAGGGGGAAGATAATGGGATAATAAGTGATGCTCAAAGCAGTAATGATAGTACTCTTGTTGCTTTACTTTCAGAAGAGCTAATAAAAACGAGTATATCACAAAACCTCTACAGTATTATCTATTACGGAAGTGCTGAAAGTAAAGCTGTAAATGACTTTAAGGATTACAGTAACATTATCCTCCTTGGTAAATGGTCTCTTCCTGTTTCAACCTCTTCAGAAAAATTTAACAAGGCTTTCCAAACAAACACGACTCTTACAAGATATATGCTTTGGGAGTATGTTCAGTTAACAACAAGAATAGCTATCAGACAAGTCAAGGACATTAATGTGTTTTATACAGATGACCACAACAGTGATTTTATACAGACATTGGAGAAGTATTTTAACCAGAACATTCTTGATATTCCAGAAGAGCATATAGACTGGAGAGATAAGGTAAAGAAACTCAATAATGGTAAAAGAGTTGTCAGTCAAATTGAAAGATTATCTCAGAGATTTCCTTATATTCCCCAGATGATAGTAGAGGGAAATCAGAACAAAACCATAAACGTATCTTTGAAGGAAGTCAACAATCTGATAGGTAAGACAAAAAAGAGAAGAGATTATAAGCACTTAATCAGTATATTGCAGAAATTTGGAATATCCTTGGTTTTGCAATAAATTCACTTGGGGATAAACCTACATGTACTCATTCCTTACAGAATGAGATACCTTAAATATACATTTAAGAGGTGTAAAAACTCCATACACATATTACATATTATAGAGACAAAGAAATTACACCTATATAATCATAACATATCCTTTATCGACTGTAGGAAGATAAAGGTATAGTAAGGTTCAACCCTAAGACAAATATACAAATAAAAAAACGAAAGATGGTAAAAATACATTCTTATGAGAACAGATTATTTAAAAGAGGGGTGTTTATTTCCTTATAAATTATACCCCAAACATTCAGGAAAGAGGGAAATCTCTTTGAGAAACGAACTTTCAAGTAACAGCAACTTAACTGCTCATAGAGGTCTACCACCTTAGCAAATAAGGAGGTTATAAACAAAAGAGAATAACAACAATCAAACAAAATAAATCAGCAAATAAATTATGAAAATCAATTTAAACATTCCAACAGCAGCAGAATGGATGAGCCTATGCCCTTCTCAAATAGGTTTTGTCTTTTCTAAATATTATAGTGAGAACAAAGACAAAGTAGTGAATAACTGGAACAATTTTGTACAATCTGCCAATAATGGAACCATACTTGACCAGGCTTTAATAGCAAAATGGCTCTTAGATAATGACAGAAACGAAGAAGCTGTTCCTTATATGATAATGGTTCATAACAAAATGGACTTTTACTTCGATTATGACCTTGGAGAATTTTATGAAAATGGCGAAGCTGGTTTACCAAAAGATATGGGTATAGCCTTAAAACTTTACACAAATCCTGCGGTACTCTTTGGTGACGTGCCATCCATGATAAAACTTGGTCACTTTTATGAGGAAGGATTGGGTACTCCAATTGACATGAAGGAAGCAATATTGTGGTACGAACAAGCCTTTGATAAAGGAGACGAATCAGCAGGGCTTACTATTGGTGTCAGATATGCACAAGGCTATCATGGATTGAAGAAAAACAAGAAGAAAGCTTTGAAATGGTTAAAACAGGCATCACAGAGCAGCGACCCAGAGATTGTTGATATTGCTTCTGGGTGGTTGGTAAATAGAAATGAATGGTAAATATCAATCTTATTTAGATTCCCTTATTACGAGACTGTCATATCATTGGCAATCTCGTTTTTACCTTCTATTGTTGTATTCTTTCCCTCCCATCAATCTTTTCTGTTCATGCTCAAAGTTCTCCAAGAAGTGAATCTCTACAGGCGAGAGGTTGTTCTTGGTACGCTCCTTGAATTTGTCGTATTCTTGGTCAGCTTTCTCTTTGGCGAGTTTGGCTGAGATTTTGCTAGCATGAGTTAGGATGTCTTTTCGTGAGATACGGAGGAAGTCATCGAGAATATCAATCCAGTCCTTCATATACATAGGGCGGTGTTCCTCGGCTTGCATTTCGGCGAAGTCAAGATACAGACTCACGATGCGGTTCAAGGACTTTATTTCTTCGTGGGTGAGATAGTTCTTGGCTGTTTCTGCTTCGGGTTTTGTAGGCATAGCTCCTGACCACGTTG
>OCHN01000928.1_pt1 | contig 26884 bp, 20 predicted proteins | sample 1538911 | NCBI WGS metagenome assembly OCHN01 (sample SAMN04571736, study PRJEB22368) | human gut metagenome | biome: human gut; material: stool | host: Homo sapiens | place: Luxembourg | collected 2013-01-11 | reverse complement strand
CCGCCGTGCTTGGGGGTTCCGCAGATGGCGGTGAGCCTCTCATCGCTGACTTCCTTGATAACCACGCCGTTTTTCTTGGCGAGGGCGACTATCTTCGAAAGAGCCGCACCCTTCTGAATGTAGACCGTATCTATTTCCCTGCCCGAATTGAGGGTCTCAGTTACGGCGTTTTTGCCATAGATCAAATTTGTTTCCTGATTATCCATAATATTTCCTTTAAAAATAGTGGTTTTGCACAATGATATACATTTTACATTATAGCACATTTTCCGCACTAATGCAAGCAGTCCGGACTATATTTAAATGAAATTTTAGTGTATATACGCCGCATGGCCATATCAGTCAGGGGTTATTTAGGGCAATACCGCACAGAGATTTTGCGTGTATTGCGCAGTCAGTTTTGCCAATAATACGCTTCGCTTATTGGCAAAACTCAATTTTTTGTCAGATTGTACAATGAGGACGACGCAAGTCCAGCATGACACGCCATAGCGTCCCTGCTGCCGTATATGACCAGGTAATCCTTAGTCAGCTTATCCGCTATCGGTCGGAGATCTATGCTCCAGAGAAACTTTGCCAAGCTGTAAACATTGTTCCTCCCCATGCGGTGGAAATATGTGCGGAAGAACGGCATTCCCTTTTTTTATTCAGCGTTTCCCCAGAAAAGGCGAATGAGCCCGGCATTTAACCGGACTCATTCTGAACCTATTTTATTATGGATGGATCATCTTTTATTATGGATGGATCATCAGCTCTTTTCGGCAAGCTTTTCGTTAGCCGAATCAAGTTCCGCCTGGACTGCCGCGCGGATAGTTTCACGGGTCTGCGTCCAGCTTGCGCCGCTGTTGTAGGCTTCCTTCATCGGGTTGTTGATGAGGTCGGCTACGTTGGAGTTAACGGCGTTGTACATCTCGATTACCGGGTGCTCGGCGGTCATCTGGTTTACAAGGCGGTACATATCCCACTGCTCCTGCGTCCAGTTGTACTCCTCAAATGCCTGGCGCTTGCCTATTTCAACAGCCGCCTCGCTGTCGCGGGTAGCCATTGCACAGTTGAGATAAGCGGCTACGCCCTTGGGGTTTTTTGCGCCCTTTATAAGGGAGAATCCGGAAACTCTCGCCGGTAGATAATACTCGTCGGCTTCGGGGCATTTAGGCATGGGGACGAACATTACATCTTCCTGATTGTCGGCGAAATCCTGAATATAGTTGTTGTAGGGGTACATCGCGTACAGCCCTACCGGATAGAACAGGGTCTTTCCGTCTGCAAGGCGCTTCGGCTGAACCTGCCAGTTGTACTGCGCTTTCGGGAGCGGAAGACTGTTCGTGTTCATGTTCAGCATGAATGTCTGCGCCTTTTCAATCAGTGCGTTGTCAAGGTTCTGCACGATTTTTCCGTCGCTCATGCCGACATAAGGAACGCCTGTTGTCAGAGAAAATCCGCCCTCGAACCACCAGCCGTCGGTAGCGTATTTTTCAGCGTCAACATCGCAGAATTTCGTCATCATTTCCCAAAATGTGTCCCATGTCCACTTGCCCTCTGCGAGAAGCTCCGCCGGGTCGTCAAGGGAATTGTCGCGGATAGTGTTCTTGTTGTAGAACATCACGCAGTCGCCCTCTACGTCAACAGCGCCTACATAGTGCCTTCCGTTGAACGCAAACTGCTCGTTTACCTCGCTCATGGGCGCCCACAGCTCGCTGCTGAAATCAACGTAATCATCGAGCGGGTCGAACATTCCGCTGATCGCGCCCTTGGGGAACACGTCCATGTCGCCTGCGCTGAACATATCCGGGGAATCATCCGCCTGAACCAGCACCGCAAGCTTGTCGTAACGGCTGTCCCAGGGAGTGTTGACGTACTCTATCCTGCCGCCGAACTGGCTCTGGAACATCTCCAGCGCCGGAGCGACCGGCTGTCCCTCTGCAGGGTTCAGATCCCATGATGAGAGGAACTTTACAACGCCGTTTTCCAGCTTTTCAGCGCCGATGTCGATTTCCGCAATCTTGTCCGCGTCATCCTTGTTCATGGTTGCCGTGGTAGCCGAGGTAGTCGCCTGCGCCGGAGTGTTAGAGGAGTTAGGAGCGCTGCTGCTCATCTCCTGCTGCTCGTCGCAGCCCGTAACCGCGAGAACGGAGCATATCGCAAGCGCCGCCGCTGTGAATCGTGTGATGTTTTTCATTACGCTCATTCCTTTCGAAAACGGAATTACTTTCTTCTAGTCGTGAAAAGCACGCCGGCTGCGATAACCGCTGCGCCTGCTACTGCTGCGATTCCGGAAACGCCGGTGTCGGGATTGCCCTTTGTGGGAGCGGTGGTTTCTGCGGGAGTTTCTACGTTTTCTGTGCTGTCTGAGGGAGCGACGGTTTCACCGACTGTGGGCTCCTCGGTGGGAGTTTCTGCATTTTCTGCGCTGTCTGAGGGAGCGGCGGTTTCTGCGGGAGCTGCAACAGGCTCATCGGAGAATGTCATCTCAAGCAGTTCAATGCCGTGACCCATAACAGCCATGCCCGCAGTCTGGAGAAGCTCAAGCTGATCAGCCGGGATAGTGAAGCTCATAGAATCGCTGTCCATCTCAAGTGTGTAGCTGTCGCCGCCCTCGGAAAGGACTGCGCCGTTAAGTGTGCTGATGAAAGGCCAGCCGGCATCGTTCACCATGGGCTTGATGCACCAGTAGTTCTGACCGTCCATGTCGGCGAGGCTTTCGTTTATGTCGTAGGTGATGGTTACTGTTGTGTCGGGGGTAACGTTTGCGAATTCCTCAGCGCCGATGGTCGCGCTTGTGCTCCAGCCAAAGCCGAGGTCCTTGTTGATGGAGTAAGCGCCTGCGGTAGCGGAAATTGCTGCAACTGCGGCAGCAGCGGTAATAACGGAGATTAACTTTTTCATGATTATCCTTCCTTTCAGGTATTCACGGTTGTCCGGAACTGTGTTCCGTTTTGTTGTCTATATTATATCATTTACCTAACTTGCGTTATATCAGAAATTTAACATTTGTATCGTCAGTTTATCCGAAATGCTTGATGTAGTCTGCAACGCAAAACGCAAAAAGCTGATATGGTCAATATAGCTAAAAATTTTGAGCAGCAGTGCAATGGACGAGCATATCCGGCGATTATTCCAACAGCTCATGTAATAGCGCCATATCATTGTTTTCAGCTGTTCTGTCGTGTAATCCGTACTTCTTCTGCCGTGGCTGTAAAACAGCTCGTTCGTTATACCATTCGGCTTTTAGGTCTGTGCGTTATTCCGACGTCTCGCGGCGAAAAAAGCTGCCGCTTCATTCGAGAAATCCCTCTCATCCTGGAGCCGCTTGTTTTCCTTGTTCAGCCGCTTTACCCCGCTTCGAAGCGACCGGATCTCCTCCGCCAGGCTCAATGTTATTCTGTGCGGTTTACGCGGACAATAATGGCTCATGAGCTGCGTCAATTTATAAAAAAACAGCGCTGAATAATTCCGGCGCTGTTTTAATATTTATGAGCTTTCTTTCTGGATAAAAGTCCACGGCAATACTTCAGAAGAAACATCCCTGCCGTCCAGAATATCAACTAGCTTCTGCGCGGCTATCCTGCCAATGTTCCTGTCCTCATAGGAAAGCGAGGTTATCGGCACCTGGGATATCCAGCTGAGATTGCTGTTGTCGAAGCTGACTACCGCAACGTCCTCCGGAACGCGTCTGCCGGCGGAAAGCAGGCATTTCACAAGCCCGAACGCCACCTCGTCGTTATAGCAAACGACCGCCGTGTTATCGCCGAGGCGCTTTAGTACTTCCTCCGGATCATCGAAGAGTTTTTCCTTTGTCTCCGTGGTGTACCAGAACACGTTCTCGTCGGGGATTATCAGTCCGCTGCGGAACAGCTCCGAAATAAAGCCTGAATACCGCTGATGACCCTGGATATCATCGCTCTTGAAATACCCTGCGATTTTCGTGTGGCCGCGGTCAATAAGATGCCGCACAAGTTCGGCGCCGCCCGCCTGATTGTCCGCGCAGACGGAATACGTGCCGCTGAGGGTCGGGTAATATCCGTTGAAAAAAACTACCGGGATACCCATGCCTATAAGCTTTTCGTACAAATCGAAATTCGGGTTCGGCATCGCGGATTTTGTACCCTCTATCAGTATGCCGTCAACGGGATTTTTCAGTATTTCTTCGAGAATAGCGCGCTCGTTGCAGACGCGGTTGCGGGTCGCAGAAAGAACCGCGGTGTACTTGTTCTCGGACAGCACTTCGTCCACAGCCCGCAGCTGGCTCGGAAAAATGTAGTCGCTGATGTACGTTGCAACTACCGCTATCTTTCCGGTTCTCGGGTTCAGCCGCTTCGGTCTCACCACCGAACCGCTGCCCTGCCGCTTTATTATAAGATCGTCTTCCACCAGGAGCGCCAGCGCCTTGCGTATCGTCTGGCGGCTGACATCATACTGGGCTGTGAGCAGCTCCTCGGTAGGTATCGCCTGACCCTCGGTATATACGCCGTTTTCAATATCAGTTTTTATTGCCTGCGCGACAGCTTCATATTTAGTCATATATTATCGCCCCTATAAATATAAAGTATAAATCCAAACTCCAGCAGAATACAAATCCATCTGCGTATATGATACAACTTTGTGCTTGATTTGTCAAGATGTTTTCGTACGGCGGCATATTTGTTTGTTAGAGGAACGCGTAACTTGTCATATATGCACAAAAGTTTCCCCAAAAGAATGTATATTTTATGCATTGCATTTATTGAGCCTTTGTGCTAAAATAAGAACAGCAAACAGGAATGCAGACAAAAATAAAATTTGTAGCAAATATGCTGGGAATTTGTTCTGAACATTCCAAAACAAAACCACAACGATCATTTTTTATCGGAGGGAAAAAGCTATGAAAATCAAGAAGATACTCGCATCGGTACTCGGTCTGGCACTCACTGCAAGCGTATTTGCAGGCTGCAGCTCAGGCAGCGGCACTTCCGGCAGCAGCGGATCTGGCTCTGGTTCTGCAAGCGGAGACCTCATTAAAGTAGGAATAATCAACAACGACCCCAACGAGTCCGGCTATCGTACAGCGAACGATAAGGACATGAAGGCTACATTCACAGAGGAGAACGGCTACGACGCATCCTTTGCATACAGCCTTAAGAACGACGAGCAGATCGCAGCAGCGCAGACATTCATTCAGTCCGAGGTGGACTACCTGCTGATCTCCGCCGCTGGTACTTCCGGCTGGGATTCAGTACTCAAGGACGCTCAGGCTCAGGGAATCAAGGTTATCCTGTTCGACAGAACCATCGACGCTGACGAAAGCCTGTACGAGGCTTCCATCGTATCCGACATGGCTAAGGAAGGTCAGACCGCAGTTGACTGGCTGGCTTCCCAGGGACTTTCTGAGTACAACATTGTACATATCCAGGGCACGATGGGCTCCGCTGCACAGGTCGGCAGAACCGGCGCCCTCGACACCAAGGTAGCCGAGAACGACAGCTGGAACCTCGTTACACAGCAGACCGCTGACTGGAACGCAGAAACAGCACAGCAGATCGTTCAGTCCATCATCGACAGCGGCACTTCCTTCAACGTTATCTACGCCGAGAACGACGATATGGCAAAGGGCGCAGTTGCAGCCCTCGACAAGGCTAACATCTCCCACGGCGTTGGCAAGGACGTTATCGTAATGGGCTTCGACTGCAACAAGTGGGCTCTTGAGAACCTCCTTTCCGGCAGCTGGAACTACGACGGTCAGTGCAATCCTTTCCAGGCTTCCTACATCGACTCCATCATCAAGGATCTTGAGAACGGCACATCCCCCGCAAACAAGGTCATCATTATGGACGAGAAGGGCTTCGACGCCTCCACGATCACTCAGGAGGACGTTGACAAGTACGGTATCTGATCGTTCTGAACAGCCTAGCTGAATCAGCTGATCAGCCATGACGGAAACGGTCCGATATGATGGATAACACATCCCTTGTATCGGACCATTCTGTTAACTAACAAACCGGAGGCGAAGACAATGCGTGATGAAAATGTTGTTCTCAGGCTAGAGGGCATATGTAAGGAATTCCCCGGTGTGAAAGCGCTCCAGAACGTTGAATTCACACTGCGAAAGGGCGAAATACACGCGCTGATGGGCGAGAACGGCGCTGGTAAATCCACACTTATAAAAGTACTCACCGGTGTATACGAAAAGGACGGCGGCAATATCTATATGTCCGGCAATCCTGAGCCTGTCGTTATAAGATCGACACAGGACGCCCAGAAAGCCGGAATAAGCACGGTTTACCAGGAGATCACACTCTGCCCGAACCTGACGGTCGCCGAGAATATGTACATCGGCAGATCAAAGGTCGCTTTCACCAAATGGAAGAAGATGTATTCGGACGCCGGAAAGCTTCTGGAATCGCTTGATATCCCGGCAAGGCCGAATCAGCAGCTTGGAAGCTGCTCCCTTGCGGTGCAGCAGATGGTCGCGATAGCCCGTGCGGTCGATATGGACTGCAAGGTGCTTATCCTGGACGAGCCGACTTCCTCCCTCGACGAGCAGGAAGTTGAGAAGCTGTTCAAGCTCATGCTCGACCTCAAGAGCCGCGGCGTTGGAATAATATTCGTAACGCACTTCCTCGACCAGGTTTACGCAGTCTGTGACAAGATAACGGTACTGCGCGACGGCAGATTCGAAGGCGAGTACAATGCGGCGGATCTTCCGAAAGTCGAGCTGGTTTCAAAAATGCTCGGTAAGGACCTCAACAAGCTTTCCGACATGGACAAGCCCCACGAGGTCGAGCAGGAGACAAATGGCGAGGCTCCGGTATTCGAGGCGGAGGGACTTGTCAGCAGCGCCGGCATAGCGCCTTTCAACTTCTCAATAAGAAAGGGCGAGGTAAACGGCTTCACCGGACTTCTCGGCTCAGGCCGAAGCGAATCCGTCCGTGCGATATTCGGTGCGGACAGCATAACCGGCGGCACAGTCAGGATGAACGGCAAGACCGTAAAGATAAGAAAGCCGCTTGACGCAATGAAGCACGGCATAAGCTACCTCCCGGAGGACAGAAAGCACGATGGTATAATCGGCGACCTGTCCGTCAAGGATAACATAATCCTTGCGCTCCAGGTAATGCGCGGAATGTTCCAGCCGATATCCAAGGCGGACGCCGCGAAATATGCCGACGAGTATATAAAGCTGCTGGAAATAAAGACGGCTTCCCCGGATACGCCGATAAAGTCGCTTTCCGGCGGTAATCAGCAGAAAGTTATCCTCGCAAGGTGGCTTCTTGCGAACCCCGTATACCTTATCCTCGACGAACCCACAAGAGGTATCGACGTCGGCACCAAGCTAGAGATACAGAAGCTGGTGCTCAAACTCGCCGCCGAGGGCAAGAGCGTAACGTTCATCTCCTCTGAGATAGACGAAATGCTGAACGTATGTTCAAGACTTATAGTAATGCGCGACAGAAAGACCGCAGGCGAGCTTACCGGCTCCGACCTGAACCAGTCCAAGATAATGGAAACGATCGCAGGAGGTGAAAAGGTTCATGAAAACGCTTGAAAAAACAGGCGGGAACAAGTTCCTTGCTTTTCTGAAAAGAGCGGTCAGGAATCAGATCTTTATTCCGCTGGCAGCGCTGCTGATACTGGTGCTGTTCAACCTGATCGCTGACCCTTCGTTCTTCGCGATCAAATATGCTCCGAACAGCGCCGGCGATATGGTAATTTCGGGCAACATCATCACGATACTCGACAACGCTTCGGAGCTTGCGATACTTGCTATCGGCATGACGCTGGTAACGTCAGCCTCCGGCGGACAGGATATCAGCGTTGGCGCGACTATCGCGGTCGCGGGCAGCGTTGTTCTGAGAGTCCTCTGCGGCGGCGAAGTCAGCCCGGCTGCGCTCCATGCGCCGATAATCGTTGCATTCCTTGCCTGCGTTGTCGTATCAATGCTCCTGGGTGCGTTCAACGGCGCCCTGGTGGCTTACTTCAAGATACAGCCGATGGTCGCAACGCTTATCCTCTTCACAGCAGGACGTTCCATTGCGGCATGGATAAACAACAATCAGCTCCCCGTCATCAATGATGAGAGCTTCGGCTGGTTCGGCAAATTCATTCCAGGACTCCCGCTTCCGACACCGATATTCATTGCGGCAATATGCATTATAATCATCACGCTGGTGCTCCGGTTCACAAAGCTGGGACTTTTCACCCAGGCGGTCGGCATAAACTCCGAATCCTCCAGACTTAACGGTCTGAACCCTGCGCGCATCAAGTTCATGACCTACGTCATACTTGGTCTGTGCGTTGCAGTCGCAGGCTTCATCAAGGTCAGCCGTATCTCCTCCATCAACTACTCGGTAGTTGCAAAGGACATCGAGATGGACGCTATCCTTGCGGTAGCACTCGGCGGAAACGCCCTCAGCGGCGGCAAGTTCAACATGGCGTCCTCGATACTCGGCGCTTATGTTATCCAGTTCCTGACGACAACTCTTTATAAGTTCCAGGTAGCTCCTACCGCGCTCCCCGCATACAAGGCGGTAGTAGTAATTATCCTGGTAGTTCTCAGCGCTCCCACTGTACGAAACAAGCTCGCAGCTTTCCGCAAGAAGATAGCTTCCCGCAGAAATCCCGTCAAGGAGGCGAATTAGTATGAAATTTCTGAAAAACGCCAACGGCAGTTCACGGAGATTATCTGACTCTAATCTGCTTCTGGTCATCACCATTGCGATATTCGTTGTAATGTATATCTGCGCAGTGGCGTTCATCGGCTCCGGCTTCACGAAGGTGCAGACCTTCTTCAACATACTCAACGAAAACGCGGCTCTGATAATCCTCTCCTGCGGAATGAGCCTTGTAATGATAACCGGCGGTATCGACATCTCGGTCGGCGCAGTTACGTCGCTTGTATGTATGTGCTGTGCAATGAACCTCGACTACGGCGGGGGCAATGTAGTCACTTCTGTTCTCATAGCCCTTGGAATAGGCACCGCTTTCGGACTTGTTCAGGGTTATCTGATAGCGTATCTGGAGATACAGCCGTTCATCGTAACGCTGGCGGGAATGTTCTTCGCAAAGGGCATGACCACCATCGTCAACGCAACGCAGTTCAACGTTGAGAACGAAGAATTCCAAGCACTCAAGGAAACAAGAATATCACTCCCCGGAATAGGCTCCACCAACAAGCATGGCGTATTTGTTCCGGCGTACATAGAAATAGGCGTGGTAGTCGCGCTGCTGATAGTTGCGATACTGTTCGTGTTCCTCAAGTGGGGCAGGCTCGGACGCGGTTTCTACGCTATCGGCGGCAACAGCCAGAGCGCAAATATGCTCGGCATCAACGTCAAGCGCACAAAGTTCTTCGCTTACCTGATGTGCGGAGTGCTCGCAGGTATAGGCGGCTTTGTTTACTTCCTTCATGTCGGCTCCGGTTCACCCTCCCATGCAAGCGGAGCCGAGATGAACGCGATCGCTTCCTCCATCATCGGCGGCACGATGCTCTCCGGCGGTTCGGGCAACATCATAGGAACGCTGTTCGGCGTCATCTCGCTGAGTACGATAAAGAACATCGTTTCCTCCCTCGGACTTGACGACGCATGGTGGACGAACATTACCGTTGCGGCAATGATCTGCCTGTTCCTTGTTATCCAGAGCGTTGTTCTTTCCAGAAAGAACAAGAAAAAGGCATAAACATAAGCCGCACTGAGTATTTGTTCGGTGCGGCTTTTCTATGAAGGAGAATTATTATGAACAAGATATACTTTGTTACCGGAAGCCAGGATCTTTACGGCGAGGAGACCCTCGCGCAGGCTGCCAGGGACAGCGCCAAGATGGCTGATTTCCTGAACGAAAAGCTCTCGGACATCGCAGAAGTAGTATTCCAGCCGGTGGTGAAGACCGCCGACGAAGCCGAGGACATCTGCGTGCGCGCCTCCTCCGACAGGGAGTGCATAGGCGTTATCATGTGGATGCACACGTTCTCACCCGCCAAGATGTGGATAAGAGCGCTGAAAGCCCTGAAAAAGCCAATGCTCCACCTGCATACGCAGTTCAACGAGAAGCTCCCCTACGACAGCATCGACATGGACTTCATGAACCTCAACCAGTCCGCGCACGGCGACCGCGAGTTCGGGTTCATCTGCACAAGGCTCGGAATCAGGCGCGAGGTCGTTGCAGGCTACTATCAGCACGGGGACGTTATAGAGAAGATCCGCAGATTCGCTCATGCGGCTTCCGCAGTATCTTTCAGCAGGACTTTAAGGGTAGCAATGCTCGGAAACAATATGCGTGATGTCGCAGTCACTGACGGCGACCGCGTTGAAAGCGAGATACGCTTCGGCTGGAACGTGAACTACTACGGTATCGGCGACGTAGTGGAAATCGCCGACAGCGTTACCGAATCCGAAATAGACGCAAAAATGGCTGAATACACCGAAAAGTACACGATGGCGACGGACAACATCGCCGCTGTCCGCGAGCAGGCAAAATATGAAGCGGCTCTCGACAAGTTCATTGCACGGGAAAAGATAGGGGCGTTCACCGATACGTTCCAGGATCTCCACGGGCTGAACCAGCTCCCCGGAATCGCGGCGCAGAATCTCATGGCAAAGGGCGTGGGCTTCGGTCCGGAGGGCGACTACAAGACTGCGGCTCTCGGCGCGGTGCTGTTCAAGATGTCTGAGGGAAGAAAGGGTTCCACCGGATTCATGGAGGACTACACCTACGATCTCACTTCCGGCGAGGAGCTGGAGCTTGCGGCGCATATGCTGGAGGTATCTCCGGTGTTCGCGGCAAACAAGCCTGAAATTCAGGTGCACCCGCTTGGTATCGGCGGGAAATCCGACCCGGCGCGCCTTGTATTCGACGGCATTGACGGCGAGGGTATCGCGGTTTCCATGATAGACCTTGGCGACAGATTCCGCCTTGTATGCGCTGAGATCACGCTTGTTAAGCAGCCGGCTCCCATGCCGAAACTCCCCGTCGCAAGACTGATGTGGAAGCTGAAGCCCGATTTCGCAACCGGAGCGGCTGCGTGGATATACGCCGGCGGCGCTCATCATGCGGTAGTTTCCACGGCGCTCACGGTCGATGATATCCGCCTGTTTGCAAAGATGACGAATACGGAGCTTGTGGTCATCGACGACAAGACCGACATAAACAGCTTTGAGCAGCAGCTTGCATTACTTGACGCTGCCGCGGCTCTCAAGAGGTGATAGTATGACGATACAGGAAAAAATACAGAATAAGAAAACCTATCTTGGCATAGAATTTGGCTCCACCAGAATAAAGGCGGTTCTCATCGACGACACGTTCGCGCCTGTCGCTTCCGGAAGCCACGACTGGCAGAACCGCTACGAAAACGGCGTGTGGACGTACTCCCTGGATGACATCACCACCGGATTACAGCACTGCTACGCAAGCCTTGCGGAGGACGTCAAGAGCAAATACGGCGTGGTTCCCACGGGCTACGGCGCAATGGGAATATCCGGAATGATGCACGGCTACATGGCGTTCGATAAGGACGACAACCTGCTGGTTCCGTTCCGCACATGGAGAAATACCATCACCGAGCCGGCGGCTTCCGAACTGTCGGAACTTCTCGGATTCAATATCCCCCAGCGCTGGAGCATTGCGCACCTCTATCAGGCGGTGCTCAACGGCGAGGAGCACGTCAAGGATATCGCGCACATCAACACCCTGGCAGGATTTATCCACTACCAGCTGACCGGAAAGCGCCAGGTCGGCGTTGGCGAAGCCTCCGGAATATTCCCGGTTGACGGTATCGGGTACAACGCGGAGTACATCGCGAAGGTAGATAAACTGCTTGCTGATAAGGGATTCTCCGGGAAACTGCTGGAAGTCCTCCCCGGGGTACTCAACGCAGGCGCAAGGGAAGCCGCGCTGACCGCTGAGGGCGCAAAGTTCCTCGACCCGAGCGGAAACCTACAGCCGGGAGTTCCCGTCTGCCCGCCGGAGGGCGACGCAGGCACCGGAATGGCGGCGACAAACAGCGTACTCCCGCGCACGGGCAACGTGTCCGCCGGAACTTCCATATTTGCAATGCTCGTCCTTGACAAGCCGCTGAAGGGTTACTACCCGGAGATAGACGTAGTGACCACCCCGGACGGCGCTCCGGTTGCGATGGTTCACTGCAACAACTGCTCCTCCGAGCTGGACGCATGGGTGAAGATTTTCGGCGAATTTGCGGAACTGAGCGGTCACCCCATCGCAAAGCCTGCGCTTTATGACATGCTGTATTACCACGCGCTGACCGGCGACCCAGACTGCGGCGATACCGTTGTGTACAACTTCCTTTCCGGCGAACCTGTCGCGGGCGCTGAGAACGGCAGACCGATGTACTTCCGCACCCCGGACGGCAAATTTAACCTCGCGAACCTGTTCCGCGCGGAGATATACTCCACGATGGCGGCGCTGAAACTCGGCATGGATATCCTGTTCGACAAGGAGCAGGTTTCCGTTGACAAAATAACCGGACATGGCGGTCTGTTCAAGACGAAGGGAGTTGCTCAGCAGTTCCTTGCGGACGGTCTGGGCTGCGCGGTTTCCGTCATGAAGACCGCCGGAGAGGGCGGCGCCTGGGGAATGGCTCTGCTGGCGGCTTACTCCGTATGCGGCGGCGGAAAATCCCTGCCGGAGTTCCTCGACGGCGAGGTGTTCGGCGGCATGGAATCCACAACTTTACAGCCCGAGGAAAAGGGCGCGGAGGGATTCCGGAAATTCATGGAGAACTACAAGCGCGGACTTGCGGCGGAATACGCTGCGGCAAAGTAAGGAGAGAAAGTAAATGTTAGAGAAATTAAAGCAGGAAGTACTTGAAGCCAATCTTCTGCTTCCGAAATACAATCTTGTAACGTTCACATGGGGGAATGTTTCCGCCATCGACCGCGAGAGCGGAATGATAGTTATAAAGCCCTCCGGCGTTCCCTACGAGGGAATGACCGCCGATGACATGGTGGTAGTCGAGCTTGCGACGGGTAAGGTCGCAGAGGGCAAGTGGAAGCCCTCCAGCGACACGCCTACTCATCTGGAGCTGTACCGCGCTTTCCCGGCCATCGGCGGCGTTGTCCACACCCACAGCCGCTGGGCGACTTCATTTGCGCAGGCAGGAGTAGGGATCCAGCCGATGGGCACGACCCAGGGCGACTACTTCTACGGCGAGATCCCCTGCACCCGGGCTATGACCCCGGAGGAGATCCGCGGCGAGTACGAAAAGGAGACCGGCAAGGTTATAATTGAAACGTTCAACGGAGTTGACCCGATGAGCATTCCGGCGGTTCTCGTAAAGAGCCACGGTCCGTTCACCTGGGGCAAGGACGCGCACGAAGCAGTCCACAATTCCGTGGTGCTGGAGGAAGTCGCGTTCATGAACTACCATGCGCTGACGATAGCTCCCACTGCCGGAAGAATGCAGCAGGAGCTTCTCGACAAGCACTACCTGCGCAAGCACGGCGCGAACGCTTATTACGGTCAGGGCTGATGCATCTGCTTGATTAATAAAAATGGCAAGCACGAAGCTTGCCATTTTTATTACCTATTTTGTTTTGAAACGGATTAGTAATTCAGAATCACTGCGGATTATTTGCCTTGATCTGCTTTCTGATGGTGCCGTGATCGCCGTTGCAGTACTCCGGAAGGTTGCTTGCACGGTAATAGCCCGTATTAGTAGAGCTGCACTTATTCGTTGCAAGCAGGCCTGTCATCGTGCAGTACTGACGCTCCACAACCGAGGGATCCGGAACGAAGTTCAGAACCTGCGAGGTGTCCTGAATGTCGATCATAACATCATGCCAGATCTGCGCTACTGCCTTCCAACCGTCAGCGCCGCCGATAACGCGGCTGTCGTCGTATCCTATCCACAGTCCGCCGATATACTCCGGCGTAAGTCCCATGAACAGCAGATCGGTTCCGGCGTTGGACGTACCAGTCTTACCGATTACCTCCACATTCGGAAGCTTCGCCTTCGGACCTGTACCGCTGTCGCCGTTTACCACCTTGTAGATCATACGGTTTGTGACCCACGCGGAATCGCTGTCGATCGCCTGAGTTCCATAGAAATCCTGTTCCATAATGACGTTGCCCTTGCTGTCCTCGACCTTGCTGTAGAACATCGGACGGTAATAAACGCCGCCGTTTCCGAAGATCTGATAAGCTCCGGCGACCTCCACCAGCTTCGCGCCGTTAGTCAGCGCACCGAGGCACAGCGGCGAGAGCGCGATATCCGACTCCACCAGCGTTGTAAACCCGAGCATCTGCGTTGCCTTGGTGGTGTTCATTCTGCCGACCCTTACCGCCAGCGTATTCAATGAGTGCTGAACGCCATACCACGCAGTGCGGAGCGTTCCGTCGCCCCATACCTCGCCGTAGTTCTGCGGCCATATCTGCGGCTCGTCATGCGTGCCGATGTTTATCGCCTCGTCGGGTATCAGCGTAGAATATGTGATGAGATTCTTCTGCACCGCCAGCGAATAAGTGGATATCGGCTTCATCGTTGAACCCGGCGATCTCGTTGCCTGGGTCGCGCGGTTGAACGCACCGTCGCCCGGCTTCTCTCCGAGGCCTCCGACAACAGCCTGAACTGTTCCGGTGTAGTCCATAACAATGAACGCCGACTGTATCAGATCCTTCTCCGCCGCATTCTCATTGTAGTATGAAAGCACCGTGTACGGGTCGCGGTATTTTTCCTCCAGTATCTTCTGGAGCTTCATATTTTCATTGATATAGATTTTGTAGCCGCCGTTGTACAGCTCGTTTTTCGCCGATGTGTAGGTGATTCCCTTGAGGTCGGCGAAATCGTTGATGACCTGGTCGATCGCCGCGTCGACATACCAGTCCTGGCTGACTTCGTAGTCGCCGTTCCACTTGTATGCGCGATAAGGCTTATCCTGCACCTCTGCGTCGAGGTCGCTGTCGTCCGTGCTGTCGGTGAGCGTACGCTCGTCAATATAGCCGTAATCATCGCCGTAGACCGGCTTTGCGAAGTGTACCTGAATGCGGTTCAGACGGTAATCCTCGTATTCCTTCGTGGTGATCATGCCCTGCTCGTACATGCATCGCAGCGAGTAATTCTGCTGCTGCTTGCTGCGGGCGAGGTCATAGTACGGCGACATCTTGGAGGGGTTACGTATCATTCCCGCGAGAACGGCAGCCTCGCCGATGTTGATGTCGGAAACGTCCTTGCCGAAGTAGTATTCTGAAGCAGCGCCGACGCCGTAGACCATTCCGTTGAACCAAATCTGATTGAGATAGCTCTCGAGGATATCGATCTTGGTGTACTTCTCCTCCAGGCTGAGAGCGCGGAAGATCTCGCGGAGCTTACGCTCCCAGCTTACTTCCTTATCGCCGGTGAGGTTCTTTATAAGCTGCTGGGTTATCGTAGAACCGCCACCGCTGTCGCCGTTCGAGAAGAACGCGCCTGCGGTTCTGTACCAGTCAACGCCCTTATGCGTGTAGAAACGCTTGTCCTCGGAAGCTACGACAGCGTCGATGAGGCACTTGGGCATGTCCTCGTAGTCGACCCAGACGCGGTTCTGCTCTGCGGCAAGGCGCTTTATCTCGACAAGCTCGTTATCCTCGTCGTAGCCGTAGACGAAGCTCGTGTACTTCATCTCGACATCCTTCAGGTTCGCGTCGTAGGAATTATCCGCGAAGTCCAGAACATACACGGCAAGCACCGTCGCAACGATGCACACCATGATGACCAATATCAGCAGCATTGCGGAGAATGTCGTGCCAACTATGGTCATTGCATGTCCGAAATTCTTTGCCGCGCGGCTGCGCGACTTCTTCGAGGAACGCTTCTTAGGCGGTTCCTCCTTGATCTTGATGTATCGTATCTTCTTTTTGTTCATACCTTTAGTCACCCCTGCGCTGCCCGTGCGGCGCGGTTTGTCCATGTCTTGTACGGAGTGTACCCTCTTGCAGGGATACACATTATATTATAGCACATTTCTAATGAAATGTTAATACTTTTTTCAAAATTTTCACTTTCCGGGGTAAAAAAGAACCGCCCGTTTACCGCGGACGGTTCTGAGTTATTTGATTAAATGACGGAATCGAGCTTCCATCTGCCGTCAGACTTTGTGAAACTTACGCTCACGGAGCGGTAAGCGGTTTTTCCCGCAAAGCTTCCAGCACGGATATACAGCATTCCGGAAGCGGAAGCGCCGTTATTGCTGCTTATCACAAGCACCGTATCGGAAGTGTTTACAGCGGTCAGACCTCCGTCGGAGTAATGCAGTGCGCCGAGCGTGCTTATTCCACAGCGCCTCATCAGCTCGGAAACAGCTCCGTTTGTGTAGTAGTACTCAATGCACTCCACAAGGGTTTCCGGCTTTGTAATGCCGTTCTGACGGCACTCGCCGAGAGCTATCACATTGTTGACGCCAATCGCGCCGTTCACCACGCTGCGAAGCTCCGCAGATGAATTCTCCGTGATATCGCTGAACGTCATCAGCGCAGACTTGTTAGCAGCGGTGTAGATGCTGTCGGTGATCCTTACATATCCGGCAGAATTCGTTGACGCCGCATACTTCTCCGAAAAGCTCTTTCTGTAGTCGATGGCCGCGGTCACATTCAGACCGCCGGAGTTTGCCGCCATGCCACCGGAGATAGTGTAAACACTTCCCGCGCAGGAGTAGCTGTGTCTGGAAGCGCCGAAGCTTACGCTGCTGTTACCCGAACCGTAGATCTGAATGAGCTTCCCCGATTCAGGGTCGAACACCTCAACGGAACCCGCCGCCGAACCGGAATCCGGCGTGAATACTGCGTGTGTAAACGCAAGGTTCCTGTTGACGGAAACTATCTGCCCGAAGTCGTTGACACGAGATACATTCCCGTTCTGGTCAACGGAATACAGCTTAGTGGTGCCGCCGGAATTCTCAGCGAAGTAGACCGTGCCGCCGTAAGCCGCCGCAACAGTCAGTTTATTGTCGGAATCATACGGAGTCGCGATATATTCAGCCTTTCCGCTGTCCCATGAAGCAGTTATGACGTAGTATCTGCCGTCCTCGCGGACATTCAGTACAAGGAGCCTGCTGTCTGCATTATAGCTTGCACTCTGAAGTACGCCGGACATTACCATGTCCTCAGTGCGGAGGTCCTCGATATATTCGCCCTGAGCGTTCACGCACAGAATCCTTCCGCGGGTATCGTAATCACTCATGCCGCTTACAAGCAGCTTACCGCCGTTTTCATCGACCCAAACGATCTTCGGGTCAGTAATGTTCTCTGAGCATATCAGCGTCTCGGCGCCGTCGGCATAGCGATAGAGCGCTACCCCGCTGCTGCTCTTCACAAAGAAGGTATCCTCCGTGAGGAAGAACGCCGTGTCAGCGTCTATATAAAGCGTGTTGTCGAGCGACTGGCCGTTCGCTGTGAGCGTAACTCCCTCGGGGAGCTTATTATCAGCGGGCAGCTCGGACGGAGCATTTTCAACCTCAGAAGGAACTGTAGCCGGCGGTGTGTCGACGGTTCCGGGGACGTCGGTCTCCGCAGGATTCTCAGGAACGGACGTATCCGCCGGCGTCTCGGAGCTTTCCTCTTCCGTCACAGCTTCTGCCGTGGCGGGGTCCTCTCCGTACTCGCTGGTGCCGTCCATTTCCTCGGTGACCTCCGGCTCTACCGTGCCGTCAAGCCCTTCGGACGTTCCCGCTACTGAAACGCTGCTGTTATCCGGCTTCTCAGGCGGAGCAACAACATTGGAATTATCAGGCAGTGTGACCTCGGAGGTGTCTACCTCGCTGATGTTGACAGGCGCGGCGTTCTCGTAGTCGCTCTCTGTCATGGATTCAACAAGGAATACTGCGGGGTCGCTCTGGAGCTTCGCTGCGGTGTCGCCTGTGCAGTAAACCGCCGCTCCGGTTATCTGGCAGGCAGCGCCGGAGGTGAACACCTTTCCGATGCTGTCTGTGTTAGTCGTCTTGGTGCCGTCCGCGAAATATAGCGTCTTTACCGGCATGGAGCCGCCCACCGCTCCGGTCAGAACCGCCTGAACCTCAGCCGGGGACATCGGAGCCGCAAAGTTCACGAGGAAATCCTTGGATTCCTCGCTGCCGCGCTCTTTTTCTAGCTGTTCAATCGCGTGGATAACGCGGTCGTTCGCGGAAAGCGTCGCAAGACCCGAATCGGTCAGAGAAACGCCGTTGTCCTTCGTAAGGTTAACTGCTGCCAGCGTACCCACCGTGACAACCAACGCAGCCGCTGCCGCCGTCATGCCGATATACATGGGCTGGAGCTTCTGCCGCGCATTCTTTCCGCGCTTCGCATTTTCGCGTATCTTGTCGGCGTCGAACGAATATTCGCTCATAAGCTGTTTGTAGAATTCGTTCTTGTTCATACGGGCAGACCTCCTTTCTCATGTAATATTATATGTGATTTTAGCTGAATTTGTTGTAACTCTGCGTAATAATCTGCGCGGATATTACCGTTTGAACTGCACGCATGCCGAAATTTATCGAAACTCCCGGTAATATCCACCGGCGGTTATACTCCACGGCGTTAAATACCGAATTTCTTCTTTTGCTTTTCAATGGTGCGGTATAGCTTGGTTTTTACGGTGGAAAGCCGCATATCCAGGCGGTTCGCAACCTCCTCAAGCTTCATATCGCAGACGAAATGCAGGTAGAAAATTTTCCCGACGGTCTCGTCGCCAGACATTATATCGTCGAAAATCTGCTTCGCAAGGATCTTGTCGGCCATGACGTCCTCAAGAAGCTTCTGATCCCGGGACATCTCAGCCTCAAAGGCGGCGGACTGTTCCTCGTCGATCTCCGAGAGGATAACGTCGCGCTCCTTGCGGCGCATGAAACCGGAGAACACGCTCCGGCACTCGAACTTGGCTATATTAATAAGGAAAGCCTCCGCTGATTCGATATCAGCGAAGCCCTTTTCGGAGATCCTCTTATAGAATCTCGTGTAGACATTCTGAATGATATCCTCAGAATCCTGGAAACGGGCTGCGTGGCTAACCACAAATTTTGAAACGGAATTGAAGGTTTCGGCGTATACAGCGTCAAAATAGCTGTCTAAATCTGGATTTCCCACGCAGTTGCTCACCTCGCTTAACTGCCTGCATAATAGAAGTCAGGCTTAATTTGAAAAAAGTTTCAGCATTTCAGTAAAATTTTATACAGATTTTTTACCGTCCGGGTGTGGTTAAATGAACGCACACTTATTTATTATACACCTATATCGCGTTTTTGTCAATTGCAGACGAAAAGCGCCTTGTATTAAGCGCAGCAAGTTATATACAATGCGTATATTTTAATAATAATATTACGAACACCTTGTTATATAAATCGACAGTTTGTCATATTTTGATCAGCATTCACAAAACGTATCAAAAAAGTTGATTTTTAAGACGATTCCTCCACCGTCCTGATTGGTATTATATTTTTTATAGTATAACACTGGGAAGGCTTCAGAAAATGAGGCTCCTGAGCAGGGGCCTGCTGTGACTCAGCCGATACTCAGCGTTGCTGGCGAAAAACATTCATATGTGGTCAGGACAAAATAACAGCCCCATAGTGGAGTTTCCGAGTACGCTTTGTCAAATTCAATATATTCTAGATATTCTCTTTATTTCTTGCGTATTCTGATTATTTCTCTTGCATTCGTTGTCAAAATAAAAAGTGAAACGAATTCAGAGATACAGAGAAAAGCAGAGAGATTTGCAGAGAAACCGAAAGAAAATATAATATATTTGAAATATACGCCGAAAAAGTCTTGACAAAGTGGAACAAAACGTGTATAATATCAAATGTTGCATGTGGCATTTGTGTAGAAATGCCAGGATCATCATTAAATAAGGAGGAAACAAATATGTCAACTTATATGCCTAAGGCTGCCGAAGTTGAGCGCAGCTGGTATATTCTCGACGCAGCAGACAAGCCCCTGGGCCGTGTAGCTGCAACAGCCGCTCACATTCTGAGAGGCAAGCACAAGCCGACATTCGCTCCCCACTGCGACTGCGGCGATCATGTGATCATCATTAACTGCGCAAAGGCAGTCCTCACCGGCAAGAAGCTGGAGAAGAAGGTTTACAGATGGCACACCGGCTGGATTGGCCACCTCAAGGAAGTCGGCTATGACAAGCTGATGAAGGAGAACCCCGAGAAGGCAATGACCATCGCTGTAAACGGCATGCTGCCCAACACCACACTCGGCAGAAAGGCTCTCACCAGACTGCGCTGCTACGCAGGTGCAGAGCACAACAACGCGGCTCAGAAGCCCGTTGAATACAAAATATAAGGAGGGTCTGAACAATGTACGATTCTAAGCCTTATTACTATGGCACCGGCAGAAGAAAGCACTCTGTTGCAAGAGTAAGAGTATATCCCGGAAGCGGCACGATCACAATCAACGGCCGTTCCATCGACGACTATTTCGGTCTGGAGACCCTCAAGCTGATCGTTCGTCAGCCCCTGACCCTCACAGACACCATCGAGAAGTTTGACATCGTTGCTACCGTTGCAGGCGGCGGCGTTACCGGTCAGGCAGGCGCTATCCGCCACGGTCTCTCCAGAGCGCTCCTCCAGTACTCTGACGAGCTCCGTCCTGTTCTCAAGAAGGCAGGCTTCCTCACTCGTGACCCGAGAATGAAGGAAAGAAAGAAGTACGGTCTCAAGGCTGCACGTCGCGCTCCTCAGTTCTCCAAGAGATAATCTATATCCCTTTTGGGAGTTTACAAAGCGCTTGTTTATGCGGTTTGTGGATTTGTATGTTTGTTTGGAAACAGGCAAATCACGGGCTGCAACTAACAAAAATAAAGGCATTCATCGTTTGGTGAATGCCTTTTTTATTTCATATCCTGTTTATAGCTCTCAATAATTCCTGCACATTGACATGAGTGTAAACCCTCTCCGTCAGCGACATAGCCCCGGAGTGCCCAACGATTTTCTTTATCATCGTGGGAGATACTTCCTTTTCAGTAAGCATGGAAATGCAGGTGTGGCGAGTATCGTGCGGCTTGTGGGAGCACCCGATAAGTTCCATGACAGGCGTCCAGTAGGAATCATAGTAGTTGCGGTAGTCAAAGTGTTTGCCATCGGGAGTGTGCAGCAGATATTCGCAGCCGTCCTCGTACCATTTTCTGAAGAACGGGTAGGTCTTGTCCGCTATGGGAACTATTCGTATTCCGTTTTCAGTCTTGCTTTCAACGACATTGAAGTAATGCTCGTCAATATGGACGTTCTCACGTTTGAGGTCAAGCAGTTCCGATACACGAACCCCGCTGTATATCAGCATGAGAACAATCTGTGCGTATAGGTTATTCTTCTGCACCCAGAGTGCCTTGATTTCCTCATTACTGAATGGACTGCGGTCGGTGCGGTTAGGGTTCCTGTTCTTGTATTTCAGTATATCGACATACTGCGAATAGTCCTTGTTGCAGTATTCGTATTTCATAGCATACTCATACATCTGACTTAGCAGGCCTGTTATTTACCGGCAAAACCCTACAAGCCACGCAGGGGTAGACCGGGCTCAAAGTTTAAGCTATAATGGAAGCAGTAGTTGGACTGACGTTCACCTCCTTGGGCAAAAACGCCCGTTTCTAAGACCGTCATCCACGCTTCCATTACAGCGTTCAGTTCAGCAGGTTGAGCTGCCACAACAAGGAACGCTCGCAAATCACCGGAGCAACACGTTGCACCTACAGATTGAATAGGCAATGGGCAGAAGCAAAGCGTGACGCCAATTACGCAAATCCAAAACGAGGAGAGATGTTAATGAATGCGGTTGGAAGCGATGTTTCCAAAGGCAAAAGTATGGTTGCTGTCATGCAGCCACTCGGTGTTGTAGCAGCTTCACCTTTTGAGGTAGCTCACACCGAAAGCGAACTCAGGGAACTGGCAAAATTTCTGAAAAGACTTCCGGGCGAGACTAAGGTTATCATGGAGTACACAGGCAGCTATTATGAACCAATTGCCCGATTCCTCCACAACGAGGGAATCTATGTTTCCGTAGTCAATGCGATTCTGATACATAACTACAGCGGAAACTCTGTTCGCAGAGCCAAGACGGATAAGAAGGATTCCGTGAGGATCGCTCAGTATGCGCTTGACCGCTGGCTGGACCTGCGTGAATATATACCTACTGAGGAAACACGCAGTACGCTGACGCTGCTCAATCGGCAGTATTCAGCGATTTGTAAGCATAAGACCCAGCTCATCAACAATTTGATTTCACTGATCGATCAGTCCTTTCCCAATGCAAATGAGTTTTTCGATTCGCCGGGTCGGCAGTCTGACGGGCATATGAAGTGGTCGGACTTCGCCCTGACTTCATCATCAAATTCCCACATCGCGACTGCGTTTCTGGTATTTCACGCGCGGCTTTCAAGGATAAATACAGCCGCTGGTGCAAGAAGCAGAATTACAATTACGCTGAGGATAAAGCCGATGAAATCTACGATTATTGCCGTTCCTGCGTTGCAACGCTGCCTGACAGTGAATGCGTCAGAGCTATGATACAGCAGTCAGCAAAGCTGCTTAACAGCACTCTTGAAACAGCCGAATCGCTCCGCAAGTTAATGACCGCCACTGCCGAGCAGCTACCCGAGTACGATACCGTGCTCGGAATGTACGGCGTGGGGAGAGTTCTCGCTCCGCAGCTCATGGCTGAGATTGGCGATACGAGGAGGTTTCACAGCCGTAAAGCGATAACCGCTTTTGCTGGCCTTGACGCTCCTCCGTACCAGTCGGGCACGTTTGACGTAAAGTCGAGGAGTATTTCCAAACGTGGCTCTCCGCATCTGCGCAGGACTTTGTTTTTGGTGGTCGAAACGTATCTCAAACGAAAACCGGCTGACGAACCCGTGTACCAGTTTCTCGACCAGAAACGCTCCGAGAGCAAACTCTATAAAGTTTACATGACTGCCGCCGCGAACAAGTTCCTGCGCATTTATTACGCCAGAGTGAATCAGGCACTTAACGCCTGAGTACTTTTGCGAATTTCACAGGCTGTCAATTCCTTGCGCTTGGCAGTCAGCTTTGCTATACCTGCTTGCTTCCAATGGAAAGTTTTCCGCAGCGCAGCGGAGGAAATCTTTCCATTGGAATTATTATTTCAGAAAGCCTGTTTTAGGGCTTGACTTTTCTTAGCAGGTCTTGCTTATTCCTAGAGCCATATTGTCTGTATTACCTAGATTATTCTTTTCATAAGATGCCTTCCTTTATGTATAATCACATTATAGAACTCTGCTCAACTACGATAATACCCATAATAATACTCGTCATTTGCATATGGGTTAAGGCTCAATACAGGTCTGCCATCATATATGTTAAGTTCAAACCATTCCAGGGATAATGTGGATTGATTTTCGCAGGCATAGTCCAGAGTGTTCTTAGAGTAATCAGGAATCGTCCTTGGATTTTCTGTATAATATCCAATTCTGATTATTTCTGAACCGACTGCATTTTCAATACTATACACAGCAAACACATTTGACGGAACTTTTATTGTCGAGTTATATTCCCCAGATGTGTCGTATAATACAAGGTCTTTAATGAAGCCACTGCCAGAACCAACAATAAACAGCTTGTGGATCGGCATATATTTCAGGATTCTGATTTCATTCTCAAATGGAATGATCATCGAATGTAGATACAGCCGATTTTTATCTCGGATCTCACATTCAAGAATTCCAGTCGGGCTAAAAAATGTATAATCACGGCTATAGACAGGGGCGGTGACAACATACTGACCATCTGCACCGCAGATCGAGGCATATCTGGATTCTGAAAGATCCATGGAATACTTTTTACCACGATATATCCACCAATAGACGCCATCTTCTGAACGATCCAACATATATTTTACGCCAGTATCGCCCAATTCATCAGGAAACACTGCCTCATCGCCGTATTTGTAAGTAAATAACTGATTCCCCATTCCGTCATAAAACATATATATTTTTTCTTCCTGGACTTCCAGACAGAACATATCACGAGTCTGAGCCTCATGAAATCTGTCAAATTCCACATTCAGTTCATACGAATTACCCAGGTATCTCCATCTTATTTCTCCGCTGTTCCAACGTTCCAATATGATTTCGTTTCTCTTTGGATTATTCAATGCTCTGTATTCTGCCGCAGTTCTTATCTGATATTGACAGTATTCAAGGTCGCTGGATAACCGGATATCCTCTATCGCCTTATCCACGGCGCGTTCAGTTCGCCCTTTTTTGATGAGATTTTTTCGGATCTTGCGCCAGTTCCAATTCTTAAATGCCATACATTATACCTCATTTGGAATTTATATTGTGATAACATCAATTTACAATGTCTTCATTACCGATTTTAAACAAAATTATCATTTATAATTCATCAATAAAGATTTACACGTATATATGATATTCCGTAAAAACGATTAAGATTCGAACACTTCAGCTTGTGTGGTCACGATAAGATTTAATTTCCGATAATCGTTTGACTAACTATTTTAAAATATTTTTCAATTTCAAAATTCGGATTTGTTTGCAAATTATTTAAAAATTGATACTGCGAAGCACCTCCTGGATAATAATTTCGTTCCCAAATGCCAACTTGTTCTCCAACAACACCAACATTAAAATTACATGTTTCAGTAATAACATATTCGACTCTAACACATGGTTTGGCCTTAAACTGTTCTGTTAATGCAAGACCATTTCTTACGTCAGATACATTATCAAATTTTTCTGTTGTAAGCCATTTACCGATATAATTTTGACCCTTGTCAACATATTGATAAAGTGTTGTGCCTCGTGGCAACGTTTGTGTTGTAAAGCCATCCGCCCATGCATTCTTGTTAACAAAAGCATCAATAAATGCATCGCATTTTTTAGTATCACTTAATTCAGGATGGGACTTACAGAATTCCATAAAGGACGGATCATTATCAAAGATTCTTTGCTTTGCCTCAATCCTTGATATTTCCTTTGCTTTAGAATTACATAATTCACCGTATGATTTATAGTCGAAACTGTCATACCTAAATCCTTTAAAATCTTCTCGGGATATATTGAAGCTATATTTTACATTCCCATCTCTGTCGTATGGCATTATCTCATATACTTCATATTCCGCGAAGCAACACATAAGTGCTTCTATAATTGCATTTTGCTGATTTACGGCACTTGCAAGAAAATCTGCGATGGAATAACCATTTTTACTTAATTGATAATCCATCAAAAGCATGCTTAAGGAACAAGCATCACAATTTGGAAGCAAGCTATAAACCTGAAATGTGCCTTGTGACATTTTTAAGCCTAAAACAATTGATAGACGTTCTTCTAAAGTTTCAGCTAATATTTCTTCAATGTAATAACTGTCGTTAGAATAATCTTTGTTATAGTCAACATATTTACCCAAAAAAGCCATCCACTTTGGCGATGTTAAAAATTCTTTATCATGCTCATCCAAGAGTTTAAGACGTTGGTTTATTATTGCAATATTACGCTCTATAACAATAAACTGTTTATCGTTGGAAAAACCATTAGTATTTATAGGATTTGTACTAATTACACTATTGTTTTCACACAACAAATTCACATATGAGCCATCTGTATTTATAGATACAAATGCAAAAGAGCCTATAGAATGCGGAACAATAAACCAATATTGATTTACTAACCCCTTATCTATGTCCATAATAACACTATTGTTTTCAACGGTTAATACAAGATTTTCATTGAGTACAGAACAAATTTTATATGCGTTCTTATAGCGTTTGAAAATGAAAGTTGAATACAAATTGTCCTTGTCAAATTCCGCAAATTCACACACATTTTCTTTTGTCCATTTGTATTCGCTTGTTGTTAATGAAGCAGAAGAATCTGAAAAATCTGATATTGTTAAAAATTTTCCTCTACCAACACTTATCATACTAATCTGATTGTCAGGAACACTTATAGGATTATCATAGCATAATGGCAAAAAGTCAATTGCATCACTATAACCGTCTCCATCACTATCTTCTTGGGTAGGATCAGAAGAAATAGGCATAACACGCATATTCAAAAAAGAGCCCTTAAAATCGTTCTCAGCCAAAGCGCCCTCAACATAGAACGGAACATCACAAAGCGCATCAATACACTGACCCACTGTAGGCAGAGCTACATTATTGTATTCATCATAGGAAAATAAGCCCATTTCAATCCACTGGTCGCCACCAACCTCTACCCAGTCAGTAATATTATCATCATCGAAATGACAGCCATTGAATGAATTGAGTTCTTCTTTAAACTCTACTGTCTGATATCCTGTCGCAAGAATTGCTGAAAAGCCATCAAATTCAACCAGCGGTTCTTCAAAGACATGATTGTACGCCTTTTTAGCAAAATTCGATAATGAATTTAACACTACACCCTTTGTTTCTTCAGGAATTTCAGTCTGATAGCTGTCAATCTTTCTATTGTCAGTTATGAAGCTTATATTTACACCTGTAGATATAGCGTTTCTTTCAATTTCATCAAACTTTGTTCGATTAAAAATACAGTCAGTCTGCGAGAATATGTCAAAAACGTAGTTATTTGTTCCGCGGCTTTGATAAGAAAGCAGAGCTATCCCATCAGTTATACAGCATCTTACAAAGTCATTATCATCATATTTGTTGTCAAGCTTGACTTCTTTTAAAGCAGCCGTGAGCTCTTTAACTGTAGAATAATGCCCAAGCAATTCAGCACTTGATTTGTTATTGCTGAAATCAGTGTAATTCTGAACGCAGATGGTAACGCCTATTAATTTGCCGTTCGTTACAGCATTGCTCATGAACGCAATGATCTCATTCTTTATGTTCTCAAGCTGCTCATCGGTGATAACGTCCTTACGTATGTCTATAATAAAGCAGATATTATATCCGTCGTTTACTCCGGCATACATCTGCATCTCGACCTGCTCCGTCTGCGAACCATCAGGATTTA
>OCHN01000917.1_pt1 | contig 27092 bp, 18 predicted proteins | sample 1538911 | NCBI WGS metagenome assembly OCHN01 (sample SAMN04571736, study PRJEB22368) | human gut metagenome | biome: human gut; material: stool | host: Homo sapiens | place: Luxembourg | collected 2013-01-11 | reverse complement strand
CGTTTACAAAGGATTGAGGCTCGCGGCTTTTGAGATTTTTTAGTTTGTGCCCTGACCGTTTTGAGAATCGGCGCCTGCAAAAATTCCGCAAAACCACCGGTTTCTCACGCTCTACTTTACCGGTGTGGCGAAAAAAAGACCGACCCAAACCACCTGAGTCGGTCTTTTCGTCTTTAACAATTCAAGACGCGTTTATTTTTGAGACTCCAAACGCTTGGCACGGAAGCAAGCGGCTGCCGTAAAGAGCGCATCGGACGAAGAATTGAGCGCCGTCTCGCACGAATCCTGCAACACGCCGATGATAAAGCCGACGGCCACAACCTGCATGGCCGTGTTGTTGTCGATTCCGAAAAGGCTGCAAGCCAAGGGAATGAGCATGAGCGACCCACCCGGAACACCGGCCGCACCGCAAGCGCACAGGGACGCGACAACGGCAAGCAAAACCGCCGTCAGGAAGTCGACATGAATGCCTAATGTCGTGCAAGCCGAAAGCGCCAAAACCGTAATCGTGATGGCAGCACCGGCCATGTTAATCGTGGCCCCCAAGGGAATGGAAACGCTGTAGGTGTCCTGCGAAAGCTGCAATTTGCGGCAAAGTTCCAAGTTAACAGGAATATTGGCCGCCGACGAACGCGTAAAGAAGGCCATCACGCCCGATTCTCGGAGCGTTAAAAGCGTCAAAGGATACGGATTGCGACGGATGCAGAACCACACCAGAAGCGGGTTGAAAACAAGCGCCACAAAGAACATGCACCCGAGAAGCACGGCAAGAAGCTGCACGTAGCCCACTAAGGCGCCGAATCCTTCGGTCGCAAACGTATTGGAAACAAGACCGTAAATACCGATCGGGGCGCAGGAAATGACGATATGGACGATAAATTCGATTCCGTCAGCCAGGTCGTTAAGCATTTCGCGCGTGCGGTTCGAGGCCTTCTTTAACGCGAGGCCGAAACCGACGGCCCACGCCAAAATACCGATGTAGTTTGCGGAAATCAGGGCATGAACGGGGTTGTCAACGGCAGAAAGGAAAAGGTTTTTCAGCACTTCGGCAATGCCGCCGGGAGCCGAAGCCGAAGCACCGGTTGTCGCCAATTGAATCGAAACCGGGAAGACAAAGCTTGCAATCACGGCTGTAGCTGCCGCACAGAATGTGCCGACAATATAAAGCACCAAAATCGGCTTAATGTGACTGTCGGCATTGATGTCCTGGTTAGCAATGGCTGCGCAAACAAGAATGAGCACGAGAACCGGAGCCACAGCCTTTAAGGCGGAGACGAAAAGTGTGCCGAGGAAACCGACTGAAACAGCGAAATTCGGGAAGAAATACGCTGTCAAACTACCTAAAACCAACGCTATAAGAATCTTCTTAACCAAAGACCCGCCGAGAATCATCGGCATCGCCCGATGAAACGGGACTTTATGATTTAACATGACTGCTCTCCGACTGCATAAAGCGCGCTTCAATAAAAAAGGCGGGAAAATTTCCCGCATGTTGCACCCGCAACCCGTGGACCTTACGCACAATCCCTCCTCCCGGAAGCGCCTCCTGCGTAAAACCCCAATACGCGCGACTTTTGAAAGAAGGTGAGCATACTCCGATTGCCGTCTGAAATAAAGTTTTACAAAGATTGAAGGAATAGTATTTTGCGTTTTTTAAAGACGCAGACGCCTTAAATAAGAAGAAAAACCGGAAACAAATGAAAAAATTTCGTGCAAACGAAGGACGTAAAGCATCAGAAAAAAGGCATTTGTTTCAATGGTTTAGAGATTCAATTCCGGCAAAAGACGATACGAAATACGGAAAAACGACGTAAATAAATGCCCTTGAAGTATCCGGAACCGTACAGGCGTCCGATGAAAAGCCCCGAAAATGACTGCGTGAAGGCAAAGCAACGCTGCCGGTAGCCGAGTAAGTCGCAAGTGTTCCTACGAAATTGATTGCCCGGGAAAAGTCCGGAAGGCTCTTGCCCTCAGTCAAAGAAAAGGAAACGCCTGCTGAATGTAAGGAAATCCTCAGTGCGGATCGTAAAGGCGTAAAAGCCTTACGAGAACTCGCAAAAGATTCAGAGAAAAAAGTAATTTTCGTTTTAGAAAGCCGCATTCTACTATTTTTAACGATAGGTACTTTCTATCGAAAAACACCGGCCGGTCAGAACCCGAGAATTTTTTCGACCCGAAGGAAAAGAGCTGAAAACGGCGCTTAATTCTTAAGCAGTCACTTCAAAAAGAGCGAGCGCTGAATTCCCGCTAAAAAGCCTTAATCATTATATCCTAACGTTTAAATTGACTTTCCATTCATATCCTACGGCTTATCTGAGCCATTGAGACCGGAGGCGAGTGTAAAGCCCCTTGTTTTTAGCAAAATTTCACCCGAACCGAACTTGACAAATTCGTTTAGGTTTACTAACATAATAGTAACGGTTACAGGACTTAACCTTTAGGAAAGTAACGATATGAGACCTTCCGTCGCGGTAGAAGAATCTTTGCGAGTGCTCGGTCGCAACATCAAAACAGCCCGTCTGAAACGGCGTGTCCCCCAAGAGGTGCTCGCCGAACGCGCCGGCATCGGATTGAGTACCCTCACGAAGATAGAAAAAGGCAATTGCGGGGTGGCCATCGGAACAGTGGCTGCCGTCATACAGGCGCTCGGGATGGGACTGCCCTTTTCGGAAATTTTGACCGGCGATTCCATGACGCAAGCATTCGAGGAAGAAAATCTCCCGAAACGCATCCGTAGCACGATGAAAAAAATTTAAGGTCCTATGACAAACATTTTTCCGGTAAGCGTGATTGTCGACAAAAGCATCCTGACCGTCGGACAAATCGCTCGAGACGAGGGAGGAAAAAATTCTGCTTCCCCTACTTTGGCCTTTCGATACGATCCGACCTGGCTCAAAATCGGTTTTGCCTTAGGGGCGGCCTTGCCGCTCGAGCCCCGAATCCTGACTCCCGAAAATAAGGAGACTGTAACAAAACGCCTCCGAGAACCGATTTTCGGATTTTTAAGAGACCACCTCCCCGGAACTTGGCTGTTACGGACCTCAGACTCGGCAAACACAACGAGCGATGCTCTCGATTTCTTGCTTGAAAATCCCCCCGCTTTGCGCTTTTCTTCCCTATTTTTCGGAACTGAGGCCCCTTCCGAAGTCCCTGCTCCGATTCTCACGAAGCCCCTAACGGGAAGGCTTATGCGAGCCACTGAAAGCTACTTTCGGGATCCTTCGCGATTGAGCGAGGAAGAAATTGACCTTATTCAGTCTCTGGGAGATACGTTCGGGGGAACGAAAATCAAGTTTCGTGTGCGAACGGAGAAAAACCCGGAGACCGAATATGTCCTAAGACCGCGCAATCCGGCGTCTCAAGTCGACGAACCCTTGTGGGCCGCCGTCACTATGACGCTAGCGAAAAAGGCGGGCCTTAAAGCCCTCTCAGGACGCTTTATCCCGAGTCTCGGGTATTTGGAAGAGCGCTTTGATCGAGCAGGCGGAAATCCCCTCTTTTGCCTTTCGGCGGCAACGCTGGCAAAGGGCGGTGACAATGCCGCCTCCGTAACCTGGCTGGATATTGCCGATATTCTTAATCGTGAAGGGAGTAAACCCAAAGAAGACTTGCGAGAGCTTTTCTCTCGCCTTGTGTTTGATATGGTGGTTTTAAATAGTCGCGATATACCGGAGAACATCTGGTTTTATCGCCATGAGGGAGGCTGGAGGCTTTGCCCGATTTCCTATGGGCTTTCCAAGCCCTCGTCGCTCCCTTTCAGAACCTTGCAGACGGCCGTGGTCGGTAAAAACACCGTCGCCGACACGAACACGGCCCTCTCGGTGGCACGCTACTTTAATTTAAGCGCACGCCAAGCAAAAGAAATTATTCTCACTACGCTTCGGGTGACGCGTGATTGGGAGAGTACGGCGAGGTTTTACGGGGCTCTGAGAAGCGATTGCACGTTGATGCAAAGCGCTTTCGCTGCCGAGACGGTCTGAGGGTGGCTCATTGCCGCTCTCGGTGTCCGAAAGCAGCCAGAGTGCATCGGCCGCTTCGAACCGGTGCGCGAGGGTTGTAAGGACCGTTTCCTTTTTCTCATCAATGCCGCCTTTGCGTTTAATCCAGGCGAGCAAATCGCGACGGGATTCCAAAAGCTCATCGCGGTAGACAATGAGAATGAAGGCGGCGACCAAGCGTGCTTCTTCCGAAGGCGTCCGGCTTAAATCCTTAATCGCTTCGGCCGAATCGGCATCAAGCCCGAAACGGCACAGTGAAGACGCACGGCACGGAATCTGCAGACGCGGCAAATTAACAAACGCCGACTTAAACGTCACGAACGGTGACCGAACCAACTGCCGAAAACCCGATGTCCTAATCATTAAGTCCCCCTTACTAAAAAAAGACTTCCTACAACCTGAATTTTAAAGGTTACGACCTGTGAGGATCATTACGTGATCTCTTTATTTGAAAGACTTTCGCCTTGAATCATAAGGAGATTTTTGCAAATGCCCAATGATCTTTTCAAAAGAAACAGAGGGCGACAGGGTGCCACTAAATCTAGAAACACCCCCGACTTTGCATCTAGATTTAGTATGGGAAGGCATCGCAACGAAAGATCACGAGAGGAGCGCCGTTTGACTTAAATCAAAGTCAAAGTCCCGAGGTTTAAAAGGTCTTTTACGAAAAGTCCTCTGTTTTCAAAGACCTTTACCGGCCAACTAAGAAGAGGCTATCGGCCCGGCACTCGCCTTAAAACCACGCTTAAAGGAAAGGCGGCGCGATACAATCCGAGACACACGAATTTGGGAGGCGAGTTCGGGAAAAAGCCCTGCAGTCGAGTTAAACCCGCCGCAAGTCAAGGAGTCCTCTATGTCAGAAGCACAGCATCTTATCGATCGCTTTATGCGTTATGTTGCCGTAAGCACGCAAAGTAACAGCAAAACGACAACGGTCCCGAGTAATCCGAACGAAATTCGGCTTGCCGAGCTCCTTGCCAAAGAGCTCACGACCATGGGATTCACTAACGTGGAGATTTCCGAATTCGGGTGCTTAACCGGGAAACTTCCCTCGAACCTTTCTGCCGGTCAAACGGCCCCGACCGTCGGCTGGTGCGCGCATTTGGATACCGTGGACTGCGGGCTATCGCCTGAAATTCACCCTCATCTAGTGAAAGAGTACGACGGGGGCGATATTTGCCTTAATTCTGAAAAAGACATTTGGCTTAAAAAAGCCGAGCACCCCGAGCTTGCCCCTTACGTCGGAGACGACATTCTTGTCAGTGACGGCACCTCAGTTCTCGGCGCCGATAACAAGAGCGGAGTGGCCGTCGTGATGGAGGCTTTGAGCACCGTTACGCGTGAAAACCGTCCGCACGGGGATATTTACGTTGCCTTCGTGCCCGATGAAGAAATCGGACTAAAAGGTTCCAAGACACTCGATCGCTCGAAATTCCCGGTTGACTTTGCCTACACCGTTGACGGCGGAGAGCTCGGAGAGGTCGTTTACGAGACTTTTAATGCCGCCGAGGCCGTCGTGACCATCCGAGGTATTTCCGCACACCCGATGAATTCCAAGGGCGTTCTCGTGAACCCTGTCTTTGTGGCGCATGACTTGATTGCTCTTTTGGACCGGACTGCGACCCCCGAATGCACCGAAGGACGCGAGGGCTTTATTCACCCCAAGTCCGTTGTCGCCGGAGCCACCGATGCCATCATCCGTCTTAACATTCGCGACCACGACAAGGTGCGCTTTGAAGCGAAAAAGCTCTACTTACAGCAAGCCCTTACCTTTTTGAAAGTGCGCCATCCGCGCGCTCAAATGACACTTTCCATTACAGATACGTATGCGAACATTGCCGATGCGATTACCCCCGAAAAGCGCGCGGCTGTGGATTTACTGATCGGTGCCGTGAAGGACTTAAACATTCCGCTTAACACCGTCGCAATGCGGGGCGGTACGGACGGCTCTTACCTATCCTCGTGCGGGATTCCGACTCCCAATTACTTTACGGGCGGAGTGAACTTTCATAGTTACGCCGAGTTTTTGCCGATTACGCCCTGGGTCAAGAGCCTAAAGACAACGCTTCGGATTATCGAACGCTCGATTACGAATCAAAAGGACGCCGTGACGGGTAAGGCGTGAAGCCCTCACCCCTTACATGGCAAGGAGGTGTGCCTCGGATGCGGTCGGAAACCTCGTCCGAGGCATTTTATGTGCAACCCGAACGACTTTAGCCCTCGGAGGGCTTTTCAGGCACCGGGCTTTTTGCCGGGACTTTCTTTTGCAGCACCGCCCCGAAAAAGCCGTCGGTGTCCGTCAGATTCGGGAGCATCACCAAATCGTTTCCGAATCGATCTTTAATCCAAGCAGGAAGGGTAATTCCCTGCTTGGCTAAAACATCGGTCGCACAAAGCGCTTCAAATTCCGGGTGGCGACTTAAGAAATCTTGAACAACGGCCTGGTTTTCTTCTTCAAGAAGCGAGCACGTGGCGTAGACAAGGCGCCCTCCTGCTTTCACAAGTTTGGCGGCTTCTTCGAGAATTGATTTTTGAAGCGCATTGATGCGCTCAAGTTCCTTCACGTTTAACCGCCAACGCAAGTCGGGATTGCGCCTTAAGGTGCCGGTTCCCGTACAAGGCGCATCGACCAAGACGCGGTCGAATTTGCCCCTTAAGCGCTTGACGCGTAAGTCCTTTTCATTACGAATCGCCATGGGGTGCACGTTCGACAAACCGGCTCGTCTCATGCGGGGCGTTAAACCGGCAAGACGTTTTTCGTTGACGTCAAAAGCATAAAGGCGCCCCGTCGAGCGCATCGCAGAGCCGATAGCGAGGGTCTTGCCGCCCGCCCCTGCGCAAAAATCACAAATCATCTCGCCGCGCTTAGCACCTATTAGGCGGGCGACGAGTTGACTGCCCTCGTCCTGGACATCGATTCGCCCTTCCTGGTACATCGGCCATCGCATTAAGCCCGGTTTATCCACAAGGCGAATGCCGTCCGGAGAAAAAGGAGTTTCCTCTCCCTTAACGCCGTGGTCCTCAAGTTCCTTTAAGACATCCTCGCGTTTAGCTTTAAGGATATTGACGCGAAGATCCAAGGGAGCTCCTTCTTGCGAAGCCTTGAAAATTTCTTGTGATTCCTTAGGGCCGTATTGCTTTTCAATCCGGTCATAAAGCCAAAACGGCATCTCGGCTGCCACTTCCGGAGCGGCTTTCCCCATCGGCTCAGAAAGCATATTCTCAAGAGGTCCCTTGTCGCTTCCGAGAATCGAATCGGGAACGGCATCCTTGCCGTATTGCGAAATGAGCGTTAAAAGTGCTGCAACCTTCGGAGCCCGAGCGGGCGCAATCGGTCTCATGCGGTAGGTAATCGATGCTAAATGCCGCAAAGCGTAGAAAATCGCCTCAGCCAAAATCGAGCGATCTCGGCTTCCGAGTTTGGGATTGGATTTAAAAAAGGCCTTCATGAGCTGATCGGCCGGTCCGTCAAGCTTCAAAAACACCGCTAAGGCGCGTGTTAATTCCCCGACAATCAAACTCGTGATGCGCACTTTTCCGGGATTGATTTTGACAAGGCGCTCGTGACTGGCTTTACCTTTGACAATGCGTCCCTCTTTTTGCGCTTCGCGGTACGCATCTTTTTGCCTCTTGTAGGCGGCCTTCTGGCGCTCTGTCATGCGGCGACCTGTCTCGGTGTGTTTGGTACGCACCGGGGCAAAGGGCATCTTCTTTTTAAACTGCGGTTTTTCAGACATCGGAATCGTTCTTTACTCGATGGAGTTATCGAAAACAGCAAGGTTTTGCGCTGTTTTGGCGCTCATCATAACGCGACCGTCCTGTAATTTCACAGCTCCGGTGGCAACAGCGTGCACGCAACGCGGAAAAAGCACGTGCTCGAGTTTAAGTCCCCGGACAGCAAGTTTCTCCGGAGTATCGGTCGGCACAACAGGAACCACGGCCTGGCCGACAATGGGACCACCATCGAGTTCGCAACTTGCAAAGTGCACCGTGCAGCCGTGAACACGCACGCCGGCTTCAAGGGCTCGCTTATGGGTATCTAAGCCCTTAAACAAAGGGAGCAAGGCCGGGTGGATGTTAAGAATCTTTCCTTCGTAGTGATGAATAAAGACTTCGGTTAAAACTCGCATGAAACCGGCAAGAACAATGACAACCGGATTGAGGGGGTCGATAACTTCAATCATGGCGCGCTCGAAGCTTTCGCGGTCCGGGTACGCTTTGTGGTCGATAACCGCCGTCGGGATGCCGAGGTCTTGTGCTTTAGCGAGTCCTGCTGCATCGGGACGGTTGCTCACAACGAGAGCAATGCGAATGCCCTCTTTGTCCCAGTGTTCTTTTTTAGCCTGTTCGGCGATAGCCACGAAGTTTGATCCGCGGCCGGAAATGAGGATGACGATGTTTTTCATGAGTAGTAAAAAATCATTACGAGATTTTAGAAGAGCGGACAATACTATTAGCCATTGCACCAACTAAGGATGCAAGAGCTTTTCGGTTGTTTTCATTTGAGGGACGAATTTGTTGGAGGTTATGTAAAAGTTTAAGGAGTTCCCAGGCTGTTTGTTGACAAAGCCCGTAGAACATGTTTTCTTGGACTGTAGCAAAAATTAATAACCTGAAGCAGTCTTTCACGTATTGGACAGATGCCTGTCCTCTCTTTGTTATTTCAATTCTGATATATTCGAGAACTGACCTGACAATATTGTCATAAATGTCGGCATCAATCAAAACTGAATAATCTAACTCTTGTAGCTCAGACTCATACATATTGTAAAAAGTGTTAGAAAGACTACGAATTACTTCATAGTCATCCTTACTCTCTAGTTCAATTTTTATAAGACGGTTTACCCCAGCCTTAATCAAGGCAGACTCGATTTTCTCAAGTAAATGAACCTTAAAAGATTCGTTAAAACCCACTGTATTAGCCACACCCTTTAGACTATAATCTGTGTTAAAAGCTTTGAATGGGAATACCAAAAATCTCAGGCAAACTGAGGCCCACTCTAAGATGCCAACACTTAACATCTCGGGGTGGCGAGATATCTCAGAGCGCAAGTCAAAGGCAAGCAAACGACACTCATTAAAAGCATACAAAACCGAAAAATGCTCCACCGATACTTTTGTAAATAAAACACTATTAAGCGCATTAAGTTTCTTTAACGTAGTATGGAGTTCTGTGGCTAACTCTCCGACGTACAACAACTCTGTTTTATTCGCAAACGACTCTAGAGGCTCGAAAAGCGGGGCCGATTTTAATTTGTAATAAACACTTTCTGATACTTTTCTGGTACCATCATTGACGTTTGATAGGCACTTTTCTATTGAGTTTACTTCTGATTTATTAATATTTATAATCCGAACACGTTTTGCGTAACTACTAAACAAAATCCTTTCTTGCTTTTGTTTTCTAAGTTCATTCGTTAATTTATTTCTATATACAGAAACGCACCCATCATTTGAGCCAAAATATGAAAGCAACTTAACACAGGTCAAATAGGCAGAATCAAGAAAGTTTTCTTGCCTAAATCCCTGTATTATAAAATCATTATAGAAAATCTCATTTTTACTTGAGAAGTTTTCAATTATCAGAACTTTCGAATATAATGAATTTTTGCAAACGAGCTCATCTCCGTCTTTTACTTTAATTCTTCTGTCTGGCAACATAAGAATGAGCAATCTATCACTTTGCGACTCATACTCTACCTGGACAAATATTCCATTCAGCTCAGGACATGTCTGAATATCCATGATTACAAATACGACAAAGGACTGAAGCCTAAGTAAATCGTCTCTTTTAATACGTATTTCTTCCTGAATTTTGCTATTTAACTTGCTATGATCAAGCTCAACATAAATACATATCTTTTTAAAAGCCCAGCATTGCAAGCTACAAGTTAACGGCCATAATAATTTAAAAACACCGTCTGAAGCGAAATTGTCAGGGGCTTGCTCAAGGCTCTTCTGCAAATAGCCGAGACAAAAATGCATTCCCCTTAGGGCAGACGGCTCGACATTCTCTATTTGACGAATATAGGCACTAAACACTGCAAGACGCCCCTTCTTATCAATGTCTTCTACCTGTCTGACTTCATCATTCTCATCGCAAGACATAAGGCTTTCAATTTTTTTACATCTGGCCAGGAGAAGCGATTGTTCCATAATCATTCCCCTAGATTAAAGGCAGATGTTCACCACACCAACCAATGACAATAGCGTCTTCCTCTTTATCAAAAGCAAAATGAATCCTAAGTGTCTTTTTCTTGTCTCTTGATACCCCTATTTTTAAGTGTGAATTCATGAGCAGCTCCCTGCCCTTGTAATAAAATGTCCGACTCCTCATAGCTTCAATTGAATTCTTCGTTGTTTCACTTTCAAAAGCGGAATACTCATTCGGAGTAAAAAATTGACTAGGATCCTTCCCAGAAAAACTTTTATCGACATAAGATGCGACTAAACGAGCAATAAGTTTAAAAACACGAACTCCATCGCTGAATTCGCAGGGAATCTCTTGTGTGCTTTTCCATGCAGAAGGAAGAATAACGAGATGCTTAGAGGCGAAAAACTGTGCTAACTCAAGGGCTTCCGTGACCGACATATCACATTGAAGATTGCTGCAGAGGCAAAGTACCTTCAAACATTCGCTCTGAGTTAAATTCGTGTGCTGCTGAACAGGAAAAGTTTCATATTCTACGATTGATTGTTTAAGTCGCTGATTAACATCCCTTAAAGCAATCACTTCTTTCTTAATTGACTCAAGCTTTCCTATCTCATCCCACAAAACAATATTCTCATTCTTTGTGGCTAGAACCATATCATCTGATTCGTCATTCTTCCGTACCTTAAGTAATTCTTCCAGATGATTTTTTAAAATCAAATCAATTTCTTTGTTTTCTCCAGATTTTAGTATGCTGCTGATGTCTATCATATGGATTACCTCTAAAACTCACACTTAAAGTATTTTCTGACGAATTGAGATAGAATATACGATTAAAAGAATTCAATCAGCTTTTTTGTATCTATCAATTTCTCTACAATGGCATCCCACTTCATCGAGTAGACAAAACATCTTTTAAGACAATCAAGACCGCTACTCTCGAGAGCCTTTTGTTGGTTAGCGACTCTTACATAGTCGGCAGGTGTAGGAGGAGTAAAAGGGATTTCGTCTCTACTAAGAAGAGCATCAATGTATGAATCAGTTTTATCAAGACTGAATATATTCGATTCATCCGATATTAAACCCGCAGGAGGACGTAAAAAAGAAGAAAGCATGCGGGTGTCGTCCTCTCTATAGCCTAAACAGCCATACATAATTAGGCGCTGTGCAAACTGTTTGGTTGTAAGATATATCTCCCAAGCATGATCAGTCACAAGAAAAGAATTACCAACAAGAAAAGACTTAGAAACCTCGTGACTATAAAGAACTAAAGCGACGCAATCCGGATGATGAGTCAGAATTTTATAAGCCCGACAATTCGTTCGAAGCTTTAGTTTATAGTTCAGGTTTTGCCCCGGAAGAGTCAACATATCCCAGTGCTTTCCAACTGGATAACTATCCTTTGGGAAGTCTTTTGGCCAATCTCGAATCTCATTTTTATTTCGAAGTTCCAAGGCTAAATAAAACATGTCTATCCCGATTTATGCTATTACAGTATAATTTAAGACTTAGATTTATTAAAATAAGGCGCCAACGACCCTCCGTCAAGTACCCATATCAAATATGAGTCCTCGATAAATTTTTTTGCATCCGCATAACTATTAAAATATTGTGTATCGTCTGGATTTAGCTCAAAGATAGCTTCCCAATTAGTAGGATTTTTTGATATTTGACATATTCGACCAATAGGGACACAATCACTAAACCTACTTTCAAAATAACCAAATCCAGTGCTTTTTTGGGTGAAAGAATACTTCTTCCAATAACGATCGCATATCTCTTTCTTCATCGTTGCTACTTGCCATGCCCCATTTTCTCATGAGGTCCAATTGCAATGGCCCTAAATGCTGTACACTCCTGATTCAATTGTTCCAAATGTGCTCTATAGCCAGACATTTTAAGGACCCGGACAGACCAAATTCTAGTATTAAATTTTTTATGCTCAGGGTTCCACCTTTTGAAGTCGAGTGAAACAAGATTTGGGCTTTTTAGAAGCTGACTCTTTGTATATTCCCACCTAAGAGCGAGCTGCTTGTCTTGGTTCAAATCCCTAATAATTTTATCCTGATCTATTCTTTCGATTGTGAAACGGTGCGCAAAGGCAGAAAGCCAAATATCTCTCGAAACATCGAACGTATACTGGGGAACATACTGCGCTTCAAGATTTAAAGGTTTAGGATAGTTTGAAAACCACCAAGCGAGACTCGAAGAGTACCTCTCCGCATGCGGAGACTTTAGATTTAAAGTTTCTTTTAACCATTGAATCTTCAGATCCGACAACGGCAAATTCACACAAGAATACGCCCCAGGTTGATGAGCTACAAAATTTCTAATAAAACTATTTACTGGACGGAAACATTTTGAACACAAAGTTTCTTTCATTTTATTTAGCAAATGAATATTTGCAATCGTCTCTTCAACAAAATTTACAGAATCAAAACTTTGAGCAAAGCGAAGTTCTGAATACAAAGGGCGACCTGTTAATATCTCTAAAGGGAGTGTTTGAACATCTGAATAGAAGTGAATTATCTCATGCTGATAAAGTATTCTACGGGCAAGAGATCTATCGAAGAAACTGTTATTATCTGGATAGGCTTTGCAGTAACTATCTCTTAAATAATCCAATCCTTCATTCCAATAGAATATTCCCCATTTTCCAGGAAACGGTGTAAGATTTCTGTAACGATACGATTTATAGAAGGCCAGGACATCAAAGCCCTTAATCTGACAAATTTTGCCCTGTATTTCTGAATCTGTAGTGTCTACATCAGGCAATAAATCTTCTTCCTGCGTACAATCTTTTCGTCTCCCCCGACTGTGAACGTCTTTTCTTTTATCTTCTAACTCTTTTAATTTGCTAAAACAACCATCCTCAACAGGCTCTAAATTTGAAAGACTACCTCCTACTCCATTTTCTTTATATAAAGTGTCTTCCGCTTTATACAAAATTTTTTTATCTGCGTCTTTACCATAAATCTCAACTGCAACTTCAAAGATTTCTTTAACACTACTCATTTTTTCTCCTCGGTCTTTGCGACAGTCTTTTTTTCAAAATCGATGTCGTTTCAAAAATATCTTAACTGAGTCAAGATTCATTCAGCTCTCATCTGATGCTCGTGCGTCAAACGAGTCTATCTCGCCGCTAAAGCCAATGAGTTCGTCTTCGGCTAAACCAGTGGCTACACTTGCCTTGACACAAAGTATGGTGCCTCAACGCTGCATGCCAACTTTTCCTCTTCGATTTTTCGTTTCCTCTTATACGTCCAATTACTCAGAGGGTGCGTGGGCTTAACCGGTTTAAGGTCAAGATAGTAATCGTTCGGAACAACTTTCATATCCTTGACCGTACAAAGATAGTTCCCTTCCGGCACCGTTTTACCTCTAAATTGGGATCAGTAAGTACGTAGAACCCCTGTGCGAGCATCAATTTTACTTCCATTCCGGTACGGTCTTGTACAGGTTCGGGAGCCATAATCGAGCCGTGATTTCATGTTGTCGTTTCGTCACCTCAAGCCAGTGTCCTTGTCCGTCCTTGTCAAAGATAATTCGCGATGTCGTCAGCCGATTTTTCAGTTCGTTAAACAGCATCTCCTCGGCAAGTGTCAGTGACTTCTTTTCGCCCCCTGTTTTCACGATTGAGTCTTGGCTCTTCATCCGATAATACAAGTTGCTTAGGATGGTCAACGCAACAAATCCGATGATAAAACGCCCCTCCATCGTGTCGTCATCATGGGAGCGGATTACCCCGAGTTCAAAGTTTGTCTTGCCGCCCTTAAAGGTCTTCTCAATCAAGTCGCGAGCCCGATACGTGCTTAAGGTTTCCTTGGCCGCGCACTCCATGGTCGTGACATTGCAAAAGATTCCGAAGTACCGCGTTGCCGCATCAATGGCTGCATCGTTCTGCACAAGCGGCGTTTGACCGGGGATGCCCTTGCCTTTCTCAAAGTACTTCATCCAGGGACTCTTACGAAGAGCACAGTTCTCCGCATTTTCGTCTTTTCCTTTTCTCGGACGCCAGTGAATCCATTGTTTCTCGAACGCTTCAAGTCCTTCGTAAAACGCCGAGTTCTCTTGCTCGGCTTTTCCGTCCGTGCGATAGACGTGTACCCAAAGACGCCGCTTCTTTCCGTCTTCAAATGTCGGTTCCACTGCAATGGTCTTTCCCCAGCACTTATCGCCGGCAATGCGCGCTGCATTTGTCCATAGATGCGGCATCGCTTCCCCGATGGCATGGCGGATCCAGGAAGCATCCGTTTTGGCCGCCATCACAATGCGGCTACCGGCATCGGAGAAGCGAGCGAGATTTGCCAGTGAGAAGTATCCGCGGTCAACGACAGCGCCGAAGATACGGCGGCTGTCGGTAATTTCATCAAACCGAAAGAGCATGTCTTGGACGGTTGTCACATCGGTGATGTTTCCGGGAAGTATCCGAAACAAAACCGGCGTATGCGATTCGTGTCCGACAAGGAGAATCAGACCGACCTGCCGCTGATAGCCGCCTTCTTTCCCGACACCGTATTGGGCATAAGAAATCTCGGTGGCTTGAGAAGCAATCTGCGTGGCATCAAAGGAGAGCATCTCCTTATCCTGCAGCCGCTTGATCCGCGCTCCGAAAAAGTCTTTTCTCCAGTTCGGCGTGTTTTTGAGTTCCCGGAAGAGCTCGCTCATTTGCTTACTCGTAATCGCTTCGGGATACGGAACGAACCTACTTTGTGCCCAGGACTCGTACAGGTAGGCGGCGTTCGAACCGGTATTGAGCCAGTGGCTGGCAATGGAAATGGCGGCCGTCGCTTTATCTTTGCCCCAAACAGCCGTCAAGTCCTCCTTCAATCCCGTCTCCTCGGCAATGGCGTTGTAAAGAGGAATCTCAGATGCTGCCTTTGTTTCAAGAGGTGCAATCTGCTCCCAAACCGATCTCGTCCCGACAGGGACCGCTTTAGCAGCGACAAGACGCTTCTTGCCTCGCCGGTTAAAACGGACTCGGTAGTCCTCGTTAGTGTAGAAAGATGTAGCCCAAGTACTCTCGCTTCTCGCTGCCCCGTTTCTTCTTTTTGTCCCAAAAATAGTGCCGCTCGATAACGCGAATGTGACCGCGAGCGCAGATGATGACAGCCTTCTTGTTTTTTCGGGAATCCGACCACGTTTTTTGCTTCGGGAAGAGTGATTTTTTCGGGCATCTGAGCCTCCTTTATTCATACGTATGAATTCGTATGCGTCAAGCAAAAAATACTAATTATTTCAGAGTTTTTCATAAAAACAGTTTTACGGATCCGTCTGGACTAAATTAGATTCTCAAAGGCAACTATTCTTTTGCTTCTTTCTTCGTTCTACCTTCCTTGTTGGATTTTTTCCAAAAATCTACAGTTTTCCAATCGAATTCATCGCGAGCAGTCGTCTTAGTCTAGTCGAGCAACGACGTGTTCTGCAGATTAACTTTGAGTAAACCCTCCCCTAAATCCAGAGCGTCATCAATGCTATTTAACACAACACTTGCCGCCTCTTCCTGAGAGAGAAAGCACTGAGTCCTGAGTACAACAGTCTCGGAGCGCGGACCTTGATGCCCATGGAGTCAACGCCTTTCTCAGTCCTCCTCTCCGTCTTTCGAAATAGACGAAGGAACTGTTTGTTCTATGTAGGAAATTTCATTCATGGTAAGTTTGTATTTTTTATAAAGATCGGCATCAGTCCATGATTTCGAAAAATCCTGTAAGGGGACGTATTGGTATACTTTTTGCATCGTGTTTTGCGTACTTTTTAGAATAGAGACCATCAAATGGAAAAATTTTGTTTTTGTATATGCGAGAGCATTTTTTACTTCTTCCGCTGATTTTAAAGGTCCTACGCAGAGATATGTTTCAGTGCACACTGCTTTGGGCTTGGGGATAAAGCTATTTAGTCTATCCTTTGATGCGTCACCAACGCCCCAAGCTTTTGGTATAAAAAATTTATAGATTGACACTAAATCCGACCCTTTTCTCAAATCTTTCTCCTTTACATAGCCTACACCGTCCTTGCGCCAGCCGTAGTAATAGAGCGGAATCATGCCAGGCTTCTTTTCTTTCTCAAAACTTATCTTTCGGCGTTTGCTACTGTGATCTTCTCTTGTGTCGAAGCCATAAGGGTCATTTGGACTAACAAGTTCCGAAAAACTTCTTTCTTTTTTGCTGATGACTTTCCTAAGAATTGTTATTTTTTTTGAATCGCGAATAAAAGTATCCATTCCCGGCTCAAGCAAGTAACGTTCGGAAACGCTCAGATTCCCAGAGCCATCAATTTCCGTTACCCTGCATGGACCATCGTGTTGCTTATCCCATAGAAAATAACTCACCCCTCCCTTAATTTCCACGTTTGGGAAGCACATTCTTGCATCGGAGAAATCATAAAACTGAGAAATATGTGTGTCTCTGAGCATTTCTCTTGTATATTTGGCAAGCAACCCATCAGTGACAGTAAGCCATCTTGAAGGAGTGATCATTGAAATATATCGTGGAGATAGCGCCTTTGCCTGCATTACAAAATACTGATATATAGGTTGAGAAGCAACTCCCCCAAGTTGAGCCATATAAGGGGGATTGCCAACAATGGCATCAAACTTCATATCTCCTTCTCCTTTTTTCCAATACGCTTTTCTAGATATTTTCTCTACAAGCACATGCGGCTTGTTCTTTAACGTATTAACCAGATTCTCATAAGCATGAGCATTAATTTTTGTATTTGAGTAACCACACAAAGTTCTTTGCGTAATTGCTTTAGCCATTTTTGTATTGCAGAGCACAAAGACATTGTTCTCCACAACGTAATTCCATATTTCTATTTGCTTTTCCTTTGTAAGTTGATTTTTCGTTAATTTTTTACATCTCTCTTGAAATAAGCTATAAGTTAAATACAAAGGATAAAGTCCTGTTTTTGAATTTATCTCAAGGAGTCGCGCATTTAGTTTTGAGAAGATATCTTCTGTTTTTTGCCCTTGACTTACAAAACGAGGTTCTTCTAGCATCTCATTATGGTTCTCATCCCAAAAATCCCAACCGCCACGACAATCTGAAATATGTCTATTTACAACTTGCCATGGAGTTAGAACTGTTTCTTTGTCTGGGTTTTTGAAGGTCGCAAAAAGCAAAGATATTCTTTTAACTCTTTCTGTTGGATCTAACTCATCAGCTTCTTTTACGATTGTTCGAATGCGCCTTCCCGCAGCGATAAAAACATCTTCGTCATAATACTTTTGAAATTCGCGGAATTTATCTTTCGTCACGCCTTTTGGCATAAATTCAGTCCACGATAGTAAATCAACTTTTTCAATAAACTTATCTAATGAAATCTCTTCGTCATATGGAAAATCAGCACCATAGAGTAGCAGTGGCATTCGTACTGAAATCCCTCTTAAGATAGAAATTGCGTCATTGCGCAACTTCCGAACTTTATTCAACTCCTCCCATCGTTTCTGCTCTTCTGCTGAGCGTTCTTTCTTTTTTCTTTTTTCAAGCTTCCCTAGTTCTTCGTACTCTTCATTCGTCAAACCCTGTGCATTTACCGTAATGTCGTTCACAGGTTTACTTGGAAGAGTTTTTCCGATTAAACCTTTCAAATCTTCAAATTTCTTTATGTCTATCTCGTTTAACTTAAGCAGTTCATCATTATATAAATGAATATCATCAAATCCATTTTGTACAACTCTCTCAATATAAGCTTTCTTCAACTGCTGGAGGAGCTTTTCTGTACTAAAGCGTTTCATTTCTGACCCAGTGACTGATATAACAGGGCAGTAATTCAAAAACTTCCCTAGGATTTTCTTATCTCCCTGGTTCGTTTTTCCTGGTTTTGCCGATACAGAAACTGCTTTAGTAACCATTTTTAGAGTTCGGTCTGGAGCAAAATCAAATACATAAGAAAGGTCTTTTATTTTCCCATTTGAATTACAAGGAGACTGGACACGAAAGATTGTCTGTAGGTAGTTTGCAGCCGACGTAGAAAAAGAACCTGCCAACATAAACACTGCCGTCCATTCTTTAACTGTCACTCCTGTTGTAAGTTTTCCGCAAGAAAGCGTGATTGTATAATTATCCGAACCCGCTGATTTAATTGCGTTTCGAACCATGGCAAGAGCATCATCGGAGTTTTCTTCTTCGTCACCATCGCCCGCAACATTCACTATGTCAAACATTCCGTTTCCGAAAACAGGATGACACAAAAGCAAGGTCTTTAGTGCCTTAGCCTCCCTAACTCCCGGTACAACCCAAAGTGAATGTCTAAATATTGACCGACATTCTTCAGTGGAATACGGGTAAAAACTGTCTTCTGACTCCTTTGTTAGTAGGTTTAAAAAAGAGACAACATCCCCTTCATGTATAAAATCACCAATTCTTTTTCCTGCTGGCATGCCAACGTAGTCTTGACTTATATCCCCAGTCCAGGTTCTAAAAAACTCACGAAAATTAAAGGCTTTGTCTTCTATAGACAAAGTATCTTTACCTAATGAAAAAATCTTTTCGAGTGAGTATGTATAAATGCGTAATTCAGGAAGATCTTCGTATGGGTTAGAGTCGCCAAAATGCAAACTATCCCATTGAGCCTTTCTCTCTTGCTCCATAACATAATCCCAAACATATGTTGATTCATTGTCAAACTCATTCTGGATATTGAATGGAGTTCCAGATAGTGCAAGATATTTTGTTATTTTGTTGTTTTCTTTAACAACGGCTTTTACAGTGTCTTCTCCTAAAACCGTCGTTGTCCCTTCATGAGCCTCATCAACAATCACGCAATCCCAAATCGTATCGAAGATTGGAGAATTCTTCTTGAACTTTCCGCCAACCCGTGTTGACCCTCTTAAATCCTGAATCGATGCAAAGTAAACGAATTTTTTTTCAGACGACAAAAGTGAGGATAGTTTTTCGCCTCTAGTTTTTGAGCCGTAGAGATAGTCAGGACAATCAAAAAATATTTTTTTGAAGTCCTCATACCACCCTTCATTCACGACTGGGCGATGCGTCAAGATAATAGTTTTTGAAAATCCGGATTTTTTGACAATTTCCAAAGACACTAACGTCTTGCCAAAACGCATCTTTGCGTTCATTAAAAACCTAGATGCTCTTTTAAAGTGTCTAACGACTTTATTAATACAATCTTTTTGTTCAGGACGAAAAATAATTGGCTTGAATTTTGTTATGACAGCGGTATTGCCTAGGCTTGCCTGATTCTTTTTGCACGCAGCAATTGCTAATTTCGCTGTTTCAAGATCAACTCGATACCACTCTCTTCCCGTTGAATCTCCAACACGCACACTTTTAAAGCCAGATCTTTCGAGAATCTCATGCACATCATAGTCTCTGAATCCAGCTAGAATACACTGATTTCCCTGTTTAACTGTTCGTACTGCTATCTCAGAGTGAAGAAGACAGGTGGTTATTCCTGCCGTATTTGTGAAGTTCTTTATACGCTCTAGTGCTGATTTCTTGAGTTCTTCACAGTTAGATGAAAGTTGATCGATAGGCAAGTCTGTTTCTATCGTCGCATCTCCTATCTTAACAAGCCCTTGGTGCGCCTCATCTTCAATTCGCATGACGTAAATTAGTTTATATTTAAAGGCATTTTCAAAGTTTGCTTTCATTAGGACACCCCATGTAAAAGAGCTCTGAATTCAATTTTCTTATTTGATTCCCAATCAAAAATCATGCAGGGTTTTGCAACCGCTGCCCCCGTTGGAAGGTCATCAAATAATGAGAGTTGCATAGATAGAGAATTGTCAACACCAGGTGGAAACAATGTAACCCCATCCATTTGCCAGAGATTCCAGGCAATTATGTCAGCAATTTTTTTCGCATCAGACAAAGCTGGCTGTATTTTATTTTTTTGGATAAAATATTCGACAAAGGAAAGAAAAAGGTTCTCTCTAGCCAATAGCAAATTATCTCCCTGAAATTCGTAGGCGTAAATACTTTGGAATGCACGAACAACCCAGAAGATCCATTCCTCTGAAGTAAGGCAATTTTCGTTCACAACACGAAGTTTTCTGTCGAGCAATCCAATCCGAGAAGGAATCGAAATTGCTTTTCCCGAAACCGTGTCGTATCGACTAACAAGGTACGGTGCCTCTCCACAACAAGCCTCTAATCTTTTTTCGTCTACGTATTGTTGCCATGGCTTTGTTATTGGAAATTTTATTCGTGAAGGATTTGTAATCCATCCTGTTCCTTTTGATTGATTGAATACGTTTTTTTCGCCAAACCAGGATTCATCAATAAGATTATTCTGGATGTTGCATATCCAGGAAGGAGTAAAAACTTCTGCCTTTTCCCGTGTTCTTCTGCTTTGCTCCTCTCTTTCTTTATCCACACGAGGATGTATAACAGCAGAATTCTTACCTGATATTAAATCCAAAGTTATTTCCGATTCTTTTGAAAAGCACTCTCCATACTCAAGGTAGTTACTAGTCGCCCACGTAATATTGAATCCTGTTGTATTGTCCTTGAGTAAAATTTTTAAAATTTCTGGATGGATTATCTCGTCTGATACGCTCTCAATAACTTTCGTCAGCATGTTTTTTCTCTAATTCCTTATAACTTCATTCTCGAACAAGTAGACGAATCTAAATTTAATTAATCAGTAGTCAACTATTAATAACAAGTAACTTCTTGTTAAACTCCTGTAGAGGAATTTCTATGAAACATTTTTATGTGTTTTAAGTACCTTTCTTTCCACTCTAAATTGGACCTGCCAAGCACTTAAACCCAATAGTTAAGTTTCAATTGTTTTAGTTCCAGACCAGTACGGACTGATACAGATTCAGTACGCCTAAGCGAACTGGTATCCCATGTCGCCATTTTTCCTCAAGCAAATGTCCTTGCAAAATGCCTAAATCATCTCTTTTGTAACAAATTCCCGAGCCTCCCCAATTGGCTGTTCATCAAGCTTGTCTGCAATAAAAGATTTCGGAGGCTCCACAGCACTTAATCCATATGCCACCAAAAGACGATCATAATCCCGTGTATCAATTGGAATGACTAGAGATTCAGCCAACTCTTTTATCGCATCGTTTTCCAAAACTTTTTTAACGTTCAGCCAGCCAATATTGGGATGCTGCTGCAAGAAAGCCTCGCGATAAAAACTTGACCTTGCCCCTCCTCCGCAAAAGAAGACCGGCATCCTAGAAATATCATCCCGACTAAGTACCTTTTTCTTATCACAGTTGGAACGGACCTTCGCAAGAAGATTTGTTAATGCCTTGGCAAACTCCGTATCTGGCGAAGAGGTCCCCTGCACTACGCTAATTCCTGAAAAATATTCCTTAATCGAATTCTTGATTGGAGCAAGTAACACCTTTTTCTTTTCTTTATCTATTTCACGAATGAACTGCGTTAATTGTGACTTTTCGCCATCGGTAAAGTCAACAGAGTCTTTTGCCTCGAGCATCAGATTCTTTAACCATGTCAGGCGACTGTGGTAACAATTGGATGTACCAAGATGACCAACTTGGGTGCTAAACAAAGTCCGAGCGTAACTATGCTGATTCGGTATTGTCTGGAAGGAGAAAGCAGAAATATCAACCGTCCCAGACCCAATATCTACGAGGGTGTAATTTCCTTTGAAATCGTCGTAGATTGGCTGGTTTCGAAGAAAGCCAGCAACCGCCGCAGCAACTTCGGGCATGCAATTGAAGTAGTCGAAACTAATCTGTTCCTCGAAGTCCTCTAACGGATGATTCCAAATTTGCTCCGCTTCGGGAAATGTGACTCCGTCGGGTTGTACAGAAAGAATCCAGGAGCGATAAATCAACTCTCGCCATGTGGAAGCAGCCTGAGAATCATTATCTGTTGAAGGATATCCAATTGAACATTCCCATGAAATGGTCTCTTGATCGTACTTAGAATAGGAACAATACAGCCAACTGCGGACATGTCTCAGGACAAGGGCAAGGAAAATTGAGGCATAAATTTGTGCCTCTCGACTCTGAGAATTGCTAAGTAATTGAAGTTTCAAATCCAACCGATTGGCAGGCGCTTCTGAGGCAAGCGTAAAAATGCCGTTTTCCCTTTGATGCAATTAAGTAGGCAATAGGTAGGCGGCAATGCCCTCTGTTCGAATAAATGGTATAGCAATAAAGTCCGTATCTGTTTTAGCAACCACTTTGACCGTGGATGTTCCAAAATCTAAACCAATCTTGATTTCTGTCGAATTATCATCAAAGCGAGAATCAATTCCTAACTTCTCGTCAGAAAGAAGTTTATAGTTTTCAAGGATTCCTCCTCCAGCCAAATTAAGCCTTGCATCTGCCGCAATTCCGGCGATGTGCGTCTTTCTGTGGTTTGAACTCTTTGAACTTGGAGCTGCCTTTGTTTGCGTAGTCGATAATTGACTCTTTAAGTCTTGCTCTTGGGGCAACGAGACTAGGGGTGACTTTTGTGGCTTGTTACGCTGAATCCAGGATCTTCCCTGCGAAAATCTCTGATTCGCCGAAGCTCCTCTTGAGACCTGAGGAGATTTTCTTGGGCTGGGGCTACTATCCGAAGTCTTTTCAGACTTGCCCACAACACCCCAGAAAAGCTTCAAGAGTTGCTCTTTGATTGTTTGGCTCATAAGGCATCCCTGAACTCAATAATCCCACTAGAAAACGTAACATGCGTATTTTTTAATTCTGTCATGGCCAACTCGGCGCTCGCTATGCGGTCTTCGTAATCTTGTTTCTTTTTGGAAAAAGCATTCTCAATCTTCACTCTGCGGCCTTTAACACCAGCAACATTGTTCTTTTCCTGCTGTAGCAATTTTTCAAGTTGCTCCTCGTAATGTCTGCTCAGATCCATCAGTTTGTTTTGATTGATGCTCTTAGTCATCAGGGCCTCTTCCTGCGCCCGCAAAAGAACCGCATCATGGTACGACTCAAATTTAGTATGCATCAAATCTTCTGCATCAGAAACCGTTTCAAGAATAGTATCTTCCGCGGGAAAATTCCGGAAATTAACTATATCTTGTCCATAGGAAGCTGCATGCGTCACGAGTATTTCAGCCTGCTCATCGGACAACGGTTCCTGAGTCTTCATGTTGATTGCTACATACCCAATTTTCGATCTCCGTTTAAGCAGTCCCTTGAGTTCAACTGTCCATAGTTGGGCTGAATACGCATAAATCCCCTTTGGAATCTTGCTATAAACGCCTGCCTCATTTGACGCACAAATCAGAGAAAGAGCCGCTGTCTTATCCTTGGAAATAGACTCTTGCGTGGTTATAGCTGAAATGAAGCGAATCAAAGGATGTCCCTGGGTAACACGCTCAATTCCCCTAGGTTCTGGTGCTCTCTTATTAATAAAACGCAGTTCCAGCGACGGATTTGACAAAAGATCCGTTGTTTCAAGGGACGATTCTCTTTCCAGCAAAAACTGCTCAAAACTAGCACGTGCATGACTTGAAAGTTCAAGTCCATACAGATCATCGTGCTTGCGAACCAGCCGCGAGCCTCCCGAATCTCGGCGACAATAACTTTCGACATAGGCCTTTAGGTTCTCCCCAGTGACATATCGCTGAAGTCGACGAGCATCTTGAATCTGTTCGTTCATCATCTGATAGACAAAAGAGTTTCCTTTAGCTTCCTCGCCTTGTTGACGACAACGCTCTATGGCCATCTTGGCCCTTTCAAGTTGCTCTTCTTGTTGTCGTGGAGTTAATTGCTTAGAAAATAAGCTCTTCTGTAAATCTTCAATAACCTTTCCCAAAACTTCCTCTGCGACACCAAGAGTTTCTGTGAAGACTTTAAGCCGATTCAAAAGACGTTTATAGATGCGCTCTTCAATTGTTCCTTCATAATAAAAGTTGATAATCGTAATCGACGGAGATTTTTGTCCGATTCGATCAATTCGGCCAATCCGCTGTTCAATCTTCGCTGGATTCCACGGTAAGTCATAATTGACCATACAATCCACAAACTGTAAGTCAACACCCTCAGACATGACCTCAGAACACAAAAGAACAGGAAAGGCACCTTCTTTAAATTGATTCACAATAAGTTGTCGCTCCTGTCGGCTAATCGAACCATCGACACGAGCACAACGAATGCCACAGTTTGACAGTCTTTCCTCAAGGTAACCTAGTGTCGCCTTGTAAAAGGAAAAAACTAGAACTTTCTTCGAACCTTCAACCCCAAATTGGTTGTGAATCACCTGAATTAACGCATCAAGCTTGCTATCGCCCTCAAGTTTCCCTTCTGTCTGTAAAAAATGACTTGCTGTGTCACGAAGAGCAGCAAGAATGGAGTCTGCCTGTTGCTCCATGTCATCGTCATCGCTCTCGCAGGCGCCCTCATCAACGACATCGAGGAAATCCGGGGATTCTCTACTAATCTGCATGTTTTCCCAATATCGAAGAGAGGCTGGCAAACTACTTGACATCATTTGCTGAGAAAAGGTCAGAATAAAACCCACGGGCAAATCGCTATGCTCACAATAACGCTGCACAGCAACTGTCACTGCGTCGTAATACTTTCTCTCTTTTTCTGTTAATTGAATTGGGCAGACAATGGGATTGCGAACGACTCGACGGTCCTGAACATCGCGCTTTAGCGTGCGGGTCATAATGCGATTTAATGGGTTAAGTTGTCCAATGCGATTAATCAATTCAACACGAAACTTTTTCTCATGAAGGTCGGCATCTGTGATGTTTTCCTTTAATAACGCATCAATGCCCGTCAAATCAGCACCAAACACGAACCGTCGATTTTGAATATCCTTTAGATTTCTTTTAAGCTCGTCAACCGATACTTCCGAATTCGCAATTAAGGACTCAAGGGAAACCAGCGGCTTATTCATATCGATGACCTGAGTCAAAGCCTCCGGATAAGGATAGGTGGTTGGATCCAAAATTTTTAAGAGCGAATAGAGGTTTTCATTACCTGTTTGAATCGGTGTAGCCGACAAGAAAAGAGTATTCTCAGAAATTCCCCGTAGAGCCAAAACACCTTTATGCTGTTGGCTTTGTTCGTTACGAACCCTGTGAGCCTCGTCAACGATTAGCATCTGAAAAACATCATCGCGCAAATTCTTATCGTCAAGGCACTGAGCAAGCGCTGCTCTCGAAGATTCTAAGATTTCTCTTTCATTCAAATCGTTCCATCCACGAGGAGGTCTAACTTGCTCATAACTCGTAATAAAAACGCCCGCACGACGCATTCCAGAGGCAATCTGTCGAATAGATTGTAGAAGCGTTCTGGCATTGACTATCTCGCTTGTCACACCAAACTTGGATTGAAGTTCAAATTGCCATTTTTCACAAAGCGGAGCAGGACAAACCACAAGAAGGCGCTGTGCCTGTTCCCGCATAGTGAGCTCAGTCCAAATCAATCCAGCCTCAATCGTTTTTCCCAGTCCCACTTCGTCAGCAATCAGCAGACTGTTGTTGAACGAATTGAAAAATGTCAACAACGGCTTGAACTGATAGGCAAAAAACTCCGTGTTGGTTAGGTTCATACTGTAAATCATGTCTTGCAGTGAACCGCTCAATCGGAAATGAACAAGGGAGTCGCTCAAGGCCAAACGCTTTCCATAAATTCCAGATTCGATAAGAGACAGAGTTGTCTGAACCTGAGTTTGTTTAAGCTCAAGAGTCGCGATGCTAACCTCATCAAGTGCCCCGTTTGTCCACTGAACTGTTTGTTTTATTTTCTTTCCAATTCTTCTTGGAAGGGCACTCGTTATTACTCCCTCGTTGGTTGGATTTCCCTTACGAAGAACAATCGTTCCAGCCGGAAATGGGGTTAACTCAGTCATAGATTCCTGCCCTCAAAGGTGCCTTCGGTTCATAACCACAACATGCGAGAGGTATATACATTTGGTTAATCCCTTTTCGAAAAAAATGCTGCCTTAGGTAGCTACCCTTTCGTAAACCTCTTTCCACTTATTCGCCTCTTCACAAAGCCAGTTGGCTGCCGGAGTCCAGTTACTCTCTTTTGTAATATCCATTTTTTTGACTGTGCGAATAGTGCAATCTTTATTTCCCTCTGTTGCCAAAATCTTTTCTCCCAAGATGGCCTCAACTTTAGATTGATTTTTTACATATTTTGAATAAATTTCTTTGCAATTTCTGAAATAAAGACCGGCTGTAATTTCTCTCTTTTGCTTAGCAATCCTTAGGATAACGTGAACTTGAGAATTCCCAATACTTAAATCGAAGAAACATTGAGGACAAGCACTACGAATCGTGAATCCTTTTAAAAGCTGGGGAGCGATATCCTTAAAGTGCTGCCAAAAACGAAGTTGCAACCGCTCTAACTCAGATAGGTTACTTTCGCCAATTGTATTTTTTTCCCAATTATTGGGTTGTTCAATGATGCTGAACTTGGGGGCAACCTTCGAATCGCCTATTTTCCAAAGCTCCATCTCAATAAGAAAAAAAGACACATCAATCGGTGTCTTTTCATTTAACCATTTGATTGCCGATGCGTGCTCATTACGAGCGTGTTTGACAATCCAAATGATGGTCTTGGCATCCTTTCCGGATGCATAGGTGATGATTTTCCCCAGGTGATCGTGATTGCTGTCTTCGAGTTGGTTTTCGATAATAACGCGATTTCCGGTCGATTCGTCCTTACAGAGCAAATCCACACGAAAATCGCCGTTCTGAGACTCTGTTTCAAGCAAGGAAAGATCTTCGATTCCGATTGTCTTCCCTAAAAGAGCGAGGTTTTCCTCTTCGGCAAGCCATTTTGAAAAATTCGTAGCCTCGTTTCGCCAAACACTTCGAAGGTCTTCAATCTTTTCAAGCTTTCCCAAATCAATACACGTATGCGACATTCAAGCCCCCAACTTCAATTTGACGAACAAACAATGAAATTCATTGTACCCACCTCAGAACATTTGCACACGGTTTTCAAAGAATTGTTCGGGTTATGCGAAATCTGCAGACTTGTTACGCGACAGATTAGTATCCAGGAGAAACGACAAAAAGGTTCCAGCCCCTTC
>OCHN01000904.1_pt1 | contig 27244 bp, 25 predicted proteins | sample 1538911 | NCBI WGS metagenome assembly OCHN01 (sample SAMN04571736, study PRJEB22368) | human gut metagenome | biome: human gut; material: stool | host: Homo sapiens | place: Luxembourg | collected 2013-01-11 | reverse complement strand
CGGGCCGCCGCTTTCGGAGAGTTTTGAAAGATATTATGGATTTTCGCATGAAAAAGCGTATGAGGCTGTGCAGAAATACCGGGAACGGTACAATACGACGGGAATTTTTGAGTGTAAGTTATATCCGGGTGTGGAAAAGTGTATCCGTACATTAAAAGAACAGGGATACCGGATTGGCATGGCATCTTCCAAGCCGGAAGTATCCTGCAAACGGATTCTGGAGCATTTTGGAATTCTTCCGCTGTTTGATGATGTGGTAGGTGCAACATTTGATGGTACACGGGATAAAAAATCCGAGATTCTTAAGGAAGTCATGCACCGCTGGAGTCATATTCCAAAATCCGAGATGTGTCTGATCGGGGATACGATGTTTGATGTCAACGGGGCGAAAGAACTTGGAATTGCGTGTCTTGTGGTCAGCTTTGGTTTTGGAGATGTAAAGGAAATGAAAGAGGCAGGCGTGATCGGTGTGTGCGATTCTATGGAAGAACTGCCGGGCATGTTAAAGAAACAATAAAGAAAAACGGGGGGGTATATCATGGAAACTTTTAAGGAGACGCTGAGAAAGATCTGGTATATCTTATACCCGTTTCTTTTTTATTACGCGGTGATGCTGATTATTATGACAATTGCGCAGTGGGCATTTGGAGGAGATGCCACACATTATGTGTTCTGTCAGCTGATTGCCACTGTTTTTACAATTCCATCCATGCTTCCGTTTTATCGTCAGGGACAGGCACTGGCAGGGATTGCAAAGCAGCCGTTTGGAATCAGCCGGGAACGTATCTGTCATGCACTTTTTGCGGCCGGGATCATGGCATGCTTTGGAATTTCTTTGAACAATCTCATATCCATGACGAAACTGACGGAAATTTCGATTGGTTACCAGCAGGCAAATACCGATTTTTACGGAAGTACAATAGGAATGGAAATTCTTTGTCTGGCAGTGTTTACCCCGATTCTGGAGGAACTGGTATTCCGGGGAATTCTTTTTGGAAGATTAAAAGATATGCTGTCGAAACCGTTTGCGGTTGGAATTTCGGCACTGATTTTTGCAGCCGTGCATGTCAATATCGTGCAGTTCATTTACGCACTGATTCTCGGTGTGGTGCTGGCACTTCTGATGGATCGCGCGGGAAATGTCTATGCATCCATGATCGGACATATGACGGCAAATTTTATTGCGGTAGTCCGGACGGAAACGCACTGGCTGGATTTCAGTGTCAGGGGAGATGCGGTCGCATGGATATTTTCCCTGATGATACTGGGAGTTGGGATTGTGCTGATGTGGAGGTATTTGTCTGACAGAAAAACAATCGCCTAAATAAAAGACAATAGAAAAAAGGAGTACAAAAGAAGATGAAATGTTTATGGAAAAAAGTAATTTGCGGGGCACTTGTGGCGGGAATGCTGGCACAGTGCCCACAGAGTATTTATGCAGAAGATGCCGCAAATACTGCCACGGTAACGGATACCGAGAGTAATCATGTAACACCGGATACTACGCAGCAGCCGGATGATACAAAACAGCCGGGAGATACGCAGCAGCCGGATGATACAAAACAGCCGGGAGATATCCAGCAGCCAGATGATACCCAACAGCCGGAAGAACTGCCACAGCCTTCTGCCGTGGAGGGACTGCATACAACAAAACAGGAAAAAACAAAGGTATATCTGGAATGGGAAGAAAGCAGCGATGCCATTTCCTATGCGATTTACCGGAAAACAGCCGGAGGGGAATACAAAAAACTTGCCGAGAGCAGCAAGCCATCCTATACCGATAAAAACGTATCATCCGGTAAGACATATACATATAAAATTGTTGCAAAAAACGAGCAGAAGAAAGCGGATGAGGCTGCAAAAGTCACGTTTTCGAATACAGAGGCCGTACAGATCCGGTCACAGAAGTATACATACAGCCAGATGAAAAAAGACATGCAGGAACTGGCACAGCAGTACAGTGATTACTGTGAGATGACTAAAATCGGAACTTCTGTACAGGGACGTGGAATCTATGATTTTGCAATCGGAAACCCGGATGCAGAGGAATCCCTTCTGATTGTCAGTACATTGCATGCCAGAGAGTATATCTGTTCCGCAGTCATGATGAAGGAAATCCAGTATTATCTGGAAAATTATAACGGAACCATCGGTGGTGTCAAAATGTCAAATATCCTCCAGAAGATGCAGATCCATTATATTGTCATGGCAAACCCGGATGGGGTGACGATTTCCCAGACAAAACATTCCAGATGGAAATCCAATGGGCGTGGGGTGGACTTAAACCGGAATTTCCCGGCAAAACATTTTATTCCAGGTGGGAAAAAAGGGGAACAGGGATATTCCGGACCAAAAGCACTGAGCGAGCCGGAGTCCTATGCAGTAGCAACGCTGACCAGACAGCTGATGAAACAGCAAAATCTGCAGGGGGTGGTGAATTACCATGCCATGGGAAGAATTATTTACGGGGACTGTACGAAAGGAAGCCTGAAAAAAGATACCTATAAAATGTATGGTATCGCAAAGAAAATTACCGGATACAGCAAAGCCCCGGATAGCGGCAGCGGAAAGTCCTGGGGAGGACAGTACCGGGAGTATGTGATGGATCTGCTTAATAAACCTTCCATTACCATTGAGATTGGAAGCTCAGTAGCACCGTGCCCGCACTGGCAGTATGAGATCGAATTCCAGAAAAACAGATATGTTGTTGTGCGGATTGCAAATGCATTGAAATAGAAAAAAATCAGGATACTTTGACGCATCTGCCGGATTATGCTAGTATAGGGGAAACAGCTGACAGATGAGGAGAGTAAAAATGGCATACATATTTTTTGATATAGACGGAACGCTGTGGGATGAAAAAATGCAGATTCCGGAAAGTACAATTCCAACCATCAAACAATTGCAGAAAAACGGACATAAGACATTTCTGTGCAGTGGAAGATCCCGTAGCAATATAAACGATAAGCGGCTGCTTGGGATCGGCTTTGACGGAATTGTTGCAGCATGCGGCAACCATGTGGAGATGGATGGAAAGGTTCTGTATGAAAATATCCTTTCCCCGGAACTGACAGAAAAAATTGTCCGGGTCATGGAAGAATGCCGGATGCCGATTGTGCTGGAAGGTCCGGACTGCCACTGGATAGATAAAGAAAATTTCAAGACAGATCCGTATGTGCTGTACCTTTTTGAGGCAATGGGAGCATCTGCCAAAATATTAAAAGGCTATTCACCGGAGATCCGCATTAATAAAATGTCGGGGGATATCCTGCCAACAACCGATTATGCCAGAATCCGTGATGAATTGGGGGCTGATTTTGACTGTCTGGAGCATGAAGGACATGTTGTGGAATTTGTTCCGAAAGGAACATCGAAAGCGACCGGGATAGACTGGCTCTGCAGGCATATGGGTATTAAAAATGAGGATACCTATGCGATTGGTGACAGTGTCAATGATCTGGATATGCTTTCTTTTGTGGGACATGGAATTGCCATGGGAAATGGAACACCTCCGGCAAAAGAGGCGGCTGAATTTGTGACAACGGATATCTACGATGATGGAATAAAGCATGCAATGGAACACTATGGATTAATATAGAGTCTGAATCGAGGCAGAAATGAAAAAAAGAATTACAGAGTACCGGAAACGTGTGGACCGGCTTCTGGCAGACGAAGAAGAGAAAACATATGAGGAATGGGAATGTATTTTGGAAGAACATCTGGTTCAGATTGGATTTTTCCAGCACGAACGTCTGATTCATCTGATTGTAACGGTTACATTTGCTGTGATAACGGTACTGTCGTTGTTTGCTCCGCTTTTGACGGGGATCATGACACTCTATGGTTTTACCATGCTGCTCCTTGTGCTTCTTGTGCCGTATATTTTTCATTATTATACACTTGAAAACGAAACACAAAAAATGTATGCACAGTACGATGAAATAATAAAGCATACAAAGAAAGTGAATTCCGGGAATCTAAAAAAAATATAAAAATTGAGTATCACTGTTGACAATGAAAAACAACAGTGATATTTTATTTACAGAAAGAGTTAGCACTCGAATAAAGTGAGTGCTAGTAAAGACGAAAAGGAGGCTATTTGTAATGAAATTAGTGCCATTAACAGACAGAGTAGTATTAAAACAGTTAGAAGCAGAAGAGACTACCGCATCCGGTATCGTATTACCGGGAGCAGCACAAGAGAAGCCACAGGAAGCGGAAGTAATCGCTGTAGGTCCTGGCGGAGTAGTCGATGGCAAAGAAATCGTTATGCAGGTAAAAGAAGGCCAGAAAGTAATCTATTCCAAATATGCAGGGACAGAAGTAAAACTTGATGGGGAAGAGTACATTATCGTAAGACAGAATGATATTCTTGCAATTGTTGAGTAGTTTTTATAAATTGGAAATTATAGGCTGAATTTTAAAGAAGAGAGGTTATTGTAGTCATGGCAAAAGAGATCAAATATGGTTCAGACGCCAGAGCAGCACTTGGTGCAGGTGTCGATAAATTAGCAAATACCGTTCGTGTAACATTAGGACCGAAAGGACGTAACGTTGTACTAGATAAATCCTTTGGTGCTCCACTGATCACAAACGATGGTGTAACAATCGCAAAAGAAGTGGAACTTGAGGATGCATTTGAGAACATGGGTGCCCAGCTTGTAAAAGAAGTTGCAACCAAGACCAATGATGTAGCCGGTGATGGTACAACTACCGCTACTGTTTTAACACAGGCTATGGTTCAGGAAGGTATGAAGAACCTGGAAGCAGGAGCAAATCCGATCGTGTTAAGACGTGGTATGAAGAAGGCAACAGATGCCGCTGTTGAGGCATTAAAGGAAATGAGCCAGAAGGTTAAGGGCAAAGAGCAGATCGCAAAAGTTGCAGCAATTTCTGCCGGTGATGAAGAAGTTGGTAATCTGGTAGCAGACGCTATGGAGAAGGTTACAAACGATGGTGTCATCACAATCGAAGAGTCCAAAACCATGCAGACAGAGCTTGACCTGGTAGAAGGTATGCAGTTTGACAGAGGTTACTTATCTGCTTATATGTGCACAGATATGGATAAGATGGAAGCAAATCTCGATGATCCATACATCTTGATCACAGACAAGAAGATTTCCAATATCCAGGATATCCTGCCACTGCTTGAGCAGATCGTACAGTCCGGTGCAAGACTTCTGATCATCGCTGAGGATATCGAGGGAGAAGCACTCACCACATTGATCGTAAACAAACTGCGTGGTACATTCAACGTAGTAGCTGTCAAGGCTCCTGGATATGGTGACAGAAGAAAGGCCATGCTTGAGGATATAGCAATCCTTACCGGCGGTCAGGTGATCAGCTCCGATCTTGGATTAGAACTGAAAGATACCACCATGGATATGCTTGGACGTGCAAAATCCGTTAAGGTTCAGAAAGAGAACACCGTTATCGTGGATGGTGCCGGAGACAAGGATAAGATTCAGGGACGTATCAAACAGATCCGTGGACAGATCGAGGAGACCACTTCTGAATTTGATAAAGAAAAGTTACAGGAAAGACTTGCAAAGATGGCAGGCGGTGTCGCAGTCATCCGTGTCGGTGCTGCAACAGAGACCGAGATGAAGGAAGCAAAGCTTCGTATGGAAGATGCATTAAATGCTACCCGTGCAGCAGTCGAGGAAGGCGGCAGTAGAAGAAGGAATTATCGCAGGTGGTGGATCTGCATACATCCATGCATCCAAGAAGGTTGCAGAGCTTGCTGATTCCTTAGAGGGAGATGAAAAGACCGGTGCGAAGGTTATCTTAAAGGCACTGGAAGCTCCTTTGTATTACATCGCTGCAAACGCAGGTCTTGAAGGTGCTGTTATCATCAATAAGGTAAAGGAATCTGCACCGGGAACCGGTTTCAATGCAGCTACCGAAGAGTATGTTGACATGGTAGAATCCGGAATTCTTGATCCGGTTAAGGTTACAAGAAGTGCCCTGCAGAATGCAACATCCGTTGCTTCTACATTACTTACCACAGAGTCTGCTGTTGCAAACATTAAGGAAGATACTCCTGCAATGCCAGCTGGTGGTGCTCCGGGAATGGGCGGAATGATGTAATCGGACATAACCGTTGCGTTATAAAGTAAACATAGTATCAAAAACCATGTGAAATAGATATGAAAAGCCTTGAAAATCAAGGCTTTTCATTTTTTTTGTCCTATGATATGATAGAAAGCGTAACGGTTCAAAGACAAAGGAACCGTTTGGAAAAACAACGAAAATCAGGAGTGGAAAAAATGAGTCGAGTGATTGTTGTAACGGACAGTAACAGTGGTATTACACAAAGCGAGGCAAAAGAACTTGGCGTAGTGGTAATGCCGATGCCTTTTTATATTAACGGACAGATGTTTTATGAAGATATTGACCTGACACAGGAGCAGTTTTATCAGAAACTCAAAGAGGGCGGAGAGATCAAAACCTCCATGCCGCTGGTTGGAGATGTGACCGATAAATGGGATGAACTTTTGAAAGAATACGATGAAATTGTATACATACCGATGTCTTCGGGCTTAAGCAGTTCCTGTGAGACGGCATATATGCTTTCCCAGGACTATGACGGAAAAGTACAGGTAGTCAATAACCAGCGTATCTCCGTAACGATGCGGCAGTCCGTGCTCGATGCCAAAATGCTGGCAGAGCAGGGAAAAGGTGCAGAAGAAATCAAAGAGATTCTGGAAAAAGAAAAATTTGAATCCTCCATATACATTATGGTTGACACACTGGAGTATCTGAAAAAAGGCGGACGTATCACACCGGCAGCAGCAGCACTGGGAACCTTACTGAAACTGAAACCGGTATTGCAGATCCAGGGAGAAAAGTTGGATGCATTTGCAAAGGCACGTACGGTAAAACAGGCAAAAACAATCATGACCGAGGCTATGAAAAACGATTTTGAGAAGCGTTTTCACAGCCCGGATGGGGAGAAGATGAATCTGGAACTGGCCTATACATTTGACACTGCAGCCGCTGAGGCATTCAAAGAAGAAGTGCAGTCTGTCTTTCCGGACAATGAGATCGTCATGCAGCCACTGTCATTATCCATTGCCTGTCATATCGGACCGGGAGCACTTGCGATCGCATGTTCCAAAAAGATTGAAGCGTAGCAGGCAGCTTTTGGAAACTTTCATATGCTAACAAATTAAAGTTTATGACTTGTAATTTCAGTGGGAATCCTTTATAATCATAAAGTAAAAACGGATGGGTTTTTACACCTGTCCGTTTTCGTGCGTAAAAAAGTGCGCACGGAAAGTTAAAGCAGACATACAGGAGGAATAAAAGATGGTAAAAGCAGTTGTTGGTGCTAACTGGGGCGACGAAGGCAAAGGCAAGATTACGGACATGCTTGCAAAGCAGGCCGATATCATTGTACGTTTTCAGGGAGGTGCGAACGCAGGACACACAATCGTAAATGACTACGGAAAGTTTGCATTACATACACTTCCGTCCGGAGTATTTTACAGTCATACAACGAGTGTGATTGGAAATGGTGTGGCACTTGATATTCCACGTCTTTTCAAGGAGATTAAGTCCATCACAGACCGCAACGTTCCGATGCCAAAGATTCTTGTGTCCAACCGTGCACAGATTGTGATGCCGTATCACGTACTGTTTGATCAGTACGAGGAGGAACGTCTGGGAGGAAAATCTTTCGGATCGACAAAATCTGGTATTGCTCCGTTTTATTCAGATAAATACGCAAAGATCGGTTTTCAGGTAAGTGAGCTTTTCGACGATGAGCTGTTAAAGGAAAAGGTAGTCCGTGTTGCAGAGCAGAAGAATGTAATCTTAGAGCATCTGTATCACAAGCCACTGATTGATACGGATGAATTATTAAATACATTACATGAGTACCGCGATATGGTAGCTCCATATGTATGTGATGTTTCCTTATTCCTGGACAAGGCACTCAAAGAAGGAAAGACGGTTCTCTTAGAAGGACAGCTTGGAACATTAAAAGATCCGGATCACGGAATTTATCCAATGGTTACCTCATCTTCCACACTGGCTGCATACGGTGCAATCGGGGCAGGAGTTCCGCCATATGAGATCAAACAGATCATTACCGTATGTAAGGCATATTCTTCTGCTGTAGGTGCCGGTGCATTTGTAAGTGAGATTTTCGGAGATGAGGCAGATGAACTTCGCCGTCGCGGTGGAGATGGTGGAGAGTTCGGTGCAACCACCGGACGTCCGAGAAGAATGGGATGGTTCGACTGTGTAGCCAGCAAATATGGCTGTCGTCTGCAGGGAACAACCGATGTAGCATTTACTGTACTTGATGTATTAGGATATCTGGATGAGATTCCGGTATGTACCGGATACGAGATCAACGGAGAAGTGACAACCGAATTTCCGGTTACTAGTCTCTTGGAGAAGGCAAAGCCGGTACTCACAAAGCTTCCGGGATGGAAATGTGACATCCGCGGTATCAAGAAGTATGAAGAACTTCCGGAAAATTGCCGCAAGTACATTGAGTTTATCGAGGGACAGATTGGATATCCGATCACCATGGTTTCCAACGGACCGGGAAGAGATGATATCATTTACCGTGAGTCTTCTCTGAACAAGTAATCGAAACAAGTAACAGAGCCTGTAAAAAGCAGCGAATCGAATCTGATCCGGTTTGCTGCTTTTAGAGTATAAGAAAGCCTATGCAGATAGAAGTAATAATTGAAAAAAAATCACATAAACTTGATGCAGAAGAAGGAAAAACCATTTTAGAGACACTTCAGGAACATGGAATCCATGTGCTGACAGCGCCATGCGGCGGCAGGGGAAGATGCGGAAAGTGTACCGTAGAGGTGGAACATATGGGAGAAGTACTTGCCTGTATGACAAAAGTAACCGATGGTATGCGTATCACAATTCCGAAAGTGCAGCTTCGCGCACAGAAGTCTAAAATTGCAGAAAACGGAACGGTCACACATTATCCGGCGGATGACGGAGAAGGGCTGGATGCGGCATGCGATATCGGTACTACGACGGTGGTCTGCCATCTGATTGATGGAAAGACAGGAGAAAAGCTGGCAACGGTCAGTGAACCAAGCGCACAGAGAAGTTTTGGTGCAGATGTGCTTTCACGTATTCAGGCAGCCGAAGCAGGAAAACTGGAAATATTAAAAGAACAGATTATTTTTCAGATCGCACAGATGCTTCGGACACTGCAGAAAAAAACAGGGAGAGGGGAACAGATTCATCGTCTTGCCGTGGTGGGAAATACGGTAATGTGTCATCTGTTTGCGGGAATTTCGCCTGTTTCCATCGGGGTGACGCCGTTTATGCCGCAGGAATTCTTTGGAAAAGAGTATACCGGAGAGCAGCTGGGACTTACGGATTGCAGATCGGTATACATAGCACCGGCGGTTGCAGGATTTGTCGGAGGAGATATTACGTCGGATCTTTTGGCAGTGATGCAGAAGAACCCCAAAGAGAAAGTGCTTCTTCTGGATATTGGAACGAACGGAGAGATGGCGGTCGGAAACGAAGATCAGATTTATTGCTGTGCCACGGCGGTCGGATCTGCATTTGAAGGTGCGGAGATGGCGATGGGAATGCCGGCAGCGGCCGGAGCGATATCCCATGTCTGGCTCGACCAGCGAAGAATCCGGGTGCAGGTAATCGGAGACGAGGAGGCGTGTGGTATTTGCGGTTCCGGTCTGATTGATGCACTTGCGGTAATTTTAGAGATGGGGCTTCTCGATCACACAGGATTGTTAAAGCAGAAACAGTCGGTTTCGGTTGCCTATCGGAAATACCTGGGAGAATATGCAGGGCAGCCATGTGTCTGGCTGGCGCATAAGGTATGTGTGACGCAGGAAGATATCCGGGGACTACAGCTTGCAAAGGCAGCATTTGCAGCCGGAATGCGGATTCTGCTACAGGACAGTCATACTTCTTATGAACAGCTGGATCATGTCATTCTCGCAGGTGGTTTTGGCAGCTATCTGAAAAAAGAATCGGCAGCGGCGATTGGACTGATCCCAAAGGAATTACTTCCGATTACGGATTCAGTTGGAAATGCAGCCGGAGAAGGCGCAGTATCAGCAGCTATTTCAAAAAAAGCAAGAGAGCAGCTTTCCATAATTCAGAAAAGTATGCATTATATAGAACTGTCTACCCATCCGGATTTTTCACAGGAATATATGAACCAGATGGATTTTGATGGAAGCGAGCGATAGAAAGGGAAAAAATGATAGAACTGATAGAGGTATTAAAAGCCGTATTATTTGGAATTGTGGAAGGCGTGACCGAGTGGCTTCCCATCAGCAGTACCGGGCATCTGATTCTGCTGAATGAAGTGGTCAAACTGAAAGTAAGTGATGAATTTTACAGCATGTTCGAGGTCGTGATCCAGCTGGGAGCGATTCTTGCGGTCGTTGTTTTATTCTGGAGCCAGATCTGGCCGTTTGGAAGAAAAAACAATGTAGCACCTTTGACAAAACGGGGACCGGGCGCATGGATCAAAACAGATATTTTTAAATTGTGGTTTCATATTCTGGTTTCTACCATTCCGGCGGCGGTGATCGGTGTTCTTGCGGATGACTGGTTGGAGGAACATTTTTACAATTACCAGATGGTATCTGTCATGCTGATTCTGTTTGGTATTGCGTTTATTCTGATTGAGAATTCCCATAAAGGGAAAAATTCCAGAATCAATTCGCTTGCAGATATCGGTTACGACACGGCACTTTTTATCGGTCTGTTTCAGCTGATCGCTGCAATCTTTCCGGGAACCTCCCGGTCTGGTGCAACGATTGTCGGAGCACTTTTGATCGGAGTGTCCAGAACCGTTGCGGCAGAGTATACGTTTTTCCTTGCCATTCCGGTTATGTTTGGTGCCAGTATCTTAAAGATTGCAAAGTTTGGACTGGATTTTTCGACATCCGAGGCCGTTATCCTGTTTGTGGGATGTGTCATTGCATTTGCGGTTTCCCTGATTGTTATCCGTTTTCTGATGGGATATATTAAAAAACACGATTTCAAGGTGTTTGGATATTACCGGATCATTCTTGGCGTTTTTGTGCTGGCGTGTGGATTTTTAGGGGCATTACATGCTTAAACTATATATCCGGCCGGTTTGTCTCCTGCGTCCGGAAGAAGAGGTGGCTTCGCTGTCTCTTCTTGTGGAGAGACGCAGGGAGAAAGTAAGAACAATAAAAGGAAAAGAAAACCGCAGCAGATCCATTGCGGCGGGGCTTCTGCTCCGGCATATGCTGCTGGAAGAACAGATTCCTTATGCCGAAGAATCTTTCGGACTGGAAGAACATGGAAAGCCGCGTCTGAAAAAAGATGGGGTTTTCTTTAATTTAAGTCATGCGGGAGCATATGTGGCGGGAGTGCTGTCGGATGTCCCGGTAGGTGTGGATGTGGAACAGCAGAACCGTTTTTTGCAGGAAACCCACAACCGGAAACTTGCAAAGCGGATATTAACGGAAGCGGAATGGAACTGGTGGAAAGATGCCGGGGATGATCCGCAGGAACTGCTCCGGTTCTGGACAAGAAAAGAAAGCTATGTGAAAATGACCGGGGAAGGAATGACAAAGGCATTTCATACCGTGGATACCCTGCATGGGAAATACTATAAAGAAATTCCGTTGGGAACGCCAAAAGACAGATATCTGATCAGTGTCTGTACGCAGGAAGATAGGACTTGCGATTTTGTATGTAAAATGTTAGATTAATATCTGGAGGCAGAATATGCATGATGAATTAACAAAAAAGGATATTGAAAAAATGGAGGCAGAGATCGAGCACCGGAAGCTGGTGGTTCGGAAGGAAGCCCTCGAAGATGTAAAAGAAGCACGTGCCCAGGGAGACCTGAGCGAAAATTTTGAATATAAGGCAGCCAAAAAGTTTAAAAACGAAAATGAAAGCCGTATCCGTTATCTGGAAAAAATGATCAAGACAGCAGTGATTGTTTCGGAAGACTCTCCGGAAGATGAAGTTGGAATGAACAATACCGTCGATATTTATTTTGAAGAGGACGATGTGACGGAAACATATAAACTGGTGACAACAGTCAGAAGTAATTCACTAAAAAATCTGATCAGCAGGGAATCACCGCTTGGCGCAGCTATTTTCGGGCATAAAGTCGGAGATCGCTGTGAAGTTCATGTAAATGATAATTATTCCTATTTTGTGCAGATTAAGCGTATTGTCAATACTATGGATGACGGCACAGATGAGCTTCGAAAATTTTAACAACAGGAGAAAAATATGAAAGTATCGGAAATTTTAAAGAAGAATGAGGTGACAATCTCATGTGAGATTTTCCCGCCAAAACAGGGAGCACAGTTGCAGAATTACAAGGCAATCGCAGCAGAAATCGCAAAGTTGAAACCGGCATATATCAGCTGTACATATGGAGCAACCGGCGGAACGAGTGATTATACCGTAGAGATCGCAGATGCGATCAACTCTTATGGGGTGCCGGCAATCGCACATCTGACCTGCGTCTCTTCCACAAGAGAAAAGGTACATACTGTAATCCATGAGCTGAAAGAGCGCGGAATCGAAAACATCCTTGCACTTCGCGGGGATATTCCGACAAACACGGATTTTCCGCTTCCGGATCAGTATCACCATGCGATTGAACTGATCTGCGAGATCAAAGAGGCAGGAGATTTCTGTATCGGCGGTGCATGTTATCCGGAGGGACATCCGGAGGCTGCCAATATGAATGAAGATCTGGATCATCTGAAAGAAAAAGTGGATGCAGGCTGTGAATATCTGACCACACAGATGTTTTTTGATAATAACATTTACTATCGTTTTCTGTATAAGGCACTTGCAAAAGGAATTGATGTTCCGGTGACCGCCGGAATCATGCCGGTTACCAATGCAGCACAGGTGAAGAGAACGATTTCCCTGACCGGAAATCTGGTTCCTGCAAAATTCTTAAGTATTGTGGATCGTTTTGGGGACAACCCTGCAGCCATGAAGCAGGCAGGAATTGCCTATGCAACCGAGCAGATTATTGATCTGATTGCCAACGGAGTCAACCACATTCACATTTACTCTATGAATAAACCGGATGTCGCAGCGGCGATCATGAATAATCTGTCACAGATTTATGTGAGAGAGCAGGCATAAGAATGAAGAAAAAGGAAGAACAGCTGGTCCGTAAAGTGACCGATATGATACAAAAAACGCGGGAAGGAAAACTGCACTGGGATATTCAGTGCCAGACTACCGAGTACAACGATCCGGCGAAGAAACCAGTGGAAACCGAAGAGGGAGAGACATGGGTGATTGATGAGTGTTTTGTTTCCTATCACTGTATGGATCAGGAAAAAGAATTTCTATTGGTTTCTTATGAGCAGATCTACACCTGCGGAGAGAAAAAGAAGTCCTGCAATTTGATTTTTCTGCCACCGCTTGGCATCCGCTTCTTCGATGTGGATGTTTTAGCTCCGTATGCAGTGGAGGCGGATCAGATGCTGATCTACGAAGTACATATGCTGTGGCTGACCGTGCTTGAGCAGTATAAAAAAGATCCACAGAGCATGGAACTGGATGTGACAGGGCGCGAGCTGGTACTGCAGCAATAAAAATGATTATACAATGTGTATAATAAGTGAAAAAAACCTCTGGAATTTTTAGACAAAATTTCCAGAGGTTTTTTGGCAGTTTTTCCAACTTTATTTCGTATAAATTTTCAAGTATAATGAAAAACGAAAAAACCCGAAAAATCATTCAAAAGGAGGAAAAAATGGGAGAGAGAAGGTTTTCAACAAAGAACCGTTTTGTAAGTTTTTTACTTGCAATTGCGATGGTTCTGACACTTTTGCCGATTGGGGCGGTACAGGCAAAAGCAGAAGGCAGCAGACAAATTATTATGCACTTCAAAAATTCTACAAATTGGGAGGCTGTTTATACGAAAATAGCCGAAGGAAAGAGCTGGACGGCTGTTGATGGTTATGGTTATGCAAATAGCTGGCCAGGAGCTGAAGTAGAAGAAGATTCAGAAAATGAAGGCTGGTATAGCTTTACAATTAGCACAAATTCAGATGAGGAATTCCATTGTATATTTAATAATAAAGGAAATGGAAAACAAACAGATAATATTGGATTTACGGAAAATGGTTCTAAAGTAGAAAAGTGGGTTACTGGCGAAAAAGGGGAAACGGTAATCAGTGAAAAGAAACCGGAAGGGTGGACGGAATCTACAAGCAGCGCACCAGTAAAACCGGTTATAAAAGTACAGAGTCCGGTTGTAAATGAGGACCGTACCGTTACATTTAATCTGGATGCAACAGGCGAATATAAAGATGCAGAAGATGTTCGGCTTATGGGAACTGTCGCAGGAACGAACTGGGATAATGGATTATCAATGGAAAAGGAAGGAGATAAATTCACAGTAACAGTTCAAAAACAAAATCCAGGAATATATGGGTATAAGTATAAAATTGGGACTAGCTGGATCACAGACCCTGCAAATGATGCCATGACAGATGGCAATAGTAGATTAGTAGTTCCGGGACTTGAATCAAAAAATATGGAAGCTTTGGCTGGTAAGGATCTCGAACTTCCGAAAACATTAAAGCTTTATGGCGATGATGGAACAAGCAGTGATGAAACAGTTTCATATACATTAAAAGACCCTTCTTTAAGTGATAAGGTTACATTGAAAGATGAAACAATCAATGTGAAAAAAGGCAGTGGAATAAAAACTGTTGAGTTAACCGCAACTGCTGGTAATGAAACGTCAGATGTTATTGTTAATGTTGTGGAAAAACAGTATAAAGTAACGATTTATATGTATTCTCCAGATTTTGAAATGAAAGCTGGTGTATCTGATGTATATATATATAATAAAAAGGGTGCTGAAAAGGAATTTGTTCCTTTAAATAATACGATAGAAGACACAGAAAATAATGTGACTTGGTTACAGGGAACAACTTATGTTTCGTTTAATTCGCTTGGAATTATTGGAAAACCAGTGGCGGGATCAACTTCATGGAATGGACAGGACGGAAATAGGTATTACGTTATTGACGAGAAAGAATCAGAGGTAACATTATGGTATGTGTTTGGAAAGACTCCAGTTACCGAAAAACCTACCATTACCAAAGAAGATCCAAGATATTTTTATCTGGAATATGAAAATGATACTTTAACAACCACCCCGGAGTTTTATTCATGGACCACTGGTTTTGCGGCAGAATTGAAAAAATTTGAATCCGCAGGAGCTGGAAAATGGAAAATTAAGGTTCCGGTAAAATCAAGCTGCACAAAAGTTGATTTCGTTATTGCACTGGATTCTTCTGGTAAGGACTGGGTCAAGGATGGTGGAGATCATTCTATTGCATTTCCAGAGGATCAGAATGTTGTATGTGCGAACATGAAACAGGGCGAAGAACCTGTATTAGGTGCTCCATACAATAAGGGATATGAAGTCCTTCCAAAAGAAAATAAGATTGCATTTTATTATCGGGATGATAACGCCTTAATTGATGATAAGCTTGCAGATATGAAGGTATCTGTAGATATCAATGGTACGGAATATGAAATGACTTATAATGCTGGGAATAAGCGTTTTGAGTATAACTATAACAAACTGGAAAGCGGACGTACATATTATCGTTATAAAGTCGGGGATGAATATATTTTAGACAAATATAACGATAAGCAGGAACAAAAAGGGGGAAACGATTATTCTTATATTGAGTATTATAAGCTGAATGCCACTATTCAGGCAGAGGTAATGAATGCATTATTTAATTATAATGAGAATAATGTCGTAAAATTTACTGTAAATCAGGATGAGAATGATACAAAGAAGATGGAAGTTGCATCTGCAAGCATTGATGTTTCTTCTTTAGGTGGAAGTAGTGCATTAGCAATTGTACCAGATTTACAGGCTGTAACAATTTCAGCTACAACTGATACAACATTAGGAAAAAAGACATTGCCAATTGTTGTAACAGATCAGTATGGAAATGAGTATTCAACAAGTGTACAGGTTGAAGTGACTGCTCGAACCAAGAAAAATGCGAAAGATTTTGATTGGGATGAATCCGTTATTTATTTTATGGTAACGGACCGCTTCTTTGATGGAAATGAATCAAACAATACAGCAAGCGGAGCACAGACTTACGGAAAGGATAATGCAGGTCTGTATCATGGTGGTGATTTCGCAGGAATTACACAAAAGTTAGACTATTTAGAGGATTTGGGAATTAATACAATCTGGATTACTCCTATTGTAGAAAATATTCCGGGAGTTACGGTAACTGACACGGGAAAAGAAGATGTTCCGTACAATGCTGCATACCATGGATATTGGGCAAGCGATTTTACAAAACTGAACCCAACGCTTGGAACAAAAGAAGAATTCCAGACATTGATCGATCAGGCACATAACCGCGGTATTCGTATTATGGTAGATATTGTGGTTAACCATGCCGGATATGATACGGACTTTGGTGATATGATCCGAAGCGGAGAAGATATTGTATCTGGAAGTGATCAGAAAGACTCATTAAGCAATTTACCAGATTTCAGAACAGAAGACCCAGCAGTCAGTGCACAGCTTGTAAAGTGGCAGACGCAGTGGGTAAAGGATTTTGGTATCGATTATTTCCGTGTAGATACGGTTAAGCATGTTGAAAATGATACATGGACAGAGTTAAAGAATGCTTTGACCGAAACTGATCCGAATTTTAAGATGATTGGAGAGTATGCAGGAGGAGGTTATGCTTCTAACGGTAATACATTAGGAACCGGCGAAATGGATTCTGATCTGGATTTCGATTTTAATGATCAGGCAGCTAATTTTGTAAAAGGAAATATTTCTTCTGTAGAAAATTTCCTGGCATCCAGAAACAGTGCGTTAAATAATACTTACATGACAGGACAGTTTCTTGGAAGTCATGATGAAGATGGATTTAAGCAGAAACTTTTGGATGGTGGAATGAAAGAAGATGCAGCAACTGCAGCATCCATGGTCGCAGCAAGCCTGCAGATTACGGCAAAAGGACAGCCAGTTATTTATTATGGGGAAGAGATTGGCCTGACAGGATTAAATAATTATCCATATCAGACAAATCGTTATGACTTTGACTGGTCAATGGTAAACAATGACAATAAGACCTATCAGCATTATAAGAAGATGCTTTCCATCCGTAATGCATATACAGATGTATTCGCAAGGGGTGACAGAAAAACAATTTTAGCATCTGATGAAAATGGTTATGATATTGTATCCAGAAGCTACAAAGGAACAAAATTATATGTTGGTTTAAATATCAAAGATGTTGCACAGACTGTAGAAATTCCGGTTAGCGAAAATAATGGAACTGTTTTGAAGGATCTGTATTCTGGAAAAACATATACGGTAAGTAACGGAAAGATTAAAGTGATCATTCCAGCGGCAACAGATGGTGGTACCGTTGTTCTGAAAAATAATTCAAGTACAAACGGCGGATCTACCGGTGGAAGTTCCTCCAGCGGAAGCACAACAACCGAAACCAAGCCTTCTGAAGATACCAAAAAGGATGCAACAACGACAGAGAGCGTTATTCCTGCAGAAAAACTTCCGGAAGGAACGACTGCAACCGTAACAGTCACAAAGGATGCAAGCGGAAAAGTAACCGCAGAGGCAGCAGTAGCAGCAACTGGAAAGGCAAGCAAAACAGGCGTGAAAGCAACCGTAAATGCCGATGTGATCCAAGCTGTAACAGAAGCTGCCGGAACGAAAGACGTAACCATCACACAGGAAGTCAAGAAAGCAGATGGAACTACTGCATACACCGTACAGGTAAATGCAGCAGACGTCAAAGCAGGTGCAAAACTTGCAGTCATGAAGAAAGACGAAAAGACCGGAGAACTGGTTCTTGTGAATAAGAAATCGTATAAGGTTACAAAGGACGGTTCCGTATCACTGACTTTCAAAGACCGTGGCGTATACGTCTTAAAGACACAGGCAGAAGTTAAGGCAGCTGCAAAGCAGATTGCAAAGACTATCGCATCTGCAAAGAGCACAGTAAATATTGGTGTAAAAAAGACAACCGTATTCCAGTGGAGCAAGAAACTGAATATGGAAAATGTTGCAAAGATTACCTATAAGTCTTCCAAGAAGTCTGTGGTTTCCGTAAATAAAAACGGAAAGATTAAAGGAAAGAAGAAGGGAACCGGAAAAGTAACGGCAACCGTTACCTTAAAAGATGGAACAAAGAAAATCGTAACCATTAAGGTAACTGTAAAGTAAGAAAATATCAATAAATTACTCATTATCTGCTATCGGGGCTTATGGAGGGAGAACCTCTGTAAGCCCTGATTTTTATTGGACTTTCATGTGTCACTGTGCTATACTCGTGATACATTAAGGAGGAGGCAAAATGAAGAAATCATATGCAGTGATCACAGGGGCAAGCTCCGGAATCGGTATGGCGTTTGCACGGCAGCTTGCAGCAGAGGGGTATCGTCTGGTACTGGTTGCACGCAGAGAGGACCGGTTACAGGAACTGGCGCAGGAATTACAAAAGAAGGGAACCGAGAGCATCGTGATATCGGCGGATTTGTCACAAAAAGAAGCCTGTTATCACCTGATGCAGCAGATCGAGAAGCTGCCAGTCGGGATATTGATTAACGATGCGGGATTCGGTGACTGTGGCAGCTTTCTGGAGACGGACGCAGATAAGGAAATGCAGATGATTGATGTAAATGTTAAGGCTATGCATCTTCTTATGAAGCTGATGCTTCGCCGTATGGAGAAGCAGGAGGGCGGTTACATCTTAAATGTGACTTCTTCCGGCAGGGCCTTATATGGCCGCCTATTATGCGACCAAAGCTTATATAGCCAGCCTGACACGTGCCGTGGCACTCGAACTGAAACAGAGAGGCAGCCGCGTGTATGTGGGGGCATTATGTCCCGGACCGGTGAATACAGAATTTAATGCCGTTGCAAATGTAGAGTTTGCACTGGCAGGAATTACTCCGGAATATTGTGTTAGATATGCTTTAAAGCAGATGAAAAGGCGCAAAGTAGTGATTGTTCCTACGTTGACGCTAAAAGCCGTGACAACCTGTGGAAGATTTATACCACAAAAAGTGCTGATTGCAATTACCGCACATCAGCAGAAAAAAAAGCTCAGAGCAGAGGATATATCATAAGATGGAAGAAATTAAAATCGGTTCCCATGTGAGAATGGCAGGAAAAGAGATGTTTTTAGCGTCCGTAAAGGAGGCAGAAAGCTACGGAGCAAATGTGTTGATGCTCTATACGGGTGCACCACAGAATACCCGCAGAAAAGAAATCAAAGATCTGAATATTGAGGCAGGATGGGCCTATGCAAAACAGGCCGGAATCCGGGAGATTGTGGTTCATGCGCCTTATATCATCAATCTGGCAAATACCGTAAAGCCGGAGACATTTGAACTGGCTGTACAGTTTCTGGAAAAGGAGATCCGGCGCACGGCTGCTATGCGAAGTCATATCCTGGTGTTACATCCGGGGTCCGCGCTGGATGCGGGTGCAGAGGCCGGAATTGCACAGACTGTCCGCGGGCTGAATATGGTGCTGGATGAGAACGAGGATGAGGTATTTATTGCTCTGGAAACGATGGCAGGAAAGGGCAGTGAGATTGGAAGAACCTTTGAAGAAATTAAGGCAATCTATGATGGAGTGAACAAAAAGGAGCGGTTGAGAGTCTGTTTTGATACCTGTCATGTAAACGATGCCGGGTATGATCTGGTGCATGATTACGATGGTGTTTTTAAACATTTTGATCAGGTGATCGGACTCGACCAGATTGCGGTCTTTCATATCAATGACAGTTTAAATCCACTTGGGGCACACAAAGACCGTCATGCCAATATCGGGCAGGGAACCATTGGATTTGAGACGTTGCATCGTCTGGTTCATGATCCACGTTTTATGGAAATTCCAAAGATTTTGGAAACGCCATGGCTTTGTGCAGAGGGGGAGACAAAAAAGACGATTCCTCCATATAAAGAAGAAATTCAACAGCTTCTTGCAAAATAATGACAAAAAGGAGAATGGTTATGGAAACAAAACAACCGGGGATTTCCGGCTATTGGTTAAAGCTGATTGCTGTAATTTCCATGCTGATTGATCACACGTCAGCCGTTATTTTAGAACAGATTCCGGGACTGGAAGCCCCCGCATTTTTCATGCGCATTATTGGAAGAGCTGCGTTTCCGATTTACTGTTTTCTTCTGGTAGAGGGATTTTACCATACACGCAGCAGGGCAAAATATGCGGGAAGGCTTTTTTTGTTTGCACTGATTTCCGAGGTTCCGTTTGACCTGGCATTCAGCAGGAGAATGTGGGATTTTTCCAGCAACAATGTCTTTTTTACTTTGCTGTTCGGACTTTTGGTGATCTGGGGTGTTGAAGGGATAAAACAGAAGTTTGTGGCGGATGTTTACGGGGAAAAAGCAGCAGCCATCCGTGTGATTCTTATCATTGTGACAGTTGCGGCCGGGGGATTTCTGGCACTTCTTTTCCGTACAGATTACGATTTGTCGGGAATTGTGACAATTTTTGCAATTTACATGTTTTATCCGAAGAAAGTGAAGGGAATGGGGATCGGTGTTCTTGTTTTAACCCTGCTGGCAAGTATCATTGAAGCGGCAGCATTTTTAGATATGATACCGATTTATTTTTACGATGGAACCAGGGGAAAACAGATGAAGTATTTCTTTTATATATTCTATCCGGCACACCTGTTTCTTCTTGCCATGATCGCACGGGCAATGGGACTTTGGGCTTAATATTTTAAGAAGATGTTACGATTCTTATGAAATTCTTATCTTTTTCAGATACAGCTTGCGTTCCTGAAAAAGCGGGAGTACAATGCAGACGAAATGAAAGACAGATAGGAATGGAGGTCTTGGATGATGAGACAAAAATCTTGGAATCAGTTTAAAAAAACAATGGCTGCCTCGACACTGGCAGGAGCGATCACTTTTACAGGGTGTGCGGTGATGCCTTCGGTTACAGCTTTTGCAGATACAACGGAACAGACCGGTCAGGTATCGTATGATAATGAGGTGATGCCGATCCACACGGACGTGCAGACGGAGGCAAAACCGTTGATGAAGGGTACGTCATGTACGGTTTCGGATGGAAAGAACCTGTATTATGCGTTTGAAATGATGGGTGTGCGTATGGGAATTATGAAATACAACACCAAAACAGGCAAAAAGAGTGAGGTATATTCCTACAAAATAGGGAAAAACAAAAAGGGAAGCAATGGTTTTTCCCAGTTATCTGTGGATAAGAAATATATTTATGCAACCTGGGACCGTTACTATGGAACCGATGCAACGAAAGAATATATTTACCGGATCGCTAAAGACGGGAAATCCGCAAAGAAACTTGCGATCGGACGTGATCCACAGCTTGTAGATGGACGGATTTATTATCTGGCACTGAAAAGTAAAAGTGAAGATGGCATGAATTATTCGGAAGATACCGGAACCGTTATGAGCATGAAGACGGACGGAACGGATAAAAAGAAAGTTGCACAGATTGTAAACAGCGGAGATGCTTATCGGTATTCCCTGTTTCAGAGTGAGGGAAAGATTTACTATACCAAGGAAAACGAGAACAAGACATTTTATGATCTGGAGGGAAACAGTTATCAGAGAGAGGCCTTTGCGGTTAAGGATGAAAATTATCTGAGTGTTTCACTGGAAGCTGTCAATGATGGAACATATACCTATAGTACGACAGGAAAGGATCGGTACATGCAGACGAAACTCTACCGGACAGATAACAGGACGGGAAAGAAAAACCTTGTGGCATCCTTTAAACTTGGCATTGAAAAATACTCGGTTTGTGGAAATTATGTATTCGTGGAAGCAAATGTTCCGTACAAGGGAGCTGATGTGACTGAGAAACTTGCAGTTTACTGCTATAAGGCAGATGGCAGCAGCAAAGTAAAGCTTGCTTCCTGGTTTCCGGCAGAATAAAATCCGGGTAACAATCGAAAAAATAAAAGAAGCACCGCGACTGCGGTGCTTCTTTTATTCTGGGGATTTATTTATCCAGATCTTTTTTATCTACATTCTGCAGCATCATTGCACGAACTTTCAGAGGAAGTCCGAACAGTGTGATGAATCCGTCTGCATCGTGATGATCGTACTGATCACCGGTTGTGAAACTTGCCAGAGACTCACTGTAGAGAGAGTATGGAGAAGTTGTGCCGGCTTTGATGATGTTTCCTTTGTAGAGCTTGAATTTTACTTCACCGGTGACATACTTCTGGGTAGAAGTAACAAATGCCTGGATTGCTTCGCGAAGAGGAGTGAACCATTTTCCTTCGTATACAACATTGGCAAGACGGTTGCCCATCTCTTTCTTTGCAGATAAGGTATCGCGGTCGAGAACCAGTTCTTCCAGCTGGTCATGTGCTTCCATAAGGATCGTTCCGCCAGGAGTCTCATATACACCACGGGATTTCATACCAACGACACGGTTTTCTACGATATCGATGATGCCGACACCGTGCTTTCCACCGAGACGGTTTAATTCACGGATGATATCGGAAACTTTCATTTCTTTTCCGTTTACAGTTTTTGGAACACCCTTTTCAAATGTCATGGTTACATATTCGCCTTCGTCCGGAGCTTTCTCAGGGGAAACACCAAGAACCAGAAGATGATCATAATTTGGCTCGTTTGCAGGATTCTCCAGCTCAAGTCCTTCATGGCTGATATGCCATAAGTTACGGTCACGGCTGTAACTTTGGTCTGTGCCGAATGGAAGATCGATTCCGTGTGCTTTGCAGTATGCGATCTCTGCCTCACGGGAATCCATCTGCCACTTGTCATCACGCCAAGGAGCAATGATTTTGATATCCGGAGCAAGTGCTTTGATACCAAGCTCGAAACGGATCTGGTCATTTCCTTTTCCGGTAGCACCGTGGCAGATTGCAACAGCGTTTTCTTTTCTGGCGATCTCTACCAGTTTCTTTGCGATACCAGGACGTGCCATGGCAGTACCTAATAAGTATTTGTGCTCATATACAGCACCAGCCTGTACACAAGGTACGATGTAATCGTCACAGAACTCATCTGTGATATCTTCGATATATAATTTAGAAGCGCCGGATAATTTGGCTCTTTCTTCCAGTCCGTCTAATTCTTCGCCCTGTCCGCAGTTGATACAGCAGCAGACAACCTCATAACCATAAGTCTCCTTTAACCAAGGGATAATAGCGGTAGTATCGAGTCCGCCGGAGTAAGCTAAAACAACTTTTTCTTTCATAAGATTGTATCCTTTCTTTCTATATGGAATTGTACGCTCTCGTACGACTAACCCTACTATACATCAATCCAAATGAAAACACAAGTGAAAAAATATACATAAAATTGCATAAATATACATAAATTTGTGAATATTTGCTATTTACGGATGGAAAAAGATGGACTATTATAGGGTAGAATCATATTTTTAAAAGAAAGAAAAGGTAAGAAACATGGTAAAGGTAGGAATTATCGGAGCGACCGGTTATGCAGGAGCAGAACTGGTGCGTATTTTATTGAATCATAAAGAGGCACAGATCGAATGGTTTGGATCAAGAAGCTATATCGATGAAAATTATGCAGATATTTACAGAAACTTTTTTGAACTTGTCGATGCAGACTGTCTGGGTGATAACATGGATGAGCTTGCTTCCCGCGTGGATGTGATTTTCACGGCAACACCACAGGGATTTCTGGCAGGTGTGCTGAATGAGGATATTTTAAATAAGGTAAAGATCATTGATCTGAGTGCGGATTTTCGAATCAAAGATGTTGCTACCTATGAAAAATGGTATAAGATTGAGCATAAAAGCCCACAGTTTATTAAGGAAGCCGTTTACGGACTCTGTGAGATTAACCGTGATAAGGTGACCACCCAGACCCGTCTGATTGCAAATCCGGGATGTTATACGACCTGTTCCATTCTGACAGCATATCCGCTGGTAAAAGAGGGACTGATTGATCCGGATACATTGATTATTGATGCAAAATCCGGTACTTCCGGAGCGGGACGTGGGGCAAAGACACCGAACCTGTTCTGCGAAGTGAACGAGAGCATGAAAGCATACGGTGTGACAACACACAGACATACACCGGAGATTGAGGAGCAGCTCGGCTATGCGGCAGGAAAAGAGATTACCGTGAATTTTACACCGCATCTGGTTCCGATGAACCGCGGAATTCTTGCGACAGAGTATGCAACCCTGATCAAAAAGCCGGATGGTACCTATCCTTCTTATGAGGAACTGAAGGCTGCTTACGATAAATATTATGCAAAGGAACGTTTCGTGCGTGTATTAAAGAAAGGTGTCTGCCCGGAGACCAAGTGGGTAGAGGGCAGCAATTACGTGGACGTAAACTTTGTCATTGATGAGCGTACCGGCAGAGTTGTGATGATGGGTGCACTGGACAATCTGGTCAAGGGTGCAGCCGGACAGGCCGTACAGAACATGAATCTGCTGTTCGGATTTGATGAGGCAGAAGGACTTTCCATGGTTCCGATGTTTCCATAATGAAAGGCATCTGTTTGATGCATTTCCTACGCTCATTGTTTCCGCGTAAGAGGAACTTTCATACAATGAGCTCTATAATGAGGTGAATAATGAGTAAAGAATATACAATCCGTGTGATGACACTGGAAGATTATGATGAGGTGTATGCGTTGTGGATGGGCATCCACGGTTTTGGAATCCGTTCCATCGATGATTCCAAAGAAGGCGTGGAGCGGTTTTTAAAAAGAAATCCGACCACGAGTATGGTAGCGGTAGCAGATGGAAAGATCGTGGGAGCCATTCTCTGCGGACATGACGGGAGACGCGGATGTCTGTATCATGTCTGTGTGCATGAAGATTACCGGAAGAACGGAATCGGAAAAGCCATGGCAGTCGCATGTATGCGCGCCCTGCAGAAAGAAAAAATCAATAAGGTCAGCCTGATCGCATTTAAGAGCAATGAGCTGGGAAATCATTTCTGGAAAGATGCCGGCTGGTGTTTCAGGGAAGACTTAAACTATTACGATTTTACATTGAACGAAGCAAATATTACGAGATTTAATCAGTAAGGAGAATGTTATGAGTGAGAATTTAAACGCATTGGAAAAAGCACAGGTGCTGATTGAGGCATTGCCTTATATCCAGCGTTTTAACCGCAAGATTATCGTTGTAAAATACGGTGGATCAGCGATGGTAGATGAGAAACTGAAAAAACAGGTCATCCAGGATGTCACCCTGTTAAAGCTGGTTGGATTCAAACCGATCATTGTGCATGGCGGTGGCAAGGAGATCAGCAAATGGGTTGCCAAAGCAGGAATGGAACCGGAATTTATCAATGGACTGCGTAAGACGGATGCGCCTACCATGGAGATTGCAGAGATGGTGTTAAACCGTGTCAATAAATCACTTGTATCCATGGTGCAGGAACTTGGGGTGCAGGCGGTCGGCATCAGTGGAAAAGACGGTGGTCTGTTAAAGGTGGAAAAGAAATTGTCGGATGGTCAGGACATCGGATATGTAGGAGAAGTAAAGGAAGTGAATCCAAAGATTCTGTATGATCTGCTGGAGAAAGATTTCCTTCCGATTATCTGCCCGATCGGTCTTGATGACAATTATGATACATATAATATCAATGCGGATGATGCGGCATGTGCGATTGCCCGTGCGGTTTCCGCAGAGAAACTGGCATTCTTAACCGATATCGAGGGAGTATACAAAGATCCGGAAGATCCGTCCACTCTGATTTCCGAACTTACGGTTTCCGATGCAAGAAAACTGATTACAGACGGATATATCGGCGGCGGTATGCTTCCGAAGCTGAATAACTGCATTGACGCTATTGAAAACGGAGTATCTCGTGTGCATATTCTCGATGGAAGAATCGCACATTGTCTGCTTTTGGAAATCTTCACCAATCGCGGAATCGGTACTGCAATTTTGGGTGATGAAGAACATCATTTTTACAATGAATAAGAGATAAGAGGTGTGGATAAACAATGAATAAACAGGAATATATTGATACCGCGGAGCAGGAACTGCTGCATACCTACAATCGTTTTTCACTTGTACTTGATCATGGTGAGGGCGTATACCTTTACGATACAGACAAAAAAGCGTATCTGGATTTCGCAGCCGGAATCGCCGTATGTGCGCTGGGCTATAGCAATGAGGCGTATAAAAATGCGCTGAAGGATCAGGTGGATAAACTGCTGCATACGTCAAATCTTTATTACAATGTCCCGACCATTGAGGCGGCAAAGAAAGCACTAAAAGCCAGCGGAATGGATCGTATTTTCTTTACCAACAGCGGTACGGAGGCCATTGAGGGAGCCATCAAAGCTGCAAAAAAATATGCATATACCAGAGACGGACATGCCGGCCATGAAATCATTGCCATGAACCATTCTTTCCACGGAAGAAGTATCGGAGCACTTTCCGTAACCGGAAATGCCCATTATCAGGAACCGTTTGCTCCGCTCATGCCGGGTGTGAAATTTGCAGAGTATAACAATTTAGAAAGTGTAAAAGAACTGGTAACGGACAAGACCTGTGCGGTTATTATGGAGACGGTACAGGGAGAAGGCGGAATTTATCCGGCCGATCCTGCATTTATCGAGGGCGTGCGCAGGCTCTGTGATGAAAAGGATATTCTGTTAATCTTAGATGAGATCCAGTGTGGCATGGGACGTACCGGCGAGATGTTCGCATGGCAGAATTACGGAGTAAAACCGGATATCATGACCTGCGCAAAAGCACTCGGATGTGGAGTGCCGGTCGGTGCATTTTTCCTGACACAGCGTGTGGCAGACAAATCGCTGGCACCGGGAGACCATGGAACGACCTATGGTGGAAACCCATTTGTCGGAGCAGCCGTTTCGGCAGTATTTGATCAGTTTAAAGCCTGTGACCTTTTAGGTCATGTAAAGGAAGTAGCGCCTTATCTGGAACAGAAACTGGATGAGCTGGTAGAAAAATATGACTTCCTTGTAACACGCAGAGGCAAAGGTCTGATGCAGGGTGTGGTTTGCAAGCTTCCAGTTGGAAAAGTGGCAGCCGCAGCACTTGAGCAGGGACTGATCGTGATCACAGCGGGAGCGGATGTCCTTCGTTTTGTTCCACCGCTTGTCATCGAAAAACAGCATGTGGATGAAATGATTGAAAAGCTGGAAAAAGCATTACTTTCTGTGCAGGAATAACTTACACTTGTAAAAGTAACAAAAAAT
>OCHN01000886.1_pt1 | contig 27701 bp, 53 predicted proteins | sample 1538911 | NCBI WGS metagenome assembly OCHN01 (sample SAMN04571736, study PRJEB22368) | human gut metagenome | biome: human gut; material: stool | host: Homo sapiens | place: Luxembourg | collected 2013-01-11 | reverse complement strand
AATTGGATATTTTATCTGAATTATATCCAATATGGTTGGATGTTGTATATAAAAATTTTATAAAAAAAACAGATGATTTAATATTATATAATTTATATATTAACGGTCTTGATTTTATAAAAAATACAAATATTAAAAAGAGTGATTTTAAAAAATGGTTTTTGAAGTTGTTACAAAATTGCCAGATGAAAATTTAAAACTTTTACAAAATTATTATTATAATAATATAACAAAAATATGATGTATTTAAAAGAAGGAAATAAAATCCACATTAAAAAGAAGAATAGAGGAAAATTTACAGCTAGTGCAAAACGAGCTGGAATGGGCGTATAGGAATATGCACAAAAAGTGTTAAACGATCCTAATGCCACTCCTCTGCAAAAACGAAGAGCCAATTTTGCTAGAAATGCAAAACGTTGGCATCCAGCACAAAAGGGCAAAAAAGGGCTAAAAGTTCCAAAGATTAATGTATGGTATTCTTTTGCCAAGAAGATAAACGGAGATGCATATACTGCATAGAAAGCTGAAAATATGTATAATCTACTTATATCAAAATATGGTATGACTCCAACCTAGGCTATTTCTGTAGTAGGTATTGCAGGATTTGAAACAGGCGGAACTTATAACCCAAAGATAGGAACAACATATAAAGGATTGTTACAATGGGATAAAAGGAGATTCCCAGGGTCTGATTATGATGCTCAATTGGATTATATAAATAGTTCTTCAAAAAGTAAAAACCATTGGATTCCTGGAAATAGTTATTCTGTTTTCAATAATCCAAATTCTACTTTGATAGATGCTGCAAATGCTTTTGAAAGAGGTTATGTACGATCTGCACGAGGTAGCCGTAGAGCAGCAGTAATAGATAATATATTTAGAGATTTTGTAAACGAACAGAATACTCTTAATAAAATAAAATTTAAACCAGATGGATATTGATCAATTTTTTTCTACTTATGAATCTGCTGATCCTCCATATATTACATATGATTACTAGCAGAATAAAATGCTTGATATGGAATTAAAAAAACCTGAAAGCAGTTCAAAAATAATAGATTTACTAGATTTACCATATCAAGATAAAGAATAGATAAAAGAAGGTATGCCAGTCGAAAAGCCTGGAAGATTTGCAAGCGTATTTAATTCTTCATATAACCCTACTTTCTACAGTGGATTATCAAAAGGTTCAGCAAGCCTTGAGCAAGCTCTTGATAAATAGAATATTACAGGAATGAAAAGAAATTGCTTAATAAAATTAGCAAAGGTAGAATCTGGTATGAATCAATTTGCTCAATCGCGTAATTCATCTGCATCTGGAATGTTCTAGATGATAGACAGTACAAGAAAAGAAGTAAGTTCTGTAAGTAAAAAAGAATTTATGAATAACTTGGATGAATAGGTAAGAGCAGCATCTAGATTATATGATAAAAATCTTGCATATCTATAGAATAATGGTCTGCTTCAAAAAGCATAGCAAAAGGGATTATCTACAGATGAAGCAATCGCTCTTACTTGGCTCCATCCTACCTGGACTAAAAACTGGCTAAATGGAGGTGGTACTGGAGGATCAGATGCAAATGGAACTGGAATATTACAATATCTTAAAATGTATAGAAATAAATAATTGAAAAACAGAAAACAATATTTAAAGATAAAAGTGGATATTTTGTTGAACAAAATGGAGAAAGAATATATGTAAAGCCTATTGATTAGAAAGGACAGGACGAATCAAAGTGGACTTTTACAGATGGAACAAATACTTATACTCCATCTCAAGTACAAGAGAGACGACCAAAATATTCAAGTGCATATGATCCATATGCTCTTACAGATCTTCTTGATTGGACTGCTGAAAACACAATAGGATTACCTATAAAATGGGTAGCACAAACAGAAGCAGGATAGAAAGCCATTCCATATGTCGGAAAAGTATTATCCGTAGTACAGCCAAGTAAATGGTATGGAACAATTACCGGAAAAGGAGCACCTTGGAGTGAAAAGAATACTGGATTTGGAGATAATAAACATGATAAGTCTTTAAATACTCTTGTTGATTGGGCTCTTTCTCCTGCTTTGATAAAATGAGAAGGCGCAGTTGCAAAAGCTGTAGGAAAAGAAGCTACAATGAAATTAGCTTCAAAAGGTTGGTCTCCTGCTGTAAAATATGTTTTAGGCACTCCTGAAACAAAGAATATTTTAAATGAAATTATTCCAGGTCAAATTGGATGGGCTCCAGCTTAGAAAATCACAGTGTTTCATAGAACGGACAACCCAATGTTTGAAATAAGAGATTTTACTCCGGAAAGATGGGATGCCAAATTACACGGAGCTCCAAAAACAGGTATGTGGGTATCACAGAAAAATGATATTGGATTTTTAAACGAAAGACCATATGAAGTTATATTAACAGAAGAAGTTAAAAAGCCAATTGTTTAGATCGGAGATATTTCAACTACATGGAAAAATAAAACTAGAAATAAGATATTTGAATATGCAAAACAAAATGGAGCCGATGCAGTTCAGTTTAAAAATATCAAAGATAATAAAACAAATGGTCAAAACGTAGATTTTATCTTTAGTCCTTCTGAAAATTTAAAAATTCAGATATTAAAGAAACCTTTAAATCATCACTTATAGGGTGAAGATGCCGTAAAAATGTTTAAAGAATATGGTGGAACTCCAATTCCTGAAGGAAGTCTTAACGGATACTAGTTACGTAAATATGTAATGGAAGCCAGAGAATGTTATGGTTTAATGAATAACAACAATATCTCTGATGAAGAAATAGCTCAGGCTTTATATAAACATATTAATGAACTTGGTAAAGGTAGTGCTGCTATAAATAGTCAAGGAGAACCCTAGCTTTTATTTAGAGGAGATACTAAATCTTATACTTAGTTAAAACCACGAATATCTCCAGAGAAATTGTATGAACAAAAAGGAACTATGGACAACTCTCTTGGAACTTTATTCTTTGGTGAAATGCCTAAAGAAACCGGAGGAGATCAAGGGGTTGCTAAGTATTTAAATACTGCCATAACTACTAAGGCTATGCCAGGAACAGAAGCTCAGACGGTGTTTAGACCAAGTTAGACAGGAGGTAGTTTAGAATTTGATGGAAAAACTTGGAAAGGTATATACAACTATCCGTCTACAATAGAAAAGAACACTAAAACACCTGTAGTAGTTCCAGAAGATGCTTCTTTTCTATATTCTGGTAAAAATGGATTATATTCTGTGTATAAATTGCCTTCTAGAATGGCAACTTCTGGAGTAAATGAGATTAATGGTTTTGTAGTAAGAACTCCAGCAGTTAGGGATATGACCTATGAAATGTAGGTATTAGAACCATCTATACCTGTCTAGTATGCAGACAAATTTAAGTGGTTAACAAAAAGTAAACCTAAACTAATAGAAGATAAAGATGGATTTCCTTTTATAGATTATAAAGGAAAGCAATCGTCTGGTTTGGCTTCAGGAAGTGAATAGGGAGTTGTTAGAGAATTGTATAGAGATTAGTATAGTTAGTTATTAAAAGAAGCAAAAGAACAGAATCAGGGTTTATTATATAGCAAACCAAATACTGTGTTAAGAAGAGAACACAATAATTATTCTTATTACGCTCTCCCTAATTGGAATTTAAAAAATGCAAAACATATTTTACCTTATGATTTACGTATTCCCAGGAATTGGAAAGATCCAAATATATACAGGCTGGCTGTTCCAGCTGGTTTTGGTTTATCGTTTTTAAATAATAATAATAATAATAAATGAAAATAATATACAATAAAATAATACCGTTTAAAGGATTCCTTGCAATAAATCTATTCGGTTTTTTATTTGCAAGAAAGAAATTAACAGAAGTTGATATAAATCATGAAAAGATACATACAGAACAAATGAAAGAATTATTATATATACCTTTTTATATATTATATATATTAGAATATATAATAAGATGGTGTATTCCATTCTTTAAAATGTCATTACCAGATTCACATAAAATATACAGATCAATTTCATTTGAGCAGGAAGCATATAAATACGAAATGAATCTTGAATATTTAAAAAATAGAAAGAGATATAACTGGATTAAATATATAAAGAAATTAGGATATGTAGAAAAAGGGTACTAATAGTAGGTCTAGATTCGGATTATTTGTAGGTGATCTTGGAAATTTGGCAATAGATGTAGTAAAATTAATGGATCCAACAGGAATTACATCATGGGGAGATGCATACAAAGCTATTAAAAATGTAGATAGAAAAAATCCAGGTTCAATTTTAAATGCAGTAGTAGAAACAGTAGGCGCGTTGCCAGTTGTTGGCAAAATAGGTAAAATAGGAAAACTTAGTAAATTGGTTAGAAATACAGAAAAATTTATAGTGAAAGCTGGAAAGGTTGTTCGTATTCCAGAAAAAACTACAAAAACTGCAATAGCATTAGCCAAGGTTCCTGGAAAAGTAGCAACAATTCCTGTTAAATTTATTCCAAAAGGAAGGAATAAAATAAACAGTTTGAGAAATACAGTTAGAATGACGCATGTGGCATCTTCGGCAGACGATGCTGTTCTTGGTGGTGCGTGGAAAAAAAATATAGCATTGAACATTGCAAAAAAAAGTGCTGGAGAAGCGTCACCATTTGCTCTGATGGGTATTATGCTTCCATCGTCATATAATGGAACAACAAAAGCAAATGATGTCGAACTTGAACCTGCGAGCAAAGAAGATGTAATTAGATAGATGATTTTGGGAGAATCCCAATTTAAACCATACGAAAAACCAATATATATTAACGGAGAAAGGTTAAATAACACATATTATGGGTAGCTATATCCTGCAAATAAAATTGTTGCAAATAGAAAATTAAAGAATACTATGCAACAAGCTAATAGCGAAAACTTTTTTTATACAAAAAACGAAATGCCAATTATTGACTCACATAAATTTCGTATAAAGTTTAATAAATACTTTGCAAGAGCAAGCGATACTTTCGATTTTAATACTAATGAACTTACAGGAAGAATGATGATGGCTGCTATGAAGCCGACATGGTGGGCTCCAAATTCTGGTGCACCTACATTTGTACAGGAAATCCCAGTTACATATGCAGATGATTCAGACGAAACATTAAAGATAGCCTTGAAGAAATGAAAGATTTTTTAATTAAATTAATAACGGCTAACACTGGAGTATCAAGTAAACGAGTATGCGGTATAATCGGCTGGCTTATTTGTTTGATTATAACAATATATTGTACAATAACGAACAAACAAGCTCCAGAAGTAACAGATGTAGTACTTTTATGTTGCATGTGTTTACTTGGGATAGACAGTGTGACAAATATTTGGAAAAACAAATAATATGAAATTTTAGAATGGAGGGCCATTAACTAAACAAGATATAAAAAATATAAAAGGATTTAATCTTACAGAAACATCCGATCCTATAAAAATGTGGGATATAGTTAAAGGTAGTTCTGAAGTAAATAACTTTTTTAACTCTTATATCAACTCGTCTTGATTTAAGCGAATTATAAACAACCAAAAAACTTGGTGAAAAAAAAGACATCCATATAGAAAATGGATTAAGAACCCGCCTGTTGCCCGTACTATTGGATATTATAAAGCTGCAGAACGATATACTCCTAATTATTATATTGCTAAATTATTACCAATAGAATTATCTGTAACTAAAACAAGATATGACCAGCCTAATAGACCTGTATTAAATTATAAAGATATTCTTATTGGGCAATATGGGAATGAATTTCCATTTGATTTTACTGCAATGCATGAATATTCTCACGGAAAAGAGCCATATGGATTTTGGGGTTGGTGGCCGGATGAAGTGTAGAAAGAAGCATTAGATCAAAATAAAAATACAAAACCAGGGCATGATAGTAAAGACGAAGAGAAACTTGCAGATATCCAAGGACTAAAATATTTATTATATAAAGAAGGAATTTATGATGTACGTAAAAATAAAGATATTACAATTCCTAAAATATAGAAATTGAGAAATAAATATCCAAAATTAAGGCCATTTAAACAAATGAATAACAAACAATTACAGTTTCAATTAGATCATGTTGCAATGAATCAAAGTAATCAAAATATAAAATATAGTATAATGAAAAAACATCCAATACCTATAACGCTAAACAAACCTATATTTATGTAGTGGGGAGGGGTAGCAAAGAATAATAAAAAGCATGTAACAGTATATAAATCGCTAAGCGGAAGAGTTTTCAAAACAATAAAAGAAGCTGCTGTAGACAATTATAATTTCAAAAATAATAAAGGACAGTACGCTCAAAAAGATATTATATATAATGTTGTTAGAGGAGATAATTTGTGGAATATAGCAAAATCAAATAATATTAATTTAGAAACTTTATATCAATATAATCCTTAGTATCGAAGAAAGAAGATACTTATGCCTGATGATAAAATAATAATTGGTAAAAAATCTTTATAGAAACCATATAATATTAGGGAACAACGAATTAAAGAGCAGACTGCTAACTAGAACAATATTTCCGCAATACAGAATGTCCATCATGATGGAAATTACGTAATAATAGATAAAAAGAACAAAAGTTTAAATGTTTATAATAAAAATAATAAACTGATTTATCATACAAATGACATATCAACTGGTGCTAGTGGAGATGATTACAATACAATTACATATGCCGATAAATTTGGTAAAATTATTAATGGAAAAGGGAATAACTCAACTCCTGCCGGAATAACAAAAATAACTGGAACCTCTACTTATCATGGATTTCCATCATTTACCAGAGGAAGAAAGAATGGAAGCGAATATGAAGATATTGCTTCATCAATACATTTTGGTAAAACAGACAAATCAAAACTTTCTAATGGTTGTGTAAGAATTGGAAGCAATGCATTAAATACTTTGTCAAAATATATTGGAGTTGGTACCGATGTTTATACACTTCCAGATAAAAATGGATCTAGATTTATATTAAAAGATGGCAAATTAAATTTTGTTGCCGATAATCCATATGGATCAAATAGCGGTAGTAAAAGATTTTGGGATGATTATAATACTTATACTGATAAATCTTATTCAAAATTAATAATAATTCCAAAGGTTAAAGATAGTGATGAATTTAACAAAAATAATACAAAATACATAAATGCATTAATGAATAATAAACAAAAGCTAATGCAGAAATTTAATCTGGATTCAGATACTTATAATCACTTGGCCGAACTAGCGCTTGGAATAGCTTAGCAAGAAACGAAATATGGAACTTCTACTAGAAAAGAAATTAAAGACAAAACTCCAGATTTTATTCTTAATTTTGTTAGAGGAAATTCGAACAGAAGCAAGGGACTTACTTAGATAAAATTAAAAGGTGACAATGCTGGAATGCAAAATGTATATAATGATTTGGGAATAACAGAAAATAATTTAGATAATGCAGACAAATCAGCTATAGCTACAATTTCAAGGCTATCTTATATTTATAATACAGAAATAAGAGGCCGTAAATTTGTAGGAAAAAATGGTCAAAATATTGATTCATATGATGCACTATTATATAAATGGATGGGAAGAAATAATGAATTAAATAATCATACTGCAACTCCATTACAAAATATTTATATACAAAATGTTAAAAAGTATGCCAATAATTATAATATGTATTCTATAAGAAATTAAAATAAAATTCTTCCAGCTCAATAACAATAACTATAAGATACAACGAATGAACACGAAGAAAAATAAATATTTTCAAGAATAATAACAATTAAATTTATTAACATATAAAATTTTTAAAACATGGCACAAACAAAATTTTTAGACTTAAGATGACTCGCCCAAGTCATTAATTGGGCAAAAGAAACATTTGTTGGATATAATCCTGAAACCAAACAACTGACATCGTAGGGGAGTAATATTGAAAGTATAACTTTCCAGGGAGAAGGTGATATTATAAATGCCTCTATACATAAATATAGTTATTCAGATGATCATTCTAATCAACCTCATATTTCAATGTTTGTTTCAAATAAACACGAAAACTCTCATGGAACATATTCTGAGGCTGGAATGACCGCTAGCTGGAATAATTATAGTAAAATATTTGCACAAAGTTCTATATATGGATTTGTTACAAATGAACAAAAAGAGAAACAAATATAGAGCGATATTATAATAGGAGATAATAAAAATTCAAATTACGATATTAATAAAATAGCAAAATATAATATAAACATAAATTCTGACGGATATAATCATTCTGTTTATGATGCTAACGGAACTTCAATAGGAGAGATTAAAATGGGAGTAGTTTCTGTTGATGGAGAAATAGATAACTATTCTTATAACATTGGAATAAAGTCTTCGGATAATAATCCAAATCATTGTTTTACAACAGATGGAAAAACGTTTGATTTGTCTACAAAATTAAATGTATCAAGTATAGGATCTATCGATCCATTTGATATTGAAATGTTGTTTTAACAACATTTAACTTTGTTTATTAAAAAATATTCATTATATTTGTAATATAATAAACAAAAAAAATAAAAATATGGATAATACGATTATGCAAAAGTTGGTTGAGGAACTTGTAAAAAACCTCAATATTACGAAAAATGATGAAGGAGATATTGTAATCTCTAGTAATGCTAGTGTTTGTCCTCTCTGCAGAGATCGGGATGACGACTGGGTAACAGTAGAGTTTGACGATTCAATGACAAAGGAATCTCTTCAGGCATATAAAGATGTTGTCGATGTTCTTGATGAAAGCTCATTTAAAGAATATTTAGCATATCTTGCATCTGCTCTTGATGTAGATACTTTCAACAAACTTACAGATAAAGAGTCTTTCAACGAGGATGAAGCAAACGTTGTTGATGAAATGGTATTCATTGCAACTACAAAGCTCAAGAAATATCTTAAAGATAAGGTTGAAAGATATAATGATGCGATTGGTCTTTGTAATGCAATCTTAGATTGATAATTAGTTAATAATCCTAGGCATGATTTCAAACTGCCTTTTAATTGGGGATTAGTATAGTGGTCATTTATTACAGAGGTCTCTAAAACCTTTAAGCTGGGTTCGATTCCCAGATCCCCAACTATGATAGCAGTTTATAAATTAAATGGAAAAATATTAAAAACAACAAATTTAGAAAAGAAACTTTCTAAATTAAAATCGGAACCAGAAATATTATATAAACAAGAAACTGGTACAGAAGCCGATTTGGATAAATGGATACAAGATAATCTTAAAGAAAAGAATGATGATAATGAAGATAATGGAATAAAGAAATACTATTATATCAATAAAAATGGATATAGTATAATTTCAATATATGATACTGAATTTGATGGATATGTTAAATGCACAAAAGACGAAATTAATGAAGCAATTGGAAAAAGGAATGTTTCCAAATGAAAATAATAGGTTATATACAGCAGCTCAAGTAGTAATACAAATGGCTACAAGAGTAGTAGAAGAAGCAGAAAAATTAAAATTAACCGACAAACAGTGGTATCTCGCATTTGAAGATTATCTTAATATTCTGAGCTGCAAAGACCATTCAGAAAATAATCAAATAGAAGATCTTAATAATACTTTAGAAGAATTTAAAAACGGGAAGGATGAATAATCTTTCCCTTTTTTATTATATACAATAAAAGCCGATCAGTTAATTCTGACCGGCTTTATTTGTCTTGTATTGCGTTATTTTTTATTCAGACGATATATTTATCAGGTTCTATATTTTGAGCGCGTAGAAGAGCTTCTATGAGCTTCTACTTTGTCCTTCATATCATTATATTTATCTTTAATATCAATATAATTATTTTTTAGGTCTTCTATATTCTCTGTATTTTCATTAATCTTATATTCATGATTTTTCAAAGTTTCTAAAACACTTTGTTCTGTGTCTTTCATTAAATATTCATAATTCATTATAATATCATTTGTGTGTTAATATTTCTCTCTAATTCTCGCTCCTTTTTCAATCTGGCCAATTCCTCACGTAGCATCTTTACTTCATCTTCTATATTATCCATTCTTTCATCCTGTTCCTTAAATTTCTCTATAAATATCAAATTTAATTTATCCTGTGGAAATCTTTTTATAAATTCAGAAGCACCTTCTAAATAACCCTTTGCCTCCAACGATCTATTACAATCTCCAATTGTTGTTGCTGGCATATGAATTAAAGCCGATAATTCTTTATTTGAATATTCTATTTTTCCTTCATTTCCGTCTTTAAACATATACTGATGACTTGCAACAATATATGCCTTCTCTGTAAAAGTCAAATTCGGATTATCCAAAAAATTATAACTGTATGGTTCAAATCTCCTATTATTATTAAACTTATATACTAAATACTTTCCTCTTCTCCTAGTCTCAATATAACCTTCTCTAATCAAATTATCTACGCATTTCTTAATTGTATTTGGAGCCGCTCCAGTGTCCTTCCTTATTGTCGCATAACTTGGAAAGGCTTCCATAGTTCTACTATTCATATATCTTCTAATAGCTACATAAACTAATTTATCTTTCGGATCTAAATCCGGTTGCGGTTCAGAATTTTCCGGATGCGGGTAAATTACAAATTGTTCATTTTCCATATTTATTATATTTTATTAATTATAACACAAATATAACAAAAATATTTCAAATATCAAAATATTTTTTTATTATTAAAAAATAAAACCGAGAAATGATATAATAATACGAGAAATGAAAAGGACGACCGAGAAATGATAAAGAAAACCGAGAAATGATAACTAACTATACTTACTATACTTACGTAACTATACTTAATAGGAAATTTCCAATCAATCATAAAATGAAAAAGTTTGTAAAATCAAAATAAAAAAATTGTACAATTATTTTCATTATGAAAATATATGCGCAGATTGTGAAAATATGTGCGCACTAATATCATGTTTTTAAATAATCTCCACTCTAAAAAAAACAAGCAAATATACCACTAAACGCCGTCGGACTTTAGAGGCTGTACATTATTTTTACCCCCCCCTACCATATAGGAGTTGCTGAAATATAGGAGAAGGAAGACAAAATGAAAATTTAATAAATATAGTAAACGGAGAGTACAGTACCCCGTTCAGTCCCCCCACCACTTTTGAATAAAAAACAAAAATTAATCACTAAATTTTTAAGATTATGACTGAGAAAGAAAAGAAAGAAGTTAAGAACTTCGTAAGCGCAAGTGTTATCAATGACATTGACGAAGGCAAACTGCGTGTTTCAATTGGCGTTTCATCAATTCAAGTTGGAACAACAATTTTAATACCCGCAGATGCTATAATTGACTCGCGTACACGTGACATCAACGGAACGGAACGCACGTGGGCGTTCATTCAGGGAACTTACCCTGAGTTGAGCCTCGGTACTCTCCTCGCCGTTATTCCGTCTGACCAAAATGGTTTGGATAGATGGGAAGAACCTGTGAAAGTAGAGGATAATCGTCCAACATTGGACGAGCTAAATGCAGCTTTGAAAATTGCTTACCAGCCTAAAACGCGCTATTTGCCCAAGTGGATAGGCACTGAATTCAATGCACTCCGAGGAAAGACGCTAAAGTGTGTAGCTCGTTATGACTACCACATCGACGGATTTGAAACGGACAGCCACAGCTGTCTTTTCCAAATCGTAGACAATGCTCCTAAACGGGCAAAAGAAGAATAATAAGTAGGGGTAATTCCCTACTTATTATTTATTGTATATGCGTTATCGTTGCATATATGGCCATGTAATAGGAAATACGTTGTATTCGTTTAACGGAAATAGCGAGTATGACATTTCTTGTTGCGGAAAATCGTTAAACGCCAAGAGTGGTTATTTTCTTTTAAGACGATTAAAGAATGGCACTTTTGGCGTATTACGCTTTATCCCATACTGACGTGTGGGAATATAAGTTGTTGGATTGGAGGAAAACGTAAATGGTTGAATATCTGCAGATTTACTGGCAGAATTCTTCATCCCTTTATTTTTCCTCCGCTTTTAAAATTTTAATTTTCTCCCCCAAAAATAATTTGGGGAATATGAAACAAAAAGTATGTATAAAAAAGAATCGCGAGTATCTACCCAGATAAGAGAAAGTGATCTGGTTTCTTGAAGTCAGTATTTGGGGTGTTGTTAACACAAAGCGCAATGAAAATTAGTAGGGAGGATAGTAAGTGTTGAAGAGCCCTACACTTTTGAAATGCGATAACCTCGGTGCTTCCTGTAGCGAAGGAGTAAGAGACAGCTACGACCACGTTAATGGGAACTATCATTATAATGGATTCAGAACCTTGAGTAGAAACTATAATGATGATTTAGAAGCTATGTATGTATAAGAGGTAGTCCTTATACACTCAGCTAGGGAGAGTGTAAAAATTCACACTGATGAGACCTAGACGAAACGCAGAGAGAAACTATTAGCACTGGATAATCTAATAATGGCTCTGCGTCTGTGAAGCAAAACAATTTAAAAAACTCAATATAAAAGATATTGACTATTTATAGTTTCAGTATTCTCAAGATGTTGAGAGCGGCAGTTTCTTAATATATGGTATCACTAATCCAAAGCAAGAGATAAACGGGAGTTTGAGGATATAGGATAGTTGCAACAAGTATATTAAGTTTTAGCCGTAAAACACAATTTTAAAACAAAACGATATGTTAGTAAAAACAGAAATTAAAGTTATGGCTACTTTGACCAACGAATTTGGTGAAACCATGACTGTTGCTATGCGTGTTAGACGCGCAAAGCGTGGCCTCTTCAAAGAGGAAATCGAGAATCAAATTATGAATACCATTAATTCAAATGGTATTGGAGTAAGGATCATTAATGTTAAGATTAAATGAAAACGATAGAAAACATTATCTGGCTGATAATTTTATTTTGTTTAGCCTCTCTTGCAATAATTAGCGTTTTTGCATGGAGTAATTTAGTAATGACAGTAGTATTTGCTGTCATGTGTATAATGTGGGTTTTCACATTTGATTTTAATAAATAAGGAATTATGAGAAGAATAAAGAATAATAAATGGAATAGAATATTCCATAAAAATATAGTGAAAAAATGTCAAGTGCAAGCAAATGATTATCTTGCTCAGTGTCTTGAAGGCCAAAATTTTCTAGAAGCAATTGACAAAGCAGAAACACTTGGTCAGCTTCTTAATCTTCACAAGGATGCATGGAGTTCAGGTTTTCAGTGTGAAAATCTTGCCCCTTGTCCTTGGGGTATTTTTAGAACAAAAAGTATAGAAAATATGGTTCCTGGAGAAGTATATCTAGGAAATATATCTGGTTTATATACTCATGCAATTCCATATTGGGAAGAACACAAAGAAGAAAAATATAATGATTTCAAAACTGTTTATGATATAGTTTTATCACAATATAAACAGTTATTGAAATCAAATATAAATTATCTTTTTGCAGTTGCAAAGAGTGAACTTCCTGTTTACAGAAGACTTGGATATGAAGTTTAAGAAAATAGATAGCTTTAAGTTATAGTATCAGCAGTTTCATTTGGGCTGCTGATGCTTTTATTTATTATATCTTCTTTCAGATATATTGATTGCTTGCCATTGGCACTCGTATGTTTGGGAGGAGTAGTATTAAACATTAAATTTTTAAAAGATTATGAACGAGGGATTAATAACGAATAGATTGTGTTATTTATTTTTAGGTTTGTTGATAGGAATAGGGCTAGGATTTTATCTTAGTCCTACTCCACAACAAAGTAATATTAACATGAAACTGGAAATACAAAAAGATAGTGTAAAAACAGTTAAAATGGTTAAAGTACCTACTGCATATTCTGTACTTGGAGAGCTTGAAAAGCATAATATTCCTCACAAGGATATTGTGCTTGCTCAAGCAAAATTGGAATCAAATCATTTTAAATCAAATCTTGTACAAACTCATAATAATATATTTGGCCTTAAAAAAGGTAATAAATATAGAAAATATAATGATTGGAAAGAATGTGTAAAAGATTACAAAAAATATATTTCCAACAGATATAAAGGTGGCGATTATTATATGTTTTTAACAAGGATTAACTATTCTGAAGATCCTAAATATATTAATAAATTAAAGCAGATTGTATAATGTTTCCAGAAATTTGGTATTCTTAAAATAAACGCCTTTCCAAGTAATTGTCTGGCAAGTAAAGTAAAGAAAACGCATGATATGTTCTGCGAATCATTGGTTTTTCTTCTTGAGCTGGAATATTTTCTTTTACCGATGGTTTTTAAATTTAAATAATATGAGAAAGTTAATAATAATATTATTCCTTTTTATAGGAATTTCAGCATATGCTGACAAGATTTACAATTTTGACGATCCTATATATGTAAGTAATGTATACGATGGAATGTCTTCTATTTTTCCTGCATATAAAATCAGGAATGTAGATGATGGATTTTTTGGAGTAGGAGAAATACACAATGTTTCTAATTTTTCTAAATTAAGAAAATTTGGAGTAAAAGAAGGTTCTATTGTGTTCTTCGTATCCGATCTTCCATATAAAGCCATAATGTCATATTTACATATATATATTATGGGATATTATTTTAAGTCAACACCAAGTGGATATAAAAGATTTTTATTACTTGGTATTGGTAATTCGAGATAATTTCTGTCATAAAGAACTACTGCTATTTTAAGTTCTTTTGTAATTTTCTTTTAAAGTAGCAAATTGGCTTCATGTTGGAATTGGTAGACAAAACAGACTTTTGGAACTTCAGTGATGAAGAATTTGAGTGCCCTATAGGAAACTGTAGAAGTAGAATCTCCCTAATCAAACAACTTGAATACTCGATATTTGATGTAGTAATACACAAAAAGATGCAAATTCTTTAGTTACTTCAAGTTGCGACGGAAGCCTCGTTTGTGGTGACACAGACTTTGGTGACGACGAGCTAAATTGAATAAAACATCTAAATGTAGGTAAATACTTCATTAAAGAAGTTGAGGGGCATATGAGGTGAAAATCCCGAAAGTGCTTTTTATTCATAAATGCGTAGAGGCCATACAGGAGATACCTAAGTTAGAAATTATAGCTGAATCTAAGTTGTGTAGCAAGAGACTCTTAATCTCTAATGGCTTGCAATATGAGAAGGAGAAAATGAAGCTATATCTTGCAAGATTTCTAATATGGTAAAGAAATGGTGGGGATAATACCCTGTTACGATTAAATAAACACAATAAAAATGAAAAAAGGTTAACAGTAGTGAGAGTAAAATTCAGTAACCTTGAGATAATATCAAAATCAACAGTAAGATGTAGATGAGCTGTAAATTTACTCAAAGTGTTTTATATCGTAATCCAGACCACAACAACTTTGGTATGGTAGAAAATCCCTCAGAGTACCCAAACTCTGCGAGCGGCTAGCAAAATATATTGCGAGTAGGGAACCGATTAAGTTGGCTTGTGTAAAAGCAAGTGTGGTATGAAAATCTGTTGTCCAGTAATGGACGTTCGGGTTCGAGTCCCGATGGAGCTAGAATAGCATATAGGAAACCTCCACGTGGTGCTATTTGGTTAATACTAATTCCTATAAAAAATAATTTTAAATATTTAAAAAATGGGTTATATTTATTGTATTACAAATTTAATTAATGGTAAATAGTATGTAGGTAAAACGGTACATACTATAGAAAAAAGATTTCAAGAACATTGTAGAGACAGTAGAAAGACAAGATGTAAAAATAGGCCAATTTATAATGCTATAAAAAAATATGGTATTGAAAATTTTAAAATAGACATACTTGAATATGTAGAAAATAATTATATATTGGAAGAAAAAGAAATCTATTGGATAAAAAAATTGGATACTTATGGTAAAAATGGATATAATGCATCTAAAGGAGGAGATGGGAAAATTCTTTATAATTATGAAAAATTATTGAATTATATAATATTGGATATTCCCAAAAACAAATTTCCGAAAAAATAGGATGTTGTTCGTGTACTGTTTCTAAAGTGTTAAAAGATAAAAATATTTCTATTCGATTTGGGAGATGTAAAAAAATAGATCAATTTGATTTAGATGGACATTACATATAGTCCTTTTTTGGATCTACCAAAGTCGCGGAATGGTTGGTAAAAAACAAACTAGCTAAAAGCCGTTATTCAAAAAGACATATTACAGATTGCTGTAATAATAAAATACATTCGGCTTATGGATATATTTGGAAGTATTCGGTATTATAAATATTTTTTTTAATTTAATAACAATTATTATTTTTAAGACTAATAGGTTTAATTGTTGTGAAACAATTTCCAGGTTCGATTCCTGGATAGTCTTCTAGTTTTTTGTTTTTGATTGTTAATTGTAAGTTAACAAAATTAAATTGTTAGTTTTGTTTTAAATTATTTATGTTTTGTTTCTGAAACAACCGTTCGTGAGAATAGTTGTTTCTTTTTAAAAGACTCTTTTCGTTTCATTTTATATAGATTTGGATATATGGTAATTCTTTTTTTTTAAAAGAATCGGAAGTTCGATTCTTCCGTATCCATCAAATTTTAAACATTTATAATTATGATAGAATATTATTCAAAAGAAAATGCTATAACCGCATTTAAAGCATTTAATGAAGATTTTACTTGTAGATCATTTCAATATGAAGTTGGTAAAAGCTATCATATGGATGGTGAAATTATGATTTGCAAAAGAGGATTTCATGCTTGCAAAAGTCCACTTGATATATTTGATTATTATCTAATATTTAATTCAAAAATTGCTATAGTAAAATTATGGGGAAATGTTGATTCGCAACTAGGAATGGATCATCCTGCTATGAAAATATATAATGGAAAGTTATGTGCATCTGATATATCTATTGAAAAAGAACTAAATTATACTGAGCTTATTCAATATTTTATGAATTTTTCAAAAACACAAGGATGTGAATATGACTTTCTTATGTGTAGTTATTGCAACTTGATTTCAGGTAAAAAATATATTTCCAATCGTAGTTCTGAATCACAAATACTTTTGAATAGACATAAAATTCAATGCACATCTATTGGGAATAGTAATAACATACAAATAAATAGCAACCTCTCTACTTTGATATCAGCAGGATTCTATAATGATATTTATATAACTGGTAATATGGTAAAAGTATTATCTAATTACAATCATAATAAAATTATTATAAATGGAAACTCATCGCGTATATATTCTCAAGGTGCAAATACAGATATAACAGTTTTTGGTGATGAGCCTAGAATATATAGTAATGGCAACTACTCTCGTATAACATGTTTTGGAAGAAATCCTTGTATTAAAGCAAACAAAGGTAGTTGTATTATAATTTCAGACGAAGGATATAAAACAGCTAAAGTTGTTTATATAGATGGCGACACTATAAAAGAAGATACTTGGTATACTTATTATAATGGTAAACCAATTAAAGGAATATATCAAACAAATCAATTTGATTAAATTTTTAAATATTAATATGAAATATAAAGAATATATATTATTTTTTCTTTTTATTATATGTTTTTCTGTTTATTTTACAATTATTGTAAATAAATTGGACGCAACAAATCAAAAGTTAGATAAATTGTTGCAAGAACAAATAATGACAAATAAATATTTATATAATTAATATGGGACTGAGTATATACATTGATAAACATAAAAAGAATGGAGAATTAAAAGAATTATTATTCTTTAAAAAAGTAAATTTCTTACTTCCATTTTTTGATTATACAGAAAATTATGAAGATATTGAAATTAATAAACAACAAGTAGAAGATTTAGTTGATACTTGTAAACAGGTATTAAAAGAAAAATCAAAAGCAAAAACATTGTTACCAAATACAGAAGGATTCTTTTTTGGTTCTACAGAATACGATGAAATGTATTTTGATAATGTTAAACTTGTATTGCAACGATTTCAACATCTTTTAAAAACATTTAATTTTGAAAAAGACAAACTTATAATGTCTTGCTCTTGGTAAATAACAAATACATATTTTAGTAATATCATATTGCAGCATGATATGAGTATGAACTTTCATTTAATCAACTCAATGTGTGCTCTTAATTGAGCATCCGTTTTTATTAAAAAGTAAAATTTTTATAAAGATAAAATTATGCAAATACCAGTTTTAGGAAAAGAATATTATTTCTTTGATGATGGTAAAATAAGCCTATCACGTTGTTATAAAGCAAAAGTTACAGGTATATAAAGAAAAAAATCAATGTCAAAGTTTTTGATTATGATTTAAATAAATATAAAGAAATTCCAATACAAGAAATTCATAAAAAAGAGGTTGATAGCCATCGTCAAGGAGAGCATTTCAAAGTTCTTGGCGGAGATATGATAGTCGGTGCGCCATGGCTATATGCGGAGAAAACAGATTATTTCATCAAATGTGAAATCAAGGGATATGACAAAGATGACATCTGGTTTGCAAGAACAATTAATGATGGTTGGTTTTCTATGGATGTGACAGATCCGTGGCAATCTGGCGAATTTGATGTTGATGGTAAAAAATATGAGGAAGCCAAACATTATTATGATTTGAATAATTATGACGGTTTCTTTGACTCTGAACTTATGATTAAAGGAGAGTTCATTGAGATATAGACATTTTACATAGATGTGATGTCCTATTGCAAAGAAAAAAGTGAATAATATAAAATAAAAGCGATTATGAAAAATATATTTCGTTCATTCGATGAATTTCAAGAAAAACTTTCAAATGTAATCAGCTTTCATAATATGGTAAACGATACTATCGTTTCAATGCTTAAAGTTACTGGAACTATATATGTGCCAGAAGATAAGCAAGACAAATATCACTATGCATATCTTGATCTCGATGACACATATTCTACAAAGGCTGTAATGATTGATCCGACAGATCCAGAAAAATATTGTCTTTCTGTTGTATCTGACTATGATGGTAAAACCAGATTAATTTATCTTGATAACATAAACGACGATATCGTTATTGAGCAAGAAATAATCGGTCTTGTTTTTGACACATTTAATAAGTTTAACAAAAATTAAATATAGTTAAAAACTAAAATTAAATTAAATTATGACAGAAATAGAAGTACTCAACGAAAAATTCGAAGATTTTCGTGATGTTGAAATTGAATTATGCAATATGTGTATTGATTTCATCATTGAGAGGTTGCAATCATTGCCAAGTAATAAAATATATCTTAACAGCGAAGTAACTATAATGTATATTGGTTTTTACAATATAAACCCATATAGCAAGATAAAATGTGTTTATCTTAAAAATGGTGATATATATGCTGATACAGAAGATGAAGACGATTATAAGATAACTAATGCAAATGCTGATGAACTATATGAAATAGCAAAAGCGATAAGTTCAATAACTGAAAAATAAATAAACAATTATGAGTATTATTTCAAGAGCAACTTTTCGGATAACAAAAGAAGTTGCAAAAGATAGTGTAGTCTATGGAAAATTAACAAATGTTAACACAATAATAGATGAAAATATAATGGATAAGTTTGAAGGAACTTGTCCAAATACTGGCATTTCAGTTGAATTTGAGTATAGTCATAAAGGCATTGATTTTTATAAAAATAAATATGAAATCAAAGCCAATAAATATGCATTTGATCATATTTATAATGATACTTTTAAACTATTTGTATATGATAGTAATTATTCATATGAGCTAATAGTTAAAGCAAATGAAAATAATGATTTACAACTTGATAAAGGAGTATTTGTATATATCTATGATTTAAATGATTATGGCGAATATAAGATTGTTGATAAAATTGAAATTAAAAATGCAAAATTAGTTATATAATATTTTTTTGCTATTAGCAAATTAAATAAGAAAATTTGTAATGAAAAAGATTGAAATTTTTTATATAGTTGTAACTATAATAATCATTATTGTAATAGCAATATCAGTTTATTTTGCTTTCAAAAATTATTGCTTCTTTTTGCCTATTGTTTTAAGTATACTGCTACTTCTTTATATTTGGCTTGGATATTTCTTTAAAGAAGTTAAATTAAAAAACCAACATCACAAAAATTTAAAGTAATTCCTAAAAAATATAGAAAACATATCAAAATAAAATATTATGGAAAAAGCAACAATTATTAGGTTAACACTCGATGAAGCAAGAGAATTATACAAGAGCAATAATGAAACATTAATGGGACTTGCACTTCAAGCATTTCCAGAAGATGTATTAAACCCGATTCCTTTTGATAAAATAAAATCATTTGAAGATGCTATTACTGTTTTTGGAATGGATGTTGATGATGAAAATTCTATTGTCAATACTCTTAAAGAGAGAAGCAAAGCAATGGCAGCAATGTATAAATTAAATATTATACGTAAAGCACTAAATTTAGGACAGAATCTACATCTTATAAAAAGTGCAAATGAAGATTCCCTTGTTTATTGCCCTAAAAATCCATTTATAGCTAAAGGATCTACCTATTATAAAAATGATATTGAGTGTTTCCGTATGGAAATAATAGGCAGATTTAATAATAATGGAATAGAATACTTTGTTCTTAATGGAGATCCTGGTATTAGCGGACATTCTGGATTGGCTATATATGATGGTTTGATTTGTGTTGCTCATGCTAAAACAGATTTTGCATTTCTTGGTTGTGCCAGTGCGGAAATAGCAGAACATTTTGGTAAGTATTTTGGTATGTTGATTACTGAAGCTAAATATGGAGATGTAGATGATTTCACAATAACAAATGATAAATATGGAAATGCATAGGAAAATATTAGTCTTGTAATAAACGATAAACTATTAATAAATTTTAATTTAATTTAGCTTCCGTAACTCAGTTGGCAGAGTATATCACTTTTAATTTAATTTTGAAATATTTAAAATTTAAATTATATTTATACAAATATAATTTAAATAAAAGTTTTAATATGGAATGGAAATACGAAATAGAAAATTTAAAAAAAATATGTATTTATAGATAATCTTTCTTATGAAAAAATAGGACGTATTTATGGCTGTTCTGGAAATAATATTAAAAAAGTAATGTAGAGAAGAGGAATAAAATTACCAATACGTTCTAAAAATGCGGAAAAAGAACCTATTAATAAAAGTACTGGTAAAAAATATTATTGTTTAAATTGTGGCAAAGACATTTCCTCTGCAAGACATACTATGCATAAATATTGTTCTAATTTTTGTCAACAAGAATATAAATATAAATAGTGGATAGATGAATATAAAAAAGATAATTCTATTGCTAAATCTACTATTTGGGGCCAAATCCCAAAATATTTAAGACGCTATATTTTTGATAAATTTGAAAATAAATGTTGTGAATGCGGATGGTCTAAAATAAATCCTTATACAAATACATTGCCTTTAGAGATCGATCATATTGATGGTGATTCAAGCAATAATTCTGAAGAAAATCTTAGATTAATTTGCCCAAATTGTCATTCTTTAACATCTACATATCGTGGTGCCAATAGAGGAAATGGTAGAAATATTAGTTGGATATTAAAAGATAAAAATTTATTCTAAAAATATAAAATATAAACAATTATCTGTGATAGAGTCCTCAGTTCGAGTCTGGGCGGAAGTACAAATAAAATACAAATAATATGATTATTAATAAAGAAAATGCAATTTTTGCTTACAAAGGATTTGACGAAAATTTTTGTTGTCGTGACTTTCAGTATGAAGTAGGTAAGGAATATCACATTACAGGCGATTTAAAAATATGTAAAAATGGTTTTCATGCCTGTGAAGTTTTGATAGACACATTTAGTTATTACCCGATGGGAAATTCACGTTTCGCAATAGTAAAACTCTGGGGTGATGTGTTCTATGGAAATAATAAAATGTGTGCATCGGATATTGAAATAGTTGAGGAATTGTCATTAAAAGATATTGTTAAATGTTATGTTACATCTAAAGTTGACTTTTTGGAACATAAAAATTTTACTCGTTTTGAATTAAATAAATCAGAAAACGAGTTATACAATAAAGGCTGTGATAACTATATAATTTCAACTTATGACTATAAAAGGATAATATCAAAAGGCTCATATAATCATATAGTAACCAATGGTGTATCGAATACTATATTTAGCATAGGAGACGAAACTAATATTAATTGTATAGGTTCAAGTACATATTTGGTATCTATTGGAAATAGATCTCAAATATCATTAGACCATAATTTTACAGCTGTTTTGTACGGAAATAACAACAAGATAACATCAGCATACAATCATGGTAATATCATATCAAACGGAAACGATTGTTTTATAACAATAATTTCAAGTTATGTACATTGCGAAACAAATGGGGAAAATAACAAGATAAATGTAATTGGCAATAGTATAATTGACTCTAAAGGTATTAATAATGAACTTATATTAAATGGAGATGATATAAAGTTTAGGGCAAAATATGGCTCTACTATTATCTGTGTTGAAAAAGAAAAAATGATTGTCGATGATAAATATATATTATCTAACACTTGGTATAGATACTTTTGCGGAAATATCCAACCTTGCGATATGAATATATAATACAATAGAAAATCTATAATTAATAGTTGTAAATATAACGATGTATAATGATTACTTGAACTAATAAAAGATAAATATGGAAACGCATAAGAAAATTGATGTATCGCTTGATGAAGCAAAGGAATGGTTCAATAGTGGAAATGCAACACTCAAAGAGATTGCGCTTAAAGCATTTAGTAAAGACGAGTTAATATACAACTTTAAGAATATCACAACATTCAAAAAGGCTTGTGAAACTCTTGGTCTTAATTATGACACTATTATTTTTAAGGCTAAAGAAATATCATTTGTTAGCAAGGCTTCTGCTGCAATGTTTAAGTTGAATATCATCAGAAAAGCTCTTAACTTGGGTCAGGATTTGTATTTCACAAAAGACCCAGAAGACTCTTTCATTTATTATCCTTACAATCCATTTGTAACTGAAAATTCCATTTATTATGAGAGAGAACTTAACTCAGGTAAAATGAAAATAATTGGTAAGATTAAGGTTGAAGGAGAAGAATATAAGGTTCTTAGTGGCAGCGCTGTTGTTGGTGGTTATGCTGGCTTGGGTAGCTTCGGCTCTCGCAATGGTGTGGGTGATGCTAATGCTGATATCGGGTTCCTAGGTTGTGCAAATAAAGAGATTGCTAAGCATCTTGGAAAGTACTTTGGTATGCTTATCACTGAAGCTAAATATGGTGATATGGTAGACTTTGAAATAGTTGAAGATAAATACGGCAATGCATAAAAAGATAAGAAAATTCATAAGTGAATTATGGTGTTTTTGTAATAAGCATCCTAATTATAAAGCACATTATAATATTTATTTACTTCTATGTAAAATGGTTTATTAAATTAAAAAATAATATGAAAACTATTAACAATGAATAAAGAAGAAATTTTAAAAGATCATTGTAATAGATGTTTTCTTTACAAAGATTGTGGATTTAAAATTCGTAATCTTAAATGTCAAGAACTAGAAGCAATAGAACTTGGCATGGATTTTGCAATACAAAATTTTAATTTAACTGACAGAAATGAATAAAACAGAATATTTTTGCGATATAATGAATGCCTATCTTAATGGGAAAACAATTCAATACCAAGACGAAAATGGAGAATGGGTTGATTGTAATGACGAAGATTGGGATTTTAGCAAATATTATAGAATCAAAAAGGATATAAAACCTTTTGAAAATGCACATGAATGTTTTATGGAAATGCAGAAACATCCTCCAATTGGTTGGCTAAGACAAAAACAGCCAAGAAATTATGTTCATATAAATTATATATCCACTTGTTTGAATTTATTAAGTATTTCATATTGTAATACTATAAAAATATATAGTATGGAAGAATGTCTTGATTTATTTGAGTTTACAGATGGTACTTCTTTTGGGAAAAATAATACGATATGAATCGTTAATATAACTTTTAAATTTTTATTTCTGCTATCTCCAAGGCAACATCCCAGAATGGTTTAATAGGAGAGTTCGATTCTCTCTCTGGGATCAATATGGTTTTACGTATTTAGAGCGAAGTATAGTAACTCTCCTGAAAAATACGGTGAGCTGCAAGTCAATATGACTTGAATAAAATGCAACAATAAATTAAATCCCTAGTTGCAAGGGTAAATTTATGTCAATAATTATTAAAATTAATGACACCGTTTCAGTTCAATTGAACAAAAATTATGGAATTTGTGATGTTCTTACAGATTCTGACGAACTCAGATCTGAAATTCTTGGTAAAGTTATGGGCCAAGACCTTCGACTTGAAGAGACTCAGACAAGAATTCAGAATATCTTAAATCCAGTAACAAGATTATGAGAAATTTTCAATGTATTGGCATTATCAAACAATTTAATATTGATAAGCCAGGGAATATTATGACAACCAACGAAGTTATAGAATTTCTCAATAGTCATGGACTTCCTGTAGATTATCGTTTCTTTAAAGTTTTGAAAGAAACTACAAATGTAGTACAGAAAGTAAGTACTGGAAGATGGATATTCGATAAGGATCCTATTCATTATAAAACTCTTCAAAAAGTATATGATGAATATAGATTCTTAAAAGCAAACAAAAGAAATCTGTATAATAAAGACAATCAGATTAAGGATGCCATTAAACTTTTAAAGGATAATGGTTATGTAATTTATAAACCAATTTAAAATCAAAGAAAATGAGAAAACTTTTGTTTCTTGGCCTTTTCATGGCCGCAGTTTCTATGATGTCTTGCGGAAACAAGACTAGCAGTAATTCAAATGTTGATACTGTAACTGTTGATTCAGTTGATTCAGTATCCATTGATACACTGTAATTTAATAAGGTCTTTTTGTAGTTACCGAAAGGTAATTACAAAAGACTTTTAATTTATAAATTATAAATTATAAATTATGAAAATTAAAATATTAAGAACAATACTATTATATTTAGGCATTATATTTTTATCTTATTCAGTCTATTTAGAATTTAAGATTTCTATTGCACTATCATTTTTAGGAACATTGATTTTTCTTTCTATATTATATATAAATATAGAATACGATGATTGGAAAAAAATAAAATAAATATGAAAATAAAAATAATAAGAACAATATTGTACTATTTAAGTATTTTAATCTTTTCTTATTCAATATATTTGAAAAACGGTTTTTCTGAAGGATTTGGATTTTTTGGCGCAATGCTTATGGCATCCGTAATATATCTATGGATGGAATATAGCGGATTTGAAAAATAAAATTAAAAAAAATATAATCTATAAGTAATTAACTAACTATCATCTTAGTTTTTATAATGAGATGGTAATAAATAAAAAGATTGATTATGGATAGAGAGCAAGCAAAAAATATATGGCCTATTATAAAAGCATTTGCAGAAGGAAAACAGGTTGAAATAAAAACAAAAGAAGGTTCCTGCTGGGATATATTGGAGAAAGACGATATACAATATATCGACTTTAAAAAATGCGATTTATGTGTTAGAACCAGAGACAAAAATATCGTCCATTTAAAGATACAGAAGAATGTTTTGAAGAAATGAAAAAGCATAAACCATATGGTTGGGTGAAAGATGTATCAAAAATGTATAATATTACAATTATTAAAGATGATGGGATTATAGTTAATACTAGTATTGATGGTAATTTGTTTGATTTTGAAAATTCTTTCAACTTAAAATTTGTTGATGGTACGCCATTTGGCATTATAGAAGATTAAGTTTTTATAGTTATAAGTTTAAGTTCAACAAGAAATACAAAAACAACTAACTATTTATTAATAATAAACTATCATTATGGAATATAGTTTTTACGATTCTGATACTTAGCAGAAATAGAAAAAACAAAATAATAAAAATATGAAAATTTAGTATAATTGTTGCCTTATTATTATTTATAACTTCTTGTAATAGATATTACATTCCTAGTGATAAAGGAGTTGTAATTAATATTAAAAAAAGTTGAAAATATTAATGAAGTAACCATTAAAATTAGTACATCTAAAATAAGCAGTACTGATGCTTACATAACTTTTCCAACAAATAAGCAATATAATATTGATGATGTAGTATATTTTACAAAATAAAAAAATATGGATACAAAAGAAGTAAAAATACAAGTACCAGATGGTTACGAAATTGATAAAGAAAACTCAACATTTGAGTGTGTTAAGTTTAAGCCTATAAAAAAAGATATTACATATGATGATATATGTAATAACTTATTTGCCGAAAAACTATGGTGTTCCTATATAACAACAGATGGATGTATAAGAACAAATATAGTTGATTCTAGTGTTGCAAGTGAAAAGAATAATGCAACAAATAAAAAACAACTTGAAAAAGTATTGGCTATGAACCAGCTTCTCAATATTGCTACTTATTATAATAGTAGAGCTGAAGAACCAGATGGTTTATATACAATAGGCTACAATACTACTACACATATGTATGAAGTTATTTCTAGTCCATTTGAAATTAACTTTGGATTACTTGCTTATTTTACTAGAAAAGAAGATACTCAATCAGTAATAGACAATCCCAATTTTCAAGAAATTCTATATACAGTTTATAGAAGATAGCATTATGTCAACTAGATTTGTTATTAATAAAATTAAAGAAATATGTAACAAACTCGATTTTAGCCTATCTTCAAAAGATAAATTAAGACTTTCCTCTTTTAATAAAATAAAAACATTTAAAGATATAGTAAGAACGTTTGCAATAAATAATACACTATTATGGAAAATAAAGAAAGAACTATTCTAAGGGATACAATCATATCAGATGCCAAAAGACTTATGGAAATACATCCAGAGTACAGATATGGTCAATCAGTTTTCAATATTGTTGATCAATGTATAGGACTTGCAAGGACTGTTCAGTTCTGTGACGGCATTGACTGCTTTTATGATGACGAAAAAGTAGATGCTTTCATTGAAAAAGTGATTGATAGAATGGGAAAATACGAAGACAACGAGGAAAATGAGAAGAAAGATTGAAGAAATGTTTCTCCTATACAACAAGGAGAATGAGGTAGAAGAAAACAAGATAGGACAATTATCTGCCAGAAAATTAACGTTGGAAGAAATTCTAAATAATAGGAAAGAGGCTATAAAAACACTGATGGATATGCCAAAGTCAGAACTGGTTGATTATATTTTGGGAATTAATAATAAAACATTTCTGTATATTAGGAAAAATACAAAATAAAGAATTTTAAAATAATGAAATTTGTAGTAATGGATACTTATGGTTATTTTGGTAATATTATGCCAAGAAATCATTTTGTCAAAGATATATCAGAGATATATAAAACGCAAAAAATACCATGTAAATATTATGGCAGGATGAAAGAATTCTTTATTGTTGAAATTGATGATATTAATTCTTTAATTAATTTTAAACAAATTGTAAAGAAACCAATTATTATTGGTAAAGATTTAAAATTACCAGAAGAAATTAAAAATCAAATTGATTCTACAATACTTATTTATGATTGGTATATAGAATAAATAAAAATATTTTATTATAATAATAAAACAATGAAATTAAAAGATGCTATTGATACAGTAATTTCGCATAATGCACTTGTATCACTTGACATGAGAGACAATGATGACCCACATTATTCAA